>Ga0316188_10000175_pt1 | contig 23348 bp, 15 predicted proteins | sample Phiworburrow1_MG_FD_204933 | JGI IMG/M metagenome (GOLD analysis project Ga0316188, IMG submission 204933) | Coastal sediment microbial communities from Maine, United States - Phippsburg worm burrow 1 | ecosystem: Environmental > Aquatic > Marine > Coastal > Sediment | place: USA: Maine... | reverse complement strand
GACAGGTTAAGCTATTTAAGGGCTTTAGCCATAAACACACTTATCAGTGATGCAGTATCCATTTTTCTTGAAAATGAAGAGGCGATCCTAAAAGGTGATTTTGCCGTCTCACTTCTGGATCGAAGCCATTATAAAGCACAGATTGAGGATATTATTCAGTTAAGCGTCAATCAAATATATTGCTCTCCCGGAGTGATAGAAAAGGAAATAGCCGGATATAAGATTATCTCGGATATTCTGGAGGTATATACCAGGGCACTGGTCAGACAAAAGGAAGGAAAGTCTACCAATTATGACAAGTTATTAATAGAAACCTTACCGCATGCCTATAGAAATACAGAAGGCACCTATTATTCTATTTTACTCAATGCCTGTTGCTATGTGGCAAGTTTGTCGGACAGTGCTGCAGTGCACATCCACAATAAAATAAGCGGGAGGCAACTTTAAAAATTATAAGCCAGGCCTATGGCCAGGACCTGCCTGAATTGAATTTTCGGTACCCCCGGATCGATTATGTTTCCATTGTCAGCTAGTACCTGATCAAAACGGATATCATCATCATAAATCACATGAGTACCCAAATTAGCTTCAAATAAATCATTCACTTTAAAGGTAAAATTCAATTCCCAGTCAATATCAATATTTCCAAAGCGCCTTATATAATCGGTAAAAAGACTAAGGCGATGATTGATAATTATATTAGTAGTTATCTCTTTTTCCCAGGTGTTTGTTACTAAAATTCCGAATTCAATAAACTTGTTTTCACCTTTCTTTACCAGATTTCCATCGGTATCATATTCAGCTCTGGCAACTCCAAAAGCTCCCTGGTTTGCAAGGGTTTCATCCAGAACAAAGGTAGCCTTTACGGTTGTTGGCGATAAATAGAGATTAAAATTTTGCCCTTGCGGGATAAAAGAAGGCCCTCCACCAAAAAATAAATATCCGGGAGCCATAAACTTGGAGATAGGGCTATCCCGGTCCGGATACCTAAATCCTTCGGCAAATTGAGTATTAAATTTAGTATTAACCGAATAATACCACTTACTTAACGTATCCTGGCGGTATCCAAAAGTAGAAGAAAGCCTGATTACATCCTCTGTTTTTCTGGGCTTCCTGCCTTCTTGTACATTAATACCATATCGGAGTATCAACTCGTTATCCCAGGTAATATATCTAAATTTGTAGTTTCTGGCCAACCTTAAATTACCTATGGCAGTGACGGCATTATCGCCACCCGCATTCCAATTGACAAAGGCTATTTCACTGATATTTAAACCCACTTTGTTTTCCTTTGTCCAAAAAGAAGGGATTTTAAAGCGTTTATAAGGCTCACTAAGGGATTTGGTATGATGAAATGAGGCCACGGGGTTGGTTAAACGAACTCCCCTTGGGACAGTTTTTATTTTATACTGCGTGGCCCGGATAACAATGGTGTCAATTTTTGTTGTATCAATTGCGGCAGCTGGCGGTATGCTATCCTGAAGATAAATATAATTAGTAGATAATAATAAGAGCCAAAATAACAGTAAACTTCTTGACATTCCTGATTCCTATAATAATTCTAAGATCCTTTTTTTAATGGACATCGCATCAATATGCGCCTTTTTATGCAACTGTTCTACCGTTCCATGCTCCAGGAAAACATCATCTATTCCAAATATTGAAATAGGGACCGGCTTATTTAAAGAATTTGCGAATTCTATAATGGCACTTCCAAATCCCCCAATTTTACAACCATCTTCTACTGTGATAATATGATCATAGGTGTCAAAAATGGAATACAACATTTTCTCATCCAGAGGCTTAACAAACCGCATATTATAGTGGCCTATTTTTCCCGGTATATTCAGTTCCCTGATAAGCTCAGCAATAGAATTCCCGATGTGGCCTACAGATAGTATGGCAATTTTATCTCCTTTGACCAATTCTTCAGAGGTGCCAATTTCTATTTTTTGGAAAGGTCGTTTCCAATTTGTAGTAGTTGCTTGTCCCCGGGGGTAGCGAATAGCAATAGGTCCGGAAAGCTCCATTTGAATTGTAAACATTATATTTCGGAGATCCGCTTCGTTCATTGGTGAAAAGATAATGAGATTTGGAATACACCGCAAATAGGCCAGATCAAAAACACCGTGATGGGTAGCACCGTCTTGCCCCACAATCCCTGATCTGTCCAGAAAAAAGGCTACCGGGAGGTTCTGTAAGGCTACATCGTGAATTAGTTGATCGTAAGCCCTTTGTAAAAAAGTAGAATAAATGGCACAAAATGGAAGAAATCCTTCAGTAGCCATTCCAGCGGCCATGGTGACTGCATGTTGTTCGGCGATACCAACATCAAATGCCCTTTCAGGGATCTGTTCCATCATATATTTTAAGGAACTTCCCGTGGGCATAGCGGGGGTTATGCCTATAATATTTTTATTTTTTAATGCAAGTTCTACGAGGGTTTGCCCAAATACATCCTGATATTTTGGCGGCTTATTTTCTGCTTTTACGGCTAGCAAATCGCCAGTCTGAATATTAAATTTACCCGGGGCATGATAAGTAACCTGATTTTCCTCTGCCTTTTTTAAGCCTTTCCCCTTTGTAGTAATAATATGAAGCAACTTGGGGCCTTTAACTGCTTTCAACCGTTCTAATTCTTTTATCAGAACATCCGTGTCATGACCATCTATTGGTCCTGTATAATCAAAGTTCAAGCATTCAAAAATATTTTCATCTTTTGCCGTTCCCCTTTTTACATTGGTCAGATATTTTTTGAGGGCACCCACGCTGGGATCTATGCCAATCGCATTATCATTAAGTATAATAAGGATATTAGTATTCGTAACTCCTGCATGGTTTAATCCTTCAAAAGCCATTCCGCTTGCAATAGAGGCATCACCAATCACAGCAATATGTTGTCTGCTATCTTCACCTTTTAATTGTGAGGCAAGCGCCATTCCCAGAATAGCGGAAATTGAGGTGGAACTGTGTCCCGTGCCAAAGGGGTCGTACTCGCTTTCACTTCTTTTGGGAAACCCGCTAATTCCGCCCAGCTCCCTATTGGTATCAAAGACATCTTTGCGTCCTGTGATAATTTTATGACCATATGCCTGGTGTCCAACATCCCAGATTAGCCTGTCATAAGGGGTATTAAATACGTAGTGTATGGCCAAAGTTAATTCTACCACACCCAGGCTTGCACCCAAATGCCCTTCTTTGACTGCCACTATATCTATGATAAATTTCCGTAATTCTTTCGCAAGAAGAGGCAATTTACTCGCCTTCAGTTTGCGCAGATCAGAGGGATATTTAATGGTATTCAATAGTTCCATAAGAAGTTGCAAATGTACATTAATTCATTTTTTGTTATAACGACATCTATTGCTAATATTGCAGTATTATGTCTATTGATTTTAAATTTGACGATGCCTATTATATGCATAGGGCATTGCAGGAAGCCGAAACAGCTTTTGAGAAAGGCGAAGTACCTATTGGGGCAATAATTGTAGTACAAGACAGAATAATTGCCAGAGCTCACAATTTAACTGAGCAACTTAATGATGTAACGGCACATGCCGAAATGCAGGCAATAACCGCCGCCGCCAATTTTTTGGGAGGAAAATATCTAAATAATTGCACCTTGTATGTAACCCTGGAACCTTGTCAAATGTGTGCAGGAGCGCTTTTTTGGAGCCAGGTTCCCAGAATTGTTTTTGGAGCATATGATCCTCAGCGGGGATTTTCAGCCTTAGGAGGTCAATTACATCCTAAAGCTACAGTAACCGGAGGTATTATGGAAGAGGAGTGTGCAGAATTAATAAAACGGTTTTTTATACAGAAACGAAGGTTGAATTAGGAACAAAAAAAATCCCCGATATTTGATCGGGGATTGTTCAATTCAAAATAAAATATTTTTATCCGATTACTTGCACTTGTGCTGCAACCATGCCCTTTCTTCCTTCTTCTTCTTGGTATTCTACTTTGTCGCCTTCGTTTAATTCCACTCCGTTCAATGCTGTGGCATGAACAAAGATGTCCTTCCCGGTGTCGTCGTTGGTAATGAACCCGTATCCTTTGGATTCATTGAAAAATTTTACAGTTCCTGTCATTAAAATAAGTATTAAAATAAAAAAATTACATTACGAAAGTATGATTTTTTGCGCATACCTCTTTAAAGAAAAGGTAATTTTCGACCAAATTTATTGATTTTCAGGCTTTTTCGGAAGTTTGCCTTGCATTTTCAGAATATTTTCTTCAGTGAGCATATAATCCTTTACTTTCCTGGTTTTACTCTCCTTTATAAGAAATAAGGGCATAGCAACTAAAAACAGGCCTACTGTACCAAATCCAATACATTTGTTGGCGATTTGTGAATCTGCTTCCCCGAGTGAAAAACCATAAATTATGGCCCCCAGAGATGCAACTACGATTAAGACTATTATATGTTTGAGCTTAATTTGCATCTTCTTTGGTAAAGTTAATCAACTTCCTTCTATAAGCGGTAAGCAACTTGGATTTTGAGATGAATCCCAAGTATTTCCCATTTTTAACAACCGGCAGGTTCCAGGCACTGCTATCCTGAAATTTGCGCATTACTTCCTGCATAGAATCGGTTTCATAAAATATAATTTCGGGGGCATTGTGCATAAAGGATTCAACCCTTATTTTGTCGTGTATGGATGTGTCAAACATGAATTCCCTGATATCATCCAATAATACGATTCCCACAAGTGCATCCTCAGCATCTATAACAGGAAAAATATTTCGTGTAGATTTTGCGACCACCTGGTAAACCATTTCACCCAAAGTCATATCCTGTCTAATGGGCTTAAAATTTTGTTCAATAATCTCATCAAGATGCATTAATGTAAGTACAGTTTGATCCTTGTTATGTGTGATCAGGGCACCCTGTTCCGCTAATTCGCGTGTATAAATCGAATAATCAATTGCATTTTTTGTCAGAAGAAATGAAATGGCTGAGGTAATCATTAACGGAACAAAAAGTTCGTAGCCTCCCGTTATTTCGGCGATTAAGAAGATGGCCGTTAATGGTGCATGCAGAACGCCGGCAATGAGCCCGGCCATACCAATTAAAGTAAAATTACTTTCATTCACATAAAGCCCCAGCCCCAGATTATTGATCACTTTTGCCACTACATTCCCCAATGCACTTCCCATGACCATTGTTGGGATAAATATACCCCCTGCCCCCCCTGCGGCAAAAGTTGTGGTCATAGCAACGGCTTTAAAAATTGTGATTCCGAAAAGCAGCGCTATTGCCACCCAAATATTGCTGGTATAGTCGTCAAAAGGTGTTTTACCCAAAGCCTCGATATGTTCTCCATGCAAAAGTTTATTAATAAAACCAAAACCTTCACCATAAAGTGGTGGAATAAAATAAAGCATTATGCCAATGGCTAATCCACCAACCAGGAGTTTATATTTTGGGCTTTTGAATCTTTCAAAAAAAGTCAATATTGCAAAATACATCTTCGTAAAATAAATAGATGCAAAGGCCGTACCCACACCTAAAACCACATAGAAAAATGTGTCTTTTATCTCGAACTTTTCTGTTATGGAAAAACTAAATAAAGATTCATCTCCCAGAAAAAAATAGGAAGTAAGAACCCCTGAAATGGAAGCCAGTAATAGAGGAAGCATAGAAATCATGGTGAGATCAAGACTAAAAACTTCCACAGCAAAAATAATGGCCGCTATAGGGGATTGAAAAATGGATGCTATGGCTCCGGCAGAGGCACAGGCAATAAGAAGGGATCTTGTTTTCGCATTGATATGCAACAACCTGGCTACATTGGAGCTTATGGCCGCACCCGAAGCAACGGCGGGGCCTAAAAGCCCAACAGATCCCCCAAAACCAACTGTTAAAGGAGCTGTCACCAAAGGTAAGAATATCTTCTTTGCGCCTATTAGCCCTTTCTTTTTGGACAAGGCAAACAGGATAGAAGAAATAGCGTGCTCTAATTTTTCCTTATGGACAAACTTAACATATAAATAAACAAGCGTAAGGCCTATAATTGGGGTTATAAAATACAGCTGATAATTTGAAAAGACTATCCCTTTTTCTAAAAGAGATTCTATAAAATAAGTAATGTTTTTAAGTGTTACTGCGGCAAGTCCGGCTAAAAACCCCACCACCACACTCATTAGCTGAGTAAAGGTTTTATTGGAGATATTTTTGTATCTCCACCTCAGAAACCTGGTAAATAAGGTCGTTATTTGGCTGGGCATTGTGTGCTTATACGTTTAAAGGTATTAAAAAATGCCGCATTTTAGGAGATTGATATTAAGATTGGATATCCAACTTTAAATTCAGTTCCTTCAATTGTGCATCATCAATAAAAGCAGGGGCATCAATCATTACATCCCTTCCGCTGTTATTTTTTGGGAATGCAATAAAATCTCGAATGGTTTCCTGTCCCCCGAGAATAGCCACCAGTCTGTCAAGGCCAAATGCAATTCCTCCGTGCGGTGGCGCACCATATAGAAAAGCATCCATTAAAAAGCCAAATTGCGCCTTGGCCTCCTCCGGTGTAAAACCCAGATGTCTGAACATGGTTGCCTGTGTTTCTTTATCGTGAATTCTAATGGATCCGCCCCCAATTTCATTCCCATTTAACACCAAATCGTAGGCATTGGCCCTTACCGCCGCAGGATCAGTTTCTAATAATTCTAACTGTCCTGGTTTGGGAGAGGTAAATGGGTGATGCATTGCATGGTAATTGCCGGTTTCTTCATCTAATTCCAGCAGTGGAAAATCAACAATCCATAATGGGGCAAATTCTTTAGGGTTTCTAAGTCCCAGCCGCTCCGCCATTTCCATGCGCAAAGCACTTAACTGTGCTCTGGTTTCTGCCGTATCGCCAGATAGAATACAAATAAGATCTCCCGGTTGCGCACCTGTAAGTTTGGCCCATTGGGAAAGATCTTCCTGAGCATAAAATTTATCCACAGAGGACTTGTAACTGCCATCCTCATTGCATTTTACATATACCATTCCTTTTGCACCTATCTGTGGCCTGCGCATCCAGTCTATTAATTGATCGATTTCTTTCCTGGTATATTGGGCAGCCCCGGGTACAGAAATGCCTACAACTAGCTCAGAGGAATTAAACACATTAAAATCTCTGTGTTTTGCAACTTCGTTTAATTCGCCAAATTCCATTCCAAACCTGATATCTGGTTTATCGTTGCCAAATCTTTTCATGGCTTCGTCATAGGTAAGCCTCGGAAACTCCCCTGTTTCTACTCCTTTAATCTCAAGTAGCAGGTGCCTGGTAAGTCCTTCAAAAGCCTTTAGGATGTCATCCTGTTCCACAAAAGCCATTTCGCAATCTATCTGCGTAAATTCAGGCTGTCTGTCTGCGCGCAAATCCTCATCCCTAAAACATTTTACAATCTGGAAATATTTATCTAAACCACCAACCATGAGTAATTGTTTAAAGGTTTGCGGGGATTGTGGCAGCGCGTAAAACTGACCTTCATTCATTCTGCTGGGAACTACAAAGTCACGTGCCCCTTCCGGAGTTGATTTTATTAAATAGGGGGTTTCTACTTCTATAAACCCTTGGTTAGAAAGGTAATTCCTAACCTCCATGGTGACTTTACTGCGAAAAATGAGGTTTTGTTTTACCGGATTTCTTCGAATATCCAGATAGCGAAATTTCATTCTAAGGTCTTCACCACCATCGGTTTTGTCTTCAATCGTAAATGGAGGTACTAAGGATTCGTTTAATACGTGAAGTTTTGTAACCAAGATTTCTATATCTCCTGTAGAAAGGTTCGGATTTTTAGAAGATCTTTCAATTACTTTGCCTTCAACCTGAAGTACAAATTCCCGACCTAAGGTTCTTGCTTTTTCCAGTATGGCCGAATCAGTTCGTTCTTCATCAAATACCAGTTGTGTAATACCGTAGCGATCCCTGAGATCTACCCAGATTACAAACCCTTTATCCCTGGTTTTTTGCACCCAACCAGACAAAACAACTTCTTTGTTTATGTGTGATGCATTTAATTCACCACAAGTATGACTCCTATACATTTTTGTTCCTTGTATTACAGCCGCAAATGTAAGAAGATATGCTTGTATCCTTTATAAATAGTATACAATTTTCATTACAAAAATATTTTTATCAATAACTGAATTCATTAGATAAACCATAAAAAAAAGCTGAATATCCAAATTCTTCACTAACTTGTTAGGTAATAACCAATTCAAACCTTTATAAAATGAAACAATTTATACCTGGAAAATTATTCCTATGGATTATTTTGACTTTACCCATCCTGGCATTTTCGCAGGGAAGGGTGAATGGGAAAATTACAGATTCTGACGATGGTAGCCCTTTAGCCGCAGTTAATGTGGTTATTAAAGGAACTACCACCGGTACTACTTCGGATTTTGATGGTAACTATGAGATTGAAGTAAACAATTTTCCGTCTACTTTGGTTTTTTCTTCTTTAGGCTATGAAACTAAGGAAATGGAGGTTACTGGCCCAATTACTTTAGATGTATCCTTAGGTTCATCTGCAACAGGGCTTGACGAAGTTATAATTACAGGGCTTGCAACGTCTGTAAAAAGATCGAATTCAGCTAATGCTGTTGCTACGGTCTCGGCAGAGGAGCTTGCTGGGGTTACTCCGCCTCAAACTTTAGATGGAGCTTTGCAGGGTAAATTTGCAGGGGCTTTGATAACCAAAAGCTCAGGAGCTCCGGGAGGTGGTATATCTGTAAGGTTAAGGGGGGTGACATCCGTTAATGGTAATGCCCAGCCTTTGTATATTGTAGATGGGGTCTATGTTAATAACAGCAGTATTTTTGCGCCTGGATTAAATGATGTTTCTCGTGCAGCAGCTGGAGGGGCTAGCGCTTCTACTACTCAAACTCAGGATAATCCATCGAATAGGATTGCAGATATTAATCCTGACGATATTGAAAATATAGAAATTCTAAAAGGGGCATCGGCTGCAGCTATTTATGGTGCCAGGGCTGCCGCAGGGGTCATTATAATTACAACTAAAAAGGGAAAAGCAGGGAAAACAAAGGTTTCGTTTTCTCAGGGCATAGGTTTTAACAAAGTAATTAATTTGCGAGGGCTAAGAAATTATACTGAGGAAATTGCAGAAAATGGTTTTGGAGCCGGGCAAGGCGCTCTTTTTGCGCAGGCCAGGGATGATGGAAGTTTGGTAGATTATGAAAAAGAAATCTTTGGGGAGGAAGGTTTTATTTCCAATACCAATATAAGTGCATCCGGGGGTACTGAAAAAACTCAATTCTATGCTGGTTTTACTAATAATGAGGAAGATGGGATAGTTAAGAAAACCGGATATGACAAAAAGTCAATTAGGTTGAATCTGAATCATAAATTCTGGAATGATAGGGCAAACCTATCCTTGAACACGAATTATATTAATTCTTCTTCTGACAGGGGTTTCTTTAACAACGACAACTCGGGTACAACTATTGGGGTATCTCTAACATCTACCCCTCCGTGGGCAAAATTGTTTCCTGATGAAAATGGAAATTACCCGGACAATCCTTATGGAGCGTCAAACCCTTTGCAAACCAGGGACTTAGTCACCAATAATGAGAAAATCGAAAGGTTTATCATAGGCGGTACAATGGATTTCATGCTTATGCAAAAGGAAAGATCTAATTTAAAACTGATTCTAAGTGGCGGGGTTGATTACTTTTCGTTAGTTACTACAGCAATCTTTCCAAAAGAATTACAATTTCAAAAACCTTCTAATGGGGGATTGAACGGATTAACAGCACAGGGAATCACACAAAATAAGGATGCGAATTACTCAGCATTTTTGGTTCATAATTATTATACCGATAACAATATAAATTTTACAACACAGGCGGGTATAACCAAGCAGACTTTTTCGCAAAACACCACAAGGAATACAACATCTAACTTGATTGCCTCAGAAACAAATTTGGACCAAGGAGCCAATAGTTCTGTAACTCAGTTTAGGTTAGAACAGGAAGATGCCGGTTTCTTTGTACAGGAAGAAGTTAATTATCAGGATAAGTTAATTGGGACTTTAGGTTTAAGAGGAGATAAATCCAGCAATAATGGCGATGCCAACAAACTTTTTTATTACCCCAAGGCCTCCGGGGCGGCAAACCTACATAATTTTGATTTTTGGAATATTGACGTTTTAAGTCAGTTCAAACTTAGAGTGGCTTATGGTCAGGCAGGTAATTTCGCACCTAATGGGGCGCTCTTCACGGCCTATCAAAATTCACTTATAGATGGCATTGTCGGGATTGTGGTTCCCAATACACTGGGAGATCCTGATATTCAACCGGAAACTCAGAAGGAATTGGAATTTGGAATCGATGCCGGGTTATTGGAAAACAGGATTTCCCTTGAATTTTCATACTACATTAAAAAGGTAGATGACCTGATTTTACAAGCTAACAATGAGCCTTCATCTGGTTTTAATTTTAGATTTGCTAATGCGGGAAACCTGGAGAACAAAGGTGTTGAACTGGGAATAAATGCAAGCGTATTTGCAAATCCGGATTTTGGATGGGATACGGGAATATTATTTTTCAAAAACAAATCAAAAATTACCAAATTAGATGTTGATCCTTTTGACACTGGCGGATTTGGGACCGGACTTGGAACTTTTAGGATAGAAGAAGGGAAAAGCGTAACTCAGATTGTAGGTAATGATGGCAATGGAAATATAATAGTTCTGGGCGATGCAGAACCGGATTTCCAAATGACTTTCAACAATAATTTCAGGTATAAAGACTTTACCTTATCCTTTCTTTGGCATTGGAAAAAAGGAGGAGATAATATTAACTTATCCAATCTGCTTTTCGATTTTGGCCAGACTTCAGGGGATTATGATGATTTCACATTAGATCCCTCGGGCACCTTATCCAATGGGGACTATAGAATAGATTCATTTTTTGCAGGGAATGCGGCTGCATTTGTTGAAGATGCAGGTTATTTAAGATTGAGGGAAATAGGGTTGTACTATTCGCTTCCACAAACTTTTTTAGAGAAGGCATTTAATGGTTATGTATCTAATGTTAGATTTGGATTATCCGGGAATAATCTCATAAATATATTTGATTATAATAGCTATGATCCTGAGGTTTCCAATTTTGGTTCCGGTGGTTTGTCAACGGGTGTTGAGGTAACGCCATTCCCGTCATCCAAGCGCTTTATGTTTCACTTTTCAGCAGACTTTTAATTAATAATAATATAGGACAAATGAAAACATTGAATAAATTTTTAATAGTAACTCTTAGTTTCTTAGTTCTCAATTCTTGTGAAATAGAAGATGGTAAGAACTTAAATGGAGCTGATACCACTTCGATATCAGAAGATGTTTCCAGAGGAGAACTGGGCGATGCAATAGGGGGTATTCTTTCGGATATGAGGGTACGAATCGAAACCCAGGTAGATGCAACTTCCGTCCTTGGAAGGGAGTACTGGAGAATCCAGTCGTCTGATCCAAGGTGGACAGGAGATTTGTTAACAGGACTGCTCGACGATAATACATTCTATACCACGGCTCCATATTCTGCAAGATACGCTACCATTAAAAACATAAATCTGGTATTGGAAGGTTTGGATAATTCAACAGCAGATTTCTCTGATGCTGAAAAGGCTGCGGCACGTGGTTTCATAAATACGCTAAAAGCACATGAGCTTTTGATGGTTCTTAATGCGCAATATGAGAACGGAATAAGGATAGAAGTATCGGATCCGGATAATTTAGGACCATTTGTCGGCTATAGCGAAGCATTGTCAACCATATCAAACATCTTATCAGAGGCATCTTCAGATCTTTTAAATGCCGGGGCAGAATTTCCTTTTTCCGTTCCATCAGGATTTTCAGGGTTTGACATACCGTCAACTTTCGATGAGTTTAATAAAGCGTTGGCGGCCAGAATAGCGATCTATCAGGGAAATTATGCTGATGCTCTGACATTGCTTTCTGAATCATTTCTTGATTTAGACGGGGATTTATACAGCGGAGCATATTTCACTTTTTCGTTAACCGGTGCCGATTTATCCAACCAATTGTTCTTTGCGCAAAATTCAACTATCGCGAATGCCAGAATTGCACATCCAACTTTTATTACAGATGCTGAGGCAGGTGACACGAGGCTTAATAAGGCCCCGTTAAGAGATGCTCCTTTAACTGCAGATGGTTTAACCGGAGATAATGATGTTTTTATTTATCAGAGCAATGTTGATCCGGTAGGTATTATTAGAAATGAAGAGTTGATTCTGCTCTATGCCGAAGCGAATCACATAAACAATCCTACGGAGGCCGTTAACGCCATCAATGTAATTAGAAATGCTGCTGGGTTGCCCAATTATTCGGGGGGAACAGCTCCGGGAGATTTGGTTAATGAAATATTGCAACAGCGGCGCTACTCCTTATTCGCTGAAGGTGGCCATCGATGGATTGATGTAAGAAGATTTGACAGATTAGGAGATTTACCATTAGATAGGGCAGGAGATGGTACTGCAGAGCAGTTCCCCATACCTCAAAATGAAAATCAATAAAAAGAAGTTAGAATTAAAAAAATCCCTGGCCGCAAGGCCAGGGATTTTTTTATTAGAATCTTAAGCAGCTATTTCAAGATCCTTCTTTTTTAAAGGTGTCTTTTTAACTCCCCTTTTGAGCCGAATCTTAATTCTGTATACGATATTAAAAAGAACAGGAACTATAACCAAAGTAAGAAAGGTAGCTATAATTAATCCAAAAATAACCGTCCAGGCAAGGGGCCCCCAAAATATGACATTATCTCCACCAACATAAATTTTGGGGTCAAATTCTGAAAACAGTGAAAAGAAATCAATATTAAGTCCAATAGCCAAAGGGATCAGGCCCAGAACTGTGGTTATAGCAGTTAACAAAACCGGTCTCATTCTGGCTTTACCACTTATTACAATTAATTCAGTGACTTGTTCTCTGTTTAATAGCTCGTTATCATTCATGCCCAGTGATACTTTTTTTCGATCAATAAGTATTTGCGTATAATCTAAAAGGACCACTCCATTATTGACCACTATTCCGGCCAGGGAAATAATACCCATCATGGTCATCATAATTACAAAAGACCATCCGGTAATTATTAACCCTCCGAATACACCAATAAAGCTTAAGAAAATAGCCGTCATTATAATAGCCGGTTTTGAAATACCACCAAATTGAAAAATAAGGATCAGCATGATTAGACCTAGTCCTGAAAAGAATGCACCAACTAAAAATTGCATCTGTTTATTTTGTTCCTCAATCTGCCCGGTATAATCAATCTTTACATTGGCCGGAATACCAGTATAATCTTCCATTTCCTTTTTTATCGCCGTTACGACTGCCCCGGCATCGGTAAATCCAGGTCTAAGTCCCGAATAAAGAGTCACAACACGCTTTGTGTCACGGTGTTTTATTGCACTATAGGAAGATGTATTTCTTTGAGATGCTACTGCAGAAACAGGAATTTCCTTTATTTTCCCTGTTGCCTGGTCCCTGAAGATTATATTCTGATTAAACAGGGCACTGGTATTATATCTCAGGTCTTTATTGAATCGAACATTTATGTCATAATCTTCACCGCCTTCTTTATAAATACCGGCCTTATCTCCAAAAAGAGATCGTCTTAACTGCATTCCAACCTGTCCTACGGATACACCAAGCTCACCTGCTTTTTCACGATCTACAATCACCTGCATACTCGGTTTTCCGGTATTGACATCAATCTTTAATTCTTCAATACCTTCGATATTTTTGGTATTCAGAAAATTACGCATCTGCTCTGCCGTATTTATTAGGACATCGTAATCCTTTCCTTCGATTTCAATATTTATCGGATACCCTGACGGGGGTGCCATCTGATCTTTTTCTACAGAAATGGCTATACCAGGGTAAATACCTTTTAAACCGTCCTGAATTTCCTTCCGAAGTGCTTCGGTATCCCTGCCATTTCTGAACTTGTACTCCTTCATAGAAATGGTGATTTTACCTCTGTGGGGCATTTCTGCTGCTGATCCTCCTTCCGTAAACGGATTTTCAGCACCCTTGCCTACCTGCGAAACACTGGAAGCCACCAGTAAATTATCTGAGCCATCCATATATTTGGAATCATCTGCAATAGCATAAACCCTTTTTTCAATACTCTTAGTGACTTCATTTGTCTTTTCTATAGCCGTTCCCTGTGGATACTCTATGTAGATATAAATCTCATTAGGGATGTTATCAGGGAAAAACTCCACTTTTGTCCGGCCACTTCCAAGGGATATGCCAAAAGCAATAAAGGCCGTTATCAATAAGAGCACGGTAAAACCAAAGTAAGCATATACATTTCTTCCCTTAAGTGCGGTTCTCAACTGATTTTCGTACCAGTTTTCAAATCGGGACAGGTATTTTTTCTGAAAGCTCAAAGCTGCTTTTTTAAGTCCGAACTTATATATCCAGAACAAAATTGCCACAACTATCATTAACGAACCTAATCCACGGACCGCTCCACCAATTATGAGGATAAATAGTCCAATTCCACCAAGCACGATGCTCAGGCGAATAAGTTGTTTCATCGTCAGCTCTTTATCTCCAACCTCCATGAAACTGGATACCAGCATGGAATTCATAAAAATGGCCACAAATAATGAAGAGCCAAGGACGATAGATAATGTTATCGGGAAATAGATCATAAACTCCCCAAAAAGACCAGGCCAAAGGCCAAGGGGTACAAATGCCGCTACCGTGGTGGCCGTAGATATGATTATGGGGAATGCAATTTCACCAATACCTTTTTTGGCTGCCTCAATACGGGACATACCCTCTTCCTCTATGAGGCGATAGACGTTTTCAACAACCACAATGCCGTTGTCCACCAGCATTCCCAGTCCCATTATCAGGCCAAATAAGATCATGGTATTCAAGGTGTAACCTAGTGCTGATATGATCATGAAGGACATGAACATGGACATTGGGATCGCAAATCCAACAAATAATGCGTTGCGAAATCCTAAAAAGAACATTAATACCGTTACCACCAATATGATCCCAAAAATAATATTGTTCACCAGATCATCAACCTGATTTAATGTTCGGCTGGAAGAATCATTGGCGATACTTATTTGCAGGTCTGCCGGGAAATAATTCTCCTTGGAATCCTTTACAATTTCCTTGATGCGCTCTGCTGCAGTAATAGCGTTTTTACCTGCTCGTTTTTTTATATCGAGCATAACTACGCTTTGACCTTTTTCCCTGGCGTAGGTTATTTTCTCTTCTTCCTTGAAGGAAACAGCAGCAATATCCTTAAGATATACGGCATTATTATTTTCCGATTTAACCACAAAGTCTTCAAGTTCACTGGGGGTTTCTATTTCACCTAATATCCGAATGGTGCGGCGCTGTCCGCTGGTCTTCAAGTTTCCTGCAGACATGGTCATATTCCCATTACTTATGGCTTGTATTACATCATCAAAACTTACCTTGGCTGCCATCATTTTATAAATGTCGACGGCTACTTCTACTTCTTTTTCCTGAGCTCCCCTAATATCTACGGCTTTTATTTCCGGTAAATCTTCTATTTCATCTTCCAGGTATTCTCCAAATTCCTTTAATTTATCAACGGGATAATCTCCTGTTAGGTTGACATTCATAATAGGAAATGATTCAGATAAATTAAGGTCAAAAACATCTGGCTCTACTTTTGCGCCATTAAAAACGGGCCAGTCTTCACCTGCCTTTTCACTGTCAACTTCATCTTTTACTTTCTGTTTGGCACTTTCGACGGAAATATCTTCATCAAATTCAACAACAATCATTGAATAGTCTTCCTGTGATGTGGATGTAATTTCCACCAGATTACTCACATTTTTTAGTTTGTCTTCCAGTGGGTCCGTTAGCAGGCGCTCAATGTCTTCTGCGGTATTTCCCGGATAAATTGTACTGATGTATATTTTGGTTTCTTTTATTTCAGGGAAGTCTTCTCTGGGCATAGAAAAATAGGAAGATAATCCAATGAAAAAAAAGATGCCTATCATTACATATATTACGGAAGGATTATCAATAGCCCAGGAGGACAATCTAAATTCCTTATCGACGTTTCTCTGTTGCTTGCTCATAGGGCTATTGTAATATTTTTACTTGCTGATTTTCCCTGATATTACGGGCTCCTTCAAGTATTACCTCTACCCCGGGATTAAGTCCGGATAATACTTCCACATGGTCTCCTTGTGTTCTGCCAGTTACGATAATCTGTTTTTTTGCTGTTGCCATGTTGTTGGAATCAACATCTGTGGCTATGTATACATATTGTGCACCTTCGGCATTTTCAGATATCACGCTCTGTGGTATTAAAATTGCCTTCTCATTACTGTAATTATTAATTTGCACACGGGCGGTAAGATTGGGCTTTATATTATGCTTATCATTAGGAACAGCTATTTCCACTTTAAAAGATCTGTTTGTTGGATTAATAAAGTTCCCTGTTTGACGCACTTTTGAAGTTATACTATCTCCCAGAACAGGGAAATAGACATTAACAGTCTTACCTACAGTAACACCATTTAAATAGGTTTCCGGCACATCTACTTCGATATACATATCAGACAGGTTAACAATACGAAATACGGCTTGTCCGGTAGCTGGTGAAACAACGGTTCCCTGTTCTTGGATAACATCATCGATTATTCCGGAAAAAGGAGCTCTTATTTCAGATTTCGATAACTGGCTTTGCGCCTGTTTAACAGAATTCTCAACCGCCATATAATTTGCCTCAGCCTGCAGATATTGAATTTCAGAGCCTATTTTTTGTTCCCAAAGTCTTTTTTGTCGTTCAAATGTAGTTTTCGCAAGTGCAGCCTGAGTTTTTAATTGTTCAAGTTGACTACTCAATCCGCCGTCATCTATGGTTGCCAGAAGCTGACCCTTTGTCACGCTTTGACCTTCTGTTACGAATACGCGAAGCAAGCTGCCATTCATTTCAGGGTAAATCAGCACATTCTGTTTGGTCATGACGTTTCCCTGCAAATCCAGATAATAACGAAATGGTTGTTCTTCTGTTTTTAAGGTAGTCACCAGGGCTAATTTTGAATTGCTGTCCTTTAGATGGATAACCGAATCCAGAAGCCTAAGCTCCTTATTCAATATTTTTTGTTGCTCGCTGATTTCTTGTTTTTTTAACTTAATCGCCTCTAAATTTCCTTCGGCAATCAAGGTTTCAACGGATTTTATATTTCCATTCCCACAAGATGTAATAAGCAGTGAAATTAGAATCAGGAAAAATATATTTTTCATTTTGTCAGGGTTTGCAAGTTGATGGTTTAATTATTAAGAACTGTTTCGAGTTCCGTTTTTCTGTTGATTACCTGAACCATGGATTCCAGATAATCCTGTTGTGCGGTATAAAGTTGAACCTGTGCCTGTCTTAATTCAAAACTGGTAGCCAGGCCTTCAAAATATTTTGTTTCGTTTTTCTTTTCAATCCGCTCTGCAAGGTTGAGGTTGTTTTTGGTTGTTTCATATTCTTCAATGGAGAAAATGTAATCGCTCTTAGCCCGTTCGAGTTGAAGTTTGATCTGTTCCTCGGTCTCTGTCAATTGTGTTTTTGCCTGGTCATAGGCAATTTTGGCCCTTTGGGTGGTAGCGCTTCTATTAAGTGAACTGAAAATAGGAATTTTCAAATCAAAGCCTAAAACAGATGCCCCGTACCATTGTTGTTCATTTTCAAAAAATGTAAACGTATTGCTAAAGGCAGAAGTTCCATAATTCACAAAGGCATTAAGTGTGGGCAAAGCTTTACTTCTGGCCAGCTTAAGTTCATAATACCTTTGTTCATTAAGGTTGTATACTAATTTATAGTCCAGGTTATTTTCCATGTAGAATTCAGATTCCAAAAGATTAAAATCTATTTGTTTGAGAACGAGATCGTCAAGATTTTCTGTTAGTTCGGTTTGGTTTTCAATAGGAAGCCCCATCATCAAATTCAACATTTGCAATGTAATATCTTCAAACCGGATGGAATTTTTTAATGCGCTGCTAATGGAAGACAACGTAATCTGAAGTTGTTCAACACTTTCCTCATCGCCCAGGCCGTTCTCATATAGTTTTTGGGTTTCAAAAAGATTTTTCTCCAGTGTAGCCTTATTGTTTTCAAGAATAGCAACAGTCTCCTTTGCCAGCAATACATTGCCATATGCTTCTATGACCGCTTTTCGTACTTCCTGATCTGTTTTATCCTTGTTATTTTGACTATATCTGAGAAAGGCTTCAGTGGCCTGAACTCCCACGATGTAAGAGCCGTCAAATATTTGCTGACGAAGGGTTGCGGTTGCATTAACCTGATTTTGTTGGCCAAATACAACGGGAAGAAAAGACCCGGGGTCACCACCTACAATTTCACCCGGAATAAGAGTTACGGGTTGTTTTAATTGATTTTGATAGCTAAGATTACCATCAATTTGAGGCAGCCCTGTGGCAATAATCTCCCATTTTTGTTTTTGAGCATCTAATATTTCTCTATCTGCATTAATGACGCTGTAGTTATATTCCAGCGCATAAACTATGGCTTCTTCAAGTGAAAAGCTTTTAGGTAGGTCCTGTGAAAAAGCGAGGTTAGTGCCTATAAAAGTTATGAGGGTTAAAAATTGAACTTTCATTTAATCCTGATTTGAATTTATTATGTCGTTTAGTATTTCCCTTCCCCGGGATGTAACAATTCCACGGAGGTGATATTCCAAATAATCATCCATGAGTTCTGCCACAGGGAATTTAGTGGTAGGAAACAGTCGGTTATCCTTGATGCTGGAGACACCTGAAAAGTAGATTCTGGCTACAAATTCTATATTCAGGTTATTCCGGTAAATACCTTGCTCTATACCTTTATGCACATTATTCACCACACAACCATGCATCATATCAAATTGCTTATTACGAAGGGTATTGTAAATTCTTGGATAATATTTTTGAAGCTGGTATTGTGGAGAGGTTTTTTCTTCATTTAAATGCTCCATCACCAGTTTTTTGATCTCATAAAGCTCTTCAATAGGATTCTTTTTGAGATAACATATTTGATCAATTCCACAGGAAACCGAATCAAATACATGCATGGTACAAGCCTCAACAAGCCTGGTCTTGTTTTCAAAATGGGAATAGATTGTTTTTTTGGAAATACCCATAGTCTGGGCAAGATCATCCATGGTTACGCTCTTGAACCCGAGATTTAAAAAGAGATCTGTAGCCTGTTTTAGAATTTTTTCCTTCATAATTCGCAGCAAATATAAACAGGAAACTATAAAAACATAAAAAGTTTCCAAAGTTTTACGTTTTTTTAACAATTCCGGGATTTATGACATTTTTTGTTAACAGGAAGTTTACATAAAAGCTTTTAAATGGAAGCTTTTAATGTATTTTTGAAAAAAAAATTAAAAATGCTGGATATCGAGTTCTTTCGGGCACGTTTTAATACCTATCTCGAACATAAACTAACCGCCAAAGATCCTATCAACTTGTATGAGCCTATTACTTATATCATGGGTATTGGAGGTAAGAGGCTCAGACCAATACTGGCGCTCATTAGCACGGATGTTTTGGGAGGTAACTATGAGGAGGCCATGGATGCAGCTCTGGCAATTGAAGTTTTTCACAACTTTTCTTTGGTACATGATGACATTATGGATGCGGCTCCACTTAGAAGAGGAGAAAAGACTGTGCATAAAAAGTGGGATATTAACACCGGTATTTTATCAGGGGACGTAATGCTAATTAACTCATATCAATATTTTGAAAATTATCGGCCTGATTTATTTAAATCGTTGATAGAAGTTTTTAGTAAGACTGCAATTGAGGTTTGTGAAGGACAGCAATATGACATGGACTTTGAAATAAGCGATGCGGTTAGTGTTCCGGATTACCTGAAAATGATTACCTATAAAACGGCGGTATTAGTTGCTGCAGCCATGAAAATGGGAGCAATAATTGCCAGGGCTTCGAAGAACACGCAGGATGAAATTTACAATTTTGGAATTAACCTCGGCATAGCTTTTCAGTTACAGGATGACTACCTGGATGCCTTTGGAAATCCCGAGAATTTCGGGAAACAGGTAGGTGGGGATATCATTGAGAACAAGAAAACGTTTCTCTATCTTAAAGCAATAGAATTAGGGAGCACAGAAGAAATTAATGAATTGAAAAACCTGTTTTCTATTAAGCCGCAGGACCCTCAGGAAAAAATACAAACTGTGAAGGAAATATTTGTTCAGAGTGGCTCGGCAGATGTTACAAGGGAAGAAATTAAAAAATTTACACAGCGGGCATTCAAAATACTGGAATCACTGGAAGCCCCTGATAGTAAAAAGAAAATTCTTGAGGAACTGGGGAATAAGCTCATGAACAGGGAAGTTTAGAACAACCTTTTCAATAGCGCACTTATAAAATAAGTTTTAGGGCAACTTGAGATAATCTGAAGATCTTCTTTTAGGTTGGTGTCCTCATCTAAAAATTTAAATATAAGCTGTGGGCTGCTACCCTTAAAAAGTGACTCAAAAATACGTCTGCCCTTGCTGTTGTCTTCATGAAGGATATCTAATAACAGCAAATCATAATACCAATAGCGGTCTTTAGAATTAAAAGAATGAAGTGGTTTATTCCTTTTGAGAAAAGCCGCTAATTCTTTGATTTTTCTGCTGGTACTCATAAAGGTGTATCCTGTACTGGGTTTGGCCCAGCCACCTGCTATTCCTATATGTAATAGGTTATCACTGTTGTTAGCAGAAAAATTAAAGCAGGTCATTGGTATATTGCCCCTTTCTTTTTCAAGAATCTCGTATTGAGGGCACTTCAGTTTTTCTTTAATATATTCTTTAATGGCACTTTCATATTCTTCTTCCGCCAATACGCTCGGGGAAAATAAGGTATACTCAACCAAACCTTCGGTTTCTGAAAAGGGGAGGACATACATAAAACGGGTATTTCCCATTTGTGGAATCGAAAAATCCATAAAAGTGGCCTTTTCAGGATTAAAAATAGCTTTGTCAGATTTAATAAACCATCCAATGAAGTGCTGTTGCAAAACAGGGTATTTTGATTGCTCATAAAACGATTTATAATCAAAAGTGCTGTTAAATACCTTTTTCGCGAGGAAACTCCCATTTTCCGAAGTTACGGTGACATGGCTTTTATTGTCCATTATATGGGTAACCATGGCCTGTGAAAATGTAATATTGGCATAAGACCGGATACGATGCAAATAACTATTATAAAAATCGAGTCCGCGTAACATCTTATAAGAATAGGGTGTAATCTCGTGATCTGACTTATAATTTTCTCCGCTAAACTCAATTTGACTCCAACTTTTGGAAATTATTTTATCAAAATCGCCGGCATTTTTCTCCCAAAAACACCAGGTGCGGTCATTAGTCTTTTTGGCATCTTTGTCGAGTAATAATACAGTTTTATCCTTAAAATAAGGATCACTGCCAAGCGCATCGGCCAGCATTAAACCTGCTGCTCCGGCACCAATTATAATAAAGTCGTAATCTGTCTGCACAAGTTCGAAAAACATCAAAAGTACAAATTACAACTCAAGTAGACAGGGTCTTTAGTTCAATAGGTATCGTATTCCAATAAATCCTCTCATCCCCTGATTTGGTCCATATACATAAGTAGGATCGAAAGTAAGCCCGTAGGGGTTGTCTGCTGTTGGGATTGCCTTTCCGGAGCTATCGAATTCAACATCCTTGTCAAAAGGATCATTTGCTCTTGCTATTATAAAAGGATTCCCATTATTTGGGGTCCAGTCCAGGAGGTTTTTTATGCCACCATAAAATTCAAAATTTTTAAAGCCAGAATAGGTGAATTGAATATTTTGAATACTCCAAATTGGGGAATATTCTTGTCTGGGATCAAGGTCGCCCAAAAGTGGTAAACGCATCGGTCCATATAGATTACCGGTGTAATCCATGCTAAGATTAATTGTTCTTAGAGTATAAGATACACTCCAGGTTCCACTAAATCTTTCGGTCAGAATTTGGCGTTGAGTGATCTCGTTTTTTGTGTTGCTTACATCCATAAGGGTAGCTCCTAAAAGCACTTTAAGTCCGGAAGGAAAGGCCAGATCAACATTTGCACTAAAACCCCTGGAGACAGATTTCCCCTCTAAATTCTTATAAATGATCAGATTTGGGTCTGTGTCGTAATCAGGAAGAATAACATTATTAAAATACGTATAAAAAGCCGAGGCATCCAGACTTATAAATGTTCCATTAGTGCTATAAATTTTTTTGAGATAGTTAAGATTGATATTAACAGATCGTTCCGGTTTCAGTTCTTCCGCAATGATTACTTCTCTGGCGCCGGTTAAAGCGGCGTGTTCCTCAGTAAAAAGATTTACAACTCTGAAACCCGTACCGGCATTTAAGCGGACTATACCATTGTCTGAAAACTTCCACTTATAGGCTAGTCTTGGTGTGAAAATTGAACCGTGTCTCTTATCATAATCGTAACGGATACCGGTAAGTAAAGAGTGTTTTTTGGAGAAATTTATTTCATCCTGAATAAACAGACTCGGAATCCAAACATTATCTGCCTTATTTGCACTTTGTTCTGAAGTTGCGGTAGTATTGTCATCATAATAATTATATCTTATTGAGCTTCCGATAAGAAGATCATTTTTGCCTATGGCCTTATCCCATGTTAGCTGGCCAAAGCCTATTCGCTGATCTGCCAGAAATGGAATTATTCCGTATACAGAATTTTGGTGGTGGTCATTGTATGAAACTGACAGCAGGATATTTTCTTTAATCGGCAATTGATATTTTCCTAATATTTCCCACCTAGTGGTGTAGATGCTTTCACCATAAATTTCGTTTCCCCCTCGGAATTCAGGAGTCCATTGCATTTCACCCCCCCATCTGTCTTCATAAAAAAAACGGCCGGCTAATGAAAAAATACGATTATACGCTCTGTTCAGACTCCATTTTTGGAAGAAAGAAATGCGATTCTGGAGGGTTAAATCTGTGAAATTGTCACCATTGTCATCAATGGGGTTATTGTATATGAAATAATTTAAACCTAATAATAAGTTGGACTTATTGCCCAGTTCAATTTTGGATCCTATATCCAGGTTGTATTCCCCCCAGCCACTTATAAAACTGTCTGCAGCAAATATGGGTGCACTAACCATATTTTTAGTAATTATATTAATAAGACCCCCTACAGCCTCGCTTCCATATAAAGTGGATGCAGGCCCTTTAATAATTTCAATTTGTTCTATTAGGGAATTGGGGATGCCGGAGAGACCATAGACAGTACCTAAGCCACTCACTATAGGCATACCATCTATTAGTACTAGGGTATATGGC
>Ga0316188_10000174_pt1 | contig 23355 bp, 24 predicted proteins | sample Phiworburrow1_MG_FD_204933 | JGI IMG/M metagenome (GOLD analysis project Ga0316188, IMG submission 204933) | Coastal sediment microbial communities from Maine, United States - Phippsburg worm burrow 1 | ecosystem: Environmental > Aquatic > Marine > Coastal > Sediment | place: USA: Maine... | reverse complement strand
CGACAGCACGGCAAGCCGGCATCGCCATCGTTGCGCTGCTTTGCCTGCTGGCAGGTGTGTATCCGGTTGCGGCGCCGGCACAGCCGACGATGCCGCCGGTCGCGGATCCGCCGACCCTGCGGCACATTCCCGGGAAGTTCGTGTGGTTCGAACTCGTGACCGGGAGCCCGGAGGCGGCCCGGCGTTTCTACGGGTCGGTGTTCGGCTGGAAGTACGAGCAGGTCAGCGGCGCCGCGGAGAACTATGCCGTCATTCGCAACCAGACGCGCGTCATCGGCGGTGTATTCCGGCCCGCGCTCCCAGCCGGACAGTCCGTCGGTGCACGCTGGCTCTCCTACGCGTCCGCCGCCGACCTGGCACTCACGGTGAAGCTGATGAGCGCTGGCGGGGCGGCCGTGCTCGTTGCGCCGACCAGGATCGCCGGGCGAGGAACGCATGCGTTGCTGCGTGACTCGCAAGGTGCCATCGTCGGCCTGCTGCAGTCGGACAGCGGCGACCCGCCGGACGATCCGGTGGCGCCGGGAGAATTCTTCTGGGTCGACCTCTACGCGCGCGACCCCGCCGCGGCGGCCCGCGCCTACCGGGAACTGGACTTCGACGTCTTCGCAGACGATGTCTCCGGCGACGATCGACTGCTTCTGTCGTCCAACGGCATCGCACGGGCCGGCATCATGCGCATGCCGCCCGACGGCGGGGATCCCAGCTGGCTGCCGTATGTCCTGGTCGACGACGTCCCGACCACGCTCGCGCGCGTCAAGGCCGGCGGCGGCAAGGTGCTGCGGGCGCCGGACCCGGCGGTGCTGGACGGGCAACTCGCCGTGTTCGCGGACCCCCAGGGCGCGGTGCTCGGCATCCTGCGATGGCCATTGGCTGCGTCGGGCGAAGGGAGCCGGCCATGAGGATCGGCGATCTCTTCTTGCGGGCCCGTCTGCTCGTGCTCCTGGCGACGCTCGGGCTCGTTGGCTGCACCGGCATTGGGTACGGCTACGGGGGCAGCGGCGGCGTGATCATGTACCGCGGCTCCGGTTACTACGATCCCTTGTACTACGGCGGCGGCTATTACCGCCCACCGCCCATCTCGCCCCGCCCCCCTCCGGGGCGACCCATGCATCCGATCGAGCGCCCGCCTCGTCCGATGCCGATGCCGATGCCGATGCCCCTGCCGGCGCGCAGACGCTGAACGGCGGCGGGCCATCGGCTCGCCGCATGCGATCCCTGTCGGTACACCGGCGATCTGCCGTCGTTCCGCCACCGCCCGACCGACAACCCTTGCGGCCGCGCCTAGCGGAGCATCCGCCTGAGAACGGACCAGTACGACACCGGCATCAGCCGCTGCAGCAGCTCGATCACTTTCGCGTCGGCGCCCACCAGGCAGCGCGACCTGCGCAGCTCCAGCCCGCGCAGGATCGTCGCCGCCGCCTTCGCGGGAGTCGTGCGGGCCACCCGGGCGAAACGGTCGATCGATACCCGGTGATCGCGGTTGCCATCGGGGGCGACGTGGAATCTCGCGTTTCGTGCAATCGCGGTCGACACGCCGCCAGGCAGCACGCACATCACGTGCACGCTGCTGCCGGCCAGTTCGTGCGCGAGCGCCTCGGTGAACCCGCGCACCGCGAACTTGCTCGTGTTGTAGGCGCCCTGCGTGGGCAGCGCGACCAGTCCGAACACGCTCGAGAGATTCACGATCGCCGCCTCGGGCCGCGCCCGCAGCAGCGGCAGGAACGCCTTCGTGCCGTGGATCACGCCCCACAGGTTCACGCCGAGCAGCCATTCGAGGTCGTCGTAGGCCATCTGCTCGATGGTCTGCGACACCGCGACACCAGCGTTGTTGAACAACAGGTCGGCCTGCCCGAAGCGGGCGAGCGTCGCATCGCGCAACGCGTCGACCTGCTCGCGGCGCGACACGTCGGTCGGAACGGTGAGCGCTTCGGCCCCGACCGCCTCGATCTCCTCGCGAAGCTCCTCGAGGCCAGCCGCGTCGACGTCGGCCAGGACGACGCGCGCGCCCCGGGCCGCGCATGCCTGCGCCAGCGCGCGCCCGATGCCGGAGGCCGCCCCGGTGATCACCGCGACGCGACCCTGCAGGTCCCTCATTTCGCCGCCTTGTAGTCGATGATCACCGGCGCGTGGTCGCTGAAGCGCTGCTCCGTATAGATGCTCGCGGCCTTCGCCCTGCCCGCGATGCCCGGCGTCGCGATCTGGTAGTCCAGGCGCCAGCCCACGTTCTTCGCCCAGGCCTGCCCGCGGTTGCTCCACCAGGTGTAGCGCTCCGGGTTCGGGTCGAGCGTCCGGAACACGTCGACGAAGCCGACCTCGTCGAACACGCGTGACAGCCAGGCGCGCTCCTCGGGCAGGAAGCCCGAGTTCTTCCGGTTGCTGCGCCAGTTCTTCAGGTCGATTTCCTTGTGCGCGATGTTCAGGTCGCCGCACACGATCACCTCTCGCCCGCTCGCCGCGAGCGCGCGCAGGTGCGGCAGGAACACCTCGAGGAAACGGAACTTCGCGGCCTGGCGCTCGTCCGAGCTCGACCCGGACGGCAGGTACATCGACACCACGGTGAACCGCCCGAAGTCGGCTTCCAGGTAGCGCCCCTCCGCGTCGAACTCCGCGTTGCCGAAGCCCGCGACCACCTTCTTCGGCCGCTTGCGCGCGTACAGACCGACGCCGCTGTAGCCCTTCTTCTGCGCGAAATGGAAGTGCCCGCTCAGCCCGCCGACGCGACGCATGCGCTCGTCGAGATCGGCCGCCTGCGCCTTGACCTCCTGCACGCAGACCACGTCGGCGTCCTGCGTCGCGACCCAGTCGAGCCAGCCCTTGCGGCTGGCCGAGCGAATTCCGTTCAGGTTCAGCGTGACGATCCGTATCATGGGGTTTTCGACGGCCGTTGCCGACGGGGAGACGAGGTTGGCGGAGCAGGGATTGACGCAACGCGATTCGCTGGAGTTTATCCGGTTCGCCATCGCGGCCGGGGTGCTGCGCTTCGGCGAGTTCAAGACCAAGGCCGGCCGGATGTCGCCGTATTTCTTCAATGCGGGGCTCTTTCACGACGGCGCGCTGCTCGGGCGCATCGCGGAGTTCTACGCGCAGGCGCTGCTCGCGGCCGAGCGCGCGGGCTCGCTTCGCTTCGACATGCTGTTCGGCCCCGCCTACAAGGGCATCACGCTCGCCTCGGCGACGGCGGTCGCGCTCGCCCGGCACGAGCGCAACGTCGGCTTCACCTACAACCGCAAGGAAGCCAAGGATCACGGCGAAGGCGGCAATCTGATCGGTGCGCCGCTGGCCGGGCGCGTGGTGATCGTCGACGACGTCATCTCGGCCGGCACCTCGGTGCGCGAATCGGTCGAGATCATCACGCACGCCGGCGCGACGCCCGCCGCCGTGCTGATCGCGCTGGACCGGCGCGAGCGCGGCGGCACCGCCGAATATCCGACCGAGCGTTCCGCGGTGCAGGAGGTGCGCGCCCTGTACGGCATCCCGGTGATCTCGATCGCGAGCCTGGACGACGTGCTCGAGTTTCTGGAGTCCGGCACCGGCGACGCCGCGGAGTTGGCCGAATACAGGGACAAGGTCTCGGCGTATCGTGCGCGATACGGCGCACCGGCCGAAGCCTGACGGGCCCGCGGCCCGCCGTCGGCGGGTCGGCGCCCCGGACGAACATCGATCGACAGGAGGTTCCGATGGCACTATGGCCCAAACTGGACGACGCCCAGGCGAGTCCCCAGGCGCGCGCCGTCTTCGACGACATCCGCGCGAGCCGCAACACCGATTACGTCAACGACATCTGGCGGGTGCTCGCCAACGACCCGGCGCTGCTCGAGCGCACCTGGCAGCAGGTCAAGACGGTGATGCGGCCCGGCGCGCTCGACGCGCTGACCAAGGAGCTGATCTATGTCGCGATCTCGATGACCAACGATTGCGAATACTGCGTGACCACGCACACCGGCGCGGCGCGCGCCAAGGGCATGACCGAGGCGCAGTTCGGGGAACTGCTCGCGGTGGTCGGCCTGGCGAATCAAATGAACGCGCTGGTCGCCGGAACCCGCGCCGAAGTGGACGAGCGCTATCGTGGCTGACGTCGCCGTTCGCGAGATGCGCGACCTGCCGTCGCCGCGGGGCGTCCCGCTGCTCGGCAACATGCTGCAGATCCGCCCGGAATCGATGCACCGCACGCTCGAGACCTGGAGCCACGAGCTCGGGCCGATGTTCCGCTTCCGGATCGGGCGACGGACCCTGCTGGCGGTCGCCGACCACGAGCTCGTCAGCAAGATGCTGCGCGACCGCCCCGAGAGCTTCAACCGTCCGCAGAACGGGGCGGTGCTGGTGCGGGAGATGGGCCTGGACGTCGGCGTGTTCAGCGCGAACGGCGAGGCCTGGAAGCACCAGCGGCGCATGGTCATGGCCGGCTTCGATCCGCGGCATCTGCGCGCGTACTTCCCGTCGCTCGTCAAGGTCACGAATCGGCTGCACGGACGCTGGCGCAAGGCCGCCAGCGCCGGGGCGACGATCGACCTGCAGGCCGACCTGATGCGCTTCACCGTCGACGCGATCGCCGGGCTCGCGTTCGGCGCCGACGTGAACACGCTGGAATCGGATGAAGACGTGATCCAGCGCCACATCGACAAGATCTTCCCGATGCTGTGGAAGCGCATGCTCGCGCCCTTCCCGGTGTGGCGGTATGTCAAGCGCGCCGAGGACCGCAATCTCGACCGCAGCGTCGTCGCGGTGAAGGCCGCGATCGACGGATTCGTCGCGCAGGCGCGCGCCCGCCTGCAGGCCGAGCCCGCGCGCCGCGAGCACCCGGAGAACCTGCTCGAGGCGATGATCGCGGCGGCCGACCTGGGCGACAGCGGCGTCGGCGACCGCGACGTCGCCGGCAACGTGCTGACCATGCTGCTGGCCGGCGAGGACACGACCGCGAACACGCTGTCCTGGATGATCTACCTGCTCGCGCACAATCCCGACGCGCTCAGGCTCGCGCGCGAAGAGGTGCTGCGCGTGGTCGGCGACGCGGCGGTGCCGACGCTCGAGCAGCTCGCGCAGCTCGACTACGTCGAGGCCTGCGCGCACGAGACGATGCGCCTGAAGCCGGTCGCGCCGATGCTCGCGGCGGTCTCGAACCACGAGGTCATCGTCGGCGACGTCCGGGTGCCCGCCGATGTCCAGATTCTCGGCATCGTGCGGCGCGACACGATGGACGGGCGCTTCTTCCCCGATCCGGCCGCGTTCGAGCCCGCACGCTGGCTCGCCGAGGGCCACCCCGGCCAGGTCGCCAGCGCGTCGAAGCGCGTGTCGATGCCCTTCGGCGCCGGGCCGCGCATGTGCCCGGGCCGAAACCTCGCGCTGATGGAAATGAAGATGGCGATGGCGACGCTGCTGGGCCGCTTCGACATCGACAGCGTCGAGCCCGCCGGCGGCGGCGAGCCCCGCGAGTGGCTGGCGTTCACGATGGCGCCGCGCGACCTGCGGATGCGGCTGCGCGAACGCGTCTGAGCGCGGGGGAAGCCCCGCCGGCTCAGCCCGCGAGCTTGCGCCGCAGCAGATCGTTGACCTGCTGCGGGTTCGCCTTGCCCTTGGTCGCCTTCATCACCTGGCCGACCAGCGCATTGAACGCCTTGTCCTTGCCGGCGCGGAACTCCTCGACCGACTTCGGGTTGGCGGCGAGCACCGTGTCGACGATCGCCTCGATCGCGCCGGTGTCGCTGATCTGCTTCAGGCCGCGCGACTCGATGATCCGGTCGGCCGCGTCGTCACCGGCGGCGCGCTCGGACCACATCGCCTGGAAAACCTCGCGCGCGATCTTCCCGGAGATCGTGCCGTCCTGGATCCGGCAGACCAGCAGCGCGAGCTGCTCGGCGCCGACCGGGCTCGCGTCGACGTCGATGCCGTCACGGTTCAGCGCCGCGGCGAGGTCGCCCATGACCCAGTTGGCGGCCGCCTTGGCCTGGCTTCGCGAGGCGTCCTGCGACGCGGCCGGCGCGATGCGTGCCATCGTGCCGACGACCTTGTCGAAGTAGTCGGCGACATCGCGCGACGCGGTCAGCGTCGTCGCGTCGTACCCCGACAGTCCGTACTCGTCGACGAAGCGCGCGCGCAACGTCGCGGGCAGCGGCGGCAGCGACGCGCGCACCGCCTCCACCCATTCGGGGGCGATCACCAGCGGGGGCAGGTCCGGATCGGGAAAGTAGCGGTAGTCGTGCGCGTCTTCCTTGCTGCGCATCGACCGCGTCTCGTCGCGGTCCGGGTCGTACAGGCGCGTCTCCTGCACCACCTTGCCGCCGTCCTCGATCAGTTCGATCTGGCGACGCACCTCGTAGTCGATCGCACGCTCCAGGAAGCGGAACGAATTGAGGTTCTTGATTTCACTGCGAGTGCCGAGCTTCTCCTCGCCGAACGGGCGCACCGACACATTGGCGTCGCAGCGAAAAGAGCCTTCCTGCATGTTGCCGTCGCAGATGCCCAGCCACACGACCAGGCCGTGCAGCGCCTTCGCGTAGGCGACGGCCTCCTTGGCCGACCGCATGTCGGGCTCGGTGACGATCTCGAGCAGCGGCGTTCCGGCGCGGTTCAGGTCGATGCCGGTCATTCCGTGGAAGTCCTCGTGCAGCGACTTGCCCGCGTCCTCCTCGAGGTGGGCGCGCGTCAGGTGCACCGTCTTCTCGTGCTGCTCGCCACCTTCGTCCCAGGCGATCGCGAGCGATCCTCCCGCCACGACCGGAATCTCGTACTGGCTGATCTGGTAGCCCTTGGGCAGGTCGGGGTAGAAGTAGTTCTTGCGCGCGAACACCGAGCGCGGCGCGATGTCGGCGCCGATCGCCAGGCCCAGTCGGATCGCGCAGTCGACCGCCGCCCGGTTCATCACCGGCAGCACGCCCGGCAGCGCCAGGTCGACCGGACAGGCCTGCGTGTTGGGTGCCGCGCCGAACGCGGTGGCGGCGCCCGAGAAGATCTTGGATCGCGTCGCCAGTTGCGCGTGGGTCTCCAGCCCGATGACCACTTCCCACTTCATTCGCTAAATCCTGTTGGAGCCTCTGGAAACCGGCCCTAGAGCCTTGCGCAAGCACCGCTGCGCGGATCGAACATCACCGGCCACGCCTGTTCATAGACCCCCGGCGTGCAGTAGCGCTCGCAGCCGTTGTGCGCGAGCGTGATGCGGCGCGAATCCTGCCAGACGAGCAGCCTGCAGCCGCTGCCGTCGCGGGCGACCATCTCGATGTGCGGTCGCCACTTGGTCTGGCGAAACTCGCCGTGCTCGAACCGGCAGCTCCCGCGCTTGCCGACCCAGAGCTGCCAGGACATCGACTGGACCGCGTTGTCGCGCACCTGCAGCGTCGCCTGCTCGCGAAAGCCGTCCGCATCGGATTGCGCGCACGCGCCGTTCAGGTCGATCGGCCGGTCGGCGATCGGCGTGGGCCGGCTGCCGCCCGGCGTCATCGAACAGGCACCGAGGAGAAGACCGGCGGCGAGCGCCAGCAATCGCACCGGACCGCCACGCGCCGACAGGCTCACGCCGCGGCCCTCGCAGCCTCGCCGCCCGCTCCGGGCGGCCGGCGCGTGTGCCAGTCGGTGACCGACTGGAAACGGTGCGCCACGCCGAGCAGTCGCGCCTCGCTGAAATAGTCGCCGATCAGCTGCAGACCCACCGGGCGGGCACCATCGCCGAAGCCCACCGGCACTGACATGCCGGGCAGCCCCGCCAGCGACGCCGGCAGCGTGTAGATGTCGGCCAGGTAGTTGCGCACCGGATCGTCGAATCGCTCCCCGATGTTCCACGCGACCGTCGGCGATACCGGGCCGGCGATCACGTCGACTTGCGCGAAAGCCTGGGCGAAGTCCTGCGCGATCAGCCGACGCAGCTTCTGCGCCTGCAGATAGTAGGCGTCGTAGTAGCCGTGCGACAGCACATAGGCGCCGACGAGGATCCTGCGCTTCACCTCGGCGCCGAATCCCTGGGAGCGGCTCTTCTCGTACATGTCGAGCAGGTCGTCGTACTGCGGCGCGCGAAAGCCGTAGCGCACGCCGTCGAAGCGGCTGAGGTTGCTGGACGCCTCGGCGGGCGCGATCACGTAGTAGGCCGGGATCGACAGGCTGGTGCGCGGCAGCGACACCTCGACCAGGCGCGCGCCCTCGCGCTCGAGCACCGCGAGCGCCGCGTCGATCGCGGCGCGCACATCGGGCGACAGCCCTTCGCCGAAGAACTCGCGCGGCACGCCCACGCGCAAACCGTCGATCGGTCGATCGAGCAGTGCGGCGAAGTCTTCGTGCGGCCGGTCGACGCTGGTGGAATCGCGCTCGTCGAAACCTGCCATCGCCGACAGCAGCGACGCGCAGTCCTGCGCCGAACGCGCCATCGCGCCGCCCTGGTCGAGGCTGGACGCGAACGCGATCATTCCGTAGCGCGACACGCGGCCGTAGGTCGGTTTGATGCCGGTGATGCCGCACATCGCCGCCGGCTGGCGCACCGAACCGCCGGTATCGGTTCCCGTGGCCGCGGGCGCGAGACCGGCGGCCACCGCCACGGCCGAACCGCCCGAGGAGCCGCCGGGGATCGCCGCCGGATCCCAGGGATTGCGCGCCGGCCCGAAATGGGAGTTCTCGTTGGACGAACCCATCGCGAACTCGTCGCAGTTGGTCTTGCCCAGGCACACCGCGCCCGCCGCGCCGAGCCGCTCGACGACCGTCGCGTCGAAGGGACTGACGTAGTCGGCGAGCATCCGCGAGCCGGCGGTCGAGCGCCAGCCGCGCGTCACGAAGATGTCCTTGTGCGCGACAGGCACGCCGAGCAGCGGGCCGCGCTCGCCACCGGCACGGCGCCGGTCGGCGTCGTCCGCCTGCGCGAGCGTCAATTCGGGCTGGACGTCGATGAACGCGTTCAGTCCGCTCGCCTCGATGCGCGCGAGGAAATCACGCGCGAGTTCCGCCGCGCTGAACTCGCCGCGATCCAGACCGGCAGCGAGTTCGCGCAGAGACAGCGAATCGATTCCCACGGCCCGTCCTCTACTCGACGACCCTGGGGACCAGGTAGAGCCCCTGCTCGACGCTGGGCGCCGCCTGCTGGTACAGGTCGCGGCGGTCGGGTTCGCTCACTTCGTCCGTTCGCAGGCGCAGCGCCATGTCCTGCGCATGCGTCATCGGCTCGACGCCGTGCGTGTCGACCGCCTTCAGCTGCTCGATCAGATCGAACACCGCGTTCAGCTGCTCGAGGGTGTGCCCCACCTCGTCATCGGACAAGGCGAGCCGGGAAAGGTGCGCAATGCGTCGGACGTCGGCAGCGGATAGCGACATGCTCGAATGACCTGGGAGTGGGACTCTGGACTTGCTCGGGCCCGGGCGTTCTCGGCGAGATCCGGGCCACGACCGGCCCCGGGGACTTGGGCGCGCCCGTCGCCGGGGTCGCGGCCAGACGGCATGCGCCTGCCGCCCGCCGGAAGGCGCGGTCGCACCGGGTAAGCCAGTCATTATACGGTATGATTCCCCCTCATGATGGGTGCCCGGAACGGCGCGCCCTGAGCCTTTTGCGGCATTCACAGACAAACCCTACGGAACCGGAATGTTCGGTTTTTTTCGCAAGTACTTCTCCACCGACCTCGCGATCGACCTGGGAACGGCGAACACGCTGATCTACGTTCGCGGCAAGGGCATCGTCCTCGACGAGCCGTCGGTCGTGGCGATCCGCCAGGAAGGCGGACCCAGCGGCAAGCGCACGATCGCTGCCGTGGGCACCGAGGCCAAACAGATGCTGGGCAAGGTCCCGGGCAACATCGAGGCCATTCGGCCGATGAAGGACGGCGTGATCGCCGACTTCACCGTGACCGAGCAGATGCTCAAGCAGTTCATCAAGATGGTCCACGAGTCCCGGCTGTTCTCGCCGAGCCCGCGGATCATCATCTGCGTGCCCTGCGGCTCGACCCAGGTCGAGCGGCGCGCGATCCGCGAATCGGCGCTCGGCGCCGGCGCGTCGCACGTCTACCTGATCGAGGAGCCGATGGCGGCGGCGATCGGCGCCGGGTTGCCGGTGTCGGAACCTTCCGGCTCGATGGTCGTCGACGTCGGCGGCGGCACGACCGAAGTCGGCGTGATCTCGCTCGGCGGGATGGTCTACAAGGGCTCGGTGCGCGTGGGCGGCGACAAGTTCGACGAGGCGATCGTCAACTACATTCGTCGCAACTACGGCATGCTGATCGGCGAGCAGACCGCCGAGTCGATCAAGAAGAACATCGGATCTGCCTTCCCGGGTTCGGAAGTCCGCGAGATGGAGGTCAAGGGCCGCAATCTCTCCGAAGGCATTCCGCGCAGCTTCACCGTGTCGAGCAACGAGATCCTCGAGGCGCTCACCGATCCGCTGAACCAGATCGTTTCCGCGGTCAAGATCGCGCTCGAGCAGACGCCCCCGGAACTGGGTGCCGACATCACCGAGCGCGGCATCATGCTGACCGGCGGCGGCGCGCTCCTGCGAGACATCGACCGGCTGCTGATGGAAGAGACAGGACTGCCGGTGCTGGTCGCCGAGGATCCGCTGACCTGCGTGGTGCGCGGTTGCGGCATGGCGCTCGAACGGATGGACAAGCTCGCCACGATCTTCACCAGCGAGTAGGCGCGCCAGCCAACGTGCGCCCGCCGTGCACCAGTCGGTGAACGATGGATCGTAGTCCCCCGCCTTTCTTCAATCAGGGCCCGTCCGCACACGCCCGCCTGGCCTTCTTCGCGCTGCTCTCGATCGCGCTGCTCGTCATCGACTCCAGACTGGGCACGCTGGAAAGACTGCGCCAGGGCGTCGGCACGATGCTCTACCCGGTGCAACGTGCGCTGCTGGTGCCGCGCGAACTGCTCGAGCTCACATCCGACTACGTCTCCGACGTGAATCGCCTGCGCACCGAGAACGCGGAACTGCGCCGCATCGAGGCGGTCAACGCCCGCGCACTGCTGCAGGCCGAGCAGATCGCAGCGGAGAACGTGCAGCTGCGCGAGCTCCTGGGCGCGAGAGAGCGGCTGACGATCCGCTCCGTGATCGCCGAGGTCCTGTACGACACCCGGGATCCGTATACCCGAAAGCTGGTGCTCGACCGCGGACTGCAGCACGGGGTGCTGGCCGGACAGCCGGTGATCGACGCACACGGCGTGGTGGGCCAGGTGACCAGAGTGATGCCGCTGTCCTCCGAAGTCACGATGATTTCCGACCGCGGCGCCGTGGTGCCGGTGTCGGTGCTGCGCACCGGCCAGCGGACGGTGGCATTCGGCGGCCTGCCGTCGGGCGAGCTCGAACTGCGTTTCCTCAGCGGTGGCAGCGACCTTCGCGAAGGTGACGCGCTGGTGACCTCCGGCCTGGACGGCGTCTTCCCCCCCGGAATCCCGGTCGGCACCGTGTCCGGGATCGAAGCCGGCGCACACAGCGGATCCACCTCCCGGGTGCTGCTGCAGCCGGCGGCCAGCCTCGACCACAGTCGCATGATGCTGGTGTTGCTGGTCGACCGCAGCGCGCTGCCGCCGCTGCCGCCGCCGGAGCCCGCCCCCGACGCCCGCAAACGGCGCTCAGGAGACTGATCGCGTGCCCCCCCGTCCCGAGTACCTGCTGCTGCCGGCCAACCGCGCGTTCATCGCGTTCACGCTGGTGGTCGGCTTTCTGCTGAACCTGCCGCCCTGGGGCCGGATCGGCTGGGTGCCCGACTTCCTCGCGCTGGTGCTGGTGTTCTGGAACATTCACCAGCCGCGAAAGGTCGGCATCGGCATCGCGTTCCTTTTCGGGCTTCTGATGGATGTCCACGAAGCCGGGCTGCTCGGCGAGCACGCGCTGGCGTACAGCCTCCTCTCGTACGGCGCGATCAGCCTTCATCGCAGGGTGCCCTGGTTCGGCACGCTGGGCCGGATGATCCACGTGCTGCCGTTGTTCCTCGGGGCGGAACTCGCGAGCATCCTGGTCCGGGTGGCGGTGGGCAGCGGGGCGCCCGGCTGGTCGTTCATGCTCTCGGCGCTGACGACGACGCTGCTGTGGCCGCTGGCCGAGGCGATGCTGCTCGCGCCGCAGCGCCGCGCCGTCGAGCGCGACGAAGACCGGCCGATCTAGGGCCAGCGATCGATGATCGAAGTCCCCGACACGGGCCGCGAGCTGCGCAGGGTTCGGCTGCGCCTCGCGTTCTCCTGGATCTTCGTGCTGGCCTGCTTCGCGGCGCTCGTGGCGCGCTTCGCGTACCTGCAGGTGGTCCGCTATGAAGACTTCCACGCGCAGGCCGAGGACAACCGGATCGCCCTGGTGCCGATCCCGCCGCCCAGGGGCCTGATCTTCGACCGCAACGGTGTGCTGCTCGCCGACAACGTGCCCGAGTACACGCTGGAGATCGTGCCCAAGCGCGTCCGGGATCTCGAGCGCACCATCGACGACCTGTCGAAGGTCGTCGAGATCGGTCCGCGCGACCGGCGCCGGTTCAAGCGACTGCTCGAGGACTCCCGAAACTACGACTCGATTCCGATCAGGACGCGCCTGACCGAGGAGGAGCTCGCGCGGTTCGCGGTGGCGCAATTCCGTTTCCCGAGCGTCGAGATCCGCGCGCGACTGTTCCGGACCTATCCGCAGGGCGAGACCGCGTCGCACCTGATCGGCTACATCGGCCGGATCTCGGGCGACGACGTGCGACGCATCGAGGAACGCGACGAGCAGTCGGCGTACGCGGGCAGCACGCACATCGGCAAGTCCGGCGTCGAGTTGTCGTACGAGCAGGCGCTGCACGGCCGGGTGGGTTCCGAGGAGGTCGAGGTGTCGGCCGGCGGGCACACCGTGCGCGCGCTGTCGCGCACCCCCCCGATCGCTGGCTCGAACCTCGTGCTGTCGGTCGACATCGAGCTGCAGCGGCTGATCGAGCAGTGGTTCGGCGAGCGTCGCGGCGCGCTGGTCGCGATCGACCCGGAAACCGGCGAAGTCCTCGCACTGGTGTCCAAGCCGAGCTTCGACCCGAACCTCTTCATCGACGGCATCGACCCGCAGAGCTGGCAGGCCCTGAACGAAGATCCGTTCCGTCCCCTGATGAACCGGCCGCTGCGCGGCACGTATCCGCCGGGCTCGACCTACAAGCCGTTCATGGCACTGGCCGCGCTGACCACCGGGGTGCGAACGCCGCAGACGACGATCAGCGATCCCGGTTACTTCCAGCTCGGCAACCATCGCTTTCGCGATTCCAGGCCCGGCGGCAACGGGACGGTGGACCTTCACAAGTCGCTCGTGGTGTCGAGCGACACCTACTACTACAAGGCCGCCTACGAGATGGGCGTGGACGCCATCCACGACTTCATGAGCCCCTGGGGATTCGGCCAGCTGACCGGCGTCGACCTCGAGGGCGAGGCCACCGGGGTTCTGCCCTCGACCAGCTGGAAGATGAAGCGGTTCAAGCAGAAGTGGTATCCGGGCGAAACGCCGTCGATCGGTATCGGACAGGGCTACAACTCGTTCACCATCCTTCAGCTCGCGCACGCGGCGGCGACGCTCGCCAACAACGGCGTCGCGCTGCGTCCGCACGTGGGGTTGTCGCTGGAGGATCCGGTCACGCACGCGCGCACGCCCGCGGTGCAGGTCGAGCCGGTGCGGATGGCGGTCAAGCCCGAGTACGTGCAGCTGGTCAAGAACGCCCTGGTCGACGTCACCCGCTTCGGCACCAGCAGGATCGCCTTCGCCGGCGCCGAGTACGTGTCCGCGGGCAAGACCGGCACCGCGCAGGTGATCGGCATCAAGCAGAACGAAAAATACGACGCGAGGCGCGTCGCGGAGCGGTTCCGCGACCACTCGCTGTACATGGCGTTCGCGCCGGTCGACAAGCCCAGGATCGCGCTCGCGCTGGTCGTCGAGAATGGCGGGTTCGGCGCGCAGGCGGCCGCCCCGATCGCGCGACGCGTGTTCGACTATGTCCTGCTCGGCAAGCTGGGGCCTGAGCCGGGGCGCGAGGCGGCGGGCGCCGCCCAACGCAGCGAGCCGGACCCCGAGATGCGCGACGTGCCGGAGAACACGGAGCCGGAGCCGATCGGCGGCGCGCAGCCCGCGGCGCCCGAAGACAAGGAGAAGCCGCAGTGAGCCGCGTGCGCCTGCGCCGGCAAGGAGCGTACGCTGCGCCAGGGAGGCGGCGGCGATGATGGAGTCTCGCGAGTTGTGGCAGATCGTGCGCGCACGGGTCGCGGTGTTCGACCCGACGCTGACGATCGCGCTCGGGCTGCTCGCCGCGATGAGCCTGGTGACGATGTACTCGGCGGCCTACGATTTTCCGGGGCGTTTCGACGGGCACCTCCGCAACCTGCTGGTTGCGCTGGTGGTGCTGTGGGTCGCCGCCAACGTGCCGCCGTCCTGGATGATGCGTGTCGCGGTGCCGCTGTTCCTCGCCGGTGTTGCGCTGCTGATCGCGGTCGCGCTGTTCGGCGACATTTCCAAGGGCGCGCGGCGCTGGCTCAACCTGGGTTTCGGCCGCGTGCAGCCCTCGGAGCTGATGAAGATCGCGATGCCGCTGATGCTCGCGTGGTACTTCCAGCGCCGCGAAGGCGGCGTGCGCTGGTTCGATTTCGCGATCGCGGGCGTCCTGCTCGCGGTGCCGGTGATGCTGATCGCACGCCAGCCCGACCTCGGCACCTCAGTGCTGGTGTTCGCGGCCGGCGCCGCGGTGATCTTCCTTGCCGGCCTGAGCTGGAAGGTGATCGCGTTGCTGATGGCGGGCGTCGCGAGCGCGGCACCGGTCCTGTGGACGCTGATGCACGACTATCAGAGACAGCGCGTGCTGATGCTGGTCGACCCGAGCTCCGACCCCCTGGGTAAAGGCTTTCACATCATCCAGTCGACGATCGCCGTCGGCTCGGGCGGGCTCTGGGGAAAGGGCTGGATGCAAGGCACGCAGGCGCACCTCGAATTCATCCCCGAGCGCACGACCGACTTCATCTTCGCGGTGTTCTCCGAGGAGTTCGGACTGGCGGGCAACCTCTGCCTGCTGGTCGTCTATCTCGTGCTGATCTCGCGCGGTTTCATGATCTCGGCCCAGGCATCGAGCGAGTTCACCCGGCTGCTCGCCGGTGCGATCACGCTGATCTACTTCGTCTACGCGTTCGTGAACATGGGGATGGTCTCGGGGATCCTGCCGGTGGTCGGGGTTCCTCTGCCGCTGATGTCCTACGGGGGGACCGCAATGGTGACGCTCGCGCTGGGCGCGGGGCTGCTGATGAGCATCCAGCGCAACCGCAAGCTGGTGCAGACCTGACATGCCGCTTCCGAGCGACCTCGTCGACATGCTGCTCACGCCGCCGGCGACGCCGCACGAGTGTCCCGACATCGAGGCCTGGTGGCCTCGCCACCAGGGCACGGTGCAGCGCTGGAGCAGCCCGATCGAACGCGCGATTGCCGGTGGAGCGCTGGCCGATCGCACCGGGTGGGCGTTCGCGTCCGGTTACCAGGCGGCGCTGCGCGCGCTGGTGCCGAGCCTGCCCGACGACACGATCGCGGCGATGTGCGTGACCGAGGAGGCCGGAAACCGGCCAAAGGCGATCCGCTCGACGATCGGCGATGCCGGCGCGGGCCGCCTGCGGCTCGATGGCAGCAAACGCTGGACGACGCTCGGTCCGGCCAGCGGACTGCTGCTGGTCGCCGCGGTCGATGCGCGCGGTCCGACGACGGATCGGCCGCAGATCCGCGTGGCGACCGTGCCGACCGGCGCCGCCGGGGTGAGCCTGGAACCGATGCCCGACACGCGCTTCGTGCCGGAAGTCCCGCACGCGCGCGTGCGGTTCGAAGGCGTCGACCTTCCGGCGCAGGCGCTGCTGCCCGGCGACGGCTACGACATCTACGTCAAACCGTTTCGCAGCATCGAGGACACATTGGTCAGCGCCGCGGTACTGGCCTACCTGCTGGCCGAGTCGCGACGCCGCGGCTGGGCACGCGAATGGTCCGAACGGGCGCTGGCCACCCTGCTCGCGTTCTCGGAACTGGCCGGCATGGACGCTCGCACGGCACCCACCCACCTGCTGCTCGCGGGCACGCTGGCGTGGGCGCACGCCCTCTTCGACGAAGCGAGCGCCCTGTTTTCCCAGGGCCCTCAGGACGTCGGTGCGCGGCGCTGGGAACGCGACGCGCCCCTGACGCAGGTGGCCGGCACGGCGCGCGCGCAGCGCGCCGCCCGCGCGTGGGAACGCTACGACGCGAAGATCGCGGACGCCGACTGAGCGTCGCGCGGACCGGAACGCGCCGGCGCGCTCAGTCGCCTGCGACCTTCAGCATGATCTTTCCGATGTGCGTCGACGACTCCATCAGCGCGTGCGCCGCGCCCGCCTCCGAAAGATCGAAGACCTTGTGGATCACCGGCAGCATGCGGCCCTTCGCGAGATGCGGCCAGATCTTCGTGCGCAACTCGTCGGCGAGATGCGCCTTCTCCGCCGGCGGGCGCGGGCGAAGCGTGGAACCGGTATAGGTCAGCCGCTTGACCATCAGCGGCGTCCAGTCGACCTCGACCTTCGGCGATTGCAGGAACGCGATCTGCACCAGCCGCCCCTCGAGCGCCAGGCAGCGCAGGTTGCGCGCGATGTAGTCGCCCCCCACCATGTCCAGGATCAGGTCGACACCGCGTTTGTCGGTCAGCGCAAGCACCTCGTCGACGAAGTCCTTGCTCCGGTAGTCGATCGCGGCGTCGGCGCCCAGCTTCAGGCAGGCCTGGATCTTCTCTGCGTTGCCCACCGTGGTGTAGACGGTGGCGCCCCAGGCCTTGGCCATCTGGATCGCGGTGATGCCGATTCCGGACGAGCCGCCGTGGATCAGGATCGTCTCGCCCGACTTCAGGCGTCCGCGCTCGATCACGTTGGTGTACACGGTGAAGTAGGTCTCCGGCAGCGCCGCGGCCTGCAGCATCGACAGGCCGGCCGGCACCGGGAGCGTCTGGCCTTCGGGCGCCGCCACGTACTCGGCATAGGCCCCGCCGTTGGTCAGCGCGCAGACGCGGTCGCCGATCTTCCAGCGCCTCACGCCCTTGCCCATCGCGACGACCTCGCCGGACGCCTCCAGACCGAGGTACGCCGACGCCCCCGGCGGCGGCGGATAGCTGCCGCTTCGCTGCAGGACGTCGGGCCGGTTCACGCCCGCGTAGGCGACCCGGATGAGCACCTCGTCGTCGCGTGGTGTCGGCACCGGCCCTTCGGCCGGTTTGAGCACGGACGGCGCGCCGCCCTTGCCGTGGTCGATGAATCGCATGGTCGTCGGCAACGACATGGTCAGACTCCTTTTTCAATGAACAGATGACGGCGGCCGATGTCGCAGCCCCGCCGGTAGATCGGATTCTGCAAGAGTTCGGTGGCGCGGTCCTCGCCGAGTTCCTCGCCGAGCACACGGTACACCTCGAGATGCACTTGGGCCCGGCTCCTGAACGATGCCCACAGCTGCGAGCGTAATGTATTCTCGTCGCTCATCGCGGCGCTGCTCCTGAGGGTTTCCGGGGATGCGCCAGAGGGGAGAGTGCAGTGGCAACGTTACACAAGTTCGCGCCCGGGGGCTACGCGTTCCTCGAAGGGGGCTTTCCGTATTCGCAGGGCGTGGTCGCGCTGCCCGGCTTCAGCATCGTTCGGGCGCGGTTGCGCGAAGTGATGCCGATGGCCGACGGCTTCGCCGCCATCGAAGCCCACCTGCGCGCCGCGGGCCGGCCGCTCACCGCGCTTTGCGCCGCCGAACTCCGGTCGCCGCAACCCTTCAGTCTCGAGGGCTTTCGCGACTTCAACACCGGCTACGTGGGCGTTCTCGAGCGCTGGGGTCTCTACCGCGACCGCCTGAACCCGGTGGCGCGCAGCAACGTGTGTCCGCAGTTCGCACCGCCCGCGCAGCCCGGCTTCTTCGCGTTCAGCTATACCGTCCCGTCAGCCGACGCGGGCGCGCACGGCAGCTTCGTCGTCGCCGGCAGCGGCGAGTGGCCCGAGGACCAGCCCTTCCCCGACGGCATCGTGGCCCGCGGCGACTTGACGCCGGCCGGCCTCGAGCGCAAGGCCCGGTATGTGCTCGCGACGATGCGCGAGCGCACCGCCGGGCTCGGCGGCCAATGGCGCGCGCTGACCGCCGCACAGATCTACACGGTTCACGACATCCATCCGCTTCTCGGCCCGCACTTCGCCGCGCAGGGGCTCACCGGGATCGGGCTGACCTGGCACGTCTGCCACCCGCCGATCGTGGAGCTCGAGTTCGAGATGGACGTGCGCAGCGTCGCCCGCGAGCAGGTGCTCGACGTCGGCTGAGGCGCTGCACCGCGGCCGAGGAGGCGCCCGCCGGCGAATCGCCGGCGGTGACTCAGAAGCGCGCCGACAGGCCGATTAGCGCTTCCCCCTGTGTGAAGGCGTCGCCCTTGATGCTCACGACGCAGCCGCCCGAGCAGAAGAACTGGCCGTCGCTGTTGACGAGCGTCACGTACCCCCGGACCTCGGCCCGCAGCGCCACCTGCTCGCCGAGCGGCCACTGATAGCCGAGCCCGATGTTCATCGACGGACGCCACTCGCTGGAGTAACCGCTCTGGCTGGGCTGGAACAGCGTCGCGCCGATCCCGCCGACGACGTAGCCCCCCTTGCCGATCTGGCCCGCGAAGAAGTTGGTTCCGCCCACGTGGAAGTAGGTCACCGACGTCGGCAGGCTGTTGCCCGAAGCCGCCGCGCCGCCTGTCGTCGTGGGGACGTTCTGGATCTTCGTGTCCTGATACGACACGAAGAACTGGTACTGCCGGCTCGCATCCATCGCGAAGTCGAGGCTCGCGGCGATGGCGCCGGAGTCTTCGAGGTTCAACGACTGGCCGGTGGACACATCGGTGAAACCGCCGCCGCCGCGATAACCCCCGTACACCGTGACGGCATTGTCGGCCGCCGCGGCGGCAACCGGCATCGCGAGCGCCGCGACGGCGAGGATTCCGAAGGCGCGCATCATGTCAGTGAACTCCGCTCGTTGTGCGACCGGCATCGGCACGATCGATCACGAAGATCATACCGGGGCGGCTGCGGCCTGCGGGTCCGCCGGTCGGAATGGGCCTTCCACCCGGTCGGCGCGCCGACCGCTTACTTCGCCGCCCCGAACCGTGCGAGGAACGCCCCGAGGATGCCCTTGGGCATGTAGATGATGAACAGGATCAGCATCAGCCCGTAGATCGTGGTGTCGATCCCGAGCACGTCGTGCCCGATCAGGATGCGCAGCCCCTCGGAGAGCGCCAGAAGGATCACCGCCCCGACCGTCGGCCCGAGCATCACGAACATGCCGCCGGCGATCACGCCGAACACCATCTGCAGCGAAATGCCGATCCCTGAGACGGTCTCGGGATTGATGTAGAGCTGGTACTGCGCGTACAGCACGCCGCCCACGCAGGTCATCGCGGCCGACAGCAGCGTGACCTTGAGCTTGGTGCGGCTCACGTTGATGCCCACCGAGGCCGCCGCGTCCTCGTCCTCGCTGATCGCCTGCAGCGCGAGCCGCTCCATGCTGCGGTCCACCATGCGCCAGATGTAGAGCCCGGCCAGCCAGCAGCCCACCATGATGTAGAACCAGACCAGCTTGCTGGAGAACTGCATGTCCCAGATCGAGACGGTGGTGCCCTCGGCCAGCGCGTTCCTGGGGGTGACGCCCAGCGAGCCGCCCGTATAGTCGCGCAGCCCGACGATCATCATTCTCACCACCTCCGACAGCGCGAGCGTCACCAGCGCGAAGTAGTGGCCGACGATGCGGAACCGGAAGCACGGATAGCCGATCACGAAGGCGAGCAGCAGGGTGAGCACGACGGCGACCACCGCGCCGATCCATGGCGACACGCCCCACAGGTTCCAGAGCATCACCACCGTATAGGCGCCCACCCCGAGAAAGGCGCCGTGCCCGAAGCTCACCATGCCGAGCCGGCCCATGATCGACCAGCTGGTGTAGATGAAGGCCCACAGCAGGCCCATGACCATCAGGTGGAGCGGGTACTTGCCGATGCCGGTGAGCGGCGCGACCAGCAGCGCCGCGAGGAGCACGATGCTGACGATGCGTGAGTTCATTGGCCGCGCTCCGCTATCGACGACGCGACAGAAGCCCCTCGGGCTTCCAGAACATCATCACGATGAAGAACGCGAACGCCAGCACGTAGCCCCACTCGAGCTGGAAGAAGAAGCCGCCCACCGAGATGAACTGCGCGAACAGGAAAGCCGCGACGAAACCGCCGATCAGGTTGCCCAGTCCGCCGAGCACGCAGATCAGGAAGGTGATCGGACCGAAGGTCAGCCCGATCGCCGGGTGGATGTCGTACTGCAGCACCAGCAGGCAGGCGGCGAGCCCGGCCATCGCACCACCCATCGCCGAGGTCAGCAGGTAGATCCGCGACGGGCTCACGCCCATCAGCGGCATGATCGCGCGGTCCTGGCTGATCGCCCGGATCGCGGTGCCCATGTAGGTGCGCGAAAGGAAGAGGTAGGTAGCCCCGATCGCCGCGATCGCGATCGCGAAGGTGATCAGCTTGGCCAGCGAGAAGTTCAGCTCGCCGATGCTCACGCCGGGCAGCTGGACGCCGAGGTTGCGGAACTCCACGCCGAACGCGACCGTCGCGACCGCCTGCAGGAAGAAGAGCACGCCGCCGGTGACCAGCAGCTGGTTGATCGGCTCGGCACCGAGCACGGGCCGGATCACGAACTGGTGCAGCGCCGCACCCAGTGCGGCGACCGCCAGCACGCCCGCCGGAAAGGCGAGCCACAGCGTGACTCCCATCTGGACGTGCAGCCACCAGATGCAGTACATGCCGATCATCATCAGCTCGGCGTAGCAGATCCAGACGACGTCGATGACGCCGAAGATCAGGTTCAGCCCCAGCGACAGAAGCGCGAGCAGCCCGCCGAGCAGCACGCCGTTGAGCACTGCCTCGAGCAGGAAGATGTCGAAGATCTGGTCCATGGTCGCGCCCCTATGCCATGCCCAGGTAGGCGCGCCGGATCTCGTCGCTGCCGAGCAGCTCGGCCGCCGGCCCGCTCATCCGGATCCGGCCGGTTTCGAGAAGATACGCGCGATCGACGACCTTCAGCACCTGCTGGATGTTCTGCTCGACGATCAGCACCGTGTAGCCCTCGGCCCGGATGCGCCGGATCAGTTCGAAGATCGACTGGACGACCACAGGCGCGAGGCCGGCGGACGGTTCGTCCAGCAGCAGCAGCTTCGGCCCCGACATCAGCGCGCGGCCGATCGCGCACATCTGCTGCTCGCCTCCCGACAGCGTGCCCGCCATCTGCTGGCGCCGCTCCTTCATCCGCGGAAACAGCGAGTAGACGAACTCCAGCCGCTCCTCGAATCCCTTGCGCGCAGCCGGGATGAACGCACCCATCCGCAGATTCTCCTCGACGCTTAGACGCGGAAAGAGCCGCCGTCCCTCGGGAACGTGCGCGATGCCGAGCGAGATCACCGTGTGCGCCGGCACCGCGTTGTACGGTTTTCCCTCCATCACCAGCGCGCCATGCGTCGCGTCGATCAGCTTGGAAATCACCCGCAGCAGCGTCGTCTTGCCCGCGCCGTTCGGACCGATCACCGCGACCGCCTCGCCGGTGTTGACGGTCAGCGACACGTCGAAGAGCGCCTGGAAACTCCCGTATCCGGCCGTCACGTCCTTGAGCACGAGCATCTCGCTCACGGCTCGGCTCCGTCCGCAGCGTCGGCGTCGCGCTCCCGCACCTGCTGCTGCACCGCGTGCGCGTCGGTGCCGAGGTAGACCTCGACCACCCGCGGGTCGTGCGCCACCTCGGTCGGGCTGCCCTGCGCGATCAGCTCGCCGTGGTCGAGCACCAGGCAGCGGTCGATCACCTTCATCAGCACGCCCATGATGTGCTCGACCCAGATGATCGTCACCCCCTTCTCGTCGCGGATGCGCTTGAGCATCTGCGCCGCCTGCTCCATCTCGCTCTCGTCCAGCCCGCCCAGGCTCTCGTCGGCGAGCAGCACCTTCGGCTGCGTGGCGAGCGCACGCGCCATCTCGAGCTTCTTCAGCCCGGCCGCGCCCAGCCCGTCCACCGAAGCGTCCGGATCGCGCGGCAACCCGATCAGTTCGAGCGCCTCCTCGGCATTGCGCCTGGCCTGCGCGCGAGACACCTGCTCCGATGCCCCGAAGTAGGCCGCGAGCGTCGCGTTCTCGAGGATCGAGACCTTGCGGAACGGCCGTGGGATCTGGAAGGTGCGCGCGAGCCCCAGCTTGCAGATCTGGTGCGGCGCCAGCCCGCCGATCTCGCGCCCGTCGAGCTTCACCGATCCCGACGTCGGCGCGTAGAGCCCCGCGATCACGTTGAAGGTCGTGCTCTTGCCCGAGCCGTTCGGGCCGATCAGCCCGAGGATCTCACCGCGCGCGAGCTCGAATGAGACGTCGCCCACCGCGGTGAAACCGCCGAACTTCTTGGTCAGGCCCTCGACGCTCAGCATGGACGCGACGACCCTTCATCGGCGCCGCGAGGGCGCACGTGCACGCACATCTCGAACTTTCGGCGAGGCCGCTTACTGCGTCGAATAGGCGTTGCCCTTCGGCAACGGCATCACCGGATCCTTGGCCTTGAGCGCCGACGGCCAGACGACGACGGTGTCCTTGCCGATGTACTGCATCACGACCGGTATGGAACGCTCGTTCTGGCCCGCCATCTCATGGCCCGGCGGGAAGAACTTGACGCCGTAGCCCTGGATCGTGCCGCCCACCGGAATGTCGGTGTCGAGCGCGGCCTTGCGCAGGGCCTCGGGGTCGATGCCGCCGTACTTCTTGATCGCGCGCGGCAGCACGTCGGTGAAGAAGATCCACGACTGGTTGAAGCCCATCGACACGTGCGGCGGGACCTCGTCGGCCTTGGTTTCCGCCTTGTAGCGCTTGACCATTTCCTTGGTGACGTCGCCCAGCCCCGGGGCCAGTGTCTTCGGGTCGAGGAGCTGTGCGGCGACCGGATCGACGTCGAAGATGTAGTTCGCGTCGTCGCCGAAGGTCGCGTAGAGCTTGTCGAACTGGCCGTAGCCCGCACCGTGGCCGATCAGCGCCGACCACTTCAGGCCCTGTTCCTTGGCCTGGCGCAGGAACAGCGTGATGTCCGGGTTGTAGCCGGTGTGCAGGATCACGTCGGCGCGCGCGCGGCGCAGCTTGGTGACCAGCGGCGACAGGTCCGGGGAGGTGGCCGAGTAGCCCTCCTTGAGCGCGACCTGGATCCCGTTGGCCTTGCACGCGGTCTCGTTGCCCCCGGCGATGCCGGAGCCGTACGGACCGTCCTCATAGATGATCGCGACGCGCAGGTCCTTGGGCGCCTTGCCCAGCAGGTCCTTGGAGCGCTCGTTCAGGAAGTCGCAGGACGCCTGGCCGGCCATGTCGCCGTGCGACTGCGCCCTGAAGACGTACTTCAGGTTCTTGCCCTTGAACA
>Ga0316188_10000173_pt1 | contig 23388 bp, 18 predicted proteins | sample Phiworburrow1_MG_FD_204933 | JGI IMG/M metagenome (GOLD analysis project Ga0316188, IMG submission 204933) | Coastal sediment microbial communities from Maine, United States - Phippsburg worm burrow 1 | ecosystem: Environmental > Aquatic > Marine > Coastal > Sediment | place: USA: Maine... | reverse complement strand
GGGATTCGACGAGCGTTATAGACGGCCGGCGATGTTCGGCGTGTCGTTGCTCCGCGGCAATCAGGCAAGCCGTTATCCAGCCGGCGGTTCCACCACCGACGATAACAACCTTTCTTGTCACCTTGTCCATCTCGTATTGCCTGGAGGGTAATACCCCTGAGTCTGTATTCCGCCAATACTATCAGGCTGGGGAAGCGAAAAAAAAAGCTGCCCCTTACGGAGCAGCCTTTTTTCATAACGTTCGAATCAGCCTAGAACTTGTACCTGAAACCTACGTTGTAACGGGTACCTAGCTGGGTCGCAAACAGAGTCTGCAACTCCGTACGTCCATACACGTGACTCGTCTCGTTGGTCAGGTTCAGGATATCGACGAAGACCTGCATGTTGTCGTTGAACCAGTAGTTAGCGTTCATGTCGATCTGTTCGTAGTCGTTCGTGTACGTCGGTGGACCTGCTCCGACGTTATCCTGGCCAGTGCCGGCGATGAAGTCTTCACGCCAGTTGTACGCGACCCTGACACCCATGGTGTCGTTCTCATAGAACGCCACCACGTTGGCGCTGTCGCTCAAACCGATCAGCGGGAACTGCTGGCCAAGGGAGAGGTCGTCGTAATTCGCATCACCATCAACGATCGTGTAGTTGGCAATGACGCCGAACCCGGTATCGCCGAAGTTGTGCTGTACGTTGAGCTCCCAACCGTCTAGCTTGTTGGTTCGGTTGTTGACCGGGACCGACAGGTTGAACGGCGCGACTGGGTCGCGGCCAGCTACACCAACAATCGAGTTGTTGGCAGCGTCGACGCCAGGCTCATTGGGGCGATTCGCCAGAATCCACGCCCACAAGTCTGCGGCTGCGCTGGAACCTGTTGCCTGTCGCGCCTCGTCGGCCAGGGGTCCGAGACCCGGATGCGGAAGGTTGTACGGCGTCTCGGTGACCGCTGCGGTGCCGATGAAGTTATCTACGTCTTTCTTGAAATAGCCGACGGAGGCGTAGCTGCCATCCGCGTAATACCATTCAAGCGTCGCGTCGATGTTTTCCGACAGGTACGGGAGCAGCGCCGGGTTGCCCCTGGCGCCGGTGCCACCATTGATACGCACCGGGGAGTTGAGCGTCAGGCCGCCCTGGATCGAGACGTAGTCGGGCCTCGCAAGTGTTCGACCCCACGAGAACCGCGCAACCACGGTATCGGTAATATCAACGCTGGCGTCGAGGTTTGGCAGCCAGTAGTCGTACTTACCCTTGAATGTCGTAATGGTCGAGTCATTGCCAACGCGGACCAACGCGATTTCGTTGCCAGCATTCCAGTTTAGCCCCGTGTAGTCAGGCGACAATGCTGACGAAGTGATGTCGGTTTCCTCGTAGCGAAGTCCGACGCGGAGATCCAGGGGTTTGCCTGTGTTTGTTTCCAGGTCAAAATCCGCCTGCACATAAACCGCTGTCGTGTCTTCGGTGGTACGACGATCCGTCGTCCAGTTGTCGGAGGCACAAAGGCCGGTACCGCAAGGGCCCATGTCTCCGGACGACGTCATCGACAATGGAGCATCACCCGAGGCGATCAATGACTCGAAGCGCGCGATGACCTCAGCAAGGTCCCAGGTGAAGAAGTCTGATTGCAGGCGAGGATCACTCGAACCCCCAAACTCGCTGAATGCGCTGCCGAGGTTGGCGGGCGTCATAAGATCAGACAATGCGCCGAGCGGCGTATGGGCAAACCAGGCGTCGCGCTGGATCACAGCACTAACCGCGCGGTTGTCGATTTCCGTCATCTGAATGCCGAAGTCGATGGTACTGACAAAATCGGCTTCAGGATGGAACGCGGCCGCGATTTTCGCCTGCTCGATATCCATCCTCTGTTGCTCGTTGGCGAAGACGCTACCTGCAGCCGTCATCTGGTCGGCGTTCAGCGGTGCCGAGAAGCCCAGCTCCAGGACGGGTAACTGGTCGCCGAAGTAAGTAACCGTGCGATCGCGTGTATAGGCGTTTACGGCAAGGTTGGCAGACGTTCCGTAAGGATTGTTGGCGCCACTCTCGGCCGAAGAATCGTGGTAGTCGAACTCGAGCGTCAATGCGTCGCTCATGTCCCACATAAGATTAAAACCAATGAGGTTATTTTCGTTTACGAAACCGTCAATACCGGCGTTCGTTCCAAAGTCCGCCCCGCTCGACGTCTCACCGTAAACCAGCGGGGAAGCGTTTGGACCATCGGTCCACGCGGTCTCCTGCCCACCGAAGTTGTACCAGGCGCCAAACGAATTGTAGGTGCGCTCCAGTTCCATCTCTGCGTAGGTGTAATCAAGCGTTGCGGTAACTGTCTCAACCGGGCGGAACTGCAACGTCAACTGGCCGTTGGTACGCGTCCGGTCATAGGTATTCAGTTCGTAGCTGGTTGTTTGCGGTACTGAGTAGATACCGGGCAAGGTCGGGCGATTGACCTGGTTCGGATCGCCAAGGGGAGGGATACCACCCCACTCCGAAGGTCCCACGCCGCACCAGCAGTTGTCAGTGTCGGCCGAGAACGAGCGCCATCCTGAAACCTTGGCCTGGGCTGCTCCGCTCTGCCGTTCCTGGTGAATTGCGGACAACGAAATACCGAACTTGTCATCAGCAAACTTCTGCGACCACAACGCCGATATTTCCGGCGTGAAATCGGCGCTATCGAGCCTGGAGTCGTCGTACATGCCGCTGACAGCAACCGTCGCGGACAGGTCCGGGCCTTCCAGCGGGCGAGTCGTTTTAATGTTTAGCGTGGCACCGATACCACCGGTCGGCATGTTGGCCTGGCCGGTCTTGTAGACCTCGACGGCCGAAACGCCTTCGGAGGCAAGGTTGCCGAAGTCAAAAGAACGGCTGGTTCCGTTGCCGAAGCTGCCGCCGATGCCACTGCTTGGCATCTGCCGGCCGTTCAGAAGGACCAGGTTAAATTGAGGCCCGAAGCCGCGCACCGTAACTCGCGAACCTTCGCCGCGCTCTCGATCAATCGATACACCGGTAATGCGCTGCAGGGATTCCGCAAGGTTGGTGTCAGGGAAGTTGCCGATGTCCTCAGCCGTAATGGCATCGACGACACCGCTGGATTGCCGCTTGATGTCAGCCGAGGCTTTGAGACTACCTCTGATGCCGACTGTGACGATTTCTTCAATGACTTCGTCGGAATCCTGTGCTGCGGCTGGCGTCGGCATAGCTGTGGCGCCGAGCGCCAGCGCAACCCCTACAGCCAACGGTGTACGGTTAAACGATCGATTCTGCATTTAGTAGGGCCCCCCGGCTCTTTGAACTGAATTTGAATTTGTTGCGCCAAATGTTCACCATCTAAACGGTGAAGCACTCTTCTGACAGCGCTGTCAGGGTCGTTGTATAAATCAACGAGAGAACACTGTCAAATTTTCCGGTATTTCGCTCGACGAAGTGACAATACGTAATACCCGAAGTGCTGTAAACGGTTACATTTGATATCACAATCTGCCATGACCCAACCATGATCAAAGCCATTTTTGCCGAATTGCCCCGCATCCGAGCCGCCTGGCAAGGGCGCATCTCGGGCTGCATCCTTGGTAAGCCCTTGGAAGTATTATCATTTCGCGAAGGTCGGGAAGGCCTCACCCGTTACCTGGAAGGCGCTGGCGCCCTGCCCCTGCGGGGCTATGTGCCCGCCGTCGAGGGCACCATTGTTGAGCAACTCGGAAAAAACTGCTGCGCCGGTCATATCGACCGGGCCGAGCCGGACGACGACATCGATTACACCCTGTTGGCGCTGCTGCTGCTCGAACGACATGGCAACACGCTGTCGACCGAGGACGTTGCCAGGGCCTGGCTAAACCATCTGCCAGGCGGCAGAACATGGACTGCAGAGCGCGCCGCATACCGCACCCTGCTCAATCGGATGGACGACGAATTTGTTAACGGCGCTGCGCCGGGCTTTGACCTCGCAGAGTGTTCGGATAATGACTATAAGGAGTGGATCGGCGCGCAGATTCGGGCAGATCTATATGGCTGGGTCTGTCCCGGGCGGCCAGAACTGGCCGCCGACCTTGCGATCCGGGACGCCGCTTTGTCCCATCGCGGCGAAGGCATAAATGGAGCGGCCTTCATCGCAGCGCTGGGCGCCGCCATTCCCGCGACGACGGACATGGATGAGGCGCTCGATATCGCGTTGCACTGTATTCCGGCTTCCAGCGCCGCAGCAGAAGCTGTTGTATTTGCGAGCAAGCTCGGCAATACCAGCGATGCGGTCGATCAATTGCATCGGAGATTTGATGGCCTTTCGCCAGTGCATACTTTGAATAACCTGGCAGTTGTTGTGTGGGCCCTGCACACGTTTAGAGGTGACTTCACCGCAGCGATCTGCAACGCAGTCATGGCCGGCTGGGACACCGACTGCAACGGCGCAACCGTAGGTGGCCTCATGGGTCTTGCGGGTGCACCTGTCGATGAGCAGTGGACCCGCCCCTGGCACGGCCGTATCGGAACCAACCTTGCAGGCGTTGGCGAAACGACGATTGAGGACGTCATCGCACGTACACTCGCTGTTGCAGAGCGCCTGATACCAGCTCTCGATTAGACATCGCACCAAAAAAAACGGCCCCATGAAGGGGCCGTTTTGATTCTGCTGAGTCACGCGTAGCTCTCAGCATTTGTCTTACTGACTTACAGGTCGAAGCGGTCGAGCCTCATTACCTTGGTCCATGCGTCAACGAAGTCCTGCACAAACTTCTCCTCGCCATCGTTCGCCGCATAAACTTCGGCAACAGCACGCAACTCTGAGTGCGAGCCGAAGACGAGATCCACAGGCGTCGCTGTCCACTTGAGCTCACCCGTGGCGCGATCCCGGCCCTCATAGATACCGTCTGCCTTGGATGACTTGGTCCACTGCGTCGACATGCCCAGCAGGTTGACGAAGAAATCGTTGCTCAACGCACCAGGCTGGTCCGTGAACACGCCATGTTCCGCACCGCCGGTGTTAGCGTTCAGCGCCCGCATACCGCCGACCAGCACGGTCATCTCAGGTACGGTCAGCGTCAGCATGTTTGCCTTGTCAACCAGCATTTCCGCCGGCGAACGGTAGTTTCCATCACCAAAGTAGTTCCGGAACCCATCGGCAGTGGGCTCGAGCACGGCGAACGATCGCACGTCAGTCTGTGCCTGTGTCGCATCGGTCCGTCCTGGTGCGAATGCAACCTGCACATCATGCCCTGCATCTTTTGCAGCCTTCTCGACGGCTGCAGCGCCACCCAGAACGATCAGATCGGCGAGCGATACCTGCTTGCCACCTGACTGCGAACGATTGAAGGCCTTCTGAATGCCTTTCAGCTCCTTCAATACTTTCGCCAGTTCCTTGGGATTATTGACGTCCCAGTCCTTCTGCGGAGCGAGGCTTACACGCGCGCCATTCGCACCACCGCGCATGTCGGTACCGCGGAACGAAGCGGCGGACGCCCATGCTGTGCGGACGAGCTCCGACACCGTCAATCCGGAGTCCAGAATGTCAGCCTTGAGCGATGCAATATCAGCATCGTTAATCAGCTCATGATTCACCGCCGGGACCGGGTCCTGCCAAAGCAGAACTTCTTCAGGAACGCCATCGCCGATGTAGCGAGCACGGGGACCCATGTCGCGGTGTGTCAGCTTGAACCAGGCTTTCGCAAACGCCAGCTCGAATTCTTCCGGGTTCTTCTGGAAGCGTTTCGAGATCTCGCGGTAGCTCGGATCGAATTTCAGTGAGAGGTCGGTGGTCATCATGATCGGCGCATGCCGGATTGCCGGATCATGCGCGTCAGGAACGAGATTTGATGCCTGACCGTCGGCGGGAATCCACTGCACGGCGCCTGCCGGGCTGCGTGTTTGCACCCACTCAAAACCGAACAGATTGTCCAGGTAGTTCGTGGTCCACTGTGCAGGACTAAACGTCCAGGCACCTTCGAGGCCACTTGTGATGGTATCGACACCCTTGCCGCTTCCACACTTGTTGGTCCAGCCGAAACCCTGCTCTTCAATGCCGGCGGCGGCGGGCTCGGGCCCTACGCAGTCGGCCGGCGATGCAGCACCATGGGCTTTGCCGAAGGTGTGGCCGCCCGCGATAAGAGCAACCGTCTCCTCATCGTTCATCGCCATGCGGCCAAAGGTTTCACGGATGTCCTTTGCCGCAAGCAGCGGATCCGGGTTGCCGTTCGGTCCTTCCGGATTCACATAAATAAGGCCCATCTGCACAGCGGCCAGCGGGTTTTCAAGCTTGCGATCACCGCTGTAACGCTCATCAGCGAGAAACTCGTTTTCCGGGCCCCAGTACATGAGGTCAGCTTCCCAGTCGTCCTCACGGCCGCCGGCAAAACCGAACGTCTTGAAGCCCATCGACTCAAGTGCGACGTTGCCCGTCAGAACCATCAGGTCGGCCCAGGAAAGCTTGCTGCCATACTTCTGCTTCACTGGCCACAGGAGGCGTCGTGCCTTGTCGAGGTTGGCGTTGTCAGGCCAGCTGTTCAGCGGCTCAAAGCGCTGTTGCCCACCTGCAGCACCACCGCGACCATCCGCTACGCGGTAAACGCCGGCGCTATGCCAGGCCATGCGGATAAAGAATGGACCATAGTGACCGTAATCCGCAGGCCACCAGTCCTGCGAGGATGTCATCAGGGCTTCGATGTCTTTCTTCACCTCAGCAAGGTCGAGACTCGCGAACTCTTCGGCGTAGTTGAAATCGCGGCCCAGCGGGTTCGATTCCGGACTATGCTGGCGCAGAGGACTCAGATCGAGCTGTTCAGGCCACCAGAACTGGTTTGACTTGGGCTCGCCCTGGGCGAACGCAGGACCAGCGACCATTACTGCCATGAGTGCGGCAATGAGACTAATAAACGTTTTGTGCATGAGAGTTACCCCTTATTTGGGAATACTATGTAATGAGCCGCTCCAGTAAATCGAATATCATTCCGTAAATAAAATGGGATATTTCGATCATACTGTTCGAAAAAACCGATTGTTTTTCCGGCACTGAGGCCAGGATAAAAACTCCTTCGAACCGATCACATGCGCTGCGCGGTTCACTGTCGGTCATATTGTCTCGAAGTGACCAGAACCGTCAATTCTGGGAACTACCTAAGGATGATGGTTGCGCTGAATTTGCGCTACTCTTGTCGGCAATGACATTTGCTACATTGCGACTCGGTCGACGAATCAAATCGAAATCAAGCCGAGTCCGACCAGGGGACTGCAATGCTCGACAAACTCACCCGCCTCGGCCTCGAGTACGGCCAGCTGACCATTGACTACCTGGGCAGCCCGGTCGTACTGACCCAGCTCGGCCTGATCGTTGTGGTTTTTCTCCCCGCACTGCTGCTTTCGCGGCGCATCGAGCCGTTATTTGAGAAGCGCGCCCGCAGCATCAAGGGCATGCCCGGCCTGCTGCGAGTCGTCGTTGCCTTCCTGCGTCGCTTCGAGTGGCTGTTTTTTGTCATTCTCCTCGCACTTACCTATCTCCTCACGTCCGTCATTGCCTGGCCGGAAAGCAACTACCTGATTTATGTCGCCATGCTGATGTCCGCCGCATGGTTGCTTATCGCTGTCACATCGCATGCGCTTCGCAGCCGGCTCCTGCGCAGGTTGTTCGCCTATGCGGCCTGGATGTACGTAGCGGCAGCGATTCTCGGTGTCGTGGATGACACTGCCCAGATTCTCGATAACGCGGCGTTCAGCGTCGGCAATATTCGCATTTCACTCTTGGGTGTGTTGCAGGCGGGGCTGCTGCTCGCCGTCGCCATGTGGCTGTCGGTTACGGTCGGTAACTTCCTGGACCGTCGTATTCAGAGCGCAGAGGAACTGACACCTTCATTGCGCGTATTGCTCGGCAAGGTCACGCGCATCTCGCTCATCGTGCTTGCGGCGATGATCGCGGTTTCGGGGCTCGGCATTGACCTGACTGCATTGACGGTTCTGTCGGGTGCTGTCGGCGTCGGTATCGGTTTTGGCCTGCAAAAGGTCGTTTCCAACTTCATCTCGGGCATCATCATCCTGCTCGACCAGTCCATCAAGCCAGGCGATACGATATCGCTCGGCGAGACCTTCGGCTGGATTCGAGAGCTACGCGCTCGCTTCGTGTCTGTCGTGACACGGGATGGGCGTGAATTCCTGATACCGAACGAGGACTTCATTACCCACGAGGTCATCAACTGGTCATTTTCAGACAAGTACGTGCGACTCGATGTCGACTTCGGCGTTTCTTATGACTCGGACCCTCATGACGTCACCCGTATCGCCATCGCCGCAGCGGGCAGCGTTGGCAGGGTGGATGCCGCTCGCAGGCCACCCGTGTGCTGGCTTACGGAGTTCGGCGACTCGTCCCTCAATTTCAAGCTGCGCTTCTGGATTACGGATCCGCAACAGGGTCTGACCAACATTCGCGGCAAAGTGCTGCTGGCTCTGTGGGATGCGTTCAAGGAGAACGGCATCAATATTCCGTACCCGCACAGAGAGTTGATCGTCAAGACACCGATATCAGTAACATCGGTCAAGGACTAGCCAGCACTCATGACAAAGAAACCAAGAAGTGTCTCCCTTGTTCTCGGTAGCGGCGGCGCCCGCGGACACGCACACATTGGCGTTATTCGCGCGCTCGAGGAAATGAACTTCACTGTTCGCAATATTTCCGGCACGTCGATGGGCGCGGTCATCGGCGGCATTTACGCAGCGGATGAACTCGATACCTATACCGACTGGGCGTTCCAACTTGCCAGGACCGATGTCGTCAAGTTGCTGGATTTCTCGTTTTCGCTGCGATCGATATTCAAGGGCGAGCGCATCATCGAGATACTCAAGGAACTTGTAGGAGACCGCAAGATCGAGGATCTGGACAAACGCTTCACTGCCGTTGCCACCTCGCTCGATGAACAGCGTGAAGTCTGGCTTAACTCCGGCTCGCTGTTTACGGCGATCAGGGCATCAACGGCCGTACCGGGGGTCTTCGCGCCCGTGGAGCTGAATTCACGGACGCTGGTCGATGGTGGGCTGATCAATCCCGTGCCCATAGCCCCGACCTTGAATGATTCAACCGATCTCACGATTGCCGTCAACCTGGCGGGGATCGAAGAAGACTACTCGCCGCCTGATGCGGAGAAAAAACCAGACGGTGAAAACAGCGGTTATCGAGAGAGAATTGCGGAATTTCTAAACGGACTGCGCGAAACCGACAACTCTGGTGAACTGGACAGCGATTCGGATGCTGCCGATCTGCTCGTGAAGTCCATCGATGTCATGCAAGGCGCCATTGCACGTCTTAAGCTGGCGGCCTACGCACCGGACAAGACTATCGAGATTCCACGCAATGCCTGCAGCTTCTTCGAGTTCCATCGTGCCGAGGAAATGGCCAATCTTGGCTACGAGAGGGCCCGTAAGGCTTTAGAGAGCCTACGAGACGGTGCTGATTAGATCAGTGACTAGGCAGCGCTGGCAGCGAACCATCGCTTCATGAAGCGGCGGCCTTTTGCCGTCAGGAATACACGCTTTACTCGCAGATTCAGTGGGTCAGTCCGCAGCTCTATCAGGCCGGGACCAGGCAGTTTCTTGGTCGTCAGGGACGAAAGGTCTGCGATATTTCGCGACAATGCGGTGACTGACGTCGAGTCCAGCAGGCTTAACAACTCACGTTGACTGAGCCCTTCATGAAAATACACGCCTATCAGAATCAGCAGTCGCTGTGCAGTAATGTCAGCGCTAAGGTTCGAGCGGGCAAAACGCAGCGCCTTCTCCAACTGCCGGATTTCGGTTGTCACTTCCTGGTCGGGCGTTGATGCTTTCCTGATCACCGCATGATGATAATGCAATGATTGCGGTCTCGCCATGGTCTGGCATCACTTGCCCGATGATCGGCGGATCAGCGCGGTGATTTTGTCCCCCTCAGTGATCGAACCTGCGCCTTCGTGCAATGGGAACCGGATGCGACCATCAGCAGTGGTAACGAACAGGACAATGCACCCTGGGTTTTTTTCGAGATACTCTTCAAGCGAGAAATTTTCGGTAATTTCCGTCGTCTTGGTGTCGACATCTCCATCAATAATCTCGCGGAGCTCATCCATGGAACGCGTTGCGTTATACAGGATGCGCCCAGCCGCTTCGCCGCTGATCTGGTGTTTTTCATGCGACGACTCAGAGTGCTGCCGCACGGTGTAGACAGAGTCTCTACCGAACTCGTAGCGGAATTTGACGCAGGCCAGTTCATTAAGACCCGGGCGATACGACATCGCAAGCAGGTTGCCGAGGCCGAGCAAGTCCATATGGCGTTCCGCGTAACTCGACACAGCACTACCGTAGAATGCCGGCAGTCCCGCCATGCGCGCCTTGCTGATCCCGTCCCAGCTCATGGATGCCACCAGGACCCGATGACCCGCATCCCGTAACGCCGTCGCATAGAAAAGAGCCGTGCGATTGGCGCCCACAACAAGGACGCCGGTCGGCTCCGGGCTAGCAATGCCCAGCCAGCCAGCGACCGCACGGCCTGACAGGCTCTGGATTACCACGGTACCCACGATTATCGTGAATACCATCGGCACGAGCTTGTCGGCGCCCGGGACATTCATCTCCTCGAGACGTAGTGCAAACAGCGCTGATACAGCTGCAGCCACAATACCGCGGGGGAAAATCCAACCCAGGAATGCTCGCTCCGGCCACCGCAACTCACTGCCAATGGAAGACACGAATGCGCGAAGCGGCCCGGCAAACAATTGCAGCGCAGCGAGTACGGCAACAGCTCCCCAGCCGAGCGACGCAAGGGCTCCCAGATCGATACGTGCCGCCAGTACGATAAACAGTCCGGCAACAAGCACGAGCGTCAGGCTTTCCTTGAAATCCAGTATGTCCTCGAGATCGAGGTCGCGCATGTTTGCCTGCCAAATACCCATAATAGTGACCGCCAGCAGGCCCGATTCGGTCGCAGCACTTTCCGCAAGAGCAAACACGAGGATAACCATCGCCAGTGCTGCATAGTCCCTGAGATAGTCGGGAAGCCAGTGATTGCGCAGCACGATGCCAAACGTGTGGCCGGCAATGATGCCGAGACCGCCGCCACCCGCAATGATCAGGCCGATCGTGGCCATCAACTCGCCGGTCGTGGCTGCGGTTTGGGTGACGACGATGACATCGAAAATGAGTACTGCGAGGATGGCACCCAGCGGATCGACGAGGATGCCCTCCCAACGCAGCACGTTCGCCAATGCGTTGGTCGGTCGAATGCTCCGAATCAGCGGGAGTATTACCGTCGGCCCACTGACGGTGACTACCGCACCGAACAACGCGGCGAGCAGGAAATCCCATCCGAGAAACTGGATTGCCGAGAAGGTCGCGACGACCCAGGTCACTGCAACACCGATAGTCACGAGATTGCGAACGACATTGCCGTGCCCGCGAATCTCGCTGAGCTTCAGCGTCAGGCTTCCCTCATACAGGATGACCGCGACCGCGATTGAGACCAGCGGCGTCAGCAGTTCGCCGAACAGCTCGTCGGGCTTGAGCCATCCCAACCAGGGACCTAACACGATCCCTGTAACCAACAGGAACAGGATTGACGGCAGCTTGATGCGCCAGGCCAGCCATTGGCACGCAAATCCCGCCACCAGCACGCCGCTCAGAATTATCAGGTCATTTCCATGCATGGAACGTTGGCACCACTGGTAGTCGTGTTGAGGATTCTAAGGGAAAACAAGAGAGCCAGCCCAAGGGCTGGCTCTCTATTATTCTTTGGTCAACGCCGTTTCCGACGACCGGTTCTTAATGGAAGCGCGCCTCAGCGGCCTGTTTCGCGATGGCCAGGCGTTCCCAGGCCTCTTTGAGCCCGGACTTGATATCGTCAACCGCATCACCGCCGGAGTCCTTGAGGCTCTCAAGTTTTTCGCCAACTTCCTCGCTTTTGTCGGACAGCGTTTCGAGGTAGCGATCGAATTTCAGGCGCTGCTCGGCCTCTTCTTCTGCTGCCCGAGCTTTGAGCGTATCGAGCTCGGCCTTGAGTTGTGCCAGTTCGGCGCGAATTTCCTGTTCGTACAGTTCTGTTCTATTCATGACTTCCTTATGACGTTGGATAATGTAATTGAAAGATCCACTACTCGCCTACTCTTCAACATCAGGCAGCTTTTCTGGTTTCGACGTTCCGCAGGTTTGCGGCTGCGAATTTCCAGTTGACCAGTTTGTCCAGGAACGTATCAACGTAGCGAACACGTTCGTTCCTGTAATCGATGTAGTACGCGTGCTCCCAAACGTCGAGCGTCATCAGTGGCACCATACGTGTGCCGATTGGTGAGTCTGCGTTGCCTGTCGTCAAAATGCGCAGCTTCGGCCCATCGAGAACCAGCCAGACCCAGCCGCTGCCAAAGTGCGATAACGCCGCAGCTCTGAAACGCTTTCTGAATGTATCGAGGTCGCCGAAACTGTTTTCGACGAGTTCTTTGATACGTCCGTCAGGTGTGGCACCGCCATTCGGAGACATGCTCTCCCAGAGGAATGCATGATTCCAAGCCTGCAGTGCATTATTGAGAATATCGATTGCCGCGTCCTCGCGAGCTTTGATCACGATGTCTTCGAGCGACAATCCTGCATACGGCGTACCCTCGATCAGCTTGTTCAGCTTGTCGACATAGCCACGGTGATGCTTGTCATAGTGGTACGACAACGTCTCAGCCGATATGTACGGCTCGAGTGCGTTTTGGTCGTACGGTAATGTGGATTGCATGATAGTCATCTAAAGACCTCCTTGTATTGAAAGTTAATACTATCACGAGCGTTGCGATATCGCAATTATTGCGATATAGGCGCTCTGGTGCTGAGCAAAAGCGCACACAGGTGTGTCGACAGTTCATGACGCTTCTCTCACGAAATTTGTCGTTTCAAGTACGCAGGAGCACCTGAGCAGATTTCAAGAAAAATTCTTCCTCGGAATCTTGAAAAACCCCACCGCCGTCCTCATAACCGGACCGTTGGCAAATTAATTGCCGTGTTTTCAACGAGTTACATAATTGGAGGCAATGCAATGTCATTAGTCAAATACGAACCCTGGTTTGGTGCACGTCAGTTGCAGGAAGACATCAATCGGCTGTTTACAGGCCTGACGACGAACGACAGCAGCAGCGTCAATGCTGACTGGGTCCCGAACGTCGACATCAACGAATTCGACGACAAGTTTCAGCTCTACGTCGATGTCCCCGGTGTTGATCCGAAGAACGTTGATATCACTCTCGAGGCGGGTGTCCTGACGATTTCGGGTGAGCGGTATATGCAGGCAGAGAAGGCAGAGGAAAATGTCGTTCGCCGGCGTACGGAACGCGGCAGCGGCCGTTTCTACCGTCGCTTCCTCCTGCCTGAAACGGTCGATGCGGAAAAGGTCAAGGCGACCGACCGTCACGGCGTGCTCGAGATCCTGATCCCGAAACAAGCCAAGGCGCAACCGCGACGCATTAAAGTCGCGGCGTAGCTCGCCTGTTGGCGGAGAGCCATCTCAACCAAATGTGTTTGCAGGCTGGCGGCGAAAGCCGCCAGCTTTGGGCGTGCCCGGAGAAATGGGCGCAAGTATACTTGCCGCATGAAACTCCAGGCCCACCACCGCCGTGCCATTGATCGGCTTGTCGATGCATACAGGGACGACACGCGATTCAACGCCTTGATCATTGGAGGGTCGGTGGCGAAGGGATTTGCCCGGCCTGACTCGGACGTGGACTTCCTGATCGTTGCGACGGATGACGAGTTCAATCGGCGCAGAGAGCAGGATGATCTCTTTATCAATCGCAGGGATTTGTGTGACTACGATGGTGGGTATGTTGACGGCAAAATTATCAACCACGCGTACCTGGAAGAGCTTGCCGATAGGGGCAATGAGCCATCGCGGGCGGCTTTTGAGGGAGCTTTCCTAGCCTATTCGCACCTGCCGAACCTCGACGCGCTGCTGAAGAAGATCCCGGTCTATCCGGAGCACGACCGGGACCGGCGGATAAAGGCCTTCTATAGCATGGCGTTTATCCAGCACTGGCTGATCCACGAATCGTTTCGACACGACAACCGTTACACGATCACGCGCGCGGCTTCGCAACTCGCACTATTCAGTGGCCGGCTTATCCTTGCTCACAACCGCAGGCTATTTCCTTATCATAAGTGGCTGACACGCACCCTGGAGTCGGTCGAGGACAAGCCCGTTCGACTGTTGTCCCAAATTGACGCTTTGCTGGAAAACCCCAACGCCGAAAACGCGAACGCGCTTTTCAAAAGCATCAAGGGCTTTCATGACTGGGGAGTGAGCGACCTCGACGCCTATACCTGGTTCATGACCGAGGTGGAGTGGGCATGGATGTCCGGGATGACATCGATGGAAGATTGGTAGATCGGGTCCAGCGATCCCAGTCTCCATATCGTCAACTAAATCGATATGTGACCAAGCTCTGTCGTCCCATAGAAATACGCGACGACATTACAAGCGCCTGATTCCTGGAGGCCTGAGATGGCCGTTATGGGACAGCCCGGACAGGCCTTATCGCTGAACTCGCCCGGACGCATCGCCGCCCATAAGGTTCTGTACCTCCGACTTCGACACCCGGTTAAAGTCACCGGAAATCGAGTGTTTCAGGCAGCTTGCCGCAACGGCAAAATCGAGTGACTGCTGACGATCCTCGTACAATTCAAGCCCGGCAATGAGGCCTGAGGCAAAGCTGTCACCGCCGCCGACGCGATCGACCATATCGGTGATCTCGTAACGCCGTGACAGACGGAACCCATCCGCGTCGCGCAAACAGGCAGACCAGCCGTTGCGATCGGCGCTGTGCGATTCTCGTAAGGTCACCGCAATCACCGACATGCCGGGGAAAACCTCAAATACTTTGTCGGTCAAAGCCTCATACTTGCGCGTGTCCAACTCACCGCTTTCGACGTCCACGTCCACATGAATCCCGAGAGACTTCTGACAGTCTTCTTCGTTCGCGATGCCCACGTCCACATATTTGACGAGTTCGTTCATGACTTCCGGTGCCGACTTGCCGTATTTCCATAGTTTTCCGCGGAAGTTAAAGTCGCAGGAAACGGTTACCCCGAGCTCCTTTGCCGCCTTGACCGCTTCGAGCGATAGGTCGGCAGCACTTTGACTCAGCGCCGGCGTGATACCGGTGATATGAAACCACTTGCTGCCTGTCAACACCGATTGCCAGTCAAAATCTCCCGGCGCTGCTTCGCAGATAGACGATCCGGCGCGGTCATAAACGACCTTGGACGGCCGCTGGTTCGACCCCGTCTCCAGGAAGTAGATGCCGACACGTGATCCGCTGCGACGGATATAAGACGTGTCAACACCGAACTTTCGCACTTCACGAATCGCGGACTCGCCGATTTCGTTATCGGGTAGCGCTGTTACAAAACTCGCGTCGAGCCCATAATTTGCAAGCGAAACAGCAACGTTCGCCTCGCCACCACCGAACGTCGCCTCCAGCATCGGCGATTGAAAGAAGCGTTCATGGCCTGGCGACTTCAGTCGCAGCATTATTTCCCCGAAGGTCACGAATTTACCCATTAGCCAATCCCTCTTGCCTTGAGCGCAATCGATACGGCTTCCGCCGCGAGCGCTGTTACTTTGTCATAGTCGCCCGCCGCAATCGCGTCGGCCGGTGTCAACCAGCTACCACCACAAGCGAGTACTGCTGGGACCGCCAGGTAGTCAGCCAGGTTGGTGGCGCTCACGCCTCCCGTCGGCATAAATTTCACGTCGCGGAATACGGCACCAAGTGCCTTGAGCATGGGCACGCCCCCCGCCTGACCGGCCGGAAAGAATTTTAGGATACCCAGACCGAGATTCCAGCCAAGCTGCGCCTCACTCGGCGTCATTACACCGGGAAACATATCAACCCCACCCTTTTTGGCCGCCTCGACAACCGGCACATGCAGCCCGGGCGATACGATAAACGCGGCTCCCGCCTCCAGCGACTTTTTAGCCTGCGCCTCGCTAAGGACGGTGCCAGCGCCAACAATAGCCTCGGGCACAGACTTGGCGACGAGGCGCAAACACTCCAGCGCAGCCTCTGTTCTGAGTACAACCTCGAGTACGGTCAGCCCGCCGGCGACCAGCGCGTTGGCCGTTTCTACAGCGACGCCTGGGTCATCGGCCTGGATTAGCGGAACAACTGGCGCCGCCTCGAGCCGCGACTGCAAATCAGCATTGATCACGAAAAGTACATTCCGCCGTTAATGTCGACGCTCGTGCCCGTCACAAAGCTCGACTCTGAGGAAGCGAGATAGACGGCAAGGTCCGCAACCTCAGCCGCCTGACCTTCCCGGCGCAATGGTGTCGCAGCCGCCACGTTCTTGCGTACTTCGTCCTTCGTGAACGTGTCATGGAATGTCGTGGAAATCATGCCCGGGCAGACGCAGTTCACACGGATGCCCGAGGGTCCGAGCTCTTTGGCCAGGCCGCGCGTCAGGGTCTGGACAGCGCCTTTCGACGTCGCGTAGGCCCATGCGCCAGGACCGCCGCCGTCTCGTCCCGCCTGCGATGCGAAGTTCACGATGGCGCCACCATTCTTCATATGGGGCACAACTGCCTTTGTCGTCATGAACGTCGTGGTCAGGTTGAGGCGCATTACGAACTCGAACCAGTCTGCATCGACCTCCGCGAGCGTCTTACGCGCAACGAGCCCACCGACGACATTGACGAGAATGTCAATTGTGTCACCGTAGGCCTCAACAGCCTTTGCGACGAGATTGTCCACGTCTTCCTGCTTGGTCATGTCACCGGCTACGAGTATTGCTTCACCACCGGCTTCCTTGATGGCCGCAGCTGTCGCCTTGCCTTCTTCTTCATTGTTGTAGTAGTTGACGACGACTTTCGCGCCCTTTGCGGCAAGCGATACGGAAACGGCTCGACCGATGTCACGACCACCACCAGCGACGATGGCAACTTTGTTTTCTAAGCTCATTACATTTTTCCTTTGTTAGTCAACTTGGGCAGAACTAGCCGAGCGGGGGCTAAGAGGTTGAATATGTCCACAAAGTACGTAGACCGAGAGGACCGTCATTATCGCCAGTCCGGCCCCTACAGCAAAAGCAGGTGCGTAGCTGTTCACGGTGATAACCGGAATCAAGAAGTTGAGCAGGACGACCGCCAGTTTGGCCGCTGTTCCTGCAAAGCCAGCGAGCGACCCGACGGACTCACCACTATAGAAGTCGCTGGGCAGGGTCTGGATGTTGCCGACAGCGGTTTGAAAGCCGAAGAGAATCGCGGCCATCAGCAACACGGCGGTCAACGGCGTTGACGCTTTGATCGTCAACAAGAGACAGACGAGCATGATTAGGCCACCAAGACCGATGACGAACTTCCGTGTCTTGTTGACCGACCAACCGGCTTTTATCCTGTTTTGCGCCAACAAACCGCCAAACCAGGCTCCGAACATGGCGCCGACGTATGGGACCGCCGCATACTTCGCGATCTCGGCCACGCCGAAGCCATAGGTCTCATTCAAATAGAGCGGCAACCAGCCGACAAAGAGCCACCAGATCGGATCCAGGAAGAAGGACGCCATGATGACGCCCCAGCTTTGCTTGCGGGACAATATCTCGACGGCGCCCGGCGCGTAAGTTGCCGCCTCGTGCGTTTCAGTGTTTCTTTGTCCTGTCAGTATGTATTCCCGCTCCGCCTCGTCAAGCCAGGGGTGGGTCTTGGGACCGGATTTATAGACGACCAGCCATGGCACGAGCCACAGCAGGCCGAGCACGCCAATCGTAATGAACGTAGCTTGCCAACTGCCAAACCAGATAAAAAGAAACCCTACGATCGGGGCAGAGATAATGCCGCCGATCGCTGCGCCGGAATTGAAGATACCCTGCGCGAGTGCGCGTTCCTTAATCGGAAACCATTCCGCATTGGCCTTGGTGGCGCCGGGCCAGTTACCTGCTTCCGACACGCCCAGAAGACCGCGGAAGATCGAGAACGTCAACAGGGAGTGGGAAATGGCGTGCAACATCGTCGCCACCGACCAAACACCGATGGCGAGAACGAAACCAAGCCTGGTACCGATCCAGTCGAATATCTTGCCGAACAAGGTTTGACCGAATGCATAAGCAAACGTAAAGACGTTGATGATGATGGCGTAGTCGGTCTTGGTCAGGCCCAGCTCGGTCGAGATCTCAGGCCAAAGAACCGCGAGCGCGCCCCGATCAATGTAGTTGATGATCGTCGCGAGCGCGACAAGGCTGACGATGACCCACCTTAATTTACCCTTCATTTCTGGTCCCCCTGGGCGTCTCCAGCCCGGCAACTTTTTCTTTCTTCTCGTTCTTCATCGTGCGTTCTGCTATGGACGCAGCGTCGTGTCGATAACCGGCGCCTCGGTGCCGTCGAACCGATTGTTGCTTAATGTCGAAACCGGCTCACCGACAGTCTCGGCAATTCGTATTGGCTTGCTGTCGACGAACACGTTGTCATGAATGCTGGTTGCTTGCACCCCGTGCAAGGCGATCGACGCAGCCGATTTATTTCGTTTGCCATGACCGACCGACTCCAGTGTCGATCCACGCAACTCGAAATGCGGACCAAAGGTGCTCTCGTCGGTGCCGCCGCGATATATGTCAGCGACGGTACCTTCGATGTCTACGAACTTCGTATCCACGATCGAGACATATTCGCCGTTGTAAATGCCCAGGTCATCCGACTCCTTATTCATCAACAGAACGTGGCCGGTGATGTTTCTAAACTCTGATGCGGATATTTCGATACGGTCCGCGAAAGTATGCTTCGCCACCGACATGAAGTTAAAAGAGTGATTGGTATCGAGGTCGCTGACGCTGACGTTTTCAACTTGCAGCACGTAGTTATTGAGCATTGAGTAGCGGCTGGTACGAATGACGGTATTGCCGGCCACATCCATCGACGAAGCTCCGGAGATCTCCAGGTCGCTGAGTTTCAGACTGCCACCGTCCGCGATCTCGAAAAGTGCAGTGCGTTCGAACTCGATTCTGGCGGTTGCATCGTCTGCTGATCTAAAACTTAATGGCTTGTCGATTACCAGCACCTGTTCAGCCAGATGCGTACCTGCAGACAACTCAATAATGTCTCCCGGCTCCGCCTTTTCAATTGCTGCGGACAACGCCCCCACGCCGGTTGTGACTGCAACAGTCTCACCGGTGTCAAAGCGATCGTCAGGACCAGGCTTCGGGTACCAGTCGACACCTGTTGATGCCTTGTTCAGGACTTTAAGGTCACGCCCGGCCCCGACATCCATGCCGACCGGGTAGAGCAACCCGTTTGCCGCTCTCTCGAGTGTCACGGATGCGCTCTTGAATCCGGACGTGTCGGCAGGAGCGGAAACGCCATCCAGAACATTGTCGGAAAACTCGATGCCGCTAATATCGTCATGCACGGCGATAGAGTCGGGACCGTCAGGATTGTGGATCAGGTTGTTGCTGAAACGTGTTCTGACGGGTGGCGCAGAGCGCTCATCATCGGCACCCGCCGCCAGCTCTATGTGATCGCTCGCTATCACGGAGTTGTTCTCTATGACTGAGTCCTCGACCTGGTGGTAGCGATTGATCGGCGAGTCGGGCACACCGTTCATTATGACGAGGGCACCACCAAATCGGTGTCCGGTTAGGCCGTACATGTAATTGTTGCGAATTGTCTGGCGCTTGTTGATCACACGAATACCCCCTGTGTGATCGACACGGTTCCCGAGAAACACATTGTTCTCGACAACATTCCCATTGCCGTGCCGCAGGGTCAGGGTGCCCCGCGATTCATTGAACAGATTGCCGCGAAACGTGTTCATTCCGGACTTGCTCGAGATGATCTCAACTTCGCCGTTGCAGCGATCGAAGTAGTTTTCCTCAACCAAGGTGAATGAATCCGACAGGGAATAGTGGCTGGTACCAATGCGCAGGGTCTCACCACCGTTGGATCCCAGCACCGGACGCGGGCCGAAGTAGTTGTGGTCGATGCGATGATGATTTTCCTGACTCTCAATACTATCCAGCCGTACCGCCATGGTCACACCCTGATTGCTCTTGCCCTCAAGATGATTGTGATCGAAGCGGTTATTCCTGCCGTACATCATTACCCAGGAATCCGGCTCAAAGCGCTCCGGGTTGTTGAAGTGGTCGATGACAACTTCTGTGACACGTGAATGGTAGGCAAGGTCACCCTTGGTGCGGCGAAATGCGATGACCGTGTTTGTCGGCGAATAACCATCCCTGAAGACCAGCCCGGACACGATCAGGTGTTTACCGGCGATGCGGAGGTTCGATCGGCCGGTAATAAAGACCTGCCCTTTCGTTTCGGCCGTCAACGTAATCGGCTGCTCGGCCGTACCTTCCGCAAGAAACAGGATTTCGAAGTCTCGCCATTCGCCATTCGCCAGGACGACGGCATCACCTGGCTGCAGGCTCTTGATTGCGTCCCGATACTCCTGCTGCGTATTGACTTTGATCTCGGCCGCGGGAGAGGCGCAACTGGCCAGGATAGCCAGGGCAAATGTCAGCCATGGCCAATTTACAGGTGATAGCCTCACTTCTTGTCCCCCTTCGCTTGTAATCGTAGGAGTTGGCTTGGCACAAACCCTGATGTTCCCACAACCGATCACATTGGTAAGCAATGAACATTACCAACCAGTGGGTGAATGGTCAACCATTATAAATGACCAACCGGGGCGATTTTACCTCGAAATTGGTCATGCCTATTGGCGACCAATGGTCCCCACGGGCTCGCCGCACTGCTCCAGATAGTAGCCGAACACACGAAGTGACCTGGAGAACTCCTGTGTATCTAGTGAGCTGGGGGTTCCGGCCAAATATGGCAGAACACTTATATAACCAATTACCATTGCTGTGCTACAATTTCCCAGCGAATCCTGGAAAAGAGACCGACGATGGCAAAAGAAAAACGCCTGTACAGACGCATCCTGAAGCAGATGCTACTGCTCATTGACAGTGGCGAGTTCCCGGTAGGTGGACGCCTGCCGCCAGAGCGCGAACTTGCCCAGCGCTTCAGCGTAAGCCGCCCCACGGTCCGCGAGGCAATTATCGCGCTGGAGGTTCTCGAGCGCGTCGAGGTCAAGACCGGTTCCGGCGTTTATGTGCTGGCACACGATGCCGATAACGCATACGGCTACGACCCATCGATCAGTGCCTTTGAACTAACCGAGGCACGCGCATTAATCGAAGGAGAGGCGGCCGCTCTGGCCGCCACCATGATCAGTGAAGAGCAACTTCAGGAACTCGAGGAATGGCTGCACGAAATGGCGGACGAATCAGCCGATGGCAATTTGACGTCCGAGGATTCGGACAAGCAGTTTCACGCCATCATCGCTCAGGCGACCGGCAACAAAATGCTAATCGCGATCGCGAAGAATCTTTGGGCTATGCGCGATAATTCGCCGGTGGTGCATCGATCCTATCAGGCCATCTGCGAGTTGGACGGCCAAAAGCGTGTCGACGAACATATGGAGATTCTCCAGGCGATCAAGGACCGTGACCCGGTTGCCGCTCGCAACGCCATGCACGGCCACTTTGCACGGATCCTCGACAAGCTCATCGTCGCCGACGAACAACAGCAATTCGACGAGATCAGGCGCAAGACCCTGGAAAGCCGAGAACGATTCTCGCTCAGTCACCTGGCTGCGCCCTAGGGCGAAACCCGTTCAGTTTACGGGCACGACTTCACTAACGCTGAAGTTGGCGAAGCTGACCGTTTCTTCGTCGGCGCGGAGATTGTCCCAGTCGAGGATGGAACGGTAGATGCCCCACTTGGGGCGCACGAAGTGGCTGGCATCTTCGCCCCGCCAAAAGTCAAGACCGCTCTCATCGATGTCGAAAATGACCTCCTCGTCGCGCATACGCGTGACAATCAGGCGTAGGTCGCCGGATTCGGCAAACGTTACACGGCAATACGCCTCGAGCCACTCACCCGTCACAGTGCCCCAGTCTGTGCGCTGCAAAATGGTGTCTACCTGCAGCGGGCTATGACGGACCTCGATGCCATCCGCCCCGTTCCGTTCGGCGCCGGAGATGGTCAGAATCGGATGGCTGTCCTCGCCTCCGACGGCTTTCAACTGGAATAAATGCGTGAAACGTGTAGACACTTCCATTTCAGCGTTGATTCTGAATTTCCATCTATAAATATACGTCTCATTCTCGAAGCCCTTTAACGCCTCTTCGGAGCTCGAATAGGTTTTGATCTCGTTGCGCTGTCGATCGTCGTTCTCCACACGGTCGCGATCGATGTCGATATCGCGATGAATAATGAAGACGAAATGGTTGCCGATGTTGGCATCGAAGTCTTCGTAAATGTGCCGCACACCGGGGTGGTTGATTGAATAAAGGTCTGGTGCCTCGATCGGGTTGGGGCCACCGAAGTCTCGGATTAAGTCGTAGGTGTCAAGCCCAACCATGTCGCCGTCGGAGTCCAGGGTGCGCGTGGTCAGCACGGTGTATTGCTGTTCGTCAGTCGGTGTCGAAACCGGGGGTGGCGTAACGGCGACTGGCACCGATGGACCGCCGCCGCCAGAAGTGCAGGCACCGAGCACCAGCAAGGCGGCAACCACCGTCAGCCTAATGCTCGTATACATATATCACTCGAGCCCAGTTCGTAGAGTATCGCTTGCGCATAGTCGCTCGGATCGCCACTAAGAGCCGCTCCTACAAATCGTGAGAATTCTCCAGCTCGTAAAATGTAACCTGGTCAAAATCGGTTCCGTCTCCGGTGTTGTTTTGTGTATAAGCGCCGGCCTTGAAATACATCCACTCTTCCGGAACGTCATAGCCACTGTTCTGTTGCTGCATATCGACATAGTTGTGACCGATGATAGGGCCGGTATTGTCACCGCGCCTTATAACGACATCAATGCGAGCGTCCTGTTGCGTGATTTCGTATGAGAAAATTTCATCCAGCGCAATGCCATTTGCCGGGTTCGCATCATCGGAAGGCGCGTTGTCCAGATTGCTATTAACCGGTCCGAGTACAGGGAAATAGATGTCATCCGAGTTACGGATTTCATGTGCCAGATAAATAAAGCCGCGCTCATTCCCGGGGTATTTTCGATAGTACAGGCGTGCAGGTTCATCGCCCTCCGCGTGGATTTGCCCGATGATCACCCGGCCAACCTGATTGCGATCGCCCGTTTCGGTGACGTGATTCACTGCGAGCGTACCGCGCAGCACACCGTTGCGCCCCCCAACGGCAATTCCAGGATCCGGTTGATACCCCAGTATCCAGTTGTTTAGGTTCACCCCCCGCGTACTAATACTGGTATCGCCGCGGCGCAGCATCTCCCGCAGTTCCGAACGCGTGTAGCTCGTGTTAGCAGATGTCTTAGCACCAGCAATGGTGGAACGAAATACCATGCCGCCAAAGGGGCCTGTAAAGAAATACTCATCGGTAAACCCATTGTCCAGGTCGGTTTCACTAGG
>Ga0316188_10000172_pt1 | contig 23398 bp, 18 predicted proteins | sample Phiworburrow1_MG_FD_204933 | JGI IMG/M metagenome (GOLD analysis project Ga0316188, IMG submission 204933) | Coastal sediment microbial communities from Maine, United States - Phippsburg worm burrow 1 | ecosystem: Environmental > Aquatic > Marine > Coastal > Sediment | place: USA: Maine... | reverse complement strand
CGACGGCCGCGACTGTAGCCTCTGCTAAGATGTGGGGCAACATGAGTACCGGCGACAACCTGGTCTGGATCGACCTCGAGATGACGGGCCTGGACCCCGATTCGGACCGCATCATCGAGATCGCCACAATCGTCACGAACCGCGATCTGGACATCCTCGCTGAAGGACCGGTGATCGCGATCCACCAGAGCGAGGCAGTCCTCGAGCTGATGGACGAATGGAACCGGACCACCCACGGCGCCTCCGGGCTGCTCGAGCGCGTGCGCCGCAGCGCCTCGTCCGAGCGTGAAGCAGAGATTGCGACCCTCGAGTTCCTCTCCCGGCACCTGGGGCGCGGCGTCTCGCCGATGTGTGGCAACAGCATCTGCCAGGACCGCCGCTTTCTGGCGCGGCGAATGCCGGAGCTCGAGCGTTTCTTCCATTACCGCAACCTGGACGTCAGCACGCTCAAGGAGCTGGCGCGCCGCTGGGCGCCCGAAGTCCTGGCTGGTTTCACCAAGAAGTCCGTGCACCTGGCACTGGACGACATCCGCGACTCCATCGCGGAGCTGCGCTACTACCGGCAGAACCTGATGGCCGAGCCGTTTCGCGGACCGCGATGAGCGACCCGCAGGACGACAGCGCCGGCTTCCCTGCGGGCGTCACAGGATGGCTGGAGGGCGGCTGTCACTGCGGTGCGGTGCGCTTCCGGGTCCGGGCCGAGCGTGACATCGAGGTGATGGACTGCAATTGCTCGATGTGTTCGCGCAGTGGCTACCTGCACCTGATCGTCCCGCAGGGCGATTTTGAAGTGCTGTCGGGCAGCGAGGAGCTGGTCGAGTATCGCTTCAATACGGGAACGGCCCGGCACCTTTTCTGCCGAATCTGCGGGGTCAAGTCCTTCTACGTGCCTCGCTCCCATCCCGACGGAATAAGCGTCAACGCGCGTTGCCTCGATCCGGGGTCGGTGCGCAGCATGACCGTCACGCCGTTCGACGGCCGCGATTGGGAGCGGGCGAGGGCCGCGCTGGGCGACTGACGGTCCGTCAGTTCGTCGACTGGCCCGCCAGGAACAACCAGGTCTCGACGACGGTATCGGGGTTCAGCGAGATGCTGTCGATTCCCTGCTCGACCAGCCAGCGGGCCAGCTCGGGATGATCCGAAGGACCCTGGCCGCAGATGCCGACGTACTTGCCGGCCTTGCGACAGGCGGCGATCGCCATGGACAGCAGTGCCTTGACCGCGTCGTCGCGCTCGTCGAAGGATGCCGCGACGATGCCCGAGTCCCTGTCGAGGCCCAGCGTCAGCTGCGTCATGTCGTTCGAGCCGATGGACATGCCGTCGAAGTGCTCAAGGTAGCGCTCTGCCAGCAGGGCGTTGGTCGGCAGCTCGCACATCATGATGATCTTGAGGCCTTCCTCGCCGCGCCGCAGGCCATTGGCCGCAAGCAGTTCGACGACCTTGCGACCCTCCTCGACGGTACGAACGAACGGCACCATGACCTGGACGTTGGTCAGACCCATCTTGTCGCGGACCTTGCAGAGCGCTCGACACTCGAGCTCGAAGCATGGCCGGAAGCTCTCGTCCACGTAGCGCGATGCGCCGCGGAAGCCGAGCATCGGGTTTTCCTCGTGTGGCTCGTATCTCTGGCCGCCGATCAGGTTTGCGTATTCGTTGGACTTGAAGTCCGATAGCCGCACGATCACCGGTTCGGGCGTGAAGGCGGCGGCGATGCTGGCGATTCCCTCGGCGAGCTTGTCGACGTAGAAGTCCACCGGATCGTCGTAACCCGCCATCTGGCGCCGGATCTGCTCCTGGAGCTTGGGCTCCAGCTTGTCGAACTCCAGCAGCGCGCGCGGGTGAACCCCGATGGTGCGGTTGATGATGAATTCCAGCCTCGCCAGGCCGACGCCGTGGTTCGGGATCGACGCGAAATCGAAGGCGCGGTCCGGGTTGCCGACGTTCATCATGATCTTGACCGGCGCCGGCGGCAGCGAGTCCAGCTCGATCTGCTGTTGTTCGAAGTCCAGCTGGCCCTCGAAAATCAGACCGGTATCGCCTTCCGCGCAGGACACGGTTACGGGTTGTCCCTCGGCGAGGACCTTGGTGGCATCTCCGCAGCCGACCACGGCCGGAATACCGAGTTCACGCGCGATGATCGCCGCGTGGCAGGTGCGGCCGCCACGATTGGTGACGATGGCAGCGGAGCGCTTCATGACCGGTTCCCAGTCCGGGTCGGTCATGTCGGTTACCAGCACGTCGCCTGGCTGTACGCGCGACATTTCCTTGACGTCACGGATGATTCGCGTGGGGCCCGCACCGATACGCTGGCCGATGGCGCGTCCACTGGCCAGCACGCGTGAACGGCCCTTCAACTTGTAGCGCTGGATGGTGCGCCCAACCCGGCTCTGTACCGTCTCCGGACGTGCCTGCAGGATGTAGATCTCGCCGGTCGAACCGTCCTTGCCCCATTCGATGTCCATCGGGCAGCGGTAATGCTTCTCGATGACCAGCGCCTGTCGGGACAGTTCCACGACGTCTTCGTCCGTGATGCAGAATTTCGCCCGGTCCGTAACCGGGACGTCCACCGTTTCGACGCGACGCGAACCGGAAGGGTCGTCGGCATAGATCATCTTGCTGGCCTTGGCGCCGAGGCTCCGACGAATCACGGGATAGTGCCCCTGTTCGACACCCTTCTTGTGGACATAGAACTCGTCGGGATTGACCGCGCCCTGGACGACCATCTCGCCGAGGCCGTAGGACGCCGTAATGAAGATCACGCCGCGGAAGCCCGATTCGGTGTCGAGCGTAAACATCACGCCGCTGGAGCCCAGGTCGCTCCTGACCATGTGCTGAACGCCCACGGAAATGGCCACCTGCGAGTGGTCGAAGCCCTGGTGAACCCGGTAGGCGATGGCCCGGTCATTGAACAGGCTGGCGTAAACCTCGTGCATGGACTTCAAGACCTGCTCGTGGCCCCGGACGTTGAGGAAGGTCTCCTGCTGGCCCGCGAACGAGGCCCCCGGGAGGTCCTCCGCCGTGGCAGAAGAGCGAACCGCGACTGCGATCCCGCGGCCAGCGTCCATCTGTTTCCATGCCTTGAGGATCTCCTCCTGCAGGCGGCCGTGGAACGGCGTGTCGAGAATCCAGCCGCGGATGCGGGCGCCGACCGCCGCGAGCCGCTCGACGTCGTCAACGTCCAGGCCGTCCAGTTCGGCGCGAATCCTCTCGGCAAGTCCGCCCTGTGCCAGGAATTCGCGGTAGGCCGTGGCGGTCGTGGCAAAGCCGCCCGGGACATGGACCCCGAGCTTGACCAGGTTGCTGATCATCTCGCCAATGGACGCGTTCTTGCCGCCGACGGTTTCGACGTCGCCCATGCCCAGTCTTTCAAAGGCAATGATGTAGTCGGTCACGGCGGGTCCTCGGTGTTGGCTGTTCTGTTACGATCGCAGCCCGGGCGCACCACCGGCCGGTGTGTTCAGCGGCTTGAGCGAGTAGATGCAACGTGGGCAACAAGCGAACCGTCTTCTTCGTGTCGGACCAGACCGGCGTAACCGCCGAAACGATGGGTCACAGCCTGCTTACGCAGTTCGACGGGCTGGATTTCAGACCAATCACTTTGCCATTCATATCGACCGTTGACAAGGCAGAGGAAGCCGTAGCGAAGATCAATGCAGTGGGGCTCGAGGACAGCGCCCGGCCGATCGTATTTTCCACGCTTGTCAACGATGACGTGCGCAGTGTCGTTCGCCAGGCAGACTGCCTGTATCTCGACTTCTTCGACGCTTTCCTGGGTCCCATGGAGCTGGAACTCGGCCAGGTGTCCTCACACGCGCTGGGCCGCGCCCACGGCGTGACCGACCTGGCGGCCTACACGGCGCGCATCAATGCGACGAACTTCGCCATGGCCAACGACGATGGAACCCATACAAGGGAGTACGACCAGGCGGACGTCATCCTGATCGGCGTGTCCCGGTCGGGCAAGACGCCGACCTGCCTGTACCTGGCCCTGCAATACGGAGCCTACGCCGCGAACTATCCGCTGGTGGACGACGATCTGGAGTCCCGGCGACTGCCCGAGGTCGTCGCCCCGTTCCACGACAAGCTGTTCGGCCTGACGATCGAGCCTGAGCGCCTGCACCAGATCCGCGAAGAGCGTCGTCCCGGCAGCCGATACGCCTCTGTCGCACAATGTACCTATGAGCTCAGGGCGGCCGAGCAGCTGTTCGAGCGTTTCGGGATTCCGTATCTCGATACGACCGACTGCTCCATCGAAGAGATCGCCAGTCGCGTGCTGGAGCGGAAGAAGCTTTCACGACGCACCCGGCCGTGACAATTTCGTGATATGCGGCACACTTACGCTGGCCGGAACGCGTAAATCCCTGTGATATAGTCAAATCATGATTACGGATCAGCTCTGTGCTGTCTCTTGGCGGTCCCGCCCGCGGTCGTTCGTCAGCCTGATGACGCTCTATGAGAGCAACTACATCCGGCTTGGCTGGCTCGTGGGCGACCCGCGAAAACTTCAAGACCGCGCGGTCTCGGAGGTCGACGGAGACTGCCCGCTGGAACTGTCGGTTCTCGAGCGGGCTCCGTACACGACGACCGTGAGCCTCTCCTACCTGTTCGACGAGTCCGGCGCTACGGTCCGCGATCCCGGGCTGGAACTACGCATTTACCACGACGCCCGGCTGGCCGAGACCACGGCGGTGGGTCGGCCGCATGCCGGCCTGCGAAGCGTCCAGTCGCGGCTGCCCCGGTCGACCGACGGTCGCTGGTCCGGCAACATGCTGCTCAACAAGTGGCTCGAATACTGCGCCGAGCGGGGCCACCGCTTCGCGCCTGCCGTCACTTGAGCAGGGGAGCGGCCGGGCGCAACCACCATGAACCTGACGGAGAAATGGCCCGGACTGAGGTTGCCGGTCGTCACGCGGACCGATGCGGCTGAAGACGAACGGCTGCTCAAGCTGTTCTGGAACCGTGCCGAGCTCAAGAAAGAACTGCAGTCGCTGGACGACGAGCTGCACAACCTGCGCAATCGCATCAAGCAACAGGAAGGGGCGAATTCACGCCTGCAGGAGGAGCTCGAGAATCTCGAGCTGATGCTGGGCAGCGCCGAGCGCGGCCCCGACGCACTGGTGCATTTTGCGCTCCGCAACCTGTGGCGCGAGTGCCGCACGCAACTGGAGAATTTCGCCTCGGACCTGCGCAGGCAGCGACAGGAGCACGAGCGCAAGAAACAGTTGGCCGGATTCCAGAATGACCGCAAGGAGCGACTGAAGCTGGCGGAGACGCGACTGGGCGATGCGCATGCCGCGGTGGACGGCGAGCGGGCGCGCCTGCAGGAATGCGAGCGGGAGCTGGAGAGGCGCAGGGCATTCTGGCATTACTTCCGGCGGCGGGAGCTGGCCGTCGCGCTGGAAGCGCAGCGGGCCCGGCTGGCGGAAGTCGAGCGGCAGCTGTCGGACCTTCAGGAGGCGCAGCGCACGATCGAGAAGGAGCCCTGGCCGGAGTTTCCCGGGCTGTCCATCCAGGGTCGCCGCGCCGTCAACCTGGCCGTCATTGCCTACGCCCAGCTGCTGGTTGCGCGACTGGCCGGTGCGGGGCTGGCGTCGGAGGCGCGTCTGGCGACCCATCGCCGCGTGCAGGATGAACGCCATGGCTCGCGGAACGATTGCCTGGCGCGGCTGGACGAAGTTACTGGTGCGATCAGGATGGTCAAGGCGCAGGAAGGCATCGCGCCGGAAATCCGCAAGTTCACCGACAGTCTCAGGCAGTCGGTCCTCTGGCGCAGCGAGGACGACGTGATCCCGACTCCTTCATCCCTGCCGCCCGTGGCCGCCGACGGTCAGGGCGGCAACGTGCTCATCGACGACTACTGGGACGTCTACCGGGCCCTCTTGAGGTAGCCTACCCGGCGGCCTGATCCTGCGGCATGCCCGGCTGCGAGGCGGCCGCCGCGATGCGGCGCCGCCAGATGTTCAGGTCGTCGAGCCAGACGTAGAAGGCGGGTACGAAGAACAGCGAGGTAACGCTGCCGAAGGCGAGACCGGACATCAGTGCCCTGGCCATTGGATAGTAGGCCGGGCCATCGCCGCCGGCGATCTGCGTGTCGCTCAGCGCCAGCGGCAGCATGGCGAGCAGCGTCGTCAGCGTCGTCATCAGGATTGGCCGCAGGCGGTCGCGTCCGGCCTGCAGTATGGCCGCGCGCCGATCGAGCCCGATCTTTCGCAGGTCGAGGATGTGCGCTACCAGCACGATGCCGATATTCACGACGACGCCGATGAGGATCATGATGCCGATCATGGCCATGAACGTCATGGGGGTGGCCGTCAGCGTCAGTCCCCAGAATACGCCCACCACTGCGAACATGATCGACGTCACGATCGACAGGGGATGGGCCAGCGACTCGAACAGCGACGCCATCACCAGGAAGATCATGACGATGGCAAGCGCCAGGTTGATCATCATGTCCTGCATCGTCCTGTCGTTATCCTCGACGCCGCGACCGAACTTCCAGGAGTAGCCGGGAGGCAGGGGGAAGTCCTTCATGACGGCCTCGACCCTGCTGCGGACCTCGGGCAGGGATGAGTCGCGTGCGACGATTCCCTCGACCGCGACTGTGGTCATGCGGTCGATCCGGTCGATCGAACGTTCGGCCGTCTCGACATGGAAGCGGGCGACGCTGCCGACCGTCGTGCGTTCGCCATTGGGCAGGAACAGCGGCGAGGCGGCCAGGTCCTCGACCGTCTGGCGCGCATCCGCACGGAACGCCAGGCGCATCTGTACTTCGCGATCCGATGAGCGGAATTCCCGAAGCCTGTCGCCGCGCATCGCCGCGGCGATGGTCTGCGCAATGACGGAGGTCGGCAGGCCGAGCTGCGCGGCGCGATCGCGATCGATCCTCACCTGCAGTTCCTGTTCGCCGGACTTGGCCGTGGTCCGGACGGAGTCGAATCCCTTGACCTGCGAGAGCCGGCTGACCAGGTCGCGCGACAGGCCGATCAGCTTGAGCGTGGACTCCCCCGACAGCTGCAGGCTGAATCCTGCACTACCGCCCTGGTTTTCCTCGAAGCGGAAGCTCGGCTTGCCGATGATGATTTCCGGCATCTCCTTCTCGATCGCCACCATGATGTCGCGCGGTTCCATGGGGAGCTGGTCGCGCGGCTTGAGGCGGATCACGGAGGCGGCGTCGTCAGGCGTGTAGTAGCTGTAGACCAGGTCGATGCCGAGACGCTCCTTGTTCTGGTCCAGGTAGGCCTCGATCCGGTCGACAGCCTGCTCGACGCGGGCGAGCGGATAGTTGCCCTCGATGTGATAGGGCAGCTGCAGCCGGTCGGAGGCGTCCTGCGGGAACATGTCGACCTTCAGCAGGCCGGTGGCGAACAGCGGAATCGGCGAGACAAGGACCAGCAGGACGAGTCCTGCAGTCTTGCGCGGATGGCCGAGGACCCAGTTCAGCCTGCTTTCGTACCAATCCTGCAGGCGAGCAAAGCGCGAGCCGGCCTTGACCGGCGGCGGGGAGGGGAAGCGCGCGGTCAGTGTCGGAATGATGGTCTGGGCGACCAGCAGCGAGGCTACCATCGCCACGACGATCGGCACCGCCACGTGCACCATGAACACGGACATCTGGTTCTTTTCGCCAAAGACGATCGGCAGGAAGACGATGATGGTGGACAGGGTGCCGGCCAGTACCGCTGTGCCGACCTCGCGTACGCCCGACAGCGTCGCGGCGAGGGCATGGCCGGGGTTCAGCTGTCGGTGGCGGAAGATGCTCTCGGTCGTGACGACGGCGTTGTCGACGAGCAAGCCCACGGCCAGCATCATCCCCATCATCGTCAGGATATTGAGCGAGAAGCCGAGGAAATACAGCGCTGCCAGGGTGATGACCAGCGAGAAAGGTACCGCCAGGCTGACGATCAAGGTCGTCGGCCAGTCGCGCAGGAAGGTAAACAACACGACCAGTGCCAGCGCTGCGCCGATGAGTCCGGAGTTGCGCAGTTCACGCAGCGACATGCGGATGTTGTCGGCCTGGTTCATCAGGACGATTACGTCGATGCCCTGCAGCTGGGGCACCTGCTGGGCCTTCTCGATCGCCGCCATGACGCGATCGGAGACGTCCACGATGTTGAAGCCGGTCGCCTTGAATACGTCCAGGCCCACGCCCGGTCGTCCATTGAGGTGCCGGCCGACGGAGAGTTCCGGACTGACCAGGCTGACGTCGGCGATGTCGCTCAGGCGGACGTTGCCCTGGATCAGGAAATTCCTGACGTCGTCGAGGCTGCGGAATTCGCCGATCGGGCGGACCGAGAGTCGCTGGCCTGCTTCCGTGATCTCGCCGCCACTGACGGAGAAATTGGCGCGTTCCAGTTTCTCGCGCAGCAGCCTGACGTCCACGCCGTAGGCCGCCACCCGCACGGGATCGACCAGCACGCGCAGCTCGAGCGGCTCCACGCCCTCAAGCGACACCCGCGCGACGCCGTCAATGCGCTCCAGCGGGCGCTTCAGATATCGCTCCAGCATCTCGTACTGGCGCGACAGGTCTTCCTTGCCGGCGAGGCGGACAGCGACCACGCGCGCGTCCCCGGCGGCGAAGAGGTTCGTCTGGATGCGGTCGGCGGCGGGTGGGAACAGGTGCCGGATCGACTCGAGCTTGGTCCTGACCTCGAAGGCGACCGCCGCCGGGTCCCGGCCCCAGTCGAACAGGACGATCAGTTCCGCGCCTGTCTCCGTGGACGTCGAGCGCAGCTCCTTGATCCCCGACAGCGTGGCGATGGCCTCCTCGGCGGGCCGCGTGATCAGTTCCTCGACCTCGTCGGGCGTGGAACCGGCATACGGGATGCGAACCTGCAGGCCCGGGAAGCGGATGTCCGGAAACAGCTCCAGCGGCAGCAGCGCGGCGGAGATGACCCCGATCAGCGACACGGCGACGAAGACCATCAGCGTGGTCACGGGCCGGCGGAGCGCGAAATCCGTGTGGATCATGGCTCAGATTCCCTGGTTCGCAGGCGGCGCGAGGGGCGCCGTGGTGGCGGTGGACACCGGGGCGAAGCGCTTGCGGTCGAGGAGCGAGTACACCACCGGGATCACCAGCAGGGTGAAAAATCCCGAGATCGCCACGCCACCGATGACGGTGATGGCCATCGGCTGGCGGATCTCGGCGCCTTCCCCGAGGCCGAGTGCCATGGGCATCAGGCCGAGCACCGTCGTCAGCTTGGTGATCAGGATCGGGCGCAGCCTGACGCGACCGGCCTCGATAATCGCCGCGTGCTTGTCCATGCCCCGCCCGCGGAACTGGTTGACCGCGTCGATCAGCACGATCGACTGGTTGACCACGATACCGGCCAGCATGATCACGCCGATATAGGCCACGACATTGACGGTCGTGCCGGTGAGGAACATCGCCCAGACCGCACCCACCAGCGCCAGCGGGATGGTCAGCAGGATGACGAAGGGGTGCAGCAGCGACTCGAACTGGGATGCCATCACCAGGTAGACCAGGAAGACAGCGAGCAGCAACGTGAACTGCAGCGACTTGAAGGAGCTGTTCATCTCCTCGCTCTGCCCGCTGACGTTGATGGCGATTCCAGCCGGCGCCTGGATACCGTCCACGATGTGCTGGAGCTCGGCGACCGCGGAGCCGAGGTCGCCCGACGAAAGGTTGGCCGAGACGATTGCGACCCGCTCCTGGCGCGTGCGGCGGATTTCGGCCGGCCCGGTGGCGAGCTGTACGTCAGCGACCGCAGACAGGGGTATGGGCTGGGCGCTCTCCGGATTGATGATCAATTGACGGATTTCGTCGACTGAGGCAGCACGCGTATCGACGCTGCGGACCAGCACGTCGATCTTCTTTTCGCGGAGCTTGTAGCGCGTCGCTACGCTGCCCCGGACGCTGGACACGACCCGGTCGGCCAGTTCGCGGACCTCCAGTCCGAGGTTCGCGGCGCGCTCCTGGTCGAACAGGATCTGGATCTCGGGGTTCCCGGATTCCACGGTCGACTTGATGTCGCTGAAGCGCGGGCTCTCTTCCATTGCCAGGCGCAGCTGCCTGGCCGATTCGCGGAGCTTGTCCAGGTCGTAGCCGGAGATCTCGACCTCCAGCGGTGTCGCGAAGCTGAACAGGGCGGGGCGGCTGAACTGGTACTGCACCCCTGCGAGGGATCCGAGTCCGGCACGGAGCTTGTCGATCACATGGTTCTCTTCGGCGCGCTTCGAACCGGGCTTGAGCGTCACGGAGATCCGCCCCGTGTTCTCGCCTGCGTCGGTGGGATTGGCGTCGAGACGGTTGCCCGTACCCGTCACGGAGTAGGTCTGATCGACCTCCGGCTGGCCGACCGTCAGGGCCTGCGCTTCGGATACCACCCGGTCGGTTTCTTCCAGCGGCGCGCCCGGCGGCAGCCGCAGGTCCACGATGAATTCGCCCTGGGACAGCTGCGGGATCAGTTCCGAACCCAGTCTCGGTACCAGCGCCGTGGTGACGAGCAGGATCCCCATCGCCACCGCGATCACGCGTCCGCGATGGGCCAGCGCGGCTTCGAGCGCCGGGCCATAGGCGCGCTCCACCGCCGCATACGCCGCCTGGGTCCCCCGGACGGCTGGCGAGAGCAGCCAGGCGAAGCCCTTGCCGGTTGCAGCCCTGGCGCGGCGCAAGGCGCGGGAGAGGCTCGTGACGCCACGGGAGAAGCGTCCTGGCGCGCCGCTGGGGGGCAGGGGCGGCAGGGTCGGCTTGCCGGACGCGAGCATCGGTACCAGCGTGATGGCCACGATCAGGGAGAACAGCAGCGCGAAGGTCACCGTCAGCGCCTGGTCCTTGAACAACTGGCCCGCGATGCCGCTGATGAACACCATGGGGAAGAAGACGGCAATCGAGGTCAGTGTGGCGGCAGTCACCGCGGTTGCCACTTCGCGGGTGCCTTCGCGGGCCGCGTCGGCCTGGGAGAGTCCCTGCTCGCGATGCCTGACGATGCTCTCGAGGACGACGACCGCGTTGTCCACCAGCATGCCGACCGCCAGTGCGATGCCGCCCAGCGACATGATGTTGAGCGACAGGTCGAATGCGTACATCAGCATGAAGGTGCCGATCACGGACACCGGGATGGCCACGCCGGTGATGAGCGTTGCGCGCGCATCGCGCAGGAACAGGTAGAGGACCAGGATCGCCAGGATGCCGCCGATGATCGCGGCCTGGCGGACCTCGCCGATCGCCGAGGATATGAACTTCGACTGGTCGTAGACGACCTTCAGCTCGCTGTTGCCTGGCAGGTTCTTGCGAAGCTGTTCGAGCCGCTGGCGGATGCCTGCGGCGAGCTGCACCGTGTTGGCATCGCCTTCCTTGTAGACTGCCAGCTCGACGGACTCGCGGCCGTCCACTCGGGTGATCGCGTCCCGATCCTTGAATCCGCTCTCGACACGGGCGACGTCACGGAGGTAGACGGGCTGGCCGTTCCTGACCGCGATGATCGAGTCGGACATGTCCGCGACGGTCTGGAACTCGTTCAGGGTGCGGACCAGGAAGCGCTGCGAGCCTTGCTCCAGCCGTCCGCCCGAGAGGTTGACATTTTCCTCGCCGAGGCGCCGCGAGACGGTCTCGATGGACAGTCCGAGCTGCGCCAGCTTGTCCTGGTCCACGTCGACCTGGATCTCGTCTTCGTAGCCGCCGCTGACCTTGACCGCCGCCGACCCGGTCACCGACTCGAGGTCGTTCTTCAGCCGGTCGTCAGCGAAACGACGCAGCAGCTTCAGTCGTTCCGTGGCAGCCTCGCGGCCCGTGGCCTGTCCGGCGGCGTATTCCTCGGTATCGATCAGGGCGAGTCGCATGGCCGGCTCGCTGGACGGGTCGAAACGCAGCAGGATGGGCCTGTCGGCGGTCAGCGGCAGCTCGAGCAGGTCGAGTTTCTCCCGGACGTCGATGCCCGCGAGGTCCATGTCCGTACCCCAGGCGAATTCGAGAATGACGTCCGACTGGCCGGACCTGGATACCGAACGCACGTGCCGGACGTTACGGATGATGCCGACCGCTTCCTCGATCGGCCGGGTGACGAGCGTTTCCAGTTCCAGCGGCGCCGCGCCAGGCAGGTCGGTACGCACGGTCAGCGTCGGGTAGGAGAGGTCGGGCAGCAGGTTGAGTTTCAGCCGCGTCAGCGACACCAGCCCGAACAGCACGATGGCGACGGTGAACATCAATACCGTGACGCGGCGACGCGTTGCAAAATCTACGATCTGCATGACTTTGAGTCCGCTCGATGGGTCTGGAAGAAGGTGGGGCGGCCCACGGACCGTCCCACCGGGGTCAGCCGGCGGTCGGCGCGGCTGGTTCGTTCACGACGCGCACCTCGGTGCCCGCCTTCAGCGCTCCCTGGCCCACCACGACGACTTTCTCGTCACGGTTGAGGCCCGAGAGCACCTCGACGAAGCCGCCGTTGGACAGGCCGAGCTCGAGCGGGCGCTCGACGGCCTTGTCGCCTTCGACGACGAAGACCTTGGGCGGCCCGTCGCTGTCGAGCAGGGCACTGCGCGGGATCTGTACCGCATCCGGTCGGCGGTCATAGACGATCGCGACGCGGGCAAACATCCCTGTGCGCAGCATCTCCTGATCGTCGCTGATCTCGATCTTGACCGGGAACGTGGCCGTCGCACGGTCCACCCTCGGCACGATCAGGCTGACGCGGCCGACAAACACCTTGCCCGGCACGGCGTCCACCGTAATCTCGGCCGGCTGACCGACTGCCAGCTTCGGCAGCTGGCCTTCCGGGACATTGATGGTCAGCACCAGTGACTGCAGATCGGTCACCACGAACATCGCGCTGACGCTGGCGTCGATGACGCTGCCCATCGGCGAGACCGTATTGCCGGGCATGACGTTGTCGCCGCGGCGGGTGACGATGCCGTCAATGGGAGAGCGCACGTTCGTGTAGGACAGCTGCAGCGCGGTCAGTTCGTAGGTGGCCCGGGCCGCGTCGAGTTCGTACTTCAGGTTGTCGAAGGCCGTTACGCTGACCAGCCCGCGCTTCTGCAGTTCGAGGTTCCTTGCGTAGTCGCGCTCGAGCTTGCGGAAGTTGGCCTCGGCCTGGGCGCCCTGGAGGCGCAACTGGTCGGCGTCGAGGCGGGCGAGCACCTGCCCGGCGCGGACATGATCGCCCTCATTGACGAGCACCTGGCGAATCTCGGCCGTGATCTTCGGCATCACGATGGCAGCCCGGTCGGCGCTGATCGCGGCAGTTCCGGAATAGACGGCCAGCATCTCCCCGACCTTGGGCACCGCGACTTCGACCGGCACCGCCGGCGCGGCCTCCTTCGACTTGTCGGCGCCCACTTTCCCGTTGGCATCACCGCAGCCGCTGAGCAGCGCGGCGGCCAGCACGGTGGCGGCCAGGGCTGCAACGGCGCGGCTCTGAGCGGTGCGTCTGAATAGGTTCACGTCCATCCCTCCCGTTTCTGATGGGAGAATGCTACGGTTTTATAGTGTTGTAGTCAAGTATAACAGTGAGAAATCATCTAACTTGACATAACTGCCATAACAATCAGCGGCTTACCGGTCCCTTTACTCGCTCGTCAGGGTCTGCGAGAGAAGGATGCCGCCGGACGGGGTCGAGCCCAGATAGGCGTCGGCGGCGATCTCGGCGGTCTCCGCGAGGAGGGCATCGGGTTCCTCGACCTCCTCGAGTTCAGCAAGCTCGGTCAGCGGCTCCAGCCCCGACGCCTTGCGGCGCTCGTTTTCCCGCGCAAGCCGTTCCTCGTCCCGTGCCGCGCGCTCGGCATCGGGTTCATCGCCCTTGTCGAGATCGTCGGCCTTGGCGAGCGGCTCCAGGCCCAGGGCCTTGCGGCGCGTATTTTCCCGCGCAAGCCGCTCCTCATCCAGGGCCGTACGCTCGGCCTTGCGCTTCTCGAGGTTGAGCGATACGACGGTCTGGGAGCGCAGGCGGTCCATGGACTGTATGTTCCCCTCCAGCGCGGCGAAGTCGGCGTCGTGACCGACACGTCCGTCGTGCAGCTTGGCCAGCAGCGGCAGCTCGCTTTCCACGCCGGGCTCGCGCTGGAATTCGGCCGGCCGGATACGATCCCAGGGCAGGGCACTGTCCCAGGTGCTTTCACCCAGATCCGTGGTGCTGAGCATCGACGGGAGCTCGATGTCCGGCGTGACGCCACGATGCTGGGTGCTGTCGCCCGTGACCCGGTAGTACTTGCCGATGGTGACCGTCAGCTGGCCAAAACCCGACTTGGGTCCGAGCGCATAGCGATCGAGGGGGTAGAGGTTCTGCACCGTGCCCTTGCCGTAGGTTTGCTGGCCGACGATCAGTCCGCGGCCGTAATCCTGTATCGCGCCGGCAAAGATTTCCGACGCGGAGGCGCTCGCCCGGTTGACCAGGACCACCAGTGGCCCGTCCCAGGCCAGGCCGGGTTCCGGGTCGTCCAGCACCTCAATGCGGCCGCCGGTCTCGCGCATCTGCACCACCGGGCCCTTCTCGATGAACAGGCCGACCAGTCCAGTTGCCTCGTTCAGGTAGCCGCCGCCGTTGTTGCGCAGGTCGAGGACCAGGGTCTGCATGCCTTCGGCCTTCAGTTCGCCGATCAGGCGCCGCACGTCGCGCGTGGTGCTCCGGTAATCCTCATCGCCGCCGGCGCGGGCCTGGTAATCCTGGTAGAAACTCGGCACGTCGATCACGCCAATCTTGATCTGCTTGCCGCCACGCTTCGTCTCGCGCATGGACTTCTTGGCCGCCTGGGCCTCGAGCGTCACCTTGTTGCGCGTGAGTTCGACGATCGTTTCCGGCGAGCCGGGCGTCGCGCCTGCGGGCAGGACCTGCAGTCGAACCACGGTGTTCACCGGGCCACGAATCAGCTGCACCACGTCGTCCAGGCGCCAGCCGATGACGTCGACGATGACGCCGTCCTTGTCCTGTCCGACGCCCAGGATCCGGTCCCTGGCCTTGACGCTGCCGGTCAGTGCAGCGGGCCCGCCCGGCAGAACGTTGACGATGGTGACGTAGTCGTCGATCAACTGCAGCGTCGCGCCGATGCCCTCGTAGGAGAGGCTCATCGCGATGTTGTATTCCTCGGAATTGCGGGGCGAGAAGTAATTCGAGTGCGGATCGTAGACGGACAGGTAGGCGTTCATGAACAACCCGAAGACATCGTCGGAACTCACCTGTTCGATGCGCTTGAGGACCCGTTCATAACGCTTGCGCAGCACGTCCTGGGCTTCCGGCCAGTCCTTGCCCGCCAGGATCAGCGAGAGGGAGTCGTTCTTGACTCGCTGCCGCCAGAGCTCGTCCAGGTCTGCCTCGCTGGTCGCCCAGGCGTCCTTGCTGCGGTCGAAGCGGTAGCTCTCGTTCAGCGTAAAGTCCGGCTCGCTCTCCAGTAGCTTGATGGCGTATCCAAGCCGTTCGCGATTGCGCTGCTGCAGTCGCGCGAACATGTCGAACGGCGGTCCGAGGTTGGAGGACTTGATGTCGTCGTCGAGCTCGTAACGGTACTTCTCGAAATCGGCGAGGTCGGAGGCGAGCAGGTAGCTGCGGCTACCGTCGAGCGATTCCAGGTAATGCTCGAAGATCTGTGAAGAGAGCTTGTCGTCCAGCACGGCCTGCCGGTAGTGCTGGCGCCCCGTGACCTCGGCGACCAGCCGCATGACCCGCCGCTGGCGCTCGGTCGGCTCGATCGAGCCGGTCGAGGCGACCGCCGGGGTGACCGGCGTGGCCGGACCCTGGCCGATTCCCATGACGATGGCGGCCCCAAGCGCGATGGCACAGCAGGCCATCGCCACCTTGGGCCAGGACACTCTGGGAAAACTGCGGGAGTCGGTCATGGGTTGCTACAATCCTTGGCTCTGGAGACCGGACAATCGCCCTAGGCTAGAGGCGGGGCCCGGGCCGATCAAGTACCGGCGTCACGCCGCCGCTTTCAGGGGTTTCGCGACATGGGTCCACTCGGATTCCTTACCGGTGTAGTGCTTGGCTCGGCCGTATCCATTGCGGGGGTCCTGGCGATGGTCCTCGTCGTGTTCCTCGCCGTCTCCTCCGATCACCCCGCCTTGCTGGAAGAATACGCGCCCCTGCTGCGCGGAATCGTCCTTTTCGGCATCCTGGCGGCGGTCTCGGGGATCGCCTTCGTCGGCCTGCAGAAGAACCGTCCCTGGCGCTGGGCCGCCCAGGGGCTCATGTGGGCCACCCTGGCCGCCATAGCCTGGTCGTACTGGCCATCGAGCGCCAGCATATGAGTCCGACCGTCCGGACGCCCGCCGGTTCCGGCACCTAGAAGATGGAGTCGCTACGGATGACTTACAAGACCCTGATCATGCTGGCCTGCCTGGGCCTTGTGGCGGGCTGCAATGCGGCGAGGACGGCCCGGGAGAGCGCCGCCGCGGCCATCGACGAGCCCGCCTACCGCAGCTACGTGGAGGCCCTCTCCTCGGACGAGTTGGAAGGCAGGTCGATGGGCGGCAACGGCGAGCGCAAGACGGTGCAGTACCTCGAACAGCAATTCCTGGAGCTGGGCCTGCAGCCGGTACAGGGAGGCAGCTTTCGCCAGCAAGTGCCCCTGGTCGAGATCGCGGCCGACCCGAAAGCCTCGTATCTCGATTTCCAGCGAAGCGGACGCAAGCTGTCACTGGCCCTGGGGGATGACATGGTCGTCGGTACGCGCCGCGTGCAGCCGGCCGTTACCGTCTCGGCCAGCGACGTCGTGTTCGTCGGTTTCGGCATCGTGGCCCCGGAGTACGGCTGGAACGACTACGCGGGCCTGGACATGCGCGGCAAGACGGCGCTCATCCTGGTCAACGACCCGGGCTTTGCCACCGGCGATCCTGCGCTGTTTCACGGCAGGACCATGACCTACTACGGGCGCTGGACCTACAAGTTCGAGGAGGCGGCCCGTCAGGGCGCCGCGGCGGCGATCATCGTTCATGAAACCAGGCCGGCTGCCTATCCATGGCAGGTGGTGCGAAATGGCTGGGCCGGGCCGCAGTTCTACGCCGAGTCTTCGGACGGCAATGCCGGCCGCTGCGCCATCGAAGGCTGGATAACGCACGAACGTGCCGCCGACATCATGGCGCTGGCCGGACAGGATCTCGAGACGCTGCAGCAGGCGGCCAGGGTACGCGGGTTTCATCCGCTACCGCTGGACCTGAAAGCTTCCGCGGGGGTCGCCAACACCATTCGGCATGCCCGGTCGGCCAACGTCGCGGCCATCCTGCCCGGCAAGGACCGCCCGGACGAGTACGTCATCTACACGGCGCACTGGGACCATTTTGGCAAGCTGGTTGCGCTGGACGGCGACAACATCTTCAACGGCGCGCAGGACAATGCCACCGGCGTGGCAGGCATCCTGACCATTGCCCGGGGTTTCCGCGCGATGCTGTCGGCTCCTTCACGATCGGTCGTGTTCATCGCGACCACTGCCGAGGAACAGGGCCTGATCGGTTCCGAGTATTACGCGGCGCACCCGCTGGTGCCGCTGGAGAAGACCGCGGCGGTCATCAACCTGGACCTGCTGAGCCCGCTGGGACGCGCCCGGGATATCGAGGTCATCGGCTTTGGCGCCTCGGAGCTGGAAGACCGGCTGGCTGCAGCGGCCGCCCGGCAGGGCCGTGTGCTGCTGCCGGACGCGAACCCCGAGGCAGGATATTTCTATCGCTCGGACCAGCTGAACATGGCCAGGAAAGGCGTGCCGTCCCTGTTTGTCAGGTCGGGGATCGACCTGATCGGCAAGCCGCCGGGGACCGGCAAGGCGATGGTCCAGGACTACTACGCCAACATCTATCACAAGCAGGTCGATGAGTATCAGCCGACCTGGGACGTGTCGGGTTCGCTGGAAGACCTGAAGCTGTTGTTCGAGGTCGGAGCCGGTGTGGCGCAGGACGGCAGCTGGCCCAACTGGTACGAGGGTAACGAATTCCGTGTCACCCGCGACGCGAGCGCGGCTTTGCGCAAGGCCGCTCCCTAGTAAAGCTTCTCCGAGCTAGCCCGGGCGCGGCCGCGGTGGAGTCTTGTTCCGGCAAGGGCAGGGATGGCGGCTCGCACCGGAGTCACGGCTGTTCATGGCCGTGAACGATCCGGGCACCGGATGGCCGCCCGATCCTGACTCCGCTGCGAGCCGTGCGAAACAGGTTGCAGCATGGCGGCTTACGGATGCCGTGAAGTACTTCGCAGCTTTCGCCTGCGGAGCCCGCAGCCGGGCTGCTAGCCGCGCGCCCTGGAGCGCCGCAGCGGCCGGGTCAGCAGGCGAACAGTCCAGAACAGTGCGTAAGGACCGAGCAGGAGCAACCAGGCGCTCGGCTGGAGCGTAAGGAACGCGCCGTACAGGGCGCCGAGGAAGGCAAGGAGCCCGCCCTCGTAGGGCCCGAGGGTCAGTCTCCCGGCCAGATAGACCAGAAACGGCAGGACGAGCAGCCCAAAGCCGGCAATCCAACCCAGATAGACAAGCTCGCGTCGCATCTTGCTGCCCTTGTGCCCCGGGTGCCCCGTTGTTGACTGGGGCGAGTTTGCGGCGGGCTTGCCTGCTTGGCAACCTGTGCCCTGCCTCGCCCGGCGGGGGAGGATATACTCCGCGCCATCATGCGTCACGCCGCGGGAGACGGCTCATGCGCAAGTTCTGGTGGCCCGAGCCCCTCTACGAGGCACGACCGTACGGCGCGCTGACACTGGGCCTGCTGGCGGGCGTGATTTCGCTTGCCCGGTCCGTCGCCGTCGGTAGCTGGGAACCGCCGTTCCTGCTGACGCTGGCCGTGGGCGCAGCCGTCATGGTCTACGGCGGCGTGGTGCTGCAGATGCGCTATGGGTACCGTCGCCGCAGCCGCTGGAACCAGGAAAGAAGGCACTGATTCGTGGGCAAGTTGCGCGCAGCCGTCATCGGAGCCGGATACCTGGGTCGATTCCACGCCCAGAAGTACGCCGCGCTGGGGCAGGTCGACCTGCTGGCCGTCGTGGACACGAATGCCGAGGCTCGCGAAAGGGTGGCGCGCGAGGTTGGCTGCGAGGCCGTCATCGATTACCGCGAATTGCTCGGTAAGGTGGATGCCGTCAGCGTCGTGACACCCACCCCATTGCACCACCGCGTTTCCATGGATTTCCTCGAGGCCGGCGCGCACGTGCTGGTCGAGAAGCCGATCACCTCGACGATGCAGGAGGCCAGGGAGCTGGTGGCGACCGCGGCGCGCTGCAGGAAGGTGCTGCAGGTCGGACACCTGGAACGCTTCAATCCGGCGATCCTGGCGGTCGAGGGACTGCTTGACCGGCCGCGCTTTGTCGAGTCGAACCGGCTGGCGCCGTTCAAGCCGCGAGGCACGGACGTCAGTGTCGTCCTGGACCTCATGATCCACGACATCGACCTGATCCTGAACATCGTGGACTCGCCCGTGGTAAGCATCGACGCGGTCGGCGCGCCCGTCTTCACCGACGAGATTGACATTGCCAGCGCGCGCATCCGCTTCGAGAACGGTTGCGTGGCTGACGCGACGGCCAGCCGCATCAGCATGAAGAGCGAGCGAAAGCTGCGTGTCTTCCAGGCTGACGCCTACCTGTCCATCGACCTGCAGCAGAAGGTGCTGACGCTGGTGCGCAAGGGCAGCGGCGCCCCGCAGGCCGGCGTACCGCCGGTCGAGATCAACGAGCAGAGCTTCGATCCCGGCGATGCGCTGAGGGACGAGATCGTGTCCTTCCTGGAGTGCATCGAGACAGGACGCCGCCCGGTCGTCTCCGGGGAGGACGGCTTGCGGGCGCTGGAGACGGCCACCCGCATCGGCGAGTTGCTCGGCGCGGGCACGCTCGCGCGCTGAACCCGAATTCCGCGATCAACGGCGCGCGCTGGTCAGGAAGGACACTGCGACTCCCAGCCACGCCAGGATGACAGCAGAGCCGCCGATCGGCGCAGCCGGTCCGGCCGAGGCCATCAGGCCGATCCTTGCCGCATAAATGCTGCCGCAGAACATCATCGTGCCGGCCATCAGCAGCCAGCCACTCAGCCGCAGCAGGCGCGATCCGGGGAGGCTTTCCCTGGCCCAGGCAACGGCGAACAGCCCGAGCGCGTTGACGAACTGGAAAGCGACCGCGGTGTTGAACGAGGCCAGTTCCGGGGCCGCGAGCCGCTCGGCCAGCAGGTGCGAGCCCGCGGCGGCGAGCGCCGCCGCCGCGGAAGCCAGCAACGCGCCGCCGGCTGCGAGGTAACGGGTGCCGGGCTGAAGCTCGCTCATGGTCTTGCGCGCGCCTGGCGGATGATTTGCAGCCTGGTGGCCATCGTCGTGCCTCGCTCCGGAAAACAGGATCATGCAAGATTAGCGCTCCGGGCCGTCCGGGTCAGCGGGATCGATCCCGCCGACGCCGTGGGCGGCGCCGATCGGGAGGGAAGCATGCCCGGATTGCCGGATGGGATCGTGCGAGGCGAGGATGGCTGCGCGCGCTGCTGGTGGGCCGGCCAGGCGCCGGACTACGTCGCCTATCACGACCTCGAGTGGGGCCGGCCGGTCGCCGACGACCGGCGGCTGTTCGAGAAACTGTGCCTCGAGGGTTTTCAGTCGGGACTGAGCTGGCTGACTATCCTTCGCAAGCGGGACAATTTCCGGCGCGCCTTCTGCGACTTCGACATCGCGCGGCTGGCCCGCTTCGGCAAGCGCGACGTGGACCGGCTGCTTCGCGACGCGGGCATCGTCCGGCATCGCGGCAAGATCGAGTCGACGATCAACAATGCGCGCTGCGCGCTGAGGCTGGGCGAGGAATTTGGCTCGCTGGCAGCCTATTTCTGGCGGTACGAGCCGGCACCGGAATCCAGGCCGCGGCGGCTGAACCGTCGCGCCCTGGTGGCGCTGACCCGTTCGGCAGAGTCGGTGGCCCTGTCCAAGGACCTGAAGCGTCGCGGCTTCAGCTTCGTCGGCCCGACCACGGCCTATGCGTTCATGCAGGCCATGGGACTGGTGAACGACCACCTCGAGGGCTGCCACGCACGCCCGGCCGCGGATCTTGCACGCCGTCGCATGCGGCGGCCCGGCTGAGATCGCCGGGGGGGCGGAACCGGGCAAAAAAAACGATGCCCCAGGCGGCTTGCTGGATATACTGAACACGCTGAACAGCATGGAGATTTGCGGCGAATGAGCATTGCACCGACGGTCATGCATGCCCTCAGGTTCAAGGGCGTCAAGTTCGATGTCGTCAAGCATCCGCATACGGTTACTGCAGCCGGCAGCGCCCATGCGGCCCATGTCGACGAGGAGCATTTCGCCAAGGCGGTCCTGCTCAAGGACCACGGCGGCTTCATCCTGGCGGTCCTGCCCGCCAATGAGATGGTGGACCTCGACGGGGTCAGCCGCGCCCTGCACAGGCCGATGGTGCTGGCCTCCGAGTCGGACCTAGATCAGGCGTTTTACGACTGCGAGCCGGGTGCCATTCCGGCTGTCGGCGAGGACTACCTGATTCCGACCATCGTCGATGAAAGACTGCGGCACCTCAAAGAGGTATTCTTCGAGGCGGGGGACCATGAGCGGCTGGTGCATATTTCCTCGGACGGGTTTTCCCGTCTGATGGAGGATGCGGAGTTCCTGCCGTCCATCAGCGTGCCGCACCGCTGAGCCCGTTGCTCTTCCCTGCGCCCGAAAACGGCGCCCGTTAAACCCTTAGCGAGGCGATCGAAGCAGCGATGCATCCGACCGATACGCAGCACCCGGACTACTATCACCGGGTCGTCGACTGCCAGTGGGCGTGTCCGGCCCATACTGACGTACCCGAATACATCCGGCTCATCGCGCAAGGGCGTTTCTCCGACGCCTACATGGTGAACCGTGAATCGAATGTCTTCCCCGGCATCCTGGGTCGCGTATGCGACCGGCCCTGCGAGCCGGCCTGCAGGCGGGGCCGGGTGGAGGACAAGCCGGTTGCCATCTGCCGCCTGAAGCGCGTGGCGGCGGATCTCCGGGACGACATCCGGCCGCGGCTCCCCAGGGCGCCCGCTGAAGGCAACGGCAAGCGCATCGCCTGCGTCGGCGCCGGCCCGGCCTCGCTCACCGTCGCCAACGACCTCGTTCCGCTCGGCTACGAGGTCGTGATCCTGGAGCAGTACGGCACGGCCGGCGGCCTGATGCGGACGAACATTCCGTCGTTCCGCCTGCCGGCATCGGTGCTTGACGAGGAGATCGGCTATATCGTCGAGATGGGCGCGGAGCTGAGGCTCAATTCCCCGGTGAAGAGCATGGCGGCGCTGCTGGCCGCAGGAGAATACGACGCGGTGTTCGTCGGCACCGGCGCTCCCAAGGGCAAGGAACTGTCGCTTCCCGGCCGCGACGCGAGCGACCGTATCCACATCGGCATTTCCTGGCTGGAGTCGGTTGCCTTCGGCCACACGAAGGCAGTCGGCGAGAACGTCCTGATCATCGGCGTCGGCAATACCGCAATGGATTGCTGCAGGACTTCGCTACGGCTCGGCGCCAGGAGCGTAAAGGTCATGGCCCGCAAGCCGCGCGGCTTCTTCAAGGCCTCCGCCTGGGAACTGGAGGACGCCGAGGAAGAAAGCGTCGAGATGGTCGTGAACCACTCGCCGAAGTCCTTCGTGATCGAGGACGGCAAGCTGCGCGGCATGCGCTTCGATCGCATCGAGTATCAGGTCGTGGATGGCCGTATCGTCTCGGAGCGCGTGATCGACGAGGTGGTCCTGCCCTGCGACGACGTCATCCTGGCGATCGGCCAGGAGAATGCATTCCCCTGGATCGAGCGCGATCTGGGCATCGAATTCGACAAGTGGGACGTGCCCCGCGTGGATCCCGCCACCTTCCAGTCGACGCGCCCGGAGGTTTTTTTCGGCGGTGACGCCGCGCTGGGTCCCAAGAACATCATCTGGGCGGTGGAGCAGGGCCACCAGGCGGCGATTTCGATCCACCGGCACTGCATGGGCCTGCCGGTGACCGAGCGCCCACCGCGGGGCATGCGGCTGCAGAGCCGCAAGATGGGCATGAAGGAGTGGTCGTACAAGAACGACTACAACCCGCTGGAGCGCCGGCTGGTTCCGCACGTCAGCCTGAAGGAACGCTTCAGGCAATTGAACGTCGAGGTCGAACTGGGCTTCGACGCGGAGCGTGCGGCGGCTGAAGTGCAGCGCTGCCTGAACTGTGACGTACAGACGGTCTTCACGGCCAATCTGTGCATCGAGTGCGACGCCTGCATCGACATCTGCCCGACCGACTGCCTGACCATGACCGCGGCCGGACCCCTGGAGGAGCTGGAGCAGCGCCTCAAGGCACCACGAAGGACCCGCGAGCAGGCGTTGTTCCTGTCCGAGCCGCTCAAGCAGACCGGCAGGCTGATGGTAAAGGACGAGGACGTCTGCGTGCATTGTGGCCTGTGCGCTGAGCGCTGCCCCACCAATGCCTGGGACATGCAGAAGTCCTGGATCGACATACCGCACGCGAAGGATGAAGCCGGATGCCGCAGCTAGCCAGCGCGCCCGC
>Ga0316188_10000171_pt1 | contig 23404 bp, 26 predicted proteins | sample Phiworburrow1_MG_FD_204933 | JGI IMG/M metagenome (GOLD analysis project Ga0316188, IMG submission 204933) | Coastal sediment microbial communities from Maine, United States - Phippsburg worm burrow 1 | ecosystem: Environmental > Aquatic > Marine > Coastal > Sediment | place: USA: Maine... | reverse complement strand
AAACATCTTTCACGCACTGGTGAATTACCAAATGTTCCAAGCATTGCGGATAGAATTGAAGCAGCTCGTCAACATTTAATGCATTCTGTCGAATGGAAAGGCGCCGGATTGGGAGTATTAGAGATGAGACGTCATTATGCCAATTATTTCAAAGGCATCCCTCATTTTAAACCTTTCCGAATGCGATTGGTTACTACTGATACTTTGGAAGAAGTACTTTTTGCTTTAAATGAAATTGAAAATGAATTCGCCGATTTCGTTTTCGAAGATGTGAATTAATCTTTTTTATATTCCTCAGCATTCATATTCATTAAGTACTTTTTACTTAAGTACATTACAGGTATATAGGTAGATATGGCTCCCATTATAATAACGGTTATAAGGATGATTCCCAGATCACCTATTTTTAAAGCAACGGGATAATAGTCGATGATAGAACCTTCTAATGGGATAAAATGGAAAGCTTCTTGAAGGATAACCAATACTATTCCGAGAATGATCCCACTTATCGCTCCGAAAACATTGATTAGCACTCCTTCAAAAAAGAAAATTTTCCGGATCATGGATGCATCAGCTCCCATAGCCTGAAGTGAGAATATATCTTTTCGCTTTTCTAGAATTAGCATCGTTAAACTGGCGATAACATTAAAAACTGCGATCAACATCACAAAAGTGATGATCGCAAAAGAAGCCCATTTCTCCGATTGCGTCGTTTGAAAGACCAATTCATTTTTTTGTTCCCTGGTTATTACTTTATAACGCTTCCCAACTATAGTGGTGATCCTTTGAGCGAGTTCTTTTCGGTCGATATCCGGTTTTGTCCGTATTTCTATTTGCGTATAATCACCTTCGCGATCAAATAATTTTTCGGCAAAATCCAGTGGTGTAATGATGTATTTTGAATCAAATTCAACGCTTATCGAATAAATGCCACCAATATCTATCGGGATCTTTTCGAAGGCTTTTTCCTTGTATTTCTTTATTGATTTGCCTCTGGTAGGAGCATATAATTTTAAGGCATAAACAGGATCGCCCGGGATCGCTAAATAATATTTTAAGCCATAACCCAATAAAGCCTTTGATAAATTCTTATCCTTCAGTTTACTTTCCCCCCAAACGATCATCGAATCAATTCCTGAATAATTTATGAAGTCAGGATTAAAGGCTTTTAGTTTTGCGATCTGACGTTGATCACCATATTCTATTAATACAGCATCTTCGATCACAGGGCTTAAAGCTAAAACACCCTCAAGATGTAGCAGTTCTTCAAGATTTAAGCTATCTCCTGCAATACTTCTTCCTTCAGTAGGGTAAATGTATATCTCTGAATCAAAAGTAGTGTAGAGGCCATCTATTAAGTCTTCTATGCCATTGATTGCAGATAAAACCACAACCATCGACAAGGTCACCAATCCAATAACAAAAGCAGATATTCCTGAGATAAGGTTTACTACATTCCGGTTTTTTTTAGAAAAAAGATAACGGCGGGCTATGTAAAATGGAAGTTTCAAATATGAGCTCTTTTAGTATTTCATCAAAGATGGTTCAAAATAATGCCTTTTCACTGGTTTTTAAACGTACGGCTGTAATAATTGATCAACAAAGTACTTATTAAAACCACCGTTATGGAACTTGTAGGCATAAGGATACTCGAAAACAAAGGCGAAAGCAGACCTTGAACGGCAAAACTCAAGCCTACGACATTATATAATAAGGAAATGATCATGCTTACAATGACTGTGCGAATTGTATTCTTTGAAAAAGCAATATACCTTGGTAGTAAATGAAAATTGCTCGCATCTAAAATAGCATCACAGGCCGGAGAAAAATTATTAGTATCCTCGGAGATGCTTATTCCTACATCACTTTGAGCGAGAGCACCGGCATCATTTAATCCGTCTCCAATCATTAATACATGCTGTTTGTTCTCCTGAATTGATTTAATAAATTTTAACTTGTCTATCGGATTCTGATTAAATAGAATTTTCGAATGCTTTCCAAAAAGAAGCTTTAAGTTTTCCTTTTCGCTTTCATTATCTCCCGTAATAATCGATAGAGGGTAGGCTTTTAATGAATGAATGACTTGTTTCAATTCACTTCGATATTCATTTGAAAAAGAATAATAACCCAGGTTTTCATTGTTTTTGTTGATGTAAACCCTTGTTTGCAATGAATTGATTTGATCTGGATTAAATCCACTATAACTTGCCGAACCCAATCGGTACCGATGATGGTTGATAGAGAATTCGATTCCCTTCCCTATATGTTCTTCAAATTCGGAAGTCTCTGCAATTGGGATTCCACTTAAGAAATTATATAAGGTCAATGAAAGGGGATGATAAGAATTCCTTAAACCAGATTTGATCTCTATTAATTCATCTTCTTTTAGAACTCTTCCGACATACTCTATAGTTGAGCTTTGAGATTGGGTGATCGTGCCTGTTTTATCGAAAACGATCTGATCGATATTTCCGAAGCGCTCAACAGATGAAGTATCTTTAAAATAGAGTTTGGCTTTTCCCATACTTCGTATAGCTAATCCGAAACTAATTGGAGCAGAAAGAGCTAATGCACAAGGACAAGCAACAATTAATACAGAGGTAAATACATTGATAGCAACTGAGGTGTCTGTTTGGAGCCAGTAAATCAGGGCGCCAAATGCTATGAATAGAATAGCAGCAGTAAAATAGGAGCTAATTTTACTCGTTATCGTTTGAAAATTTTGATGGCGCTCATTATTCATTAAGCTGGAATCGTTCCATAGGGAAGTCAATTCGCTTTGACTAATCGTCTTAATGACTTCCACTTCAATAGCTGCTCCAACTTGCTTGCTTCCGGCAAATATCTTTTCACCACTTTTTTTATAATGGTTCCGCTCTTCACCGGTGATAAAACTACTATCAATACTTGCTTCTTTGCTTATTAAAACAGAATCTGCAGGGATGATCTCACCATTTCTGATCAGTAAGCGATCGCCTACTTTAAGATGGGTTAATGGAATAACATATTCTTTCCCTTCTTTTAATTTAACGACTGAAATAGGGAAATAGGACTTATAATCACGATCAAAGGAAATATTGGAGTAGGTTTTACTTTGATAAGCCTTTCCAATAAGAAGATAAAATACCAACCCTGCTAATGAATCAAAATAGCCGGGCTGATGCATGAAAAACACTTCATAAGAACTTCGTAAAAACAAAGTAGCAACACCTATGGCGATTGGAATATCAATATTAATCCCACGATGTTTTATTGCTTGATAGGCAGAAGTAAAATAATCAGAAGCACTATAAAGCAGTACAGGTAAAGCGAGGATGAAACTCAAATATTGGAATAATTCGGCAAATTTAGGTTCAATAGGTTGCAATGGCGTTGCGAAATATTCCGGGAGTGCGGCTAGCATAATATTTCCAAATGCAAATCCGGCTACGCCAATCTTATACCATAAACTTTTTTGTATTCCGGATGGACTTTTGCTTTTATCGAGATCCTTAAAATTTATAGATGGCTCATAGCCTATCGAATGTAAGGTTTCTACGATCTGCCTTAGGGAAATTTCTTTTGGATCAAATGAAATCCGAACAGTTTTCTTAGTAAAATCGACCGTAGATACTTTAATTCCCTTTTTAAGCTTATAGAGTTTTTCCAATAGCCAAATGCAAGAAGAACAATGGATTTTCGGAATGTAAAAGTAGATCATGCTAATCTCGTCATCCTGATAATCGATCAGTTTTTCAATTATTTCAGGCTCGTCTAAATAGGCATATTTATTTTGAGAAAATAATAAGGTTTTACTTCCTCCTTTTTCCTCAAGGCTATAAAAACCGCCAAGATCACTGCTTTTTAGAATGGAATACACTGTTTTGCAACCTTCGCAGCAAAACGAATGATCTTCGAATCGAATCGTTTTTTCTATGCAATCTTCCCCACAATGGAAGCATTTTTCAGCCATTTATAAAGCAGTTTTAGAAGATCCCAAAACTACATTATTTTAAGGTTTGGGAGAAGGACAACCTGCTTCAATTAAGGCAAAAACTCCGACTATTTTAAAGCGCTCTGATCTTTATAAAAATGCGTTTTGTTTTATAAAAATAATTTAGAGGATTATTATTTGAGTAAATAGGAAGTTATTCAACAGGTATTTATTTTTTTTTCTTCTTAGAGGATGAAAAAGTGGTTTTAAGAAAATAGGACAACAGTTTTTCGCCAACGAGAATCATGCTTTCATAAAAAAGGAATTTTGTAATATCTTTTTTGATAGTTGATTTTAGATGTTCTTTCTCTGCATGAAATTTCAGCATTTCAAGATCCAATTCATCTTTTTTGAATTCACGCCATTTTCTTACATCATCAAGCGTATAGATTCTATTTTTTTGCTTCCTCATCTTTTTTTGCTTGCCTTCTTTTGATCAATTTATCAAAAAGACCACTATCAGAATAAAAAACTAATTCCATCATTCGGACGACAGGATCAACGATCCAGGGTCCTCTTTTTCTATATACGATAAATCCGGTTAATAGATAAAATCCTGCCAGAATCATAAAACCCCAGGCATAATTACCTAATAAGAATCCAATATAAAATGCCAATCCAAAAGTAAAGAAGACTAAAAATAAACTACCGAGTAAGAATAATATAGTAAGGATTGAAATCCCAGAAATGACTATTACGAACTGTTCGTAAGTGGCGGCTTTATAATATTCATAATGCGCCTTAGTAATCCCCTTAAATCTTTCCGGGATTTCCATAATAATCTCTACTATCTTTTCTTTAATCATGAAAAAATTCAATTAGCAATCTTTCTTAAAAAGATAATTGACGAATTTGAAATTAATTAACGTTTATTTCAGCATCCTTAACTATATCTGCTGCTTTTTTGGAAAATTGAGTTTTAACCTTATCAATTTTACTTTTTAAACGCTCAATTTCGTCATCGTAGGTTTTTTCGATATCCTCTCCTAATTCACTTGCTTTAGATCGGATACGATCTCTAGTTTTCTCTCCTTTATCAGGGGCAAACAAAATTCCGGTAATCGCTCCAGCTAAAAATCCAGCTCCAAGCAACATCATCATTTTTGACACATCTTTCATTTTTTCTAGTTTTAATTAAACAATATACCTATCCTTATAAAGGTACGTCAAAAAGTCCAAAATTCCTTTATTTAAAGCGTAAATAAAGTGAAATGTAACCGCGGCTATTTTGCTTAATAATGGAAATTGATTTTGCTTCAAAAATTAAGGTAATCAAATAGTACCAGAAGTCAAAAAGGATCATTTGATCTATTGTAAGAATTGTTACTGACCATCAAATAGCTAAAGACTTATCTTTGTGCCCTAAATAATTGATATTAACATTAGAAAATAAAATATGGCGACGATTAAATTAAGCACACAAGATTTTAAGGATAAAATATTCGACTATACTAAAAGTAGTGAATGGTCTTTTTCAGGTGATACTCCTGCAATAATTGACTTTTATGCTGATTGGTGTCAACCTTGTAAAATGGTGGCTCCAATTCTAGAAGAACTTTCTGAAGAGTTTGAAGGAAAAATCAATATTTATAAAGTTAACACCGAAGTTGAACAAGAGTTATCATCTGTTTTTGGAATTAGAAGCATCCCTTCGATCCTTTTTATACCAAAAGAAGGTCAACCGATGATGCAACCAGGTGCATTACCAAAAGATGTTTTTGTTAAAGTGATAAAAGAAGAACTTCTAAATGAAAAACTAGAAGCATAAGTTGAGTTTCTATATTAAATCGAAAAAGCCCATTTTTAATGGGCTTTTTTTATGGCTATTTCTCATCATCATTTTCATCAAAAACCTTTAATGCAGGTTCTTCCATCGCTTTTAGCATGATGCGTTTATCAAGCGTTAATATTAAGGAGGGAAGTAGGAGTAAATTAGCGAACATGGCAACTAAAAGAGTTAAGCTTACCAAAATTCCCATGGCAATTGTACTTCCAAAGTCCGATAATGCAAAAACAGAAAATCCGAAAAATAAGATTATTGAAGTGTAAAACATACTTACTCCGGTTTCTCTTAAAGCGTTTAAAACTGAGGGGGTAATCTTATGATGTCGGCCATGCAGTTCTTGCCTGAATTTGGCCAAATAATGAATTGTGTCGTCGATCGAAATTCCAAATGCGATACTAAAAACCAAAATAGTAGAGGGTTTTAAAGCAACTCCAAACCAACCCATAATTCCACCGGTAAATACCAGAGGTAAAATATTCGGAACCAAAGAGATTAATACCATTCGCCATGAGCGGAATAAAAAAGCCATAAGTATCGCAATCAATCCTATCGCAATGATCAAACTTATAAAAAGATTTTTCACCAGATAATTGGTTCCTTTTAGGTAAATGACATTACTCCCTGTGAAAATAACGCGATATTCGGAAGGGGGAAAAATTTGATTGACCCTGGGTTGTATTTTACTAAAAAGAGCTTCCATATCCTCAGCGCCATGGTCGGCAACTTGAAGGCTGATACGGACATATCTTTTTTCAGGATCAAGAAATCCGCCTGAAATGTCTTTATTATTTTCTCCTAAACCATTTTCATCATTGTCCTTCAATTTCAAATAGGGAGCAATAAATGATTTTTCACTTCCGGAAATCAAACTGTATTTTTCAGGTCGGCCGTTATAATAAGCTTGTTTGGCAAATTTAACAGCATCAGTGATGGATAGGGATTTGGAAAAATCAGGTATACTATCAAAGTATTCTTGAAGTGCTTCTATTTTTTTCAAAGTACTTGCTTTAACAGCTTTTCCCGGTTTTTTTGTATCTACCAATACCTCAAATGGCATTACGCCTCCATAATGTTCTTCAAAATATATTAGATCTTCTTTTACTTGATCTCCTTTCGGCAGATCACCAACAATATTTCCTGTAGTTACAATTTTTGTAATTCCAAAAAGACTGATTAATAAAACGAAAAGTGAAACCCAATAAATTTTTGTACGATGGTTTGAAACGAGGTAGATCAGGTACTTAACATATTTCACCAGCCATTGACGATCTAAATGCTTTATATGCCTGGGTTTTGGGTTTCCAAGTAAACTAAATACAATTGGGATGATAAAGATGGTAAGTATAAAAACTAAAAGAATGTTTATTGAAGCAGCAACACCAAATTCAACAAGGATCTTACTTTGAGTAAAAACAAAGGTTCCAAAACCAAGAGCAGTAGTTACATTAGTTAATAAGGTTGCTCCTCCAACTTTTCTGATCACACGGTTTAAGGCCTTTATTTTATTCCCATGTTCTCTATATTCCTGATGATACTTATTTATCAGATAGACCGAGTTGGGAACCCCAATTACAATGATCAGAGGTGGTATTAAGCCCATTAATGCAGTTAGCTTATAATCTAACAACACAATTACCCCCATCGACCAAATGACCCCTATTCCAACTACCAACATTGAATAGATCACTACTTTAAACGATCTGAAAAATAAATAGAGCAAAGCAGCGGTAACCAATAAAGAAGCAATAATGAAAAAACGAAGTTCTTTCTTTGTTTTCGTGGTTATTATTGTCCTTATATAGGGTAAGCCGGTTCGATGAATGGGGCCTAATATTTTTTCGTGTTTTTTTAATATAAGAATTAAGTCATCAACAAATTTTTGTCTTGCATTTGAATTAAGAACCTCCCTATTAACAAAAACGATCATAAGAGAGGAATTTGATTCCTCATTATAAATAAGCCCATCATAAAAGGGCAAGCGTTTTACTGCCGTAATTAAGGAGTCTAATTCTACTTGATTTTTTGGAGTTCGTTCGTTTACTCTAACGAAATCAAGAGACTTAGTATCGGTATTTTTTTGGAGGGTGTATAAATTGGCGATGGAAAAAACCGAATCGACCGCATCAATATATTCAGTTTCCCAGTGATTTTTTTGCCAGCTTATTTTTGGAACATTTATTTTTTTTATTTCGTTCCCAAGTTCCAACCATGAATTAAAGTATTCTATATCCTTTAATTGATCAAATTTAGCACCTAATATAAGCTGATTACCGTCCTGATGAAAGAAGGATTTAAATAATTCATAATCTGTGAATGTACTGTCATCTTCAGGAAGTAATTCTGCAAAATCATAACTGAGCTCAATTTTTCTTCCTTGAAAAGCCATAAATACAGTTACACCTCCTAAAACGATAAGTATAGAAATACGGTAACGAAGAATAAAGCGTGCAAAAAAATTGGACATGTCCAGATTCAATTCAGGTGCGACAAAGGTAGAATTATTTAAATGTTTATTTGAAATTGAATTAATATAATTATTTATTGAGATTGAATTTTTACTAGTTGCGATTTAAGTATTTTTGAATTCATGGAATTTAATTGGAAAGAAAGACTGAGATTAATAAAGAGTTTTACTTTTTTTAGATTAATTAATGCTTTAAAACTATACTCTAGTTATTTTGTTTCTTATTTGCTAAGACGACCTGTGCAATGGGGTTTTCCCTTAAGCATTGCTTTTGAACCAACAACTTCATGCAATTTAAGATGTCCGGAATGCCCTTCCGGTCTTCGGTCATTTACTCGACCTACAGGAAATGCGGATCTTTCAAAATTTAATTCACTTATAGATCAAGTAAAACGACATGTGAGTTATTTAACTCTTTATTTTCAAGGGGAACCTTTCTTGAATCCTTCGTTTTTTGAAATGATAACCATAGCAAAAAAAGCTAAAATGTATACGGCAACGAGTACAAACGCCCATTTTTTAAGTGAGGAGAATTGTATAAATACAATTAGATCGGGATTAGACAGACTGATCATCAGCTTAGACGGAATAAGTGAAGAGAGTTATTCGAAATATAGAGTAGGAGGTGATTTGATCAAAGTCGAAAATGGAATAAAAGCACTGGTGAAAGCTAAAAAACAATTAAATTCTGTAACACCTTTTATTATTGTTCAAACGATTGCGTTTTCACACAACGAGCATGAACTAGATGAAATCAGATCTTTGAAAAAAGAGTGGGGGGTTGATCAAGTATTAATAAAAACGGCTCAGGTTTCTAAACCTGAAGAAAGCGATTTATTACCAAAGAATCCGAAATTAAGCAGATATAAGTATACAAATGGGAATTATTCATTGGATTCGAAATTACCAAACCGATGCTGGCGAATGTGGTCCTCTCCGGTAATTACACAAGACGGTGAATTGATCCCATGTTGTTTCGATAAGGATGCAGATCACGCCATGGGTAATGTAAGCGCTTCAAATAGTTTTAAGGAAGTGTGGAAGAATAATAAATTAGCATCATTCAGAAAACAACTTTTTACTGATCGAAAGTCAATTGAGATATGTAAAAATTGTAGTGAAGGGGTAAAAGTGTGGAATTAGATCGTCATTATATCTTTGTCCTTTTTTTCAACATGACCTTCAATATTTTTTGTAAAAGCATTGGTTAATGTCTGAACTTCTGCTTCCAGATCTTTTGCTAAGTCTTCAGAGAGGCCATTTTTCTGAAGTTGTTTTATTTGGTCTAAAGCATGATGACGAGCATTTCTAATCCCTATTTTTGCTTCTTCTCCTTCGTTTTTGGCTATTTTAACAAGGTCAAGTCGTCGCTCTTCTGTTAAAATAGGAATGCTAATAATGAGCATCTCGCCATTATTTTGAGGGTTTAGCCCCAGATTTGCATAAATTATTGCAGTGGAACAAGGCTCTAACATTGCCTTTTCCCATGCCTGAACTGTAATTGTTTTTGGATCGGGAGTGCTTATATTGGCTACTTGACTTAATGGGGTTTTAGCACCATAATAATCCACCATAACACTTTGAAGCATTGCTGGGTTTGCTTTTCCGGTTGTTATTTTAAGTAATTCTTTTTCGAGATGCGAAATTGATTTCGTCATCATCTCTTTAGCCTCTTCTAAAATTAACTGAATTTCTTCTTCCATATTCTACTGATTCGATAGTCCAAATATACCAAAAGCTGTTTATTTAGAAGATTCTAAAACTCAAATTTTATTAAAAATAGCATTAATTGCCTGGATGATTAGCTGATAAATGTTTTTTAATTCGAAACTACAGAGCCAACAGATTCTCCTTTCAGTATCGCTTTTAAGTTTCCTTTTTTATTCATATCAAAAACGATAATTGGAAGATCATTTTCGCTACACAAGGTAATTGCCGTCATGTCCATAATATTAAGCCCCTTTTTAAAAACCTCCTTAAAGGTGATTTTTGGAAATTTTACAGCATCAGAGTCTTTTTCAGGGTCTGCACTATAGATCCCATCAACACGGGTTCCTTTTAAAATAACATCAGCTTCTATCTCTATAGCTCGAAGCGAAGCTGCTGTGTCAGTAGTAAAATAAGGATTTCCGGTTCCTGCACCAAATATTACTACTCTCCCCTTTTCAAGATGGCGTACCGCTCTTCTACGAATAAAAGGCTCTGCTATCTGTTCCATTTTTATAGCCGACATAAGACGAGTTGGAATATCTAATGCTTCTAAAGACGATTGTAATGCCATTGAATTGATCATGGTGGCTAGCATTCCCATATAATCCCCCTGAGTTCTTTCCATCCCTCCTTTTTCCGCCTGAACACCTCTAAAGATATTTCCACCGCCTACTACAATCGCTATTTCAACACCTAGTTCAATGATCTCACTTATTTCTTCTGCATATTGTTTAAGTCGAACATTGTCAATACCAAACTCCTGACTTCCCATCAATGCTTCTCCACTTAATTTTAATAAGATCCTTTTGAATTTCATGAAATTTAGTTTTTGATGTTTTCTTATTACAAATATAAACTTGTAGGCATAAAAAAAGGGAACTGAAGTTCCCTTAAATTAATTTATTGAATTGAGACTCTTTTAAATCCCGTGATCTCAAGTCCGTCGCCGGCTTGCTTCACGTACTGTTTAATAGATATTTTATTATCCTTTACAAACATTTGATTTAAAAGTGTATTCTCCTTTAAGAATTTACTTAATCTTCCTTTAGAAATATTTTCAGCCATTGCTTCAGGTTTTCCTTCTTGTATAGCTAATTCTTTTCCAATCTCAAGTTCTTTGTCAAGAACTTCCTGAGGAACTTGATCTTCATCTAAGGCGATAGGAGCCATTGCTGCAGCTTGCATTGCAACATCTCTTGCAACCACTTGATTTACTTTATTAGTAGCAACCATTGTTACAACTTGATTCCCCGGATGAACGTAGATAGCAAGACTATTTCCTTCTAATCTTTCAAAAGAACCGATTTCGATTTTTTCTCCAATTTTCCCGGTTTGATCATTTATTGCATCTGCAACTGTTCTTGTTCCTTCGAATTTTAGAGAATTTGCTTCTTCTACATTTTTAGGATCATTTGAAATAACAGTATCCATCACTTTTTCTGCAAATGATTGAAAATCTGCATTCTTTGCAACAAAGTCAGTTTCACAATTTACAGAGAATATATATCCAATAGTACCTGCTGAATTTATTCTTGCAGTAACATAGCCTTCTTTAGCTTCACGATCACCTCTCTTTGCTGCAACTTTCTGTCCTTTTTTACGAAGAATATCAATTGCTAAGTCAATATCGCCCTCGGCTTCTACCAAGGCTTTTTTACAATCCATCATACCCGCTCCGGTTTTTTGCCGTAGAGCATTAACTTCTTGTGCTGTAACTTTAACCATTTTAGTAATTAAAATAAGGGTTTGTATTTTTTAATCTTCTGATTTTTCTACTTCTGCTACTACCTCTTCACTTTCCTTCTTGACTTTTGCCTTAGCAGCAACTTTTGTATCAGTAGCAACAACTTTTTCCTTTGTTTCTACTTTTGTCTCAGCACTTGTCTTTTTAGGTTTGCTTGGCTTTTGCTTTTCTCTATCATTTTTTCTTTCAGAAATTCCTTCAGAAATCGCTTCTGTGATTACTTTCATGATCAATGAAATTGATTTAGTAGCATCATCATTAGCTGGAATAGGGAAATCGATGTTCGTTGGATCACTGTTTGTATCAACGATCGCAAAAGTGGTGATTCCTAATTTATTTGCTTCAGCAACTGCAATTTTTTCATTTAATACATCAACAATAAATATTGCAGAAGGAATTCTTGTAAGTTCAGCAATAGAACCTAAGTTTTTTTCCAACTTAGCACGTTGACGTGAAATTTGAAGTCTTTCTCTTTTAGACAGAGTGTTAAGTGTACCATCCGCTTCCATCTTATCGATCTGCGTCATTTTTTTTATCGCTTTTCGGATAGTAGCAAAGTTAGTCAACATCCCACCTGACCATCTTTCAGTTACAAAAGGCATGTTCATTGCTTTTGCGCTTTCAGCAACAATATCTTTTGCTTGTTTTTTTGTAGCTACAAATAAGATCTTGCGACCCGATTTTGCAATTTGTTTCATTGCATTTGCAGCATCTTCTAACTTAACAATAGTCTTGTTAAGATCGATAACATGAATTCCTTTTTTTTCTGTGAAAATGTAAGGAGCCATGCTTGGATTCCACTTTCTTTTTAAGTGTCCAAAGTGTACTCCGGCTTCGAGTAATTCGTCGAAACTTGTTCTTGGCATAATTTAAAGTTTACGTTCACTAACCTCAATCCCCAGGTAGCACTTTACAGTAGTCCTGACAATTTGGATACTAAACTTAGTTTACAAATAATTATCGTTTACTGAACTGGAATTTCTTACGAGCTTTCTTTTGTCCAGGTTTTTTACGCTCAACCATACGTGGGTCACGAGTCATTAAGCCTTCTTTCTTTAATAAGGTTTTATATTCCTCATTAATTTCAACTAAAGCTCTGGATATTGCTAAACGAATAGCTTCAACCTGACCTGTGATTCCTCCTCCGTCTACATTTACTTTTACATCATATTGACCTAAAGTTCCTGTGATATTGAAGGGTTGATTAACTTTATACTGAAGAGTTGGAATTGGAAAGTAATCTTTGTAATCCTTTTTGTTTACAGTAACATTTCCTTTTCCCTCACTTAGATAAACTCTGGCAACAGCAGTTTTTCTTCTTCCAATGGTATTGATTACTTCCATCGTATTTATTTAAGATCGTTTAAATTAATTGCTTTTGGCTTTTGTGCTTCTTGATTGTGTTCTACACCAGTATACACATACAAATTATTGAATAACGCACGGCCTAATTTCGTTTTTGGAAGCATTCCTCTTACCGCTTTTTCAATTAAAGCTTCAGGTTTTTTATCCATCATTTCTTGTGCAGTTGTAAAACGCTGTCCTCCAGGATAACCGGTATGACGTGTATACGTCTTATCAGCCATTTTATTTCCTGTTAGATTGATCTTCTCAGCATTGATCACTACTACATTATCTCCACAATCAACATGAGGGGTGAAATTAGTTTTGTGTTTCCCTCTGATTAACTTGGCTACCTTACTGGCCAAACGGCCTAAAGTTTCATTTTCTGCATCGACTAATAACCATTCTTTCTTAACGGTCTCCCTATTTGCCGATATCGTTTTGTAGCTTAATGTATTCACCTTACCAGTTTTATATTACGTACTTTATACCCAAAAATTGGGGTGCAAATTTACAAGCTTTTTTAATTCGTCCAAACATTGTAGCTTCTTTTCTGCATTTAGTTTGAAAATATTTTTAAAAGTGCTTCAAAAAAAGATCAAAAAAGCCCTTTATTTTTTTCTATTTCATTCTCATATTCTTCATCAACTAACAAATTCTTACTGTTTGCTGCCTTTACCGCCAGCACATCACATTTCTCATTATATTCATGACCTGCATGTCCCTTCACCCAATTGAATTTCACATTTTGTTTTGGACTGATCAATAAAAAGCGCTTCCAAAGATCAACATTCTTTTTTCCTTTGAAATTTTTCTTTTGCCAATTTTGCAGCCAGTTTTTATTTATAGCATCCACTACGTATTTCGAATCGGTAAAAATCTGAATATTGCTGTTTTCTTTCTTAATTGATTCTAAAGCAACAATAACTGCCAATAATTCCATTCGATTATTTGTAGTAAGTCGATACCCCTGATACAGCTCTTTGTAGTGCTTCCCGCTTTTCAATATAATTCCATAACCCCCGGGTCCGGGATTACCTAAAGACGAGCCATCCGTGAATATTTGAATTTCATTCATTTTATTTATTGAAATTCATTAAAGGAACTGCATGACTTGTAAAAAGTTTTACCGCTATTGCCAATAATATAACACCAAATATTTTTCTTAATACCGCAATTCCACCTACACCTAAAAACTTTTCTATTCTTCGTGTTAAAATCAATACCACGAATACAATGACCATATTTAATAAGATTGCGATCGCAATATTAATAGATTCATATTCTGCTTTTAATGAAATTATTGTCGTCATTGAACCGGCTCCGGCAATAATTGGAAAAGCTAAGGGGACAACACTCGAGGTGCTCTTTGGTGCCTTTTCATCTTCTTTAAAAAGCTGAATTCCTAACACCATCTCTAAAGCCAAGAAAAAGAGTACGAATGAACCTGCAACAGCAAATGAATTCACATCAATCCCGATGATATGAATAATCTCCAAACCTAGAAAAAGAAACGAGATCATTATTATAAAACTTACAAAAGTAGTTCTTATGGGATGCAGCTCCCCGCTTTTACGTTTTATTTCTACGATCAATGGAATGGACCCAATAATATCGATCACTGCAAATAAGATCATAAATGCAGCTCCTATTTCTTTTAAGTTTACCTGTTCAAACATTAGTCGTTTATTAATTGATCTATTAGAATAGGAAAGTAGGTATACTCAAGCTTATGAACTTTTTTGCTTAATGATTCAATATCATCATCCTCATTTACATCACATCTGGCTTGTAGCAAAATTTTTCCTTCATCGTACTTTTCATTTACAAAATGAATTGTAATACCTGTTTGAAGATCTTTATTCTTTAAAACACTCTGATGAACTTTATTCCCATACATTCCTTTGCCACCATAAAGCGGAAGCAATGCCGGATGTATGTTTATTATTTTATCAGGAAAATGAGTTACAAAGTAAGATGGCATTAACCATAAGAAGCCGGCTAGAATAATGAGATCGGGATTTCCGATCATTTCTAAAAATGACTCATCATTAAGTTGATCTTTGTCAATAAGAATACAGGGAATATGAAGTTTCCTGCAGCGATCAACTACACCTGCCTTTTCATTATTTGTATAGACTTCAAATTGGATCGATAAAGATGGACGCCTCCAGAAATATTCTATGATGTTTTCAGCATTACTTCCGGATCCGGATGCAAAAATTACTATTCGCTTCATTTAATTGTTTATTTGGGACAAAAGTAGAACGATTGAATTCATTTAATTATATTTTGCTTTAAAATATGGCAATAATTTATTTTCACTGGTAAATACACTAATAAATACTGTATGAATAAGCAAAAATTTATTGATCTGGACTTTGAATTCCTTAGTGAAGAAAAAATGCTTGAGAATAGCCGTAATTTTTATAAGAAAATGGACAAACGCAGAAGTGTAAGAGACTTTTCTGATAAAAAGGTGCCTTTGGAAATGATTGAGAACATAGTGATGACGGCTTCTTCGGCTCCATCCGGAGCTCACAAACAACCTTGGTCTTTTTGTGCGGTTTCAAACCCGGAGTTGAAAAATAAAATTAGAATGGCGGCAGAGGAGGAAGAGTATAAAAGTTACAATGGTAGAATGAGTGAAGAATGGTTAAAAGATCTTGAACCTTTTGAAACCGATTATAAAAAACCATTTATAGAAATTGCTCCCTGGATTATTGTCGTTTTTAAAAAGCCCTATGACCTTGTAAATAATGAGAAAAAGAAAAATTATTATATAAGCGAATCGGTAGGAATTGCAGTTGGATTTTTGTTAAGTGCCATCCATAATGCCGGATTAGTCGCTTTAACGCATACTCCAAGCCCAATGAATTTTTTAGAAAAAGTGTTGAATAGACCTGAGAATGAAAAGGCATTTTTGTTGATACCCGTTGGTTACCCGGCAGAAAATGTAAGTGTTCCCGCATTGAAAAGAAAATCAAAAGAACAGGTTTTATCGATTTATAATTGAAATAATTTTATATTATCCTTAAATGTATTTTCTTTGCGGCTTGAAATAATCTAATAAAAATAGATATGTCTGACGTTAAAGTTAAAGTTATTGAAATCATTGTTGACAAATTAGGTGTTGACGAAAGCGAAGTTACAGCTGAAGCAAGCTTCACAAATGACCTTGGAGCTGATTCACTGGATACAGTAGAATTGATCATGGAATTTGAAAAGGAATTTAATATTGCTATTCCGGATGATCAAGCAGAAAAAATCCAAACTGTAGCGCAAGCTGTTGAGTATATTGAAGAAAATACTAAATAAATATTTTAATTAATTTATGGAATTAAAAAGGGTTGTTGTAACAGGATTAGGCGCCATTACTCCTATTGGGAATAATGTTGAATCTTTTTGGGATGGACTTGTCCATGGCCGAAGTGGAGCCGCTCCAATAACCCTTTTTAATACCTCTCTTTTTAAAACACAATTCGCTTGCGAAGTCAAAAATTTTGACATTGAGGAATTTGTTTCCAAAAAAGAGGCGCGAAAAATGGATCGATTTACACATTTCGCAATTGCTGCTTCTGAAGAAGCATTGAGGAATTCAGGAATCGATCTGGATAAATTAAATAAAATAAGAGCAGGTGTTATTTGGGGTTCCGGAATTGGAGGTTTAGAAACATTCCAAAACGAATGTGTCACTTTTGCTCAAGGAGACGGAACACCACGATTCAATCCGTTTTTTATCCCGAAAATGATCGCAGATATGGCCTCTGGACAAATTTCCATGAGGTACGGTTTTCACGGACCCAACTATTCAACGGTTTCTGCTTGTGCTTCTGCTTCGAATGCCATAATTGATGCTTTTAACTATATCCGTCTGGGTAAAGCCGATGTATTTATTAGTGGAGGATCCGAAGCAGCTGTATGTGAAGCAGGGATAGGTGGATTTAATTCAATGCATGCCTTATCTACAAGAAATGAAAGTCCTGAAACCGCTTCTCGACCTTTTGACAAAGACAGAGATGGTTTTGTTTTAGGAGAAGGTGGCGGAGCTTTAATTTTGGAGGAGCTTGAGCATGCAAAAAAACGTGGAGCAACGATATTATGTGAATTAATTGGAGGAGGATTATCTTCTGATGCATATCACATGACGGCCCCTCATCCGGAAGGATTAGGAGCAAAACTGGTAATGATCGATGCTCTTAATGATGCTCAATTGAATACCAATGAAGTGGACTATATCAATGTTCATGGAACATCAACTCCTCTTGGTGATATTGCAGAAACGTTGGCAATTAAAGATGTTTTTGGAGATCAGGCCTATAAAATGAATATAAGTTCTACTAAATCGATGACCGGCCATCTTCTTGGTGGTGCTGGAGCGGTTGAAGCTATAGCCTCTGTTTTAGCAATAAAAAATAATTTTGTACCTCCTACGATCAACCATTTTACAGATGATCCTGAAATAGATGCTAAGTTAAATCTTACTTTTAATGTAGGTCAGGAAAGAGTAGTAAACGTAGCTATTAGCAATACTTTTGGCTTTGGAGGTCATAATACCTCCGTTGTATTTAGAAAATTTAACGGTTAGTACCTTTGAAAATAAACGCTTTTTTTTCCTTAAAAAGCGATTCAGATAGATTATTGAAACGCTATTTGAAAGAGTATTTTGGGTTTTCTCCCTATTATTTACAATTATATCGACAAGCCTTACTTCATAAATCGATGACTGCCAGTAAAGTTGCTGGAGTGCGCCATTCCAATGAGAGATTGGAGTTTTTAGGTGATGCTGTTATCGATTCTATAATTGGCGATTATCTTTATCATTATTACCCGGATGAGAATGAAGGATTCTTAACCAAAGCAAGATCTAAACTGGTAAGTAGAAAACATCTGGGGCACCTTGCTAAATCAACAGGGCTTGATAATTTATTAGTTTCTGATGTTAAGAATAAAAATGCAATGCTCAATCTTTCCGGAAACGCATTTGAAGCATTGATTGGAGCTATCTATTTAAGAAAAGGTTACCCCTTTGTTCAAAAACGGTTTATCTTACTTTTAAAAAGATTTACAGCAATTGATGAATATCTTTATATTGATGATGATTTTAAATCTCAGATTTATCAATGGGTTCAAAAGAATAAAAAAGAACTTAAGTTTAATTCGATCGAAATAGTTCATAAACTTACTTTTGAAGTAGAATTATATATAGATAATGTGTTGCTTTGTAAAGCGAGGGGATCTACTATTAAATCTGCCGAACAAGCAGCAAGTCAAAAGGCAATAAACCTGCTGGATATAACTGAAAATACCTGATAATGGCAAAGTTTATACTGGAAGAAGAACTCGAATTTGATTTTAAATTAATGGGTATCTCCTCTCATGTTCAGGATTATAGACTTTGCTGGACTGTAAACAGAACTTTAGGCCTTGATTTGATCAAGAGTGATGAGGAAATTATTATTAGATTAAATAAAGTAGATGAGCCATTATGTTTTTCAAATTATTACTACCAGGATCTTGATTCTGAAGTTGAATTTGAACTCATTTGCAATAGACATGAACAGGGCTTTCTCATTCCGGAACTAAAAGCAGCAGACTATTTTTTGAAAGTGAGTGATTTCTACAGTAAATCGCTTGATGAATTAATTTTTGCTCTTAGAAAATCAAGCCTTATTAATATGGCATTCGAAATTGACGTAAATTCGCTTCGATCTAGACAGAATCTTTTATATATATGATTAAGAAGAAAACAAAAATAGTGGCCACTATGGGGCCCTCAACAAACAACAGAGAGGTCCTTAAAAGAATGATTCAAGTGGGAATGAATGTATGTCGAGTTAATTTTTCTCATGGAAAACACCAGGATTATAAATTACTGGTGGAGATGTTAAGATCGATCGATGAAGAATTAAATGTTCACACAGCGATTTTAGCCGATCTGCAAGGACCTAAATTGAGAATAGGGGAGGTTGAAAATGGTTCTTTTTCAGTGAAAAAAGGAGATGAAATACTATTTGGAATTGAAGATCTGATCGGAAATAAAGATCGATTATCTATTACCCATCTTGATTTTCCAAAAGATGTTGAAGTGGGAGAGGTGATCTTAATTGATGATGGAAAACTTAAACTTGAAATACTTACTACAGATAATGATAAATGGGTAACTGCTAAATTTTTAAACGATGGAATCGTTTCTTCAAGAAAAGGAGTGAATCTGCCAGATACCAAAGTTTCAATTCCCAGTCTTACTGAAAAAGATTTAAAAGATCTTCAGTTTGCGCTGGATATGGATTTTGATTGGATCGGACTCTCTTTTGTTCGGGAACCGGAAGATGTAATCCAACTTAAGAATTTAATTAGTGCAAAAAACAAGCATGCAAGAGTGGTGGCTAAAATTGAAAAGCCGGAAGCAATAAAGCATATAAAGGAGATTATCAGATATTCTGATGCCATAATGATCGCACGAGGCGATTTAGGTGTTGAAATACCTATGCAGGATGTTCCTTTGGTTCAGAAAAGAATCATCAGGCTTTGTAAGAAAATGGCAAAACCGACCATCGTAGCCACTCAAATGATGGAGAGTATGATAGAAAGCCCAACTCCAACCAGAGCAGAGGTAAATGATGTAGCAAATGCCGTTCTTGATGGCACTGACGCGGTAATGCTTAGCGCAGAAACTTCTGTTGGAAAATATCCGGTGGAAACCGTTTTAGCAATGTCTCAAATAATCACCAGGATTGAAGAATATAAACAAGAGAAAATAGAGACTAAAAAGAATGTAAATTATCAAAATGAACGCTTTATTACAGATTCAATTTGTTTCTCAACAGCCGAATTAAGTGATAAAGTAGCTGCAAAAGCGATCGTGATTATGACTCACTCCGGTTACTCTGCTTATCGAATTTCCAGCATGCGTCCAAAAGCGAATATTTTTGCCTTTACATCAAATAGAAAATTACTTACTCAATTAAGCCTGGTTTGGGGAGTTGAGTGCAAGTATTATGATAGAACGGTAAGCACTGATGAAACTATTTTCGACATCATTGAGCGTCTGACTAAAGACAACGATGTTAAAAAAGGAGATCTTATTGTAAATATCGCCAGTATGCCGGTTAAGGAAACCGGAATGTCGAATATGATGAAACTAAGCCGAGTTTAATTTTGCATCGATTCTAATGTGATATAAATGATGATCGCATAGCGAATAACTTTACCGATCATCATATAAATTGCCACAGGGATAATGGGAACTTTAAAAAATCCCAGAGCTGCAGTAATTACGTTTCCGCCAATAGGAACCCAACTTAGTAATGCCCAGAAAGAGCCCCATTTATTGAGCTTTGCTTTAAAAGCAATAATTTTTTCTTTTGCGACTCCAAAATATTTTTCAAGCCATTCTGTTTTACCAAGAAAACCAACATAATAGGTAGACATCCCCCCAATCCAGTTGCCTATACTCGCTACAATGAGCAAGGGGAAGCCTTGAAATCCAAGTAATAACAAACTAACTAAAACCACTTCGCTGCTGAATGGGACCACAGTTCCGGCTAATAGCCCGGCTAAAAACATCCCTATATACCCCCATTCGGTTAAGCCGCTGATATCCAAAGCTAGATAAACTCTTTTTCTAATCGATCCAAATGAAGTTCGGCTTCGATAAGTAGATTTTCGATGGAATTATTTCCATCCTCTTTTACACTAAAATAGTATTTTATTTTAGGCTCTGTACCTGATGGGCGAACAGTAATAAGCGACCCTTTTTCTGTTAAAAATTGAAGAACATTTGATTTTTCAAGCCCAATTTTCTCCTCATTTCCATTAATAGTATTTTTCGTAAACCCGCTTAAATAATCAGAAAATGAAATCACTTTTTCGCCGGCTAGTTCTTTTGGTGTATTGGATCTGTAATTTTCCATTAATTGGGTGATCGCTTCTAATCCGGCCTTCCCTTTTTTGCTGACAGAAAGCAATCTTTCTTTATAAACACCATGTTTCTTATAAATAGAAAGAAGATATTCATATAAATTACTACCATTTGCTTTGCATATACCGGCAATTTGAGAGAAAATGGCAACTGCCATTACCGCGTCTTTATCTCTCACGAAATCACCTGCTAAATAGCCAAAACTCTCTTCTCCGCCCCCTATGAAGTTCATTTTCCCTTCTTGTTCTCTAATGACTTGTGCGATGTATTTAAATCCGGTTAAGGTATTTATGCACTTTACATCATATGAATGGGCAATCTCTTCTATTAACTGAGTAGTTACGATGGTTTTGCAGATAAAAGAGTGTTCGTATTCTGAAGAATTCAACTTCTCCAATAAATAATTTATTAAAATGCTTCCGGCTTGGTTGCCATTTAATAAGATCCATTCTCCTTCATTATTTTTAATTGCCAGTCCAACACGATCTGTATCCGGGTCAGTGCCCAATACGAGTTCTGCATTTTGCTCCTTAGCAAGATCAATAGCCATCTCCAAGGCAGATCTTTCTTCGGGGTTAGGGGATTTAACAGTTGGAAAATCCCCATTTGGTTCAGATTGTTCTTTTACACTTCGAAAATTAGCAAATCCAAGCTGGTCCATGAGCTTTGGGATCATTGTTTCACCTGTACCATGTATTGATGTGAAAACGATCGGAATAGACTTATCGGTTTTTTGTGAATCAAAAATCAATGCTTTCACTTTTTCAAAGTAAGCAGCTTCGACAGATGGATCGATGATTTTAATTAAATTTTCATCCCCTTTAAAATCTATTTCCTTAAATGATTTGATTTCATTTACGGAACTTAAAACCCCTTTATCATTTGGTGAGACTAATTGAGCACCATCATTCCAATATACTTTGTATCCATTATATTCTTTAGGATTATGCGAAGCAGTAATCACAATTCCGGCATTGCATTTAAGGTATCTAACTGCAAAACTTAAAAGCGGAGTAGGTCTGAGATCTTCGAATAAATATGCTTTTATTCCTTTAGAGGAAAGTACGTTAGCGGCAAATTGCGCAAAAAGGAGAGAATTATTTCTAGAGTCAAACGCAATTGCAACCGATAATTCTTGATTTGGAAAATATTCGATTAAATAGTTAGCTAATCCAAGTGTTGCTTTTCCTATCGTATACTTATTAATTCGATTTGTTCCCACGCCCATTATTCCCCTCATTCCACCTGTTCCGAATTCAAGGTCCTTATAAAATGCCTCTTCCAGCTCAGGAGCGTCCTGATCGATCCAATTTTGAACAATGATTCTGCTTTTCTGGTCGAAAAAAGGATCTAACCATTCCTGAGCTTTGTTTAATGACGATCTCATCACTATTGATTTTTGTATTTATTTAAATACCAGTTCACCGTTTTTAAAATACCACTATCGAAATTTTCATCTGCTTTCCAGCCCAATTCACTTTCAATTTTATCGGCATCAATAGCATACCTTTGGTCGTGTCCTGCTCTATCTTTTACAAAGTGGATTAATTTACTATACGAATCCCCGTCTTTTTTAGGGTAAGTAGCATCAAGAATAGCGCATATTTTATCTGCAATTTGGTTGTTATTTCGCTCATTTCTTCCTCCAATATTATAAGTTTCACCAAATCTTCCATTGTGGAATACGAGGTCTATTCCTTTACAATGATCTAGTACGTATAGCCAGTCCCTGATGTTTGTGCCATCCCCGTAAATTGGAATGATCTCGTTGCTTAGTGCTTTTCTAATAATCGTTGGAATTAGCTTTTCGTCATGTTGCTTTGGGCCATAATTATTGGAACAATTAGTAGTAACTACAGGCATTTTGTAAGTATGAAAATAGCTTCTTACAATAAAATCACTTGAAGCTTTACTGGCACTATATGGGCTATTTGGAGCATAGGGAGTGGTTTCGGTAAATAATCCTTTGGTGCCTAAACTGCCATATACTTCATCGGTACTCACATGTAAAAAACGGGCATTTTTATATTCTTCTTTTAATTCACCCGGACCTTTCATCCAAAACTTTCTTGCTGTTTCCAATAGAATAAATGAACCTACAATATTCGTTTCAATAAATTCGGCAGGGCCTTCAATTGAATTGTCAACATGAGATTCAGCAGCAAAATGGATGACGCCCTGGAAAGCATATTTTTCGAATAATTTGTTTACTAGTTCTTTATCTGTGATATCTCCTTTAATAAAAGTATAGTTCGATTTATTTTCAACTTCTTTTAAATTTTCCGGATTCCCGGCATAGGTGAGTTTATCAAGATTAACTACATGATAATCAGAATATTTATTGCTAAAGTATTCGACGAAATTGGAGCCTATAAATCCGGCTCCACCGGTAACAAGAATGTTTTTCATTTTGTTTCTAAATTAATTTCAAACAGGCACTCTTTTAAGGCCATTTTCCA
>Ga0316188_10000170_pt1 | contig 23445 bp, 15 predicted proteins | sample Phiworburrow1_MG_FD_204933 | JGI IMG/M metagenome (GOLD analysis project Ga0316188, IMG submission 204933) | Coastal sediment microbial communities from Maine, United States - Phippsburg worm burrow 1 | ecosystem: Environmental > Aquatic > Marine > Coastal > Sediment | place: USA: Maine... | reverse complement strand
CCGACAAGGCCTGGGGGGACACCAGGGATGACCGGAGGCTTGCCACCCGTTGCTCCAGGTCCTCCTCCAGGCTGGCGGGGCTCTGGTCAGGCCCAATGCTTCCCGCCAGGAAGAACAGGTAGGTCTGGGCGGAAACCGGATACACGCTCCTCAGGTCAGAGGTAATACCTGACAGCAATGTGCCAGGACCCACCGGGGCCGCGCCGCTGTCCTGGTGAAAATTAATGCCTCCACTGCCGGCAAGCAGTTCCCTCAAGATCAAAAATGCCGGGAAGTCCGTATTTCGCGCCGAGGGTGCCTGGTAGGCAATCTCGAAAAGGCTATCAGGACCAGGGCCGCTCAAATTGATGCGCCTGAGTCCTGCCTGGGCAGCCTCAACGGTGCGCGGAAGTGGGCTGGGCTTGCTCGCCGGAAACTGACCGAACAGTTCCTTCACCCTGGACAGGGCTTGCTGAGAGTCGATATCACCCACGATGGCGAGAACGGCATTACCGGGATGGTAATGCTGGCGGTAAAACGCCTTTATATCGGACAGCTCCACCCGCTGGATGTCGCTTTCAAGGCCGATGACATTGTTGCGATAGGGGTGGCCCTGCAAGGCGGTAAAAACCAGCTGGTCATGCAACACAGATGCCGGGTCGTTCTCATACCCGTGCATTTCTGCCAGCACAGCGCCCCGCTCAGGCTCCAACTCGCTGTCGGGGATCTTAAGCCGGGCCATGCGGTCCGCTTCAATGCGCAGCACGGTGTCCAACTCGGATACCGGAACCGTCTCAAAATAGGTGGTCTGGTCTATCCAGGTATACCCGTGCCATTCCCCGCCCGCCGCGTAGATGCGACTGACTACATCGGTATCTGGAAAGCTCTCGGTGGCACGAAACGCCATGTGTTCCAGGAAATGGGCGAGACCTGTCTTGCCATATTGCTCATCCCGACCACCGGCTCGATACAGCATTTGCACGCTGACAGCTGGGAATCCCGGGTTCTCCAGCACGATGACGGTGAGTCCGTTGTCCAGTCGCTCAACCTTCGCCTCATCCAGGTCCAGCGCCGCCTGGCCCAGGCCAGGCAGTAGCAGGATCCCAAAACAGGCCTTAACCATGAACGACCTGAAACCCGAAGCACGAACCATTGCCTCCCCCGGCAAACAATACTGAAATGACAAAACGACGGTCTCCCTGGTTTTTTTCTGCCCGGACTGCAGGGGACAGAATTACCACAATTCAATTCCCGGGAGGCGGGAAATTGGGGCCTTTGGCCCCGGGAATCACAAAATTCGAACAATCGGCTGCTCTAACAACGATGCGACCCCGCCCCAAACCGTCGGAAATCTGGCCGAAAAAGTTGCGCATCGACCCCGGGGTTTAGACTCGAGCAAGCATTGCCGACCAGCCATACGGGCCCTCCGGGGAAAATAAATGCTGGATATTCACCCAATCCAGGCCCCGCCCGCTTTTGAAATCCAACTGGCCCACCGAATATAAGGACACCATGGATCCTGGCTCACAAAGCCCACATATAGTGAGCCATACGAGACTGGCTAATGGACTTGGTACAGACACCAGTCCCGAAAAGCCCCAACATACTGTCCCCCAAGGGATTTTCTGTCTTCGTAAAACCGTTCTCAATGTAGGTAACTCTACGGGTTTCGATTTTTCATGCACAAGGTTAACTAGTGTTCAGGCGCACTAAGAAAGCCGGGAAAACCGCCACCAGGATGTGGAAATTATAGACCGTCAGGATTACCCCCTAACGGTTTACGGCCTAGATTGGCATCGGACAAGTGCGTCGCTTTCGGCCCCAAATCATCAGGAAGCGTAGGCACATGCATTCGACCCTGTCGCCCGAGAACCGGGCACAAACCGCGAAAGCGGACAATTCAATGAGCGCCACGATCCAAAAGATCGATGAGCATATCGTGGAAATCATCTCAGACTCTGGTGAAGGCGCTCAAACCGCTGGCCAGATGTTTGGCACCGTATCCGCCAAGATGGGGAACGGGGTCTGGACGGTAGAAATCATACCGGCGGAGATTGAACCCCCTGCACGAAGTACCGCCGGCGCCAGTGGCAACCGGATTCGTATTGGCGCGGATAACATTACCAACGCCGGCGACGAAGCCGACCTGGTGGTGTCCTTCAACGACCAGGTCCTGCTGGGCCGCGAGGCGGCCGGCGAATTCAAGCCTGGCGCGACCATCCTGCTCGAGAGCAAGTGGCGCGAGGAACGGGAACCGGAGATCGTATCTGTCTATATTGAGGCCCACGACAGACTGGTAGCCAAGGGCTACCGTGTTATTGAAATCAATATGGAAGAGGAATGCCGCAAGGTTGTAGACAACCCGCAGCGCGGCAAGAACATCTTCGTGGTTGGCATTCTTTCCTGCCTCTACTCCCGGGACCTGGGCATCGTTCGCCAGGAAATCACCAAGAAGTTCAAGAAAAAGGGTGACAAGGTCATCCAGTCCAATCTTGACTTGCTGGACGCCGGTTACCATTGGGCCGAAGCCAACCTGGAAATACGCTACGTGATTCCCGCTCCGGGCGTCTTACAGGCACAGGTGGTCATGAACGGCAATACCGCGGTCGCCCTGGGCACCGTGGCTTCGGGTATGGACGTGTGCGCCATGTACCCGATCACCCCTGCCACCTCAGCCTCTCACTACCTGAGTGAGATCTTTGAGGATGTAGGCGGTGTCGTACACCAGGCCGAGGATGAGATTGCTGCCTGTGCCTTCGCACTGGGCGCCTCCTACGCCGGCAAGTGCGCGATAACCATTACCTCCGGCCCTGGCATGGCTTTGAAGACTGAGCTCATGGGCTTGTCTGTCATGGCCGAGATTCCATTGGTTATGGTCAATGTGCAACGTGGCGGTCCCAGTACCGGCCTGCCGACCAAGGTTGAACAAGGTGATCTTCTGTCTGCCATGTTTGGCGTTCCCGGCGATGCACCCAAGATCGTCATGGCACCGGCAACCATTGAGGACTGCTTCTACTCGGTCATCACTGCGCGGAAGATAGCCGAAACCTTCCGTACGCTGGTGATAGTTCTCAGTGACGCGAACCTGGCCACCGGTCAGCAGGCGTTCATGAGACCGGAATTCCGTGAGGAATGGCTGGCTCCGCCAATCGATCAAAGTCCACTTCCAAAAACCTTCAAGCCCTACGACTGGGATGAAAAGACCGGCATGTCCAGCCGCTCGATCCCCGGTCAGTTGAACGGCCTGTATACCCTCACCGGCCTGGCCCATACAGGATCAGGCGCCGTGGCCTACGAGTCCGGTGTTAACCAGGAAAGCTCGCGCTATCGCAGCCTGAAGTTGGCAGCCTTCCAGAAGACGCTGAAGACCCCGGAAGTAGTGGGAGATCCTGAGGGCGATCTGCTGATTGTCGGTTGGGGCAGCACAAAGGGTGCGATCGAAGAAGCGGTAATGAGAGCACGCAAGGACGGATTGAAAGTCTCGTCCATGCACCTGACCTTCCTGCAACCCATGGCTTCCGGAATTCGGGAAATCATGCAGAAGTTCAAGAATGTCATGACCGTGGAGATCAACTACTCCGACGATTTGGCGGATGAAATCATCGATGAAGATAACCGCCGTTATGCCAATCTCGCCTTTTTGCTGCGCGCACGATATCTGGTCGACGTGGACTGCTGGTCCAACGTCCACGGGCAACCAATGAAGCCCGGTGCCATAGCAAAAATGATCCGTTCGCGCCTGAAATAGCGGCAGTCAAGAGGCTACGTAAATGTTTGGTTTGAAATCAGAAAGTGTTTTAAGGCTCGACGAAGAATATCACGAGCTTGACGAGTACCAGGGCAAGGAATCTCGCTGGTGTCCGGGATGTGGCGATAACGCCATCCTGGCAGCAACTCAGAGGCTGTGCCGCGACGAGCAACTGTCTCCGGAAAAAACGGTGTTTGTCTCCGGTATCGGTTGTGCTGCCCGTTTCCCTCACTACATGGGCACCTACGGCTTCCACGGCTTGCACGGTCGTGCACTGCCAGTCGCCCAGGGTGTAAAGATCCGGCGTCCTGACCTGAATGTGTTCGTGAACATGGGTGACGGCGACTGCTGCAGTATCGGCACCGCTCACTGGATTCACGCGATCCGCACCAATATGAAGATGGTTGTCATGCTTCACGACAACAACATCTATGGCCTGACCAAGAACCAGGCCTCACCGACCACGCCCCAGGGCAGGATTACCTCAACCACGCCTTACGGCAGCTTGCTCAAAGCGATGAACCCCCTGACCGTGACCCTGGGTGTCACCAACGTATCGTTTGTTGCCCAGGTCGTTGAGTGGGTTCCTGACCTGCTCTACAAGGTTCTTCGTGAAGCCTACAACCACAAGGGCCTGAGCTTTGTTCGCATCTTGCAGCGCTGCCCGCACTTCATGCCCACCGCCTGGGATCAACTGCTGTCGAACCCCGACAATATTGCAGTAATGGACTCCCCGGACGGCGTGCAACTAAGTGATGCCACCGCGAAGATCTACAAGACCCGCATTGCCCATGACAGCAGTGATCTCAATGCGGCCCGCCAGGTCGCCTCTCTCGAGGACAAGGTGCCGGTAGGCATTCTCTACCGCAATGAAAAGGTACCAACCTATGATGAACTGCGCCGCCCCAAACGGCTGCCAGAGCCCGAGTTGACCGAAGAAATCCTGAACCGCTCATTCGACCGTTTCGGCATTTCTCCCAGTACCTCAAGCAAAGCCGAGGACTAACTAGATCATGGCTAAGGAATCCGTACAAACAGTATCAGTGGACGCGCCTGTGACTGCGGGGCCTGGTACCGGTTTGCCCAGGCAGCCGGCGGTCAAGCCAGATGAGAGTTTACTCCCCGCCAAGACGCTGCGTGCCCTGCTTCAATTTCACCTTCACGGGGAAAGGGCAACCCCCGCCACCAAATCTCGAGTGTGGCCTGCCCTGTTGCATCCGTTCCGGGATTTGCGAAGTATTCGCCATGAATACCCATTACTGATTCCTGGCCCCGATGGTCGTGACGAAGCCCAGCCCCTGACCGCACGCATTGACGGTATCGTTAATGAATCCGGTCTTCAGGGTGACCCCCTGGAGCGTCTGCGTCGGCATGCCTACCAGTTCGAGGCGGCGCTGAAAGAAGCCCTGGCCGCCGACACCATCGCTGACTTGCAGGAACTGGCGGCGCGGGTACGTGAGCAGATGCTAGCGAACTCCAAGATGGAAGACGCCCGCAAGGTGGTATTGAACAACGACCTGGATTTGATCATCGCTTCATTGCCCGATCATACCTACGTGGCCGATTGCTCATCCACGATTCCTTCACGGCTATACCGAAGTGTTGGGCGCCAGTACTGGAATCAGCACTGCGAACAGTTCAGACCAGAACTCGAGAAACTGGTGCACCGTCTTGCCGGAATACTCCGGGCAGATGCCGAGCACAAACCAGAAGCCCGTTCTGCCGACCATCTTCGCAATGTTCTGGGTTCCTCTGGCCGAGAGGACCTGGACTTCGATCGTATGTCGGAGTTACTTGACCGGACACCCAGGACCCAGACCCTCCCGGCAGAGCGTAATGCACGAATTTCAGGGGTCCTTGAAACGCTCAAGGCCATGCTCCCTATCTACGGACTTGCCAGCACCCTGGACGCTCCGTTTGATATGCAGGCTCACCCCACCAGCGTTGCTGATGCGGTGTTACAGCTTAGCCAGCGCGAAGCGTATATGGTCAGTTTTTTCCGGGCCATTCGGATTGCGGAACTGGAACTTGAAAACCAGTACAAGAGCGAAATCCATGACGGATTCTTTAATGACTTCGGCTACACCCACCTGAGCGAAGAAGAACGGTCTCTTTGCCCGCCGGTAGTGTTGAATCTGTCACAGGATGAAGTGGAACTCTCCGACGCCGGCGAATTAATGGAACTGCTGGACAGCAATGCTGCCATCAAGGTGGTTCTGCAATTAAATTCGCTTGACGCAGGTGAGCGCAGTAATTCTCCCGCCTGGCCCACCCGACTGGCCGCTTCGGCAATGTCACTGGGTTCGGCATTTGTATTCCAGGGAACCTCGTCGAACCCGGATGGCTTGCGCAAGGCCTTTGCCGCTGGTGCAGCTTACCAGGGACCCGCCTTACTGAGTGTTTACACAAGCAATGGTGGCGTAAACTCAACGCTGCCCACCTACCTTGACGCGGCATCGGCACTTGAATCACGGGCCCTGCCCACCTTTGTGTTCAATCCCTCCAACGGACCGGACCTTGCTCAAAGAATGAGCCTTGAAGGTAATCCTCGGGATGATCGCACCTGGGTCAGTGATATTTTCAGCTTCATGAATGAATCAGCCGAGGAAAGCGCGACAGAACTGACCTACTCCCACGCAGATTTTCTGCTGGCGGACGTGCGTTGGCAGGAAGATTTCTGGGTGTTGGATCATGGAATGTCTGATGACGCCATGATTCCGCTAAATGAATTCCTCGCACTGGAAACCGAAAGACGTCGCAACCGCGTGCCTTACATTATCGCGGTGGATGACAAAAACGAAATCCGCAAGGTAGTCATCAATTACCGGGTACTGGCCCAGGTTGAAGCGGTTGCAAACCGCTGGCGTGGATTGCAAGAAGCCGGTGGCATCAAGAATTCTCATGCAGAGGCCTTGATGGCAGCGGAGCAGGCAAGACTTGAACAACAGCTACAGACGCGACTGGCAGAACTTCAGGCCGAGACCGAGAGTCAGCTAGACACCAACCTTGGCGATCTCACTCGTGAAATAGTCGGCAGGATTGCAGGCCAGCTCATTAGTGGCGCCAGTGCACCGGCCGGCTTTGCACCCTCACCGACTCCGGCACGTCCCGCGGCGGCTCCGGCCACCGAAGACGCTCCGGTCAAAGAAGTGGCCGAGGCTGTGGAAGAAGATGAAGAGGATGAGCCCATCAGTCTGGATGAGCCCTACATCGATACGCCCCTGTGCACCAGTTGTGATGACTGCACCAAGATGTCACCCCATATTTTCGCCTACGACGGTGAAAAGCAGGCTTACATCAAGGATGCCAATTCCGGAAGCTTCCAGGAACTTGTCCTGGCGGCAGAAAAGTGCCCGGTTGCAATAATCCATCCCGGTAAGCCCAAGAACCCGAACGAAGACAATCTGGATGAATGGATAGCACGTGCGAAGCCATTCAACTAAGAGGACTACACGGAGAACAGCGTGAACGAAGCGCTCCAGGCAATTGGCTTTATGGCGGCGCTCACCGGAATCCTGGCGGTCGTGCTTGCGCTCGCTAACAAGCGCCTGAAAGTATTTGAAGATCCCAGGATAGACGCGGTCGCGGACCTGCTGCCCGGCAATAACTGCGGTGCCTGCGGTGAACCCGGCTGTCGGGCTTTCGCTGAAAAGGCGGTGGCAGGAAAAGTCAGCCCCGGTGACTGCACCCCATCCAGTCTTGATATTCGAGAGCAGATCGCCAACTACCTTGGGGTAGATGTTGGTGGCGGCGAGAAACGCGTTGCCCGCCTGCACTGCGCCGGTGGCTCCAATGTTGCGATTCAACTTGGCGAATACCAGGGCCACCAGTCCTGTCGCTCAGCCGCAGCCGTAGGTGGTGGAACAAAGGGTTGTCGTTATGGCTGCCTTGGCCTCGCCGACTGTGAAGTGGTGTGCATGTTCCACGCTATCAAGATGGGCCCTACCGGTTTGCCCATCGTGGACTTTGACGCATGTACCGCCTGTGGCGATTGCGTGGATATCTGTCCAAAAAACCTGTTCGAGATCGTCCCCGCTACCCACAAGCTGATCGTCCAGTGCAAATCTGAACTGGAAGGCGACGAATTACTCGATCTTTGTAAAGTCGCATGCACAGCCTGTGGCAAGTGCGTCGCTGATGGCGCCCAGGGTCTGCTGACAATGAAAAACAATCTCCCGGTCATGGACCCGGATTTGTTACACCTGCAAGCTCCGGAAGCGACAAGTCGCTGTGCCTCGGGGGCAATAGTCTGGCTGGAACGGGAGCAGTTTCCCGTAGACCCGGAAGAACAAGTCGGATCATCCCAGCGCCTGAATTTGGAGAGAGACCATGTGGTTTCGTAAAGCAAGACAAACCCTAGAACCTTGTCAGTACCCAGGTACGCCGGCAACGCTGGATGGACAGGCTGCCGCTCTTGCGGTGGAGTCCATGGCCGCCGACAACGTGCTTGTACAGGCAAACGAAGCTTTGCAGGAACTCACCGGCCCGCTTTCACGACTTGTGCCCCAGGCCAAAGCCCGGGTAGAGGCCATTCAGGAATTACGCCACCTTCCCGCCGAACTCACCGGCATGTGCGCCACTGGATTACGCACCAGCGCCTTTGTCGATGACATGTCCTGCATGTCAGACAGCTTGTCCGGAATGGCAGGAAAACGACTGGCCCCGGTTATTCACCTGGTGAGCCGCTGCAAACAACGCCATGCCTGGTCGTTACATGGCAGCCATGATGATTACCTTTCCGCTTCCCAGACCGGTGCGGTGCAGCTATTTGCACGCAACGTCCAGGAAGTGGCTGACCTCACCCTGATCGCCCGTCGGGTGGCCGAAGATGCCCTGACCCCGGTGATCTGCGCCCAGGATTTTCATTCAACAAGTCAGTCCGTGCAGAGTCTTCGTCTGCCCGAGGCCGGCTTGGTTGATGAGTTTCTCGGCAATCCCAATGACACCATCGATGCTCCTAATAAAGCCCAGGAAGTAGTGTTTGGCGCCACCCGCAGGCGGGTACCCAGGATGCTGGACCTGGACCGCCCGGCAGGAGTTGGCGGTGTGCAGGGCCATGAAAGTTATTTCCGCGCTATCGCCGCACAGCGTTCGTTCTTTGTCGAACCAGTGGCCGAGATGGTCAACGCGGCCATGGCACGGTTTTCTGAACTGACCCAACGGCAATACCAACCGGTAAGCAGTTACCGGATGGAGGATGCAGAGTTCGTCGTTTTGGCCATGGGTGCCGTGGTGGATCAGTTGTGTGCCTGTGTGGATCACTTGAGAGAAAGCGAAGGGATTCGGGTGGGCGTGCTCAACCTGACCTTGTGGCGGCCTTTCCCCGGTCGGGAATTGTCACTGCTATTGCAGGGCAAGCGTGCGGTCACCGTTCTTGAATCGACCGACACCCCTCTTGCCGAAGACCTGCCCATGCTGGCCGAGCTGCGCAGCGCGGTGGCCAAGGCCGTCGAAAACGGGTCCGGCAAGGACGAGACCCAGAGCCACGCAGGTTATGCGGTATATGGAAAGAACAATCCCGTACCCGGCGTATTTTCAGCCATCTACGGTGTTGGCACCTCCATGCCCAGCATCGCCGAACTGGCTGCGGTGGTGAAGAACATGCTTCCCGATGGCAGTGCCCGCAGGCGAACCTACGTGGGCGTAGACTTCTCCCAGGTCAGCCGAAGGTATCCCCATCTACAGGTGTTGCAGCAAAGCCTGGCTGCCTCCTATCCCGACCTGAGCCAGGTATCCCTTCCCCCTGCCGCTATCAGTGAACCGAAATTTGATGGCTCACTGGTTCGCCTGCACGCCCTGGCCGGAGAAGGTGCTATCGCCGCAGGCAACCTGTTCGCCCGGGCCTTATCCGGCGGACTGGGCCTGAGTGTCCGGACCAGCTCCCAGGGCGGAGTTGAATCAGGACTTCAACGGTCCAACCTGGACATCCTGTACGACACAAAACAGGTGAAAGGAAATTACCAGGCCGCCGATGTATTACTGGTGGCCGGTGCCAATCTGTTGCAAGACATCCCGGTGGATGCCGTGCGCGAAGGCGGCACACTGATTGTCTCGGCAACCCAGGATCCGGAGCAACTTTGGCGTGCCCTTCCCCGCCGGGTTGTGGACCTGATCAAGAACAGAAAGCTGGACGTTCATGTACTGGATGCCCGGGCGATCGCCACCACCACGAACCAGGGCCCGGGTCATCTTGACCAGTTGTCGATCTGGGCTCTGCTTGGTTCCGCGCTGAAGCAGGTCCAAGCTGAAGAATCCTCGCGCAATGCCGTCGAGCATGCCCTGGAGGATTTACTCAAACGCCTGATGGAAGGCGATCAACTTACCGCCGCTGATATTCTCGCCTCTGTGGTTCGCGGTGGAGACGAATCCCGCCAGCTGGACTGGCAGGCACTCAGTGACGAGCCCCGTGCCCCTGAGATTGAGCGCAAGGCACCCTGGACGGCCGAATCCCAATCCGGTGCCGTCGAAGACCTTTTTGACCCGACACGTTTCTGGCATTCGGTAGGTTTCCTGTTCGACTCTGGCGATCAGGATCAAACCCTAATTGATCCTTTCCTCGCAACCGGAGTGATGCCCGCACGCAGCAGCGCTCACCGCGACATGAGTTCCTACCGGATCACCCTGCCACGCTGGCTGGCAGAGAACTGCACAGCCTGTGGATTGTGCTGGTCACATTGCCCGGATTCCGCCTTGCCCCCCACCGTCCAGAGTGTGGAGAGCCTGGTTGAGACTGGCGTACGGCTTTGCAAGGCCGATGGCCAGGCAATGACCCAGCTGACCCGTATCGCCGGACACCTGGCGACCCAGACCTACAAGCTGGTTGCTAAAGATGAGCTAAATCAGTACACCATGGCCGGACCGCTACTGGCCGAGGCCTTCCAGCAACTGACCCGCAAGATGGGCCTGGAGGGCGAAGCACTGCAGGCCATCGCAGCCGATTTTGACCACCTGCAGCAGCGCCTGGAACGTATGCCGCTTGCCCGTAGCGAGCGCTACTTCGACAGCGCAGAAAAGGGCGAGGGGAAATTGCTGTCACTGGCAGTAAACCCGGTTAACTGCAAAGCCTGCGGCCTGTGCGTGGCCGTCTGCCCGGACGGCGCCATGACCTGGGAAAAACAGACCCCGGAACGCATCCAGCGTGGCACGAACAGTGTCGCCCTGCAGTTGCAAATGCCCGAGGTAACTCCCGAGCAAATAGCACAATTTATTCGTGAAGACGACCTGGACAGCGAAATGGCTCGCTTGCTAAATCGCAGCAGTTACATGTCCATGGTCGGCGGCGACAGCGCCTTGCCCGGACACCCTGGCAAGACAGCCGTTCACCTGGTATCCGCTGCGGTGGATTCGGTAATGCAGGCACGCTACCAGGTCCATGAGACCTATCTCATCGATTTACTCCAGCGGGTGCAGAGCGCAATCCAGGACCAGCTCTCCGGAGTGCTGAAGATCAGCGATTTCGATTCTTTCGCAAACCGCCTGCGCGCGCTGGATAAAGCAAAACTGGCGGGTGAGGACATTGCCCAGGCACTGGGTAAAGACAGCCTGGGTGATGGCCTGGACAAGGGCCGAATGGAACGCCTTAATTCGCTCATGTTCGATCTGGAAGAACAGTTAGCCAGTTACCAGGCCGGACGGGCCAAGATGGTACTGGCCTTGCAGCAAGGTGGCGTCACCCTCTGGAGCGGCAGCTATCCCGACAACCCCCATGCGAACCCCTGGCTCAGTCATGACCGGGGCGAAGCCCCTGCGCTGGCCGAGGGATTGTTCCAGGGCATGTCAAGACGATTGACCCAGGAACTAGCCATCTGCCGCCTGGCGGAAATTGAAATCAAGGACGCCTTTGATCCGGCCCGTGATAAAAACCTGGCAGCGGACCTGAACTGGGACGACCTGGATGAGGACGAACAATCCTTGCTGGCGCCGGTAGTCATGGTGGCCGAAGCCGAAGGCGCTCACTGGGACGACATCAGCCGAATCCTGGCCAGCCAGATGCCTATCAGCATGGTTCTCCTGGACAGCCATGGAATCACCCTGGATGCAGGTGAAGCCGCTCGTTGTGCGGTCTCCTATGCAACCCAGGCCGTGGCCCAGGCAAACTCATTTGTGCTGCAGGCTTCAACCGGACATCCGGGCCATCTCATTCGTGGCGTGGTGAACGCCCTGGCAAGCAAGGGACCGTCCCTGCTGAGAATCTATACCCCTGACCCGATGGCCAACGGCCTGTCCGGCGAGCAAGTGGCCGAGGACGCCAGTCTTGCCCTGGGTAGCCGTGCAATCCCCCTGTTCAGTTATGATCCGGCGAATGCTAGATCTCCCCTGTCAATCCAGGGCAATCCGGAGCCGGATGCCGACTGGGCTGGGCATACTTTCGAAATTCGGGATGGCAGTGGCACGCTTGAGACTGTGAAGGTGGTGCTGACCGTAGCCGATTGGGCGGTACATCAACTGCGTTTCAAGAAACATTTCAAGCTGCTTCGCAAGGCTCAACTCAGCGATGACATGCGCCCCCTGAGCGCCTACCTGAAGATGGACGAGAAATCTCGTTCCGGACTGGTTGCCTATATCTGCCTGCAGGACTCGGCAAAGAAAAAGATTTATGCCAAAGTTTCGTCGGCGATGGTGCATGCCTGTGAACAGGCCCTGTCCCAGTGGCAAGTGCTAAAAGCCCGTGCAACGAGTTCCGGCTCGGCGCCTTGCGCGGAGCAGACTGCCCTTGTCGCGCCCGGACAGACCCCACAGGCAGCACCAGAGCCGGTTTTGCAGGATCAGGAAATACTGGTTGAGCGACTACTGGCCCTGTGCGGTTATTCCACTGACCCTGCTTACTTCAAGCAGAGCCTGAGAGACTTCCTTGGAGATTCCGCGAAGGAAAAAGAAGATGGTGCTGGCAATGTTCAGCCCTGATAGAACACAAGCTGCCCGGAGAGCGTCCTCAAGATGAGCGAGGCCAAGACATTTCGCCACGGCATTCACCCTCCCGAGCACAAGGAGCTGACTGCCAGCAGGCCGATTGAAAGGATTAAGTTCCCTGACCAGGTGGTTCTGCCCCTGAGTCAGCACATCGGTGCGCCCTCCCGACCGATAGTCAAAGCGGGTGAGAAGGTATTTCGCGGGCAGGTTATCGCCGAGGCCGGTGGCTTCGTATCCGTGCCCCTGCATTCCTCGGTGACCGGCACCGTGGTGGGCATTCAAAAACGTCATCATCCAAATGGTTCACTGGCTGAGTGCATCGTTATCGAGGTCGACCACACCTCGGCCCAAACCCTGTACGACGGACATGCCTTGGACTGGGAAAATATGAACAACGCCCAGTTGCTCGAAGCGGTGCGCCAGGGCGGCTTTGTAGGATTGGGCGGCGCGGCCTTCCCTACCCACGTGAAGCTGGCGGTGCCGGAAGGAAAGCGGGCCCAGTGGTTACTTCTCAACGGTTGCGAATGCGAGCCGTACCTGACCAGCGATCACCGGATCATGCTGGAATGGGCGGACTCGATCATCCTGGGCATCAAGATCATGTCCCGCATCCTGGGTACCGAGAAAGCCTTCATCGCGGTTGAAAACAACAAGTGGGACGCGATTAAATTATTGCGTGACCGCATACCTGCGGACATGCCCTGCGAACTGGTGCCCCTGGAAACCAAGTATCCCCAGGGCGCGGAGAAAATGCTGATCACTGCGGTGCTCAAGCAGGAAGTTCCCAGTGGCAAGCTGCCGATTGACGTGCACGTTGTGGTTCAAAATGTCGGTACCGCCGCAGGTATCGGCGATTACTTCGCTTTCGGCCAACCGCTGATTGAGCGGGTGGTCACGGTAACCGGACCGGGGATCGTCCGGCCAACCACCCTGCTGGCACCCACCGGCATGAGCCTGGCCAAGGTCATCGAATACTGTGGCGGCCTGACCGACGATGCACGGGAAATTCTGTTCGGTGGTCCAATGATGGGAACTCCCCAGCAATTCATGGACGTGCCAATTCTCAAGGGAACCTCGGGAATTGTTGTACTGACCGAGGGCCAGTTACAGGAACGCAGGGAATACCCCTGCATCCGCTGCTCCGCCTGCCTGGATGCCTGCCCGGTATATCTTAATCCCAGCACTCTTGGGGCCCTGGCACGCTCGGCAAAATATGACGACATGCTGAACTATCACATCATGGATTGCATGGAATGCGGATCATGCTCTTACGTTTGCCCATCAAATATTCCGTTGGTGCAACGCTTCCGGGTAGCCAAGGGCTTGCTGCGTGAAAAACAGGCACGGGAGAAAGTGACGTGAGTAATTCTGAACCCCGCCTGGTTATCGCCACACCGCCTTTCGCCAAGGGTCCGGTAAGCACGCCGGGCGTCATGCGCCATGTAATTTATGCCCTTGTGCCCGCCATGATTGCGGCAGTGATCAACTTTGGCATCAGTGCATTGCTGCTGATTCTTGTTTGCGCCCTGAGCTGCATGCTGGCCGAGTGGCTAACCACCGGACGCGGGCCCTTGTCGCAAAGCCCGGTGGGTGACGGCAGCGCCGCACTAACCGGTATCCTGCTGGCCATGACCTTGCCACCGGGACTGCCTCTTTGGATGGCGGCGGTGGGCTCCCTGGTTGCGATCTTCTTTGGCAAGTTGCTGTTCGGAGGACTGGGCCAGAATATTTTCAACCCCTCACTGACCGGCCGTGCTTTCCTGCAAGCAACATTCCCGGTAGCCATAACAACCTGGGTACCCAACCTTGGCATCAGCGAGTTCATGACCCTGCGTGGAGATACCTTTGCCCTGCCCTTTATGCGTCCGGCCTATGACGGCTTGACCACCGCCACTCCCCTTGCCAACATGAAGTTCGAGCAGCTGGCGACGGACTGGACAGACTTGTTATTCGGTACGGTTGCCGGCTCCCTGGGCGAAACCTCGGCATTGCTGTTATTGCTGGGCGGTGCGTACCTGGCCTGGCGCGGATTTCTGAACTGGCGTGTGCCGACAGGAATCTTCCTGACCGTGGCCATATTCGCCAGTGCCCTGCATTTCTCGAATCCCGAGATTTACCCCAATGCCGTCCACCACCTGTTGGCAGGTGGCCTGGTGCTGGGTGCACTGTTCATGGCGACTGACCCGGTAAGTTCACCGCTTACACCGATTGGCAGTTGGATCTTTGCAGCAGGCATCGGCGTGCTGGTGATATTGATTCGCCAGTTCGGTGGTCTACCCGAGGGAGTGATGTACGCCATCCTGCTGATGAACGCAGCCACCCCCTTGATCGACCAAATGACCCAACCCGGGATATACGGCGCAACAAAACCGAAAAAGGAGGTCAAGAAGTCATGACCGCCTCAGACACCACCGTGGCAACGGCCATTCCCGACACCCCGGGGCAACCCCCCGAGGTCAGCAGCGTCCGGATGATCATGACCATGGCAGGCATCGGAATTATCTCCGGCATCCTGCTCGTGTTCACCTATATGGGCACCTTGCCCACCATCGAGAAGAACAAGGCCGAAGCCCTTGAGCGAGCCATTTTCGACGTGGTCCCGGGTGCCAGCAGCAAGCTGACCTTTACCCCGGAGGACGGTCGGCTAAGGCTGATGGACCCGTCTGAAAAGCCGGCAGAACGCTATTACGCCGCTTACGGTAACGATGGCGAGTTGGTGGGCATCGCCGTGGAAGCCTCGGGCCAGGGTTTCGCCGATATAGTGAAAGTGCTGTACGGATACGATCCAGTTTGCCAGTGCATCGTCGGTTTCAAGGTACTCGCCACCAAGGAAACCCCGGGACTGGGTGACAAGATCGAGACAGACCCGGCCTTTGTCGCCAATTTCGAAGCGCTGGACGTGAGCCTCTCAGCTGATGGCACGACCCTCGCCAACGAGGTGGTGTTCGCCAAGCCCGGGAAAAAGATAAACCCCTGGGAAGTCGAGGGCATCACCGGCGCTACCATCACCAGTAAGGCGGTACAAAAGCTTATCAATACGAGCGCCATGAATGTCATGGTGATCTTGCAGAACAATATTCAGGTATTACGCGATGGCAACACCAGCAGCCAGCATACAGACCAAGACTAGCTCGGAAAGCGCTGAGAACTTCATCAAGGGGCTCTGGCGCGAGAACCCGGTATTCGTCGCCCTACTGGGTATGTGCCCGGTGCTGGCGGTAACCAACTCGGCAATCAACGCCCTGGCTATTGGCGCGGCCTCCACGTTCGTCATGGTGCTTTCCAGCACAATTGTCTCCCTTGCCCAGAAACTGATTCCCAAGCAGGTCCGCATCGCCTCCTACATCCTGATCATCGCCACCTTCGTGACGGTCACCGAGTACGTGCTGCAGGCCCTGAGTTACGAGGTGCACAAGGCGCTGGGCGCGTTTATCGCCCTGATCGTTGTGAACTGCATGATCCTGGGTCGTGCCGAGGCCTTTGCCTCGCGCAATAATCTTCGCCAGGCCGTGATGGATGCCCTGGGCATGGGCGTGGGATTCACTGTTGCCTGTCTCTCACTGGGTACGGTGCGGGAAATACTCGGCAACGGCACCTTGTTTGGCTTCCAGGTGCTCGGATCCGAGTTCGAACCCTGGATCGTCATGATTCTCCCGCCCGGCGCCTTCTTCGTGCTGGGTATGTGGTTGTTGCTGTTTAACTGGATTAAACACCGCAAGGAGGCCGCTGAATGAACACTGCCTCTTCCATGTCGATCTTTCTTAATGCGGCACTGATTAATAATTTCGTGCTGGCCATGTTCCTTGGTATCTGCCCGTTCCTGGGTGTCTCCTCCAAGGTTGATACTGCTTTGCGAATGGGCGGTGCGGTCACCTTTGTGATGCTGGTAAGTTCGGTTTGCGCCTACGGAATCAACAAGGCACTGATCTTCATCGGTGCTCCGTACCTGCAGCTGATCGCCTACATCGTGGTGATCGCCTCATCAGTTCAACTGGTTGAGATGATCATCAAGAAATTCAGCCCGGCCCTGTTCCGTGCACTGGGTATTTTCCTGCCCCTGATTACCACTAACTGCGCCATCCTGGGCGTGGCGCTGTTCCAGACAGCCAAGCAATACGACTTCATCCAATCGCTCTCATATGCCGCCGGCGCCGGCGTCGGTTTCATCATCGCCCTGGTGCTGATGGCCGGCATGCGCGAGCGCCTGGAACTGTCCAGTGTCTCATCGGTAGTCCAGGGCGCTGCGGTGACCCTTATCCTGGCTGGTATACTGTCCATGGCTTTCATGGGCTTTGCAGGAATGGCGAGTTGAACATACTGCTACAACTTGGCGTGACCATAGGCAGCATCCTGGTGATGCTGGCCGTATGGCTGGCGGTCCAGGCCCTGGTTCGTCGTGATCTCCCCACGTCACAGGTCGAGCAGGACGTATTGGCCTGCCGTGGCTGCGCAACCCATTCATGTGGCGGCTGCAGCCTCAAGCCCGAATAGCCGAATAGCCGCCCCATGGGCGCTGACCCCGGGACGAAACCGGGATATCTCGCGATTCCCGGTAGCCGCGGTCAATCTTGGGTACAATCAATCGGCTAAAAATATCGACACCCGCTGCGCGTGACCAAGGGAAAGGTGCCCATGGAAAGTTATCAGTCTGATGTGATCGTTGTCGGTGGCGGCCTGGCTGGAATTGCCGCCGCCTGTGAACTCCTGGACCGCGGGCGGCGGGTGCTCTTGCTGGAACGAGACATCGAGGAAAACTTCGGTGGTCTGGCGAAGGAAAGTTTCGGTGGCATGTGGTTTGCCGGCACCGACATGCAGCGCAAGAACAAGATTCAGGACTCCCCCGAACTTGGATACGCCGACTGGCTCGCATTCGGCGAACTGGCGCCTTCTGATCACTGGCCCAGGGCATGGGCAGAAGCTTACGTCTATCGTGGCGTGAGCGAGGTTTACGACTGGCTCAGGGCACGCGGCGTCCAGTTTATGCCCGCCCCCTTGTGGGTAGAGCGTGGACTGCACGTTCCGGGAAATTCCGTGCCCCGCTGGCATGTTGTCTGGGGTACCGGCTTTGAACTCTCCGCGGTCATGGTCAAGGCACTGCTGGCTCACCCCAGGGTGGACCTGCTCACCCGCAAGTTTTCTCACAAGGTTGAGAACCTGGTCACCAGCAATGGCTCTGTCACCGGTGTGACCGGTCAACAGGAACCAGGCGGTATTGCGTTCCAGGCACACGCTGAATCAGTGGTCATCGCCTCGGGCGGCATCAATGGTGATATCGACCGGGTACGTCGCCACTGGCACCAGGACTGGGGTCGCCCGCCAGAGCGCCTGCTCAACGGATCACACAAGTTTGCCGATGGCACATTGCACGATGCCGCCGCAGCCCAGGGCGCCAATATTACCCACCTGGACTGGCAGTGGAACTACGCCGCCGGCATACCTCACTGGAAACCCCGCAAGCCTCACCATGGGCTTTCCCTGGTGCCTCCAAAATCCGCCCTGTGGCTGAACTGGCGAGGCGAACGTATCGGGCCCATGCCGCTGGTCACCGGTTTCGACACCCATGACCTGGTGGCCCAGATCTGCAAGCAGGACCGGGCCTATTCATGGCAATTGTTGAACAAGAAAATCGCCCTGAAAGAGTTGGCCATTTCCGGCGGCGAATTCAACCCCTCATGGCGTGAGAAGAATCGCCTGCATGTTTTACGGGATATCGCATTTGGAAATCGTTGGCTCTACGAACAGCTTGAAACCCACAGTCCGGATTTCGTGGTGGCCGACAGCCTGCCGGAGTTAGTGGATGGCATGAATGCCCTGCAGGGTGACGAAGCGGTAAGCCTGGATGCGATCAGTTCAGCCGTGGCCCGCTATGACGCCACCCTGGACCGGCACCCGAAACTGCATAACGACGAGCAGATTCGGCGCATCGAATTCACACGAAAATATCTCCCCGATCGCCTCAGAACCTGCAAGGCCCAGAAAATTCTCGATCCCGGGGCGGGCCCCTTGATTGCGATTCGCGAGCACATCATCAGTCGCAAGAGCATGGGCGGCATCCAGACCAACCTGGACAGCCAGGTTCTCAGTCCAGCTGGCGAATGCATACCCGGACTGTACGCGGCAGGTGAAACCGCCGGCTTCGGTGGTGGCGGAATGAATGGTAAGCGCGGTCTCGAGGGAACCTTCCTCGGTGGCTGTGTGTTCAGTGGAAGGATTGCCGGACAAAAGGCGTAAAACTCATGAAGTACCAAGATGCGGTGAATATCGAAGACCTGCGAAAGATCGCTCGCAAGCGTCTGCCCAAGTTTGTGTTTTCCTATGTGGACGGCGGATCCGAAGACGAGAGAACTCTCTCGGGCAATCTTGATGCCCTGGCGCGCTGGCGCTTCAAGCCGCGTACGCTGATTGACGTATCCACACGGGATACGGCCGCTACTGTCATGGGGGTCCCTGCCCGGATGCCGGTAATCGTGGGCCCTACCGGCTTGAACGGCTTGTCATGGCGAAATGGCGACCTGGAAATGGCCCAGGCCTCTGCCTTGATGGGCGTGCCCTTCGCCGCCTCCACGGTGTGCATGAGCCTGCTCGAAGACGTGCGTGAACGCGCCGGCGGCGAACTGATGTTCCAGGCCTATGTGTTCAATGAAAGGCGCATAACCGACGCCTTGATCCAGCGGGCCCAGGACGCCGGTTTCGGCACATTGATCATCACCAGTGATTTCCCGGTGGCCGGAAAGCGCGAGCGAGATTTCCGCAGCGGCATGCTGCCAAAGCAGCAGTTCCCGCTGTCCACCAAGCTCAACATCCTCATGCACCCGCGCTGGGTTGCCAGCGTGGCTACCAACAAGCCGCGATTCGTAAATGTGGAACGAGAACTGGGCCCTGGAAATGACGTGAACAACTTCGTAGGCCATGGCATGTTCGACCCATCCCTGTGCTGGGACGACCTGAAGCGCTTCAGGGACCGCTGGCCAGGCAAACTCCTGCTCAAGGGGGTGTTACGTGCCGATGACGCTCAGCGGGCCGTAAGCCTTGGCGTGGATGGCGTGGTGCTGTCCAATCATGGCGGCAGGCAACTGGATAGCGCGATTAGCGGCCTGGACGCACTACCCGAGGTGGCCGCTGCAATTGGCGGCAAGGCCTCGATTATCGTGGATGGCGGCGTGCGACGCGGTTCCGATATTGCCAAGGCCATCGCGCTGGGCGCCCAGGCGGTGATCCTGGGCCGGGCCCCGGTGTACGGACTGGCTGCGGGTGGTCGCGAAGGCGCGCTCAAGGCCCTGGAAATTCTCCAGGAAGAACTGGATACCACCCTCGCCCTCACAGGTTGCCGATCCGTTGCCGATCTATCGCCTGATCTGCTGGTCAAGGTCGACTGAGCAAGGCCCCGGGCGCGAATAGCGGACACCACAAGGCACCGGCACCATCTTTGTCGGTGTCTTTAATCTTGCACGGATACGGGACAAGCAGCTTGTCTCACCGGGAGCGGGATCGTGAAGGAGGAGAAATTGGAGCGGGTGAACGGGTTCGAACCGTCGACCTATACCTTGGCAAGGTATCGCTCTACCAGCTGAGCTACACCCGCTTACCTATTCCTGCCTCAGACTTCGTGCAACTTCGGCTGTGCCGGACTTGCTAACTCTCTGGTTTTACTGAGCTATGCAACCTTTGCCTGGTTACGCCCGCCAGGAGAGTTATTCCCGTTGAGAGGGGGCGTATTTTAAGGCAGCAAGCTCATCTGTCAAGCACCAATTTGAGCTTTTACCGACTCAGGTCGGGCCAGGCCGCGCTCAGATACTCCCACATTGACCAAAGCGTGAGCACTGAGGCAATTACCAGCAGTGCCAGTCCGATGTCGTAAACCGGCAAGCCAATGAATGGCTCCTCGTGCAACATGAAGGCCAGGCCCACCATTTGCCCAATGGTCTTGTACTTGGCAACGTTTTGCACTGCGACCCGGTGGCGTGCGCCGATCTCGGCCATCCACTCGCGCAGTGCCGAGATTGTGATCTCGCGGCCGACGATTACGCAGGAAATTATCAGGATCAACAGGCCTGGATCGGTTTGCACAATCAGCAAAAGCGCCACGCAAACGATGACCTTGTCCGCAACCGGGTCAAGAAATGCGCCAAACGCAGAAGTCTGCTCGAGCTTCCGCGCCAGGTAGCCGTCCAGGGTGTCGGTGATAGCCGCGACGCCAAATAACCAGCCTGCCAGCGGGTGTGCCCAGTCATAAGGCAGGTTATAGGCAAGAATCACCAGGGGAATGAGCCCAATACGAAACCAGGTCAGCGTGTTTGGGATATTAAAGTGCATTAGTGTCAGTTCTTCTCGCGGAGTGTAGCGTGTATACGTTCGGCCAGTGCCTGGCTAATACCCTTTACTCTCGCCAGGTCTTCCACCCCGGCTTGCTGAACACCTTGAAGCCCACCGAACTGCCTGAGCAATTCCCGCCTTCGCTTCGGACCCAGTCCTGCTATGGCTTCCAGCGCAGAGCTCCTGCGTGCCTTGCCCCGGCTCGCCCTATGGCCGGCAATCGCAAAACGGTGTGCCTCATCGCGGATTTGCTGCACTAAATGCAAAGCTGGAGAGTTGGCAGGCAGTATAGAGGGACGCTCGTGCCCACTCAAGAACAGTTGCTCTTTGCCGGGCTTCCGGCTGGGTCCCTTGGCCACGCCCAGCAGGGTGATCCCCTCCAGTTGCAGCTCTTCCAGCACCGACTCGGCCTGGGCCAACTGGCCCTTGCCCCCGTCAACGATGAGCAGGTCAGGAACCGGCGCTTCACCCTTTTGAACCCGGGTATATCGCCGGTCCAGGGCCTGCCGCATGGCCGCATAGTCATCACCAGCCTGTACACCGGTAATATTGAACCGCCGGTAATCGCTCTTCAAAGGCCCCTCGGGGCCAAATACCACACAGGAGGCCACGGTTGCGTCGCCCTGGGTATGGCTGATATCGAAACATTCCATGCGGGCAGGCGGTTCATCCATTCCCAGCGCCTCGGCAAGCGCCTGGTACTGGCGGCGAATGCTGGCGCTGCTGGCCATGCGCATATCCAGTGCATGCACGGAATTGGTCTTCGCCAGGTCCAGCCAACGGGCCCTTTCACCCCTGACCCTGTGCTTGATCACAACCCGGCGGCCCGCCCTTTCGGACAATCCATTCACCAGCAATTTGCTGTCTTCGATTTCCACCGCCGAAATCACCTCGGGCGGCACCTCGTGACGCAGGTAGTACTGGCTCAGGAAGGCTTCCAGAACCTCGCTGGCGGCGCTGCCTGCGGCCCCGTGAGGGAAGTAATTACGGCTGCCAAGCTGGCGTCCGTCCCGCACGAACAGCACGGTCACACAGGTCTGGTCGGACTCGGTGGCAATGGCGATTACATCGGCCGATCCGCGCCCGCCACTGACGTGCTGGCTGGCCTGGATGCTACTGAGCTCGGCAATCTGGTCCCGGTATCGAACCGCTTTTTCGAATTCCAGGGCCTCGGAAGCCTTTTCCATCCGGGCGGCCAGCCGGTCTGTGACCTCCTGGTTGCGGCCGTCCAGGAACAAGGCGGCATCTTCCACGTCCCTGGCGTAGTCGGCTTTCGAAATCAATCCCACACAGGGGCCCGAGCATCGCTGTATCTGGTACTGCAGGCAGGGCCGGGAACGGTTGTTGAAATAGCTGTCCTTGCATCCCCGCAGGTGAAACAGCTTTTGCAGGGTGCTGATGGTCCCTCGCACGGCGTGGGTGCTCGGATAGGGCCCGAAAAGACGCCCGGGAATCCGGGTTGAGCCCCGGTGAAAGCTGATCCGGGGGAATTCCTGGTCGGTGGAAAGATGGATATGGGGAAAGCTCTTGTCATCCCGGAGCAGGATGTTGAATCGGGGCTTGTGCTGCTTGATCAGGTTGTATTCAAGCAGCAGCGCCTCGGTCTCCGTATCGGTGACCGTCACTTCCATGGACCGGGTGAGGTTCAACATCGCCATAGTCTTGGCAGACTGGCCACTGCCACGGAAATAGCTGCTTACCCGGTTCTTCAGATTTCGGGCCTTGCCCACGTACAGCACGACGCCGGCCTCATCCAGCATGCGATAGACACCCGGACGCCCGCTCAGGGTTCCCGCATAGGCCTTTCCGTCAAACCTGTCCTCAGCCAAGGGCAATCCCCTGTCGCAATGGGCTTATTCAGCGATATCCAGTAAATCCCGGGCCCGTTGGAAGACCTGTCTGAACATGTCCCCGGTCAGGCGCTTTGTCTGGGTGTTGTACCGGCTGCAATGGTAGGAGTCCAGCAATCGGCGAGCACCTGGCAGGTCGTGCTCGGCGGCATGAGCAAATTTGTAGTCCGAAAGCTTGAGGCCGCAGGCACGCAAAACCGCCTGGTGAGCGATCGAGCCCAGGGCCAGGATGACCCCGCCGGCAGCCACCGTCTGCAACTCCCTGGCCAGGAAATCGTTGCACAGGCGAATTTCCGCTCCGGTGGGCTTGTTCTGGGGAGGCAGGCACTTGACCGCATTGGTGATACGACAGTTCAGCAATTCGAGGCCATCATCCGCACTGGAAGACACGGGGGCGCTGGCAAAGCCGTAGGCATGCAGCGTTTGATACAGGAGTATCCCGGCATGATCGCCGGTAAAGGGTCTCCCGCTGGCGTTAGCCCCGTGCATTCCCGGGGCCAGGCCAACAACCAGTAGCCGGGCCCGTGGATCGCCAAATGGCGGTACGGGTCGAGCGTGGTAGTCGGGATGATCCTGCCTGACCTGGGTCAGAAAATCCGCCAGGCGCGTACAGCGCGTGCAGTCCAGTCGAAAACAGGCAGGATT
>Ga0316188_10000169_pt1:17500-23451 | contig 23451 bp, 28 predicted proteins | sample Phiworburrow1_MG_FD_204933 | JGI IMG/M metagenome (GOLD analysis project Ga0316188, IMG submission 204933) | Coastal sediment microbial communities from Maine, United States - Phippsburg worm burrow 1 | ecosystem: Environmental > Aquatic > Marine > Coastal > Sediment | place: USA... | reverse complement strand
ACCACCTACAGACGCTTTACGCCCAGTGATTCCGGATAACACTTGCATCCTCCGTCTTACCGCGGCTGCTGGCACGGAGTTAGCCGATGCTTATTCTTCAGGTACACGTCATTTTATTCCTCCCTGAAAAAAGAGGTTTACAACCCATAGGCCGTCATCCCTCACGCGGTATTGCTCCGTCAGGCTTTCGCCCATTGCGGAAAATTCCCCACTGCTGCCTCCCGTAGGAGTCTGGACCGTGTCTCAGTTCCAGTGTGTCTGATCGTCCTCTCAAACCAGATACTGATCGTCGCCTTGGTAAGCTCTTACCTTACCAACAAGCTAATCAGCCGCGAGCTTCTCTCTAGGCGGATAAATATAAATCCATTTCACTCGAAAGCATATGGGGTATTAGCATTCGTTTCCAATTGTTATCCCCCTCCTAAAGGCAAATTCTCACGTGTTACTCACCCGTCCGCCACTAGAGTTAAAAACTCTCGTACGACTTGCATGTGTTAGGCATACCGCCAGCGTTCATCCTGAGCCAGGATCAAACTCTCTTAAAATATCCATAATTTAGTTTTTATTTATCACGTAAATGTGACAATCAAATCTAAAGAATATTATACCACATTATCAGTACGAAAAGTATATTACTAGAAGATATTATTAAATATTTAATTTAAATATTTAATAATATCTTCTAGTAAAGAAACAGTAGTATCATATCTAATATTTTTTTACATTTAGTGTAATAAATATAAACAGTAAGCTAAAAACTTTAGCTTACAAAAGAAAATGAAAAAATGTTAATTTTTAGCAACTAAAGCTGAAATTGGATTATTGTGACAATGAAAATAAGTTACACTAATTTTACTAAGTTATAATTTATAGAAATCGAAATATTTCATATAATTAGTTAGTAACTCTGCATACTTTTTTAAAGTATTTTCGGTTACTGTATTTTAATATTAACTTCTTTTTACACCCTCTATAACTATAGTTAGTAATATAGATGCTTTTTTTAATCCGTTTGTACTTTCTATCACATAAATTCCAATGTCAGCAATGGTTTTTACAATAGATGCAGAGAAATATATAAGACGATCACACTTGTACATTAACCTGCAATCTTTTATCATTTATCGATATATAAAGCCTTTATTATAAATTCTTTTAGTTAAAATTATAGATGACATTCTTAACCTATTTCTTTTAAAAGATAAGTAAATTTCCATAAATAATTATTAACGTATGGAGTAATATGACCGAAATATAATTTAATAACAAATTTTAAATAAGTATAAGCGCATATCCTGCATATATTGAATTTTGATAGTCGCCCCGTGGCTCTAAAGTATTATAAAAGTCCTAAAAATTCTTTAGAAGTAGTAAAAATAGAATCCATAAACGTTGTTGAATCTAAATCTAATAGAGGATTTACTTCTGATCCAGATAATAATGGTCGAAAATTTATACCAAATTGACTGTAATTTTTTTCCATAAAATTTAAAATCTCAGGACGTTCTGAATACCAAAATTCTCGAAGATTCATTGGAATTGGATATTTATACCATAGATATGGTAGATAATGAAATTGTACTACATCTTTTAATTGACCATCAATTAACATTTTAACTTTATTACCTTCACTTGGTAAAAATGGCATAGTGAAAACTAAATGGTTGGCAGAATCTGCAATTTTTCCAATCAACATAGCTAAAAAAGTTGGAACTAAATCAATCCCAACAAAACATGGTAATATCCCAGCTAAACCATCATAAATCCAATCTACAAAATCAACTGCAAATACCCAAGGGTAAGTATAAGGATTAATTGCAAGCATCCAAAATAATGTTGTTCTGATACTAACTATGGCTCCATAAAGTAATACAACATAAAAAAATACATCTCGACACAATTCTAAATTAGAATGGTCAACTGTTATATTAAAATGAATCTGAATATATCCTGATAACCAATCAGGAAGAAAGTACATATTTCTATAATTTTCAACATAAAAATTATAATAACCTTCCGCTTTATGCTGATAAAAATGCTTTTCAACTGGCATTGTATAAGGAAAGGTGCCAAATAATGCTTCAGTTAAAGTCTCAGGACGTTGTACTTGATTAGGTGGGATATCGGTAATATGTTTAGGCAACAAAGCTTGGCCTGTTAACTGCTCCCGTGCTTGCGGATCTAATGGAAAAATTGGCATTCCAGGGACATCTGGATAACCTAAAAATCTAGCAGTGGAATCAAAAAACATTTTAAATCCATCAAAAACTAGTTTTTGTACTTCTTTAATACGGTTGTTAAAAACCATTTTTTAATTTTATTTTTAAAAGTAATTTATTATTTTTACTATATATACAGATATATCTAATGTCTATAGTAATTGTCAAGTTTTGCTAGAGTTACAATCCTATTCTATACTTAAATTTAAACTTATAGTAAAAATAAAATTGTATTAACTAATAACATAAGAACTTAACATAATTTTATATCTATGATATGATTAATTTCGTTATAATATAAATAACGGGATATAGCTCAGTTTGGTAGAGTACCTGCTTTGGGAGCAGGGTGCCGTAGGTTCAAATCCTACTATCCCGATAAATTAATGAAAAAATATATTAATAATACAGCATATATATATAAATTTGTTCGATTATTTTTAATTTTAATAATCGAACAACTAATTTTTAAATTTGTTCAAAATTTAAAAATACAATCCTAACATATCAGGGAAAAAGCGATTTATTTCAATAATAAATCCTGCAGTAAATGTCATCCATAATGTTAAAAGAACAGGAGCTGTTGATAGATATTTTTGAAAATCGTTCATATTAATAAAATCAATATTTTAGCTTAAATAATTAAGAAATTTAACGAGGTGATACAGTTATTTCTTCACTAACTGCGACTAAATCGTTACTGATTAATTCTTGCCATGCTGAAATTGGCCAAATATAACCGGTTGTCATAATTTTTAGTGCTAAAGGGACATTAATAATAATTTCACTTTCACTAGGATTAGCACTTGTGCTTACAGCACGTAAATATTTACGACCAACCCATCCAATCCAACCAGAAATATAGATAAATCCAAATCCTGGTAGTATAAATTCAGCGGCATGACTCCATCGTCCATCTGCTATTAAATGAGGTAACCCATCTGTACCGCACAATAATTCTGAACGAGAATATTTATCAAATCGAGCTTGAGTACGCTCAACTTGTTGTTGTAATGCTAAAGCTGGTGGAGAATCTGCTTCATATTGACTTGCTCGTTGCTCTAGTTTTTTTACACTTGCATTTAATCGTTTAGTAAAGGCAGGAGATTCACTACATTTTGTTAACCCACCAATATCAGCTAATGCTTGGCTTGGAGTTAAAGCAATTAAAACAGCGAACAATAAAGTTAATAAATTGACACGTTTCATTTGAAATCAAAAGAATTAAAAATATATAATTTAGTAAAAAATTTCATAAAAATTAAAATTACTAATATATATAATAATTTAGTTTTTAATAAAAAACCATTTTTATTAAAAAAATTAATTCCAGTTTAAAAACAAATAAAAAACAAAATAAATAATATTTTAAAAGATACAATTGAATATAAGACTTTTTCTTTAAATTGAGAAATTCAACCTTATTGAAATCCTAGAGCCCAAACCTTTTATAAGAGTTATTAGTACTCTAGGATTTTTTGTTAGTTATTCAAGATCACGACGATTAGGATTTCGTGAAGGATCACTTGAAAGGAAACCAAAAATAAATAAAGAAACAAAAAAGATAACTGTTGTGTACACTAAAATTTTTAAAGTTAACATTTAATTTTTCCTAAAAACTGTTTTTAATAATATTAATTATACTAAAATATAATAATTATGACTTATTTAATTGAATAAAAAATCTTAATTATTAATTTCTTGAATAAATTTTTATGATTTTAAAAGTAATGGGTAGAGTTTAAAAACAGAAATTTCAATTTGTTTATCCAACAAATTAATAATACGATCTGTATTTATCTCCCTAATTGATATATAACCTTCAATTATAATATAATCATCAGGTTGATAATATTTTGCAACATCATAACTGAGTTTTCCCCAGACTGAAACTTGAAGTATTACTTTACTATTATTGTTTCTAATTTGGGGTAATTGAACTGTTAATTCAGTAAGAGATGTTCCATCTGAAAAAAAACTTTGTCCCGAGTTTTTAATAACTTTTACGGTAAAAATAACATAATTCATACGGTTTATATGAATTTTAAATTATTAGATTTTTTTGTTTTTGAATATCTTCAAAATTAATATCTCTTAATCGTTTTAATAAGCGAATAAAATATTCTAAGAAATAATCATCTAATTGGTTAATTTCATTTGATTTAACTTTAAAAGTTTTGTATAAATCGAACGTTGATTTTGAAAAATCATTTTCAACATTTAAAATTTCTACAAATGCTAAACGGTCACTAATATTTTGCCCCCATTCAAAGAAACCTAAAAATTTAGTAACTATTTTTAAAATGAAAAGTGGAATTTGATTAACTTTAGCTGATTGACCTGCAAGTTGTTCACATAAATTTATAATTTCTGATGAAACCCAGCCTTTTGGCCCCCCTAAAAAGAAAGTTTTATTTTCAGTCGCAGGAAGTTGCAAAGCTTTTAAACAAAATTTTGCAATATCCTGTGTATCCATATACGATACACACGTATTTTCATTCGTTACCCAAATAGGTAAATTTTCTAAGATAGGAATCGCATATTGTTCAATTAAGCCTTGATAAAATCCAGTTAAACGAAAAATTGTATAAGGAATTTGTGATTCTTTTAGTTTAACTTCAATCCCTTGTTTCATTTTCATTAAAGGAATATTTGAAAACTGATCTAAGTTTTGTGTGGAACAAAATATAAATCGTTTAACTTTTGCTGCTTTTGCTGCTTCAATTAACGCTAATTTACCATTCCAATCAACAGTTTTTACTATATCTAAATCAGATGGTCGACTTGTAGAAGCATCAATAACTGCAGTAATACCCTGTAAACATGGAGGAATTGTTTCAGGTATACTTAAATCACCATAAATTAATTCCGCACCCCATTCTTTTAAAAAATTAGCTTTACGGAAATTACGGACTAAACATCTAACTGGATAACCTTTCGTTAAAGCTTGTAAAACAATTTGACGACCTAAAGTACCTGTACCTCCAACAATTAATAAACTCATAATTATACATTAAACAATTCATACTTTTTAATTAAAAACTGTACTTTGTAATATATCATCAGCTTCAATATTAACTAATTCTTTTTTAGTTAATACCTGACCTCGACTATCAAAAATACGGTTTGCTTGACGCATTCGCGCTCTATCTAATGCATTTTTTATACTACGAGCATTAGCAAATAAAGGTTTTTGTTTTCTCCGAGTAATATAATCCGTCAATGCAATCTCAGCTTGAGGTGTTAGTTGATATTGCTGTTCTTCTAACATCATTTTTGCAATTGTTAATAACTCTTCAACTGAATAATCAGGGAAATCAATATGGTTTGCAATTCGTGAAGATAAACCAGGATTTGATTCATAAAATTTATCCATTGGTTCTTTATATCCAGCTAAGATAACAACTAGATCATCACGTTGATTTTCCATTACCTGTAATAGAATTTCAATCGCTTCAGAGCCATAATCTCTTTCATTATCCGGTTTATATAAATAGTAAGCTTCATCAATAAATAACACACCACCCATAGCTTTTTTAAGAACTTCTTTTGTTTTAGGGGCAGTATGACCAATATATTGACCAACTAAATCATCTCGTGTAACAGTTAACAAATGACCTTTCTTTACATATCCTAACTGAAATAAAATATCAGCCATTTTCAATCCTACAGTAGTTTTCCCAGTACCTGGACTTCCAGTAAAAGACATATGTAAACCTGGACTGCTTGCTG
>Ga0316188_10000169_pt1:0-5000 | contig 23451 bp, 28 predicted proteins | sample Phiworburrow1_MG_FD_204933 | JGI IMG/M metagenome (GOLD analysis project Ga0316188, IMG submission 204933) | Coastal sediment microbial communities from Maine, United States - Phippsburg worm burrow 1 | ecosystem: Environmental > Aquatic > Marine > Coastal > Sediment | place: USA: Maine... | reverse complement strand
TTTATAAATTTAATAATTATTATTATATGAATAACTTTTGGACTAACATAGTTCGATATCCCCGATTTTTTATCAGTAGCATGGTAGGGTTAATATTGGTTATATTAACGCCTTTTAGGAATTTATTTAAAACACCAAAATTACGTTGGTTTTTAATTTTATTTAGCTTAATTTTTATTGTAAGTTTATATTTTATTATTCGAAATATGGTTGCTTTATAAACTCAAAAATTTTAAAGCGAAAAGTATTAATTTCTTAGTCAATTAAATTAGATGAGAGTTAAGTTTTTCCCTGAGAAAACTTAACTATAAAAAATAAGTAATCTTTTCTAAGTTACATAATAGTTAAAAATTTGAACTAATAATTTTATTTTTATAGCTATGCTTACAAAAAAAGCTGGTGAAGGGATTTGAACCCCCAACCTACGGATTACAAATCCGTTGCTCTACCGTTGAGCTACACCAGCTATATACTGTATTAAACGTACTTTAGTTCCCAAAAGTTTTTAACGACTAAAATTTTTTTAAATTACATAATCAGATAGTACTGTTAAATAAGCAAAAAAGCAAGAGCTAAAATATAAATTTTTTAAAGTGTCTCTTTAAAAAAATCATTAAATTAAAAGCAATTTCAAATTTTGTTGTTTTTAATATTTTAGATATGTTACAATTTATTGTAAAGTTATATTTATATAAAAATTAATTACAATAAAAAAATGGGACAAAAAATTTTACGAGCATTACTAGTAGGAATAATGCTTATTAGTACTATTGACTTAAGTGTCAAAACATTTGAAATGCAAACCCCTGAAAGTCCAGAAAATATAAGAAATGAAGCCCAATTGAATCAAAATGTTGTAAGTTCACGTATGACATACGGCCGTTTCTTAGAATATTTAGAAATGGGATGGGTGAAACAAGTTGATTTATATGATAATAGTCGAAATGCTATAGTTCAAGCTTCTAGTCCAGAATTAGGCAATCGACCGCAAACAATTCGCGTTGAAATTCCAGTAGGAGCTTCTCAATTAATACAAAAATTAAAAGAATACAATATTGATTTTGATGCACATCCAGCAGAACAAAAAAATCTTTTTGTTACTATAGCAAGTAATTTACTTTTACCTTTAATTTTTATTGCTGGTTTAGTTTATTTCTTCCAAAATTCTGAAAACTTTGGTGGTGGTTCTGGTCAGTCACCATTAAGTTTAGGTAAATCAACAGCACGATTTGAGAAACGACCAGACACAGGAATTAATTTTAGTGATATTGCTGGGATTGATGAGGCAAAAGCAGAATTTGAAGAAATTGTTTCGTTTTTAAAAGAACCGGAAAAATATACTGTGGTTGGTGCAAAAATTCCAAAAGGAATTTTATTAGTTGGACCTCCAGGAACAGGAAAAACATTATTAGCAAAAGCAATTGCAAATGAAGCAGACGTTCCATTCTTTAGTGTAGCAGGTTCTGAATTCGTTGAAATGTTTATTGGTATTGGTGCAGCAAGGGTAAGAGACTTATTCACAAAAGCTTCTGAAAATGCTCCTTGTATTGTCTTTATTGATGAAATTGATGCAGTCGGTCGAGAACGTGGTGCTGGTGTTGGTGGCGGAAATGATGAGCGCGAACAAACACTAAACCAATTATTAACTGAAATGGATGGTTTTAAAGAAAATAAAGGTGTAATTGTTGTTGGTGCTACAAACCGTGTAGATATTTTAGATGCAGCCTTATTACGTCCTGGGCGATTTGATAGACAAGTTACAGTTAATTTACCAGATCGATTAGGCCGTATCAGTATTTTAAAAGTTCATGCGAAAAATAAACCTTTAGGAGAAGATGTTTCATTAGTTCAATTAGCAAATCGAACACCAGGATTCTCAGGTGCTGATTTAGCAAATTTATTAAATGAAGCTGCAATTTTAGCAACACGATACAAAAAAGCAACCATTACAAAAAACGAGGTAAATCAAGCTATTGATAGAGTTATTGGTGGTATTGCTGGCACTCCAATGGACGATAGCAAAAACAAAAAATTAATTGCTTACCATGAGGTTGGCCATGCGATTACAGGTACAGTATTACAATCGCACGATGAAGTAGAGAAAATTACAATTACTCCAAGGGGGTCAGCGAAAGGTTTAACTTGGTTTACACCGGAAGAAGATCAAAGCTTAATTTCTCGTTCAGCGTTATTAGCACGAATTATAGGAACCTTAGGTGGTCGTGCAGCAGAACAAATTATTTTTGGTGATCCAGAAGTTACGACTGGTGCAAGTAGTGATTTACAACAAGTTACTAATTTAGCACGTCAAATGGTAACTCGTTTTGGTATGTCTAATATTGGGCCAATTGCTTTAGAAGATGAATCTAATGGTCAAGTTTTTTTAGGGGGAACAATGAATCAAGATTCAGAATACCCTGAAAGTGTTGCAGATAGAATTGATGATGAAGTATGTAAAATTATTAATTATTGTGAAGAAAAAGCTCTTCAAATAATTTTAGACAATCGTGTAATTATTGATTTAGTTGTTGAACGGTTATTAGACGTTGAAACAATGGAAGGAGATGAATTCCGTGAGTTGTTAAGTAGTTATACAATTTTACCAAATAAAAAAGCAGCTTACATTTCAAAATTAGTTTAGTAAAACGGACATTTTTTAATACTCAAAAATCTTAATATTTTAATTTATAGAGATTACTAAGTTATAGATTTTAAATATTGCTATATAAACTGTATAAATATACAATTAGTCTAAAATATAAGAAGCTTAAGAACTAAGATTTATTTTCAGCTTTATTATTAATATTTATACCAACTTAAAAAAATACATTTAAAAATTTAAGGAAGTTTATGGCAAAAAAAAGTATGGTTGAGAGAGAGAAAAAACGAATTAAACTAAATACGAAATATGAATCAAAACGTCAAGCGTTATTAGAAGAATATAATAGTACTAGTGATTTTAATTTAAAATTAGAAATTCATTCTAAAATCCAACGCTTACCTAGAAATAGTTCTAAAATTCGTATTCGAAATCGTTGTTGGAAAACAGGCCGTCCTAGAGGTTTTTATCGAGATTTTGGCGTATCACGTCATGTTTTACGTGAAATGGCTCACCAATGTCTATTACCAGGGGTTACTAAATCAAGTTGGTAAACAATAAAAATTAACAAATTATATTTAAATTACATATTTAAACTATAATTTAAATATAATTTGTTAGAGTAATGTTAAAAAATAAGATACTCTAATTCCTTAGAATTAATTTACGTTAGAAATTTATATAAAATAATATTATGATTACTGATTTTCAAGTTTATATTGCATTAATGTCTGCTTTACTGGCAAGTGTTTTAGCTATTCGTTTAGGTGCAACACTTTACCAATAATTTAAACTTTAATCAAAAATTTATATATTTAATTGATAATTATGGTAACACAAGATTTAAAAAAATTCTCTTCACCTGTTTTTCCATTTACTGCAATTGTGGGTCAAGAAGAAATGAAATTGGCTTTACAATTAAATGTAATTGACCCAAAAATTGGTGGGGTTATGATTATGGGAGACCGTGGTACAGGGAAATCTACAACAATTAGAGCTATTGCTGATTTACTTCCAGAGATTGAAGTGGTAAAAGATGACCCTTTTAACTCACATAAATCAGACTTAGATTTAATGGGAAATGAAGTAAAAACTGCAATTCAAAATGGTGAACCATTAGAAACAGAATTTATTAAAATTCCGATGGTAGATTTACCCCTCGGAGCAACTGAAGATCGTGTTTGTGGGACAATTGATATTGAAAAAGCATTAACTGAAGGGATAAAAGCCTTTGAACCAGGCTTATTAGCAAAAGCTAATCGTGGGTTACTATATGTTGACGAAGTTAATTTATTAGATGACCACCTAGTTGATATTTTATTAGATTCAGCAGCTTCTGGTTGGAATACTGTTGAACGAGAAGGAATTTCAATTCGCCATCCTGCTCGATTTGTATTAGTTGGATCAGGTAACCCGGAGGAAGGGGAATTACGTCCGCAATTATTAGATCGGTTTGGTATGCATGCAGAAATTCGTACTGTTAAAGATCCAATTCTACGTGTAAAAGTAGTTGAAGAACGGACATCATTTGACCAAACACCAATGGCCTGGATAGAAAATTATGAAGCTCAGCAACAAGAGTTACGTACTAAAATTGTTGATGCTCAAAAACTATTACCAAATATTCAAATTGATTACGATTTCCGTGTTAAAATATCTGAAGTTTGTAGTCAGTTAGATGTAGATGGCTTAAGAGGTGACATTGTAACAAACCGTGCTGCAAAAGCACATGCAGCATATAACGGTAGAGAAAAGGTAACACTAGAAGATATTGAAAAGATTATTACGTTATGTTTACGCCATCGTTTAAGAAAAGATCCATTAGAGTCAATTGATTCAGGAGATAAAGTATCAAAAGTCTTTAAGGAAGTGTTTGAAATTGAAGATTAAACATGGAATACCTGAATTCTTAAAAGAATTCATCTAGGGGTCGTTAAGCGGTTTGGTTTGATCTTTTATTCCCAATAATCAATTAAAATGTATGCTAAATTATAGTTTTATAATTTGGCATACATTTCGTTAACTTTACTGTATTACTTATAGTAATTTTTAAGTTTTTTTTCGATAAAATTAAAAATCATGTATAATATATTATGAAAACTCATATTTAACAAATAGATAAACATATTAACTATTTTTTATTTTCTATGAGAGTTTCATAGATTTCCGTCTCCCAAAAGGAGAAAATCAATGGCAATAAGCTCAACAGAGCGTCGTTCGAAAAACGTACAAGTTTTTGTAGAAAAAGACGCTGTAGAAACTAGTTTCGCAAAATGGGCCCAACCAGGACATTTTTCAAGAACCTTAGCTAAAGGTCCAAAAACAACTACATGGATTTGGAACTTACATGCTGATGCTCATGATTTTGATAGTCAAACAAGCTCATTAGAAGAAGTTTCTC
>Ga0316188_10000168_pt1 | contig 23470 bp, 17 predicted proteins | sample Phiworburrow1_MG_FD_204933 | JGI IMG/M metagenome (GOLD analysis project Ga0316188, IMG submission 204933) | Coastal sediment microbial communities from Maine, United States - Phippsburg worm burrow 1 | ecosystem: Environmental > Aquatic > Marine > Coastal > Sediment | place: USA: Maine... | reverse complement strand
TGGCAGCTCATCGTCGGCAAGGTCATGGCAACCTGTCTGTTTATGGTGCTGTCACTCATCGTCAGCCTCCTTGCGTTCTCCGTGTCACTGTCCTTTGTACCCCTGGCGGAAGTTGGCATGGCCAGTAACTTCGGTCTCCTGGTGGCGGCCAAAATATTTTTGGTCATGCTGCCATTTGCACTGATTGGCGCCGCTGGCATGACGGCCGTAGCCTCGTTCACCAAGAGTTACAAAGAGGCACAAACCTACCTTCAGGTCCTGATGCTTGTGCCAACCCTGCCGATTATCGTTGCCGCCTTGTTCACCCTGAAACCCACCCTGGCGCTAATGCTGATTCCCTCGTTGTCCCAGCACCTGGTCATCACGGGTTTAATGAAAGCGGACCCCCTGGCCATGAGCTTTGTAGCGACCTCTTTCATTGCCACGTTCGGCATAGGTCTCGCCCTGCTGGGACTTGCCACCAGGCTCTACAGGCGAGAAGGGATATTGGGATAACCCGTATCCCGTGACCTGAGTCACGTTTCGAGCCAAAAAAACTCTCATTCCCGGGCGGCCTGAGACAATATCAGGCGTGGCGAGCCATTGGCCGCCTTGAAAGAAATATAAAAGCGCCTGAGCGCAACTGGCCGCATCAATGAGGAAGGGATGAAAGACTGGTTCAAACCAGATGAAGATCCAAAGCAGGTATTACGCCTGCGTCGTTTCCTTATGGGTGTCTCTTATTACGGAATCTGGCTGGCGATTATCGGCTTGATGACCGTCCAGGGCAGCATGCACCTGACGGCACCGTTTCTGTCTGTAGCCCTAACCGGCGCGGTTATCTCAAACCTGGTTTTTTTCACGCTGGTGCGCTCCGGTATGAACCTCCAGCTGCGTGATCCCTCAATGACGTTTTCCCAACTCGTGGTTGGGCTGAGCTGGGCAATGGTCCTCCTGGTGATGACTTACGAGGTCCGCGACCTGTTGCTGCTGGCTTACATCTCCCCGGTCTTCTTCGGCATGTTCAAACTGGATCAGAAGGGCTTCATCCGGTTAGGCATATTCGCATGGGTTGGTTACCTGGCGGTGACCGGCCTGGATTACTGGATGCACCCTGGCCAGGTAGACACCGCCTACCAGTTGCTGCGTCTATTCGTGGTTGCTGCCATGTTGTTCTGGACAGGCTATTTCAGTCTCCACGTTGCCCGCTTGAAGGGTCGGCTTCGCCAACAGACCCGGGAACTCGAAGTGATGGTGGCGGAGGTGACCGAACTGGCAGAGCGTGATGATTTGACCAAGGCATACAACCGCCGATTCATCATGGATTCCCTGGATCTGGAGAAAACCCGGGCAAACCGATCCGGCATTCCATTTTCAATCTGTATTCTCGACCTGGATAATTTCAAGCTGATCAATGATCGCTTCGGTCACCTGGCCGGGGATCGAGTACTCACCGCCTTCGCCGAAAGAGCCCGGGCCGAACTCAGGGGCCTGGACGTCATGGGGCGCGCCGAGAACGGCGCCTGGTTCGGTCGCTACGGCGGAGAGGAATTCATCATCCTGTTTCCCAACACCTCTCTGCTCGGTGCCAGGAATTGCGTTGAGCGCATTCGCCACGTCACCGCCAACACCGCGTTCGAGGAAGTGTTACGGGTAACCGTCTCCGGCGGTGTAACCGAATACCGCATCGGGGAGGATGTAGAGGAAACTCTGCGCCGTGCCGACCAGGCCATGTATGACGCAAAGAATGGCGGTCGAAACCAGATTGAGTGTGCCGGTGAACTGGGCAGCACTCATGTCCCGTCAGATTTCGGAAGCCAGGTAGTCGTCGGACTGTTTGGAAAGGGAAAGGCCGTCCCGGCCAAAAAATAAGCAGCGCCATCACGAGCTCTTCGCCCCCGTCAATAGGGGGCAAACCAATCGGGTGTCAGGCCATTCAAAACCTGTCCCAGGGCCACCTGCCGACGAATAAGCCGCCGACCTGACAGGCGACTTTGTCCTAGGGTGCAGCCAGGGTCGTGGTCGGGGCAGGAAGTCGATACCAAAGATTTTCATACGCCAGGTCGGACCAGTTCGCATAACCCAATGCCTTACTAACCATATCCTCGTCAGGGTCGGTTTCCTCGCCGTAATCCGAGCCCCTGTAGATAAACTGCCTGGGTGACAGGTCTCTTTGCAGCACCAGGACCTTGTCGTTTTCCAGGTAGGCCATGCTGGTGTAGTACTGCATCAACGCTCTGCCCGGATCGGCAGCAATCTCGGGCCGGGTCAGGTCACGCCCGACCATCGGATGTTCCACGCTTAAGCCCATCAGGGAAAGCAGGGTCGGGCCCAAATCAATCTGACTGGCAATTGCGCTGTGCCGGGCAGGACTTACGCTTCCGCCCAGGATCAGCCCTGGAATATGGAAACGTTCAATCGGCACCAGGCTTGCACCATAGACCCGGGAATTGTGATCGGCCACCACCAGGAAAATCGTGTTCTCCCAATAGCTGGACTTCCTGGCCTTTTCGAAAAATTCACCCAGGGCATGATCAGCGTATTTGACTGCGTTGTTGACGGTATTGGGGTCCGGCTCATAAAGCTCAATTCGGCCATCAGGGTATTCGTAGGGCGAATGATTGGTAGAGCTGAAAACCAGGCTGAAGAAAGGTCCTTCGGCGGCCTCGAACTCTTCATGTGCCCGCTGCAGCAGATCCTCATCAGAGACGCCCCAGGAACCCAGGAACACCGGGTTCTCATAATCGTTCTGATCAATCACGCTGTCGAAGCCGTTACCCATAAAGAAGCGACGCATATTGTCGAAATGCCCCTCGCCTCCATAAATGAAACTAGTGGAATAACCCTGGGTTTTAAGTAACGAGGCCAGGGTGAAAAAATCTCGCTGGGATTTGGACAGCTTGACCACGCTTTCCTTGGCCGCGGGAGTAAAGCCGGTAACCACAGCTTCAATTCCCCGAATGGAGCGGGTGCCTGTGGCATACAGCCTCTCAAACCACAGGCCCTGTTCCGCCAGTCCATCCAGGTGCGGTGTAAGCGGCAGGCCACCCAGTGAGCCGACAAATTCAGCGCCCAGGCTTTCCTCAAGCACGATCACCAGGTTCATCGGGTGATCGGCATGTGCGGTGGCAATCTGTTTATGCAGGGTGGGAATGGCCTCGTTCCGGAAACTGCCCGCTGGCAGTTTCATCTCGGTTCGGATTCTTGCCACCACTTCTTCAGCAGGCATTCTGGAATAGGGGAACCCGTCTCCGGATTCACGCAGACGTTCATAGGCGGCGTAAAAAAGCGTGTAACTGGAATTCAGTGACAGCTCATTGACCATCGGGTCATTGGACAAGGCCACGACGCTGGGATTCACTGGACGGTGGTCCAGGGTGGAGCGAACCATCATGACGCAAATTACCAACAACACCGGTGTGGCAAGCAAGGCCGTGAAAAATCCGGGCTTGCGGGCCATTTCCAAAGACCAGCGCAAACGACTCCGCATGAAAAACAAGCTTATCGGAGCTGCCGCAAAACCCAATACCAACTGCATCGGGTACGCCTTCCACAAGGTGGAAAGCACTTCTTTTGGGTAGATCAGGTATTTAAAGAACAGCGCATTGGGGCGCACATCGTATTGGGTGATGAACGATGGCGTGGACAGTTCCATGAAAACCAGCAAGGCAAACCCCAGGGGCAGATACCAGCCGAGCATGCCGCGCCAAAATGACCAGCCCACTCGTCCCATGCCCGCCAGGGGAAATGTAAGTACCGGGATCGCGAACAGCAGTCCACACATCACCAGGTCAAAACGCAGGCCTTGAACCAGGACGTTCTGCAACATGCCCGCATCACTAACCCGCTCCCACTGCCACGCGACTAATCCCAGCCGCGAAAGGCCGAGCAAGATTAATGCGAAAAGCAAGAATGTGCGTAGTGGCTTCAGGACATCCATCAAGTCCACAAACCTGCTTGAAATCGTTTTGTTCATATACTGCTTGCCAACCTGCGTAGGGACCATAGCCTTGTGGCTATAGCGTCATGTCTGCCCTGAATTATAAGGGCAGTACATTGGGTTCAACGGTGCAATCCCTGCGAACGACAGTCTACTTGCCGATACAGAAGCTGGAGAAAATTCGACCCAGCAAGTCATCACTGGAAAACTCTCCAGTGATCTCTCCCAGCGCTTCCTGCGCCAGGCGTAACTCTTCGGCCATCAACTCGCCTGCTCGTTGCTCACGTAGTTGACGACAACCTTCATCGAAGTTTCGCTTCGCTCTTCGCAGCGCATCCAGGTGACGACGCCTGGCAGAAAGGGTGCCGGATTCACTGACACGGTAGCCCATGCTGGACTTCAAATGATCTCGGAGCAAATCCAGTCCATCGCCCGTCAACGCGGATAAGGAAAGAACCGGATGAACGCCTTGCTCCAGGCCAGGCTGTTCATCGCTCAAATCAATCTTGTTGCGCAGTACGGTGACCGGTACACCGTCGGGAACCTCCGCTAGCATTTGGGCTGAATCCTGGTCCGATCCCGGCGAGGCATCTACCACTAATAAGACTCGATCAGCGGTGATAAGTTCCTTACGCGCCCGGCGCATGCCTTCAGCTTCAATGTGATCTGCATCATCTCTCAAGCCGGCAGTATCGATAATATGCAATGGCATGCCATCGATATGAATTCGCTCGCGCAACACATCGCGAGTGGTCCCGGGTACATCGGTCACAATCGCTGCATCATATCCAGCCAGGCGATTAAGCAGGCTGGATTTTCCGGCATTCGGGCGACCCAGGATTACCACCCGCATGCCTTCCTGCAACAGGCAACCCTGGCGAGCGTCACGCTCCAGGTTGTCGAACGCAGAAAGCAGTGATTCTATGCGGCGGGTAATTTCCACATCCGAGAGAAAATCAATTTCTTCTTCCGGAAAATCTATTGCCGCTTCCACGTAAATTCGGCACTGAACCAAGGCCTCGACTATCTCGTGAACCCGACGGGAAAACTCACCTTCCAGCGAACGCAGGGCAGCACGCGCTGCTTGCTCCGAGCCACTGTCGATCAGGTCGGCAATAGCCTCGGCCTGGGCAAGGTCCAGCTTGTCATTAAGAAATGCCCGACGGGAAAACTCGCCCGGTTCAGCAAGGCGGGCACCCAGTTCAAGGGTGCGTGCCAGCAACATGTCCTGGACTACCGGGCCACCGTGACCATGCAATTCGAGGACATGTTCACCTGTGAAAGAATTAGGTGCCGGAAAATACAAGGCAAGGCCATCGTCTACCGGTTTCCCCTGGGCATCACGAAAGTGACCGAAGACTGCCATTCGCGGGGTGGGCAGATGCCCGAGTAATGTCCTGGCCAGGCCCGGCACACCGGCGCCGGATATTCTAATGATGCCCACCCCCCCTCGACCCGGGGGCGTGGCAACTGCGGCAATGGTGTCGGTATAGCTGGCGCTCATGATCCAGGCGGGTGCGGGAGTGACGATGCTCCGATCATACCTGGGCCTGTCATCCTGGCGTACGGGAGCTAGTGCTCCCGTGCCACCACCTTGTTGATTCGCCACTGCTGTGCAATCGACAACAGGTTATTCACGAACCAGTACAGCACCAGGCCAGACGGGAAGAAAGCGAAGAACACCGTGAAAACAACCGGCATAGCCATCATCACCTTGGCCTGGATGGGATCCGGAGGCGTCGGGTTGAGCTTCTGCTGGAAGAACATGGTGATGCCCATCAGCAAAGGCAGTACGAAATAGGGGTCCTTGGAGGACAGGTCGTTTAACCACAGGGCAAACGGTGCCTGGCGCATTTCAACCGATTCAATAAGTACCCAGTACAAGGCGATAAACACCGGCATCTGAACTACGATGGGCAAACAACCCGCCGCCGGATTTACTTTTTCCTTGCGATACAATTCCATCATCGCCTGGCTCAAGCCCTGGCGATCATCCTTGAAGCGTTCCTGAAGGTGCTTCACACGGGGCTGCATGTTACGCATCTTGGCCATGGAGCGACCACTGGTTTCCTGCAACTTGTAGAACACCAGCTTGATAAGCATGGTCAGCAAAATAATCGACCAACCCCAGTTGCCCACGTAGGACTGGATTTTCCGCAACACCCAGAACAGGGGCTGGGAAATCACAGTCAGCCAGCCATAATCCACGGTGAGCTTCAGGCCGTTTGCGGTGGCTTCCATCTGGTCCTGCAACTTGGGGCCGGCAAACAATATTTGCTCGACACTGGTGCTCTGTCCTGCGGGCAAACTCTGTTGCAATCCAATCGCTGACTGCAGTACCTGTCCACTGCGGGTCAGGTTCACCTTGTAACGGTAGCTGTCACCAATATGCGGTATAGCGGCAACCAGGAAGTGATGCTGAATGGATGCGACCCAGCCGCCAGTGGCAGTCAGGCTGACCGGCTCTGCGACCAGGTCTTCGGGATCGATCTTCTGGTATTTCTCTCCGTTGTAGATGACCGGACCAATGTATGAATAGCTGTCCACGTCCGTCATGCTGCGCGAGCGAACCACCGCGTCACGACGCAGCTGCAGGTAAGGCGCAACGGTAATATCCACGTTGCTGCGGTTTTCTACCGAGTAATTCAACCCGATGCGATATCCGCCTCGAGTGAACGTATAAACCTTGGTGACTACCAGCCCATTGGCATCCGTCCAGGTAAATGGCACATCCAGTGTATTTTCACCATCCAGCATGCGGTATTCGGTTTTAGCGCTGGTGTATGCAGCAAGATGGGTAGGTTCATCCGTCGCTCCCGGAATACGCAATCCTGTCTGGTACACGAAGTTGTGGCCGACGGTGGTGTCCAGCAGTCGCATATGAACATCAGGCTGGTTCTTGGCAACCGGATAACGGTTCAGTTCCAGCTGCTGAATGTCAGCACCCTGGGTGTTGATCAGCAGGTCAAAAACGTCGGTGACAACCCGCACATAACTGGCGCTGCCAGTGTCTTGAGGAACCTCAACAGGATCGGCACCAGATGGGGCTGCCACGCTGGGTAACTCAGCGGAATCAATCGATCCCGCGACCGGAATTTCCCCGGAGCCGGGTTGCGTCACCTGGCTGGCAGACTGGCGGGGCGACACCACGGTGTTGTCGACAAGCCAGGCCTGGTAAAGAAAAAACCACACCAGTGCTACAGCACCCCAAATGAACAAACGTTGGTTATCCATGCGGATCAAGTCCTCAAATTTACTCGTGCCTGTGCGGCACAGGATCCCAGCCGCCGGCGTTAAATGGGTGACAGCGCCCGATACGGCGCAATGCTAGCCAGCCGCCGCGCAGCGCACCGTACTCGGTGATGGCGGTGGCGGCGTATTCGGAACAGCTTGGGGAAAACCGGCAACGCGGTCCCAACAAGGGGCTGATAAGCCACTGATAGGCACGGATTAACGCGATGAAGAGTCGTCGCATTTTCTTTTGATCCTTTGCCAATGTTCTTGAAGGCTGTGGCGCAGGCGACTGTTTTCAGCCTCCCTTGCTCCAGCACGGCTCATTACCACCAAGTCTACGCCCGGTAGCCCGCTTCGGGCCATGCGGAAAGACTCTCGAATAACCCGCTTGATTCGATTTCGCTGGACAGCGTTTCCCGATGCCTTGACCGAAATCGCCATACCCAGGCGCGCTTGCCCAACGCCGTTACCGCGCGCAAGCACGGTGAACAACGAATCGGCGGAACGTACGTTCCCGCGGAAGACCTGAGAAAACTCAGTCGGCCTGGTAAGGCGGTTCCGGCGGGGAAGTGTCTGGGATAGATCTGATCTTCGACGGACCGTTAGGTCTGTAGCGTCGTCAATCAGGGGCAGAGCCGCACGCGACCCTTGGCACGACGACGAGCCAGGACCTGACGTCCGGCCTTGGTTGCCATGCGGGCACGGAAACCGTGTGTGCGGGCGCGCTTGATAGTGCTAGGTTGAAATGTGCGTTTCATGTCGCTTATTACCTGATCAGTAAATCTTTAAGCGTCGACTGGGCTGCCCCGCGACGTAAAACAGGCAATTTTAGGGGCTGAGCCCTTGCAGGTCAACATGATTAATACTTTAGCTTATACCGGGCCGCCAGGGGGTGTGGATAACTAGGCCCGGTAATGTGGATAACTTTGCCGAAGATGGGTTATGCTCCCGAGCCTTTCCCCTGTTATCCACAGCCAAACGAGAAGCGAATAAGCAAGTGGGTGGATCTATCTGGAACCGCTGTATCAGCCAACTTGAGCATGAGTTGCCCGAGCAGCAATTTAGTACCTGGATTCGCCCCCTGCAAGCGGTTGAGGAAGACGGGCAGCTCACGCTGCTGGCGCCTAATCGCTTTGTGGTCAACTGGATTGATCAGCATTTCATGGGGCGGATTTCGGCACTGGTGATGGAATACTCGGCCGGCAAGAACATCCAGGTGAAGGTCGAGGTGGGTACCCGGGAAAAGGCAGCGCCCCCACCCAGTTTCACCACCGCAACTCCGACGCCGCGTCCCGAAGCGGCGCACCTGCTGGGCAGCAGACTTAATCCGGAATTCACTTTCGAGACCTTTGTCGAGGGTAAAAGCAATCAACTGGCCCGGGCCGCGGCGCTGCAGGTTGCGCAAAATCCTGGCCAGGCCTACAACCCGCTGTTCTTTTACGGTGGTGTGGGGCTGGGTAAAACCCATTTAATGCAAAGCGTGGGAAACCTGATCAGGGCCCATAACCCGGAAGCCAAAGTCGCCTACGTACATTCTGAGCGTTTTGTGGGTGACATGGTGCGTGCCTTGCAACACAACACCATCAACGAGTTCAAGCGAGCCTACCGGGGCCTGGACGCCCTGTTGATCGATGATATCCAGTTTTTTGCTGGCAAAGAGCGCTCACAGGAAGAATTTTTCCATACTTTCAATGCCTTACTTGAAGGGCAGCAGCAGGTAATCCTGACCTGCGATCGCTATCCCAAGGAAGTAAACGGGCTGGAAGAGAGGCTGAAATCCCGCTTCGGCTGGGGCCTGACGGTGTCCATCGAGCCGCCGGAACTTGAAACCAGTGTTGCCATCCTGATGAGTAAAGCCGAGTCCGCGGGTATTCGCCTGCCCGAAGAGGTGGCGTTTTTTATTGCCAAGCGAATTCGCTCCAACGTTCGAGAACTGGAAGGCGCGTTGCGCAGAGTAAAAGCCAACGCGCAATTCACCGGACGTCCCATTACACTGGACTTTGCCAAGGAGGCCCTGAAGGATCTGTTGGCACTCCAGGAAAAATTGGTGACAATCGAGAATATCCAGAAGACGGTGGCGGAATACTTCAAAATCCGGGTAGCAGACCTGCTGTCGAAACGTCGCAGTCGTTCGATTACCCGTCCTCGGCAAATGGCCATGGCCTTGTCGAAGGAGTTAACAAACCATAGTCTTCCAGAGATTGGTGATGCCTATGGCGGGCGTGATCACACAACTGTGATGCACGCCTGCAAGCGGGTTAAAGAGCTGCGGGGCATGGAAAGTCGGGTAGACGAGGACTATTTAAACCTGTTGAGAACCCTGACAGGATGATGTGGATAAACTGTGGTCAAAAAATGACCTGGTTTTTATCCACATGTCGTACACAGCTGATACCGACCTTTACAGGGGGGTTGTTAGCCCGGGTTTTTGATTGTAACACTTTGATTTTGTTGTTAAAAAATTAGTTATGCACACAAAAAGCGGTCACTAATAACAACAATAAGTACTATATCTTAAAGAATATATATTAAGGGTGGGAAGATGAAGCTCAGCGCGAACAGAGAAGTATTACTTGCACCCCTGCAAGCAGTGATCGGCGTGGTTGAACGAAGACAGACCATGCCTATTCTGGCTAATATGCTTGTCGTTGCCCGCCAGGGTGTTCTATCAGTCACAGCTACTGACCTGGAAGTGGAACTGGTAGCCAGTACCGAGGTGAACGTCGAAGAAGAGGGGGAAATCACTCTTCCTGGCCGCAAGCTACTGGATATCTGCAAGGCTTTGCCTGAGGGTGCAAAGATAAGTTTGTCCATCCTGGCTGACAAGGCGACCATCCGTTCAGGCAAGAGTCGCTTTACGCTGTCGACTCTCCCGGCTACTGAATTTCCTACCATCGAGGAAATGAATGTTCAGCAGAAGCTGAAGATTTCCCAGGATGCTATTCGCAGCTTATTGCAAAAAACCCATTTCTCCATGGCGCAGCAGGATGTCAGGTATTACCTGAATGGCCTGTTGCTGGAAGTTGAAGGCAATATCTTGCGAGCCGTGGCAACGGACGGACATCGCCTGGCACTGAGCGAAGTTGATTTTGATAGCAAAGAAAACAGCCAGGGTCTGCAGGTAATCGTTCCCCGCAAAGGTGTGTTGGAGTTGCAACGACTCCTGGGCTCCGATGCAGACGTCGTACTGAGTATCGGATCCAATCATATTCGAGTGGAATTGGACGGTATTCGCTTTACCTCCAAACTGATTGACGGACGTTTTCCGGAGTACGGACGCGTCATTCCCCAGGGCGCAAGCCAGGTCATGATCGCTGATCGGGGTATTCTCCGGGCAGCAATGCAGCGCACAGCCATTCTTTCAAATGAAAAATATCGCGGAATTCGCCTGGAGTTGAAGGCTGGATTACTCACCATGCAGGCCCACAACCCGGAGCAGGAAGAAGCTGAGGAGGAAGTGGAAGTCCAGTATGAGGGCGAGGAAATCGAAATTGGTTTCAACGTGAACTATATTCTGGACGCCCTGGGCGCTGTGGAAGGAGATGAGGTGCAGATCACTCTTGGGGACTCAAACAGTAGCTGCGTGATTTCTGAAGCCGGCGGCGCACGTAGCAAATACGTCGTGATGCCGATGCGTCTCTAGTTTCCGCCCCGGGCGGGTCAGGACCTTATGGCGCTGGAAAAACTTGTTATAAAGAATTTTCGGTGCCTGGAGTCAGTGGAGTTTGACCCGCATCCAGACGGAAATATCATTGTTGGCGAAAACGCCTCAGGCAAGACCAGTTTGCTCGAGGCGTTGTTCTTTGTAGGTCGGGGGCGTTCTTTCCGGCCTTCCCAGGCAGACGGACTTATCAGGGACGGCAGTTCGGCCTTCCAGTTGGTCGCCACGGTGGGCCACAAAAGGCGATCCCTGGTGCTGGGTCTGGAGGTTGCCAGGGAATCCAGAACGGTTCGGATAGGTGGCCAAGCGGCAAAATCCCTGGGGGAATTGGCGGAATATCTGCCTGTGCAGGTGATAGACCCCGATGTTCACAAGCTGGTTGAGGATGGCCCCGGGGGGAGAAGGCAGTTCCTGGATTTCGGAGTGTTTCACGTGGAACACACATTTTTGGGAACCTGGCGACGCTACCAGCGGGCGCTGAAGCAGCGGAACAAGGCGTTGAAAACCGACCCAAAGGTGGCGTCAGCCTGGGATCCGGAGTTGATTCAAGCGGGTGAAGCGCTGGATATCTTGCGTCGAACCTATGTGGATGAGTTGTTGCCAGTTGCGCGGGATTGGGTGCGGTTCTTCCTTGACGGGGAACTGGAGTTGAAATATCGCTCCGGTTGGTCGGCTGATCGCACATTGGCGGAAGCCCTGTCCCATAGTCACCAAAGGGATCGGGACTTCGGTGCCACCCTGGTTGGTCCTCACAGGGCTGACCTGGAGTTGCGGGTACATGAGCGTGCAGCCCGGGGCAGGGTGTCCCGCGGGCAGCAGAAGTTGCTGGCGTCGGCATTGCTGCTGGCCCAGGTAGAGCTGATGGAGACCCGCTCTGGTCCGGGTGTGTTACTGCTGGACGACCCGGCGGCGGAACTGGACAGTGAGCGGCTATCGCGTTTACTGGCGCGGGTTCAGGGCCTGGGCTCCCAGTGTTTTGTGACGGGTTTGAATCTTGAGGCCCTGGCCGAGTTTAAGAGTGAATCCGTGTTTCACGTGGAACAAGGTAATCTCAGAAGAGTGTTATAATGCGTCGATTGCTTTACGGGATATTGGGATGACCGAGCCAAAAACCTACGACTCTAAAAATATCAAGGTTCTGAAGGGCCTTGATGCCGTGAGAAAACGGCCTGGAATGTATATTGGTGACACAGACGATGGCACCGGTTTGCACCACATGGTCTTTGAAGTGGTGGATAACTCCATTGATGAAGCCCTGGCTGGATACTGCAAGGGTCTGGAAGTCATTATCCATGCGGATGAATCCGTCACCGTCAGTGATGACGGGCGCGGCATTCCTGTTGATATTCACCCGGAAGAGGGCCGTTCGGCTGCGGAGGTCATCATGACCGTTCTGCATGCGGGCGGTAAATTCGACGACAATTCCTACAAGGTATCCGGCGGACTGCACGGTGTGGGCGTGTCTGTGGTGAATGCCCTGTCCGATCATCTTGAGCTGACAATCCGGCGGGAAGGCAAAATCCACCGCCAGGAATACAGCCTGGGTGAACCCGTTGGGCCGTTAACCGTGGTAGGGGACTGTGATACTACAGGCACATCAGTGCGCTTTCGCCCCAGCCCCAAGATATTCACCAACATTGAATACCACTACGACATCCTGGCCAGACGCCTGCGTGAACTGTCTTTCCTCAACTCCGGTGTCCGGATTGAGTTGAAGGACGAGCGAACTGCCGAACATGTGGTGTTTGAGTACGATGGCGGTATTAGTGCATTTGTTCAGCATTTGAACCGCAACAAGACGCCCGTCCACCCAACGGTGATCCATTTCCAAACGGAAAAGGACAATATCGTGGTGGAAGTGGCCATGCAGTGGAATGATTCCTACCAGGAAAACATGTACTGCTTCACCAATAATATTCCCCAGCGCGATGGTGGTACCCACCTGGCGGGCTTCCGCGGTGCTCTGACCAGGACCCTGAACGGGTATATGGAGCGTGAGGGCCTGGCCAAGAAAGAGAAAGTCAGCACCAGTGGTGATGACGCCCGAGAAGGATTGACCGCCGTATTGTCGGTGAAAGTGCCGGATCCGAAGTTTTCGTCCCAGACCAAGGAAAAACTGGTTTCCTCAGAAGTGAAGGGCGTTGTTGAAGCGGTTACCGCTCAACGCCTGGAAGAATTCCTGCAGGAGAAACCCCAGGAAGCCAAGGCGCTGGTTTCAAAGATTATTGATGCTGCCCGTGCCAGGGAGGCCGCTCGCAAGGCCAGGGAGATGACCCGGCGCAAGGGCGCCCTGGATGTGGCGGGCCTGCCAGGAAAACTGGCGGATTGCCAGGAGAAGGACCCGGCATTATCTGAACTGTTCCTGGTGGAGGGTGACTCCGCAGGCGGATCGGCCAAACAGGGCCGGGACCGGCGTACCCAGGCTATCTTGCCCCTCAAGGGCAAGATCCTGAACGTGGAAAAAGCCAGGTTTGACAAGATGTTATCCTCAGCCGAGGTGGGTACTTTGATCACCGCTCTGGGCTGCGGAATCGGGCGCGAAGAGTTTAATCCGGACAAGCTGCGGTACCACAAGATCATCATCATGACCGATGCTGACGTGGATGGTTCCCATATCCGTACCCTGTTACTGACATTCTTTTATCGCCAGATGCCCCAGCTGATCGAGCGTGGACATATCTATATTGCCCAGCCCCCGCTGTACAAGATCAAGCGAGGAAGGCAGGAATATTATGTTAAAGATGATGCAGAGCTCACTGCGCTATTACTGAGTGTTGCCCTGGATAAGGCTGCCTTGTTTGTCTCGCCCGATGCCCCGCCTATTCAGGGTGTAGGGCTGGAAGCCCTGGCCCGCAAGCATATGGAGATTTCGGCAATCATTGCTCGCTGGTCACGCCGGTACGATTCTCGTTTCTTGCGTGAGTTGCTGTATTTGCCGAAGGTTACGGCAGATTTGATGTCTGATCCGGCACAACGTGCACCGTGGCTTGCCAAATTGAAAGAAAACCTCAATATCGATACGGCGGAAAGCGAGTCGTATACGGTTGAGTGGGACGAGGGGCCCGAGGATGGACCGGGATTCATGAATGTCTGCCGCTTGTCCCATGGCCTGGATCATCCTCGCCATGTCACGCTGGACTTTTTCAGGAGCCCGGAATATCGGAGAATCTCCGAAGTGGGAGAGGAGCTTAGGGAATTGCTCTCAGACGGCGCCTATGTGGTAAGAGGTGATTCAAATACACCAGTAGAGAGCTTTGAAGTGGCGATGGACTGGCTTATGGCCCAGGCCAAGAAGGGACAGAGCTTCCAGCGCTACAAAGGCCTGGGTGAGATGAACCCGGATCAGCTCTGGGAGACCACTATTAACCCCGAGTCCCGTCGTCTCATGCAGGTGAGAATCGACGATGCCGTCACTGCCGATGAAATATTCTCGACCTTGATGGGTGACCAGGTGGAACCAAGGCGCGATTTCATCGAAAAAAACGCGCTCTCAGCGGCAAATATCGACGTCTAGGCCCCTGGAACTTGCTCAGAATTGACGCTCACGCTCCGTTTTTTGCACTGAAAAACGGGGCTTGGGCAGCTTTTCCAGTGTTCCCTCTATCCACTCGCGGGCCTCAGCGTTCAATTGCTGAGGGGTCTTGCCTTGCGAGGATATCGGTTTGCCAATCACCATATCGATGGTGCCAGGATATTTGATCCAGCTGCGCCGTGGCCAAAAATACCCGGCGTTGTGACTCACTGGAATCAGCGGCACACCCGCTTCAATTGCGAGTAATGCGCCGCTGGCGCCGTAACGTCGCTCTGTTCCGATCGGAACCCGGGTACCCTCGGGAAAAATCATCACGAAATAGCCTTTCGCCAGGCGTTGCTTGCCCTGCTCAATCACCTGGCTGACTGCACGCCTGCCGGCTCCGCGATCAATGGCGATCGCGTTGAGCGCCGCCACGCCGGTTCCAACAAAAGGGATCCATCTGATTTCTTTTTTTAACACCCAGCTCTGTTCGGGAAACACCAGGAGCTCGGCAATTGTTTCCCAGGCCGAAGAGTGCTTCAGGTAAACCACCGCACCACTGTCGGGAATGTTTTCCGCGCCGGTCACGCGGTAGTCCAGCTTGCACAAACGTTTCAGCAAGCGCATGACCAGGCCCACCCAACTTACCGCAAGCAGATACCCTTTATGCCGACCCTTGAATGGAACAAGAATGGTAATGATGAAGGCGTACCAAAATACGGTCAGCGCCATCAGTGTGGTGAACAAGAGCGAGCGGGGGAAATACAATAAATATTTCATCTCAGAGTTCACTGATCAAAGCATCTGCCGCCTGCTCCAGGTTCTCAAATACTTCTCCCACCGGACCCCCGGACGCGAGGGTATTTTTACCATTACCGGTAAGCACCAGTATTGGTCGCGCACCGATGCAACGGGCTGCATCCAGGTCTCTGGCGGAGTCTCCAATGACCGGCACACCCTGCATGCTTATCTGTCTGTCATCGGAAATTTGCTGCAGCAAACCGGGTCGTGGCTTGCGACACTCGCAGTTCTGATCCGGGCGGTGCGGACAAAAATAAATTGCGGCTATATCGCCTCCAGAACGACGCACTTCATGCAGCATCTTTTCGTGAATCGACTCCAGCGCATCGGCGTCAAATAATCCCCGCCCCAGACCGGACTGGTTGCTGGCAACAATCACTGTGAACCCGGCATGGGTAAGTTTTGCGATGGCCTCGAGACTGTGTGGCAAGGCCACCCACTCCGAAGCGGACTTAATGTATTCCGGAGAGTCAGCGTTGATTACGCCGTCCCTGTCCAGGACCACCAGTTTCTTCATTCGCCTGCCTTCAGCAAGGACAAGTCGGCGATGAACAGGAACAGTGTATGCATGGTTCCCAGCAATGCCAGGCGATTTCCCCTGAGCGCAGGATCCGGATCCATCACCATTACCCTGTCAAAAAATGCATCTATCGGAACCCGCAAGGCTGCCAGTGCGGTGAGCGCTTCGGTATACCGACGCTCGCTTAGCAGAGGCTTTACCTGCGCTCCCAGGGATTCGAGTCCCTGGAAAAGAAGCCGTTCCTCTGCCTGCTGAAAAAGACCTTGATCCACTGTCTTGGACACCGGATCGTCTGACTTGCGCAGGATGTTGCTAACTCGCTTGTTTGCAGCGGCCAGGCTCTCGGCCTCCGCCATTGCGCTAAATGCGCGCACCGCACCCAATCGCTGGTGAAAGTCCAACGGACTTTCAGGTTGCCTGGCAAGAACGGCCTCGAACATATCTCCGCTGATTCCACTACCGGACTCTTCCAGGTAGTACGCCCTGAGTCGCTCCATGGCGTACTGGTATACCTCTGCTGCCAATGCGCCATCAAGCTTCTCAAGCGGCTGCAATGACAGCGCCTTCTCTATGGCCAGTTGCAAGTTCAGGTCCAGTTCGCATTCAATGATGATGCGCATTAAACCCAGCGCACCGCGGCGCAAGCCGAAGGGATCCCGACTGCCGCTGGGTTTTTGTCCGATGGCGAAAATTCCGCACAGCGTATCCAGCTTGTCAGCGATTGCCAGCACCTGGCCTACTGCGCCCGAAGGCAACGCGTCTCCTGCGAAACGCGGCAGGTACTGTTCTTCCATGGCGGCACAAACCTCTGTGGCCTCGCCGTCCGCCTCCGCATAGTAGCGGCCCATGGTGCCCTGCAATTCAGGAAATTCACCAACCATGTTGGTGGCCAGGTCACACTTGCCTAGCAGTGCGGCACGGATGACCAGTTCCTGGTCCACACCAAGTTGGCCGGCTATTTCCTTACCGAGTTTTGAGACCCGACGGCTCTTGTCGCCAATGCTTCCCAACTTGTGCTGGAATACGATGTTGTCCAGCCCGGGCTGCCGTTCTTCCAGGCTCTGCTTTCTGTCGGTGGTCCAGAAAAATTCTGCATCCGCCAGGCGCGGACGGACCACACGTTCGTTGCCCTCGACAACCTGGTTGGGCTCGCGACTTTGCAGATTGCTGATCGCAATAAACCGGGGCAGCAATTTGCCGTTAGATTCCTGCAGTGGGAAATAACGTTGGTGTTCTTGCAAGGTGGCGATCAACACTTCTCTTGGCAACGCCAGGAAGCGCTCGTCAATTTTCCCGCGTAAGGACACGGGCCATTCCACCAGTGCACTGACCTCGTCCAGCAAGGCATCGTCAAACACCGCCGTTGCGCCCACAGCGGCGGACTCTTTCGCAACCAGTTCCTCAATACGGGAACGACGCTGGTCAAAGCCGGCGATTATTTGTCCTTCTTTTTCCAGTCGCGTCGGATACTCATCAACATGCGCCAGGGAGATCGTGCCGGTGCTGTGAAAGCGGTGTCCCCGGGTCAGGCGATCTGAACTGACGCTGAGTATCCGGGCCGGAATCACATCGCCGTCCAGCATCATCACGATCCAGTGCACCGGTCGTACGAATTCCGCGTCGCCGTCACCCCAGCGCATGCGCTTGGGTATCGGTAATGCATCAAGTGAGGCCTGAACAATCTGTGGCAACAGGCTCTGGGCATCCTGTCCTTTTTCTACACCGTGATAAACAAGCCAGGCTCCCTTGGGAGAATCCTCTTGCTCCAGGTCTTGCACGTCCACGCCGCATTTCTCAGCGAAAGAGGTGGCGGCGCGACTCGGATTTCCCTCGGCATCAAACGCGACTTTGACCGGCGGCCCTTTCAGGGTGACGCTCTTGTCTTCCTGTTGCTGCTGCATTGCCAGCACCTTTACCGCCAACCTGCGCGGTGTCGCGTAGGCGATAATCTCACCGTGGGCCAATGGAGCTTGCTCCAGGCCTTTCTTGATAGCCGAGGTGAATGCAGCCGACAATTCCCGTAAGGCCTTGGGCGGTAATTCCTCGGTGCCTATTTCCACCAGGAAATTGCTGCGGCTCATGCCTGCATCACTCATGGCCGCTCTCCGGCTGGCTTGCGCCAAGCATGGGGAAGCCCAGTGCCTCGCGACGCTGGTAATACGCCTCGGCGACCGCCTTGGCCATTTCCCTGACCCGCAAAATAAATCGCTGCCGCTCGGTAACAGAAATCGCGTGCCGGGCGTCCAGCAGGTTAAAGGCATGTGATGCCTCCAGCACCCGCTCGTAGGCGGGCAGGGGAAGCTGATCCTCTATCAATGAGTGACACAGCTTCTCGCAATGATCGAAGTGTCCGAACAGGTATTCAACCGGGGCTTTTTCAAAATTGTAGGTAGACTGCTCGACCTCGTTCTGGTGAAACACATCACCGTAGGTCACCACGCCCTGGGGGCCTTCGGTCCAAACCAGGTCGAAGACGCTTTCTTTGGACTGCAGGTACATGGCAATGCGCTCGAGACCATAGGTAATCTCGCCAGTGACAGGTCGGCAGTCGAGTCCGCCAACTTGCTGGAAATAGGTGAACTGGGTGACTTCCATGCCGTTCAGCCAGACTTCCCAACCCAGGCCCCAGGCACCCAGGGTCGGCGATTCCCAGTTGTCTTCAACGAAGCGAATGTCATGCACCAGGGGATCCAGGCCCAGGGTCTTGAGCGAATCAAGGTACAGGTCCTGGATATTGTCCGGTGAGGGTTTCATGACCACCTGGAACTGGTAGTAGTGTTGCAGGCGGAAGGGATTGTCGCCATAACGACCATCGGTAGGCCGGCGGCTTGGTTGTACGTAGGCTGCGTTCCAGGGCTCCGGACCCAGGGATCTCAGGAAGGTGGCGGCGTGAAAGGTGCCCGCGCCCATTTCCATGTCGTAGGGCTGTATCAATACACAGCCGTGACCGGCCCAGAATTGCTGGAGGGCAAGAATCAGTTCCTGAAAAGTCCGGGGCTTTTGCTTGGCAACGTCCACAAATTCAATCCGCTTGAGTGCAAACCTGCAATTATACTGGTGGGGAGCAAACCCAGTACAGGACCCTGTGGATATGGTTGGGCCAAAATAGTGCGTGGCAACCCGCACAGCGCACCAAAGCGGTGCATCTGAAGGCCACGCCGACAGGCGAAAACGGCTATAATTACAGGCAGCTTGCCGTGTGCCGAGCTGGCACGCTTCGTGCAAACCCATAGAGAATTGATTTTCCGCCCCAATCCGGGGCGGGCCCTGACATGGCTTGAATGCAAGGAGACCATCCCATGAGCGCCGCTGATGTTCTGAAACTGATCGAAGAGAAAGAAATCCAGTTTGTCGACCTACGGTTCACCGATACCAAGGGCAAGGAGCAGCATGTCACCGTGCCGGTCAGCCAGTTGGACGAGGACACATTTGAGGATGGCAAGATGTTTGATGGTTCGTCCATCGCCGGCTGGAAGGGCATTCAGGAATCAGACATGATCCTGCTTCCTGACCCCGAATCTGCTGTAGTGGATCCGTTTACCGAAGATGCCACCATCAACTTGCGTTGCGACGTTATTGAACCGGCTACCATGCAGGGTTACGTGCGCGACCCGCGCTCCCTGGCCCGTCGCGCCGAGGCTTATCTGAAATCCACAGGCATTGCCGACACCGCCTATTTCGGTCCTGAAAACGAATTCTTCGTATTTGACGATATCCGTTGGGGCGTTGAAATGAGCGGGGCTTTCTACGAGATCGACTCCAGCGAAGCAGGATGGAACTCCAAGAAAGTCTACCAGGACGGCAACTTCGGGCATCGCCCGGGCGTTAAGGGCGGCTATTTCCCCGTTCCGCCAGTCGATTCGCTGCATGACATCCGTTCCACCATGTGCCTGGCTTTGCACGACATGGGTGTTGAAACCGAGGTGCATCACCACGAGGTGGCAACCGCCGGCCAGTGTGAAATTGGTGTGAAATACGGCTCCCTGGTGCGCAAGGGTGACGAAGTGCAGATCCTGAAATACGTGGTGCACAACGTGGCCCACGGTTTCGGTAAAACCGCCACCTTCATGCCCAAGCCTGTAGTGGGTGACAACGGTAGTGGCATGCACGTGCATATGTCGTTGGCCAAGGACGGTGAAAATCTGTTCAGTGGTGACGGCTACGGCGGTCTGTCTGATGCGGCCCTGTATTTCATCGGCGGCATCATCAAGCATGCCAAGGCGTTGAACGCATTCACCAACCCCAGCACCAACAGCTACAAGCGCCTGGTTCCCGGATTTGAAGCGCCGGTGAAGCTGGCCTACTCGGCTCGCAACCGTTCCGCATCGATTCGTGTGCCCTATATCGCCAACCCCAAGGGCCGTCGCATCGAAGTGCGCTTCCCTGACTCCACGGCGAATCCTTACCTGGCGTTCTCCGCCATGATGATGGCAGGCCTGGACGGCATTCAGAACAAGATCCACCCCGGCGATCCGCTGGACAAGAATCTGTATGACCTGCCTCCCGAGGAGTCGAAGGATATTCCGGAAGTGGCTTACTCCCTGGAGCAGGCACTTGAGTGCCTGAACCAGGATAGGGAGTTCCTCAAGGGTGGCGGTGTATTCACTGATGACCTGATTGATAGCTACATTGAACTGAAGATGGAAGAAGTCACACGCCTGCGTATGACCACCCATCCGGTTGAATTTCAGATGTACTACAGCCTCTAAAGTGTGAACTGATTGGCAAAATAAGCGGCGGAACCCCCGGGTTTCGCCGTTTCTTTTTGTAAATTCGTCTACAGGGAGTATGCTCTGGATCATGAAAATAGTATTGACTCTCATTCTCTTGATCATGTCCTTCGGGGTATCCGCCACGACTTATCGTTGGGTGGATGACCAGGGTGTTGTGCATTATTCCGATATGCCTCACGAGGGCGCCACGGAAATTGAGCTCGGTAGCGCCCAGGGCTACGAAAGCTCGCCCTCGTCGGCAAGCCGGAAAACGCCTGCCGCGGACACTGGAGATTTTCAATACGACAGCGTAGAAATTGTTTCGCCCTACGAGGAAGAAGTGCTGTTCAACATCGAGACCCGCATGAGCATGCAGGTGGCGGTGGTCCCGGCCCTGAGGCCTAATCATTTTCTGCGCTTGCAAATCGATGGCAAGGACGTCACCGACAAACCTGTCCGCAGCCGTAGCTTCCAGATAGACGGCGTCTTTCGCGGAACCCATTCCGCCCGGCTAACCGTGGTGGATGCCGACGGCAATACCGTGCAGCAATCCGGTGTCCGGACGTTCCAGGTCCGACAGAATATTGCCCAGCCAAGGAAGCAGCCTCGGTCGTAGTGGCGGACGTAACACAGAATTATTCCCGGCAAGTTCTTGACCACCTGACAACAGCGGTACTCGCGTTGGACGCGGGGCTGTGCGTTCAATTTATGAATCCGGCTGCCGAGGAGATGTTTGGACTGAGCGCCAGGCAGGCAGGCGGACATCCTCTTTCCCGTCTTTTTCTCAATAGCACAGAACTGGAGACCATCGCCGGCCGGGTTTTGGAAACACAGACTGCCGTGGCAGGGCGTGACCTGGAACTTGTGCCGCGAGAAATGCCGACACTGCCTTTGGGTGTGGATTGCTCGGCATCCATTTTTCGAAACCAGCAAGCGGCCGACGGGGTGCTGCTGGAATTTCAGGACACCACGCGCCTGAGACGAATCAGCAAGGAAGCTGAGCTGATGCAGCAACATGGCATCTCTCGCAAGATTATTCGCCAGCTCGCCCATGAGATTAAGAATCCCTTGGGCGGCCTCAAGGGCGCCGCCCAGTTATTGCAGGGTGAGTTGCTTGAGTCGGAGCTGTCGGAATACACCACGGTCATGGTTCGGGAAGTGGATCGCCTGGCCGATCTGATAGACCGCATGCTGGGCCCTACCCGTGCCCTGGACAGGCGCCCCTGCAACCTGCACGAAGTACTGGATCATGTATTGCAACTGGTGGCTGCTGATGCCTCCTCCGGAATCAGTTTTATCCCGGATTTTGACCTGTCTTTGCCACCACTGGAGATGGACCGAGATTTGATGACCCAGGTGTTTTTGAACCTGGCACGCAATGGGGTGCAGGCACTGGGTGAGGAGGGTGAACTGGTGCTGCGAACCCGGGTCCTGAGTAATTTCACCCTGGGCCACCTGCGGTACAGGCTGGTGGCGAGCATTGAGTTTCAGGACAATGGTCCGGGAGTTGATCCCTCGGTGGCCGAGACCCTGTTTTATCCATTGGTCACCTCACGTAGAAACGGCACGGGTCTCGGGCTGTCAATCTCCCAGGAACTGGTGAATCGGCACAATGGACTCATAGAATTCTCGAGCCGCCCGGGGCACACTGTATTCCAGGTGCTCCTGCCGATGTCGACTGCAATGGATAGCTCTGATGAATGACACCAAGCCCATGGTCTGGGTGGCGGATGATGACACTGCAATACGCTGGGTCCTGCAAAAGGCTTTGGACAAGGCGGGGATCGCCAATCGGTGTTTCGAGGACGCTGAATCGGTGTTGGAGGCCATGGACCAGGGTCAGAAGCCGTCTTTGCTGGTAACCGATATTTCCATGCCGGGTGCAGACGGACTGGCCTTGTTGGCGGCGGTGCAAGAAACGCTGCCCCGGGTCCCGGTGATCGTGATCACCGCACATTCTGATCTGGATAGTGCCGTTAACGCCTATCAAGGCGGTGCGTTTGAATACCTGCCCAAGCCCTTTGATATCAACCAGGCGGTGGAACTGGTTCGTCGCGGCCTGGCCCAGTCTGAGGCGGGCGAGCCCCGGGCGCAGCCCCGGCGGGCGCTTTCTTCTATCGTGGGGCAGGCCCCTGCGATGCAGGGCGTGTTCCGGGCCATAGGCCGCTTATCGGGATCCAGCATGACGGTCCTGATTACCGGAGAGTCGGGAACCGGCAAGGAACTGGTTGCACAGGCTCTGCATGAGCACAGCCCGCGTTCCGCCCAGGCTTTCGTGGCGCTCAATACCTCGGCCATCCCGGCGGACCTGCTGGAGTCTGAATTGTTTGGCCACGAACGAGGTGCCTTTACCGGGGCGGATCGGCAGCGCATCGGTCGTTTCGAGCAGGCCAGCGGCGGCACCCTGTTCCTGGATGAGATCGGCGACATGGCGGCAGGTTTGCAGACCCGCCTGTTACGGGTCCTGGCCGAGGGGGAGTTTTTCAGAGTTGGCGGGCAAAGGCCCATCAAGGTGGATACCCGGGTAATCGCGGCCACCAACCAGGACCTGGCAAAAAATGTCGCCCAGGGCGCGTTTCGCGAGGACTTGTATCACCGACTAAACGTGATGCGAATTGAGATCCCTCCGCTGCGCGAGCGTCGGGAGGACATTCGGACACTATTGGAACACTACCTTGCGGTGGTAGCCGGTGAGCTGGAAGTGCCAACCAAGGTATTGACCCCGGAAGTGCTTGATCGGCTGGTTAGTTTCGACTGGCCGGGAAACGTCCGCCAGCTGGTTAATGCCTGTCGCCGCCTGACGGTTACCGCGCCGGGACGGGATATTCGCCTGGAGGATTTACCCGAAGAACTTGGCGGTGCTGCCGAGGCGGGAACCGGGACTGATTGGACAGATGGCCTGGCCCACTGGGTGAAACAGGCCCTTGCCCGTGGAGAGACGGATTTGCTGGCTCGGGCCGGCCCTGCTTTTGAGACGGTGATGATTGAGCAGGCCCTGGCGGCAGCGGAAGGCAAACGCCAGGAGGCCGCGCGGCTGCTGGGCTGGGGGCGCAATACCCTGAGCAGAAAAATCCGTGAACTTGGATTGGACGAGGGAACCGATGCCTAG
>Ga0316188_10000166_pt1 | contig 23612 bp, 27 predicted proteins | sample Phiworburrow1_MG_FD_204933 | JGI IMG/M metagenome (GOLD analysis project Ga0316188, IMG submission 204933) | Coastal sediment microbial communities from Maine, United States - Phippsburg worm burrow 1 | ecosystem: Environmental > Aquatic > Marine > Coastal > Sediment | place: USA: Maine... | reverse complement strand
CGACGCCATGTACGGTGGCAATTCCGAGCAGTTCATCGAGACCAAGGTGAAGTTCGAGGACGGCCGCACCGGGAAGATCAGCGCCACCCTCAAGGTCTGCGATGCGCGCGTCTTCGCGCCCGTGAAAGCCGCGGCATGAGGACGATGCGATGAGCTCGCGCGTACTTCTCGGTGTCGCGTGCCTTGTCGCCGGCATCGCACTGGCCGCGTGGTCGCTGGCTGCGGGCCAGCTTCTGCTGGCGCTGGTCGGCTTCGCGCTCATCTTCACGTTCATCTACCTCGCGATTGAAGCGATGGGCAAGGCCGGCAAGCCGCAGGAGCCGCTCAAGAAGGCCGCCAGTCCGGCCTGGTCGATGAAGGACACGCCGGCGGGTGGCAACGACAGCGGGGGGGCGCTGTGAGCGGACGCAAGATCGGCAACGTCATCCTGCAGGTGGCCGACGTTTCCCTGGCCTTCGGCGGGGTAAAGGCATTGCAGGACGTGTCGTTCGACGTCCGGGAGCACGAGATCCGCGCCATCATCGGCCCCAACGGCGCCGGCAAGAGCTCCATGCTGAACGTCATCAACGGCGTCTACACGCCACAGCAGGGCAAGATCACTTTCCTCGGCAAGACCCGTGGCGCCATGGATCCGCACGACGCGGCAGCGATGGGCATCGCGCGGACCTTCCAGAGCCTCGCGCTCTTCAAGGGCATGAGCGTGCTCGACAACATCATGACGGGCCGCAACCTGCGCATGCGCACCGGGCTGCTGGCGCAGGCGGTCCACCTCGGCTTCGCCCGGCGCGAGGAACTGCGGCATCGCGAATACGTCGAGCACATCATCGATTTCCTCGAGATTCAGGCCTACCGCAAGACGGCGGTGGGGCGCCTTCCGTACGGCCTTCAGAAGCGGGTCGACCTTGGCCGCGCGCTGGCGATGGAACCGCGGATGCTGCTGCTCGACGAACCGATGGCCGGCATGAACCTCGAGGAGAAGGAGGATATGTGCCGCTTCGTCCTCGACGTCAACGACGAGTTCGGTACCACCATCGTGCTGATCGAGCACGACATGGGCGTGGTGATGGACATCTCCGACCGCGTGGTGGTGCTCGACTACGGGAAGAAGATCGGGGACGGCACGCCGGACGAAGTGCGAAGCAGCCAGGGCGTGATCGATGCCTACCTCGGAGTGGCGCACTGACATGACGCTCACCGCTTTGCAACGCAACTGGCCGGTCGTGGCGCTGATCGCTGCCCTGCTGGCCGGCGCAGCCGCGCCTCTCGTCTTCGGGCTGAGCGCTCCCGGGTTCTACCTCGAGGTGCTGCTCGGCGGCCTGATGTCCGGGGTGCTCTATTCGCTGGTGGCGCTCGGATTCGTGCTGATCTTCAAGGCGTCGGGAGTGTTCAACTTCGCGCAGGGTGCGATGGTCCTGTTCGCAGCGCTGGCGCTCGCCCGGATGAGCGAGGTGATGCCGCTCGGCATCGCGTTCGTGCTGGCCATCGCGATCATGGCGCTGTTTGCCTGGCTGGTGGAGCGGCTGGTGCTAAGGCACCTCGTGAACCAGGACGCCGTCGTGCTGCTGATGGCGACGCTCGGGGTGACGTATTTCCTCGACGGCTTCGGGCAGATGGTGTGGGGCAGCGACATCTATCAGATCGAAACGGGCCTGCCCAAGACGCCGATCCTCGTGCTGGAAAAGGTGTTCGACGGCGGGATCCTGATCAATTCGGAGGACTTCGTCGCCGCGGCGGTCGCCGGGCTACTGGTGCTTGCCCTCGCGATCTTCTTCCAGAAGACCCCGACCGGCCGCGCTCTGCGTGCCGTGGCGGACGATCACCAGGCTGCGCAGTCGATCGGCATTCCGCTGAACCGCATCTGGGTCATCGTCTGGACCGTGGCCGGCTTCGTCGCGCTGGTCGCCGGCATGGTGTGGGGATCCAAGCTCGGTGTGCAGTTCTCGCTGTCGCTGATCGCGCTCAAGGCCCTTCCTGTCGTGATCCTCGGCGGCTTCACGTCGGTGCCCGGCGCGATCCTCGGCGGCCTGATCATCGGCGTCGGCGAGAAGTTCGCCGAGGTGTTCCTGGCGCCGATTGCCGTCCAGCAATTCGACCTGGCCGGGGGCGGCATCGAGAACTGGTTTGCCTACGTGCTGGCCCTGCTGTTCCTGCTGGTGCGACCCGAGGGGCTCTTCGGGGACAAGCACATCGACCGCGTCTAGCGCGCGAAGCCAACACACCATGCTCTACCGCGAAAACGGCCAGTTCAAGATCAGCTACGCAGACGACCAGCAGATCCTGCCGATCTTGCAGGACCGCTGGTTCATGCTCGCGCTGCTCGCGTTCGCCTATCTCGGCCTGCCCGCGCTGGCGAGCGACTACACGCTGCGCGCGCTGATCCTGCCGTTCCTGATCCTGGCGATCGCCGCCATCGGCCTCAACATCCTCGTGGGCTACTGCGGGCAGATCTCGCTCGGGACGGCCGCTTTCATGGCCGTCGGCGCCTACGCCGCTTACAACATTGTCATCCGCGCGCCGGTGCTCAATTTCATCGTCGTGCTGTTCCTGGCAGGAGGCGTCGCGGCGCTGGTTGGCGTGTTGTTCGGCATCCCCAGCCTGCGGATCAAGGGCCTGTACCTGGCGGTGGCCACGCTCGCGGCCCAGTTCTTCGTCGACTGGATGTTCGCGCGCGTCAAGTGGTTCACGGACTACTCGCCGTCGGGGTCCGTTTCGACCGCCCCGATCGAGATGTTCGGCTGGAAGGTGGAGTCGCCGCTCGACAAGTACCTGCTCGTGCTGACTCTCGCGGTCGTCCTTACCCTCGCCGCGAAGAACCTGGTGCGGGGGCATATCGGCCGCAGCTGGATGGCGATGCGCGACATGGACGTCGCCGCCGAGGTGATCGGCATCCGGCCCCTGTACGCCAAGCTGACCGCGTTTGCGGTGAGTTCGTTCTATGCGGGCGTCGCCGGCGCGCTGTGGGGGTTTGTCCACCTTGGCGCGTGGGAGCCACTGGCGTTCAATATCAACCTGTCCCTGAACCTGCTGTTCATGATCATCATCGGTGGCATGGGATCGCTGCTGGGCGCGTACTTCGGCGCGGCCTTCATCGTGCTGCTGCCGATCCTGCTGAACCAGATTCCGGGCTGGTTCGGGATACCGATTGACGTGGCGCTGGCGTCGCACCTGGAACTGATCATCTTCGGCAGCCTCATCGTCTTCTTCCTGATCGTCGAGCCGCATGGGCTGGCAAGGCTGTGGGCGATCGGCAAGGAGAAACTCCGTCTTTGGCCGTTCCCGCACTGAGAGGTCCAAGGTGGGAGCGGCTTTCACTTTCAAGCGTCGGACCCAAACCCCTGAAGGAGGCACAACGATGGCAGCTATGTTTGCAATGAAGGCACGAGCGGGTGCTCTGGCGGTCGCGGCGATCGCAGCGGCGGCCTCGCTGGCACTGCCGAGCGCCGCGGTCGCGCAGCAGAAGGGAGCGGCTGTCGGCAAGGGCGAGCAGTTCTTCCCGGTCCTGGTGTACCGGACCGGCGCCTACGGCCCGAACGGCACGCCGTGGGCCAACGGCTACGTCGATTACCTGAAGCTGGTCAACGCCCAGGGCGGCATCAACGGCGTGAAGATCACCTTCGAGGAGTGCGAAACCGGGTACGCGACAGACCGCAGCGTGGAGTGCTACGAGCGCCTGAAGTCGCGGCCCAACGCGACCGTATTCCAGCCCCTGTCCACTGGCGCGACGTTCGCCATCACCGACAAGGCGCCGACCGACAAGATTCCGCTGATCACCGCCGGTTATGGCCGCTCGGAGTCGGTGGAAGGCGAAGTGTTCCCGTGGAACTTCCCGCTGCTGGGCACCTACTGGACCGCGGCCGACGTGCTGGTGCAGCACCTCGGCAAGCTCAATGGCGGCGTCGACAAGCTCAAGGGCAAGAAGATTGCGCTGATCTACCACGATTCGCCGTACGGCAAGGAGCCGATCCCGCTGTTGACGGAGCGGTCGAAACTGCATGGATTCCAGTTCACGACGATTCCGGTCACGCACCCGGGCGTGGAGCAGAAGGCCGCATGGCTGCAGATCCGCCAGCTGCGCCCCGACTACGTGATCCTGTGGGGCTGGGGCGTGATGAACTCGACCGCCATCCGCGAGGCGGTGGCGACCGGCTTCCCGCGCGATCGCATGTTCGGCGGCTGGTGGTCGGGGGCCGAGCCTGACGTCACTCCGGTCGGGGCGGATGCCAAGGGCTACAACGCGATGGCATTCCAGCACGGCGCCGGGCGTGCCAAGGTGCACGAGGACATCCTGAAGCTTGTCCATAGCAAGGGCCAGGGCACCGGTCCCGCTGACGAGGTCGGAAGCGTCCTGTATACGCGCGGCCTGATCAGCGCAGTGCTCGCCGTGGAGGGAGTGCGGCAAGCCCAGCTGCGCTACGGCGTGCGCCCGCTGACGGGCGAGGAAGTGCGCTATGGCCTGGAGAACCTGAACATCGACGCCAAACGCATTGATGCACTCGGCTTGACTGGCGTGATCCGTCCGCTGGCGACCAACTGCCGCGACCACGAGGGTTCGCGTTTCGCCCGCGTCCAGACCTGGGACGGAGCCAAGTGGGGCTTCTCTTCCGACTGGTACGAGGCGGACTCGCAGATCATCAAGCCGATGATTCGCGATGCGGCCGATCGTTATACGAGCGAGAAGAAACTGACCCGCCGCAGTTGCGAGGCGGAAATGGCTGCCGCCACGAAGGCGGCGCCGGCGGCGGCGCCAGCGAAGGCGCCCGCGGCCAAGAAGTAGGCGCGAACCAGCCGGCCGCGCAGGCGGCCGGTTGTGCAAAGCGCGCGACGCGCGCTTTGCACAACCTAGGAGACGACGGTGACCGCACCGCTTCTCAACGTCAACGGCATCGAGGTCATCTACAACCACGTGATCCTCGTGCTCAAGGGCGTTTCCCTGAACGTGCCCGAGGGCAGCGTGGTGGCCCTGCTCGGCGCCAATGGCGCCGGCAAGACCACGACGCTGCGCGCCGTGTCGAACCTGCTGCGCGCAGAGCGCGGTGAGGTGACCAAGGGCTCGATCGAATACCGTGGCGAGAAGATCCAGGACCTTACGGCCTACGAACTCGTCAAGCGCGGCGTCGTGCAGGTGATGGAGGGGCGGCGGTGCTTCGCGCACCTGACCGTGGAGGAGAACCTGCTGACCGGCGCGTATTCGCGCGGCGCGTCGGGGCGAGGCAACTCGCGTGCCGACATCGCCGCGGACCTTGAGAAGGTCTACGCCTACTTCCCGCGTCTCAAGCAGCGCCGCGCAAGCCAGTCGGGTTACACCTCCGGCGGCGAACAGCAGATGACCGCGATCGGGCGCGCCCTGATGGCCCGGCCATCCATGATCCTGCTCGACGAGCCGTCGATGGGGCTGGCCCCCCAGGTGGTCGACGAGATCTTCTCCATCGTCAAGGACCTCAACGTCAGGGAAGGGGTGTCGTTCCTGCTGGCCGAACAGAACACCAACGTCGCGCTCAAGTACGCGCACTACGGCTACATCCTGGAGAACGGCCGGGTCGTCATGGACGGTGAGGCCGGCGTGCTGCGGGAGAACGAGGACGTGAAGGAGTTCTACCTCGGGGTGTCGAAGGCCGGGCGCAAGAGCTTCCGCGACGCCAAGTTCTACAAGCGGCGCAAGCGCTGGCTTGCGTAGGACCCTTGCTGCCGCGCGAGGGCACGGGCGCGGCCAGGGCGGGGAGACCGTGCCGGCAACCAGAGGATGACGATGGCCACGGCGAAGAAGGCTGCGAAGAAGAAGGCGCGACGAACGGTGCTGTACAGCAGCGCCGGGAAGAAGCTGTACGCGGTCCGCGACAAGAGCGGGCGCTTCAAGGACATACAGCAGTACTCGCGCGCACACGCAATGGACATCAAGCGTGGATCGAAGGCAGAAGCCGAGGCCAAGGCCGCGAAGCCGGCCAAGAAGACCGCCAAGAAGGCGGTGAAGAAATCCGCCGCGAAGAAGATGACCGCTCGGGCGGTGGTGAAGAAGGCCGCGAAGCGCGTGGCGTCGGCGAAGTCCGCCGTGCGTCGCGTCGTGAGCCGGGTCAAGAAGGCGGTCGCCCGCGCGCGCTCGAAGTGATGCGACCGGGCGGCGCGCAAACGCCGCCCTCTTCCTCCATGTGGCCCCGCATCGTTGCAGCAACGCTATTCATCGCGCTTGGCGCGTGCACGAAGGCGGACCGGGATAACGCGGGTACACCGCTGCCGACCAGGCAGACCACCATCGACCCGGTAAACAAGAAACTCGACGCCGCGGCGCAGGACGCGGAACGGCGCCGACAGGACATCGACAACGCAGCGAAGTAGCCGCGCTCCGGACCAATCCCATGACACAGCACCTCGACGCGCGCGAGACGCGCGACCACCGCCAGCGCGAGCTCGACCTGATGGGCCATCTGCCCGGACTGCTGGCGAAGGCGCTCAAGTGCCCCGGATGGAAGAGGCACCTCGGCGACATCGATCCGACCATCGTCAACACGCGCGCGGCGCTCGCGCGCCTGCCGGTCATGCGCAAGGCGGAGCTGCCGGCGCTGCAGAAGGCACAGCCGCCGTTCGGCGGCCTGGTGCCGGACGAGCAGGAACGGATCGGGCGCTTGTTCACGTCACCTGGGCCGATCTACGAGCCGGAGGGCCGGCAGGACGACTCATGGCACGCGGCCCGAGGGCTCTACGCAGCCGGATTCCGCGGCGGCGATCGCGTGCTGAACACCTTCTCCTATCACCTGACCCCCGGCGGCTTCATCATGGACGGGGGCGCCCGCGCTCTTGGGTGCACGGTGATTCCCGCCGGTCCCGGCAACACCGAGCAGCAGCTCGACATCATCGAGCACCTGAAGCCGACGGCCTACATGGGCACGCCGGATTTTCTGAAGATCCTGCTCGATGCGGCGCGTGCGGGCGACCGCGACGCGTCGTCGATCGTCAAGGCGGCGCTTTCGGGCGCGGCGTTCCCGCCATCGCTGCAGTCGGAGTTTCGCCAGCGCGGGATCGATGCCTACCAGCTCTATGCGACCGCGGATGTCGGTGTCATCGCCTACGAGAGTCGGGCACGCGAAGGCTTGATCGTCAACGAGGACATCCTCCTCGAGATCGTCAGGCCGGGCACGGGCGACCCGGTGCCGGATGGCGAGGTCGGCGAGGTCCTCGTGACGTCATTCGACGCGTACCACCCCTGGGTGCGGCTGGCGCTCGGCGATCTCTCGGCGATCCTTTCCGGCGTATCGCCATGCGGACGGAGCAATACGCGGATCAAGGGTTGGATGGGCCGCGCCGACCAGACCGCCAAGGTCAAGGGCATGTTCGTGCGCCCCGAGCAGGTTGCCGAAATCGCTCGCCGCCATGCCGAGCTCGGTCGCTTGCGGCTGGTCGTGACGCGGACGGGTGAGACGGACGCCATGACGCTGAAAGCCGAGTCGCGCGTGGCCGACGCCGGCCTTGAAAGAGCGATCGGCGAGTCCCTGCGCAGCGTGATGAAACTGGGCGGCGCCGTGGAACTGCTCGCCCCTGGTTCTCTGCCGAACGACGGCAAGGTCATCGAGGACGCTCGTACCTACTAGCAAAACGACGACGGCGCCCGCAGGCGCCGTCGTCAGCTCGAGTGCCGCGCCTACTTGCGTCGCGCCGAGGCCGCAGTGCGGACGGGCTTTCGGCCGGTCTTCCCGGCCGCCTTCGACGGCGTCTTCCGGGCCGCCGCCGGGCGTGCCGTGCGGCTCTTGGCGGCTGTCTTCGCCGCCTTCTTGGCTGGCGCCTTCCTCGTTGCGGCCTTCTTCGCGGCCGGCTTCCCGGAAGGCGCTACGCCGCCGGTGGCAATGTCGATCGCCGCATACATTGCATCGCGCATCGTCGAGGCCATCGCGTTGATGGCATCGGACATGCTGGCAGCCGGCTTGGTCACCGGCAGCTTGACCGTGGTGGCGGGTGGCGCCGCGGCTTCCTCGTTGATGTCCCACAGCTTCAGAAGCTCGGCCTGGGTCGGAACCGTGCCCTGCGAGACACGCTGCCGGCGTGCCGCAACGGAGTCTCGGACGATCTTCTCGACGACGTCGAGCGGAAGGCGGTTCAGGTCGGAGAACTTGATGAAGCTCTTCGCTGAATTGACTCCGGACAGGGCGTCCTTGTGCTTTACAACAACGTCTTTTTCGGCGACGTACAGCGACATGTGGCGTCGGCCGGACTCGAGCGCGAACAGCGGCCCGTCCAGCTCGTAGAAGGCCAGCCCGTATCGCATGCTCTCGCGCACCCCTCGCGCGGAGCGGCGGATCATGCTGCACAGTCGGGCCATCGCCACACGACGGTCCGGCGGCAGGTCGCGCAGATAGGCGCCCACCGTCGAGGCTGTCGGGTTCATTTCATTTCCTCCCGCGCACAACTCGCTAAACAAGCGATTTTACCGCGTTCGTCAATGGAAAGTCCGAGTTCGGGCCGGTAACGGGGTCCGAGGACGCCGATCGAAGGCGTTGCACGAGGTTGAGGCAGGGAAACTTCGTGGATTTCATGGGCCGAAAGGTTGCCTTATGCAGAAGACCCGAAAATCGGGCCCAAGACGCACATTCCCGGCGGGAAACCGCGTTCCGGGCCTGCTTTGGGCTCTCGTATTGCACCGTTCAGGCGCGTGCCGGGGCGGTTTCGGGGGCCGGCACGGTGGTCGGCACCGAGCCCCAGCGAGGCAAGGCTCCTTCCCTTCCTGGCTCTCGATTCCCCGTCCGGCGCGTCGCGCCGGGTGCGACCGTTACTGCGCCGACGCGCCGCGCGGTCTGTAGAAGATGAAGTCGGCGGTGAAGTCGATCCGGCGGACACGCCCGGCGAGCGCAAGGTCACAGCTCGTTGGTGGGGTGCCGCCGGCTGTATTGACACGCTGCGCGTGCGTGACGCCTTCGAAGGCCCCCGTGCCGAAGCTTCTCGTTGTCATCAGAAGCCAGCGGAGGTCGGTGGGTTTCGGCGCGTCGTCGTACGCGGCGATCGTCGCGACCAGCCGGCTGCCGTCGCTGTGCTCGAAAGAGAAGTTCGCCCCGTGCCGCCCGACGACCTTGCCCTTGTCATCGAGCAATTCGGCGTCGGGTTGCCGGAAGACCCACACGCCCTGGCCGTCGCGCTTCTCGCAGCGGAACACCTGTGCTCCGCGCGCGCCGAGCTTGAGCACCGCCTCGCGGTCACCCGGGGCCTTGATATGCGAGAAGAAACCGAGGCTCGGCGCCGCGACCGTCGCGCCCTTGTCCGTGCCCGGCGTAGCGGACGGGCCAGGGCCGACTGACGCGCAGGCGGACAGCAGCGTCGCGCTGACTGCGAGGCCGACGCGATGACGGACTTGAGCGAGCGTGAAGTTCATCGTGATGAGTCCCAAGTTGTTCCATCGAAGCGGGGAGAACCCGGTCCGCTCCATCGCGCTGCCCGGGAATCGGCCTCTCGCCGCAGGCAGCCTGCTGTTCGCCAGCGGTGCACGCAGGCGACATCATCCGCGGTCGTGCTGTTCCAGTTCGGCGCGGGTGTTGATGTTGGCGAACGCCTCGGCCTCGTCGTCAAAGGCAACCTCGACCACGCTGAGGCTGGCGTACCACCGGTCGATCTTGCGCTCTCCACGGGCGAGGAAATCCGCCAGGTGAGGGCGCACGCGGGTGCACACGAGAGCGAACACGGGGTGCGGCTGACTGCCCGTGCGTGCCACGGCCACGTCCGCGTCGATCGCACTGCGCGCCGCCGCCAGCCGTGCGACGAGGTCGCGGGGCAGGAAGGGCGAGTCGCACGGCACGGTGACGATCAGGGGCGCATCGGTGGCGTGCAGGCCCGCGTCCAGTCCGGCCAGCGGGCCCGCGAATCCGCCGACCCGGTCGGGCACGACGGGGCAGCCGAACTCCGCATAGCGCTCGAGGTTCTGGTTGGCATTGATCAGCACGTCGCCGACCTGCGGTCGCAGGCGCTCGATCACATGCTGCATCAGCGGCCGACCCTGCAGCGGCTGGAGACCCTTGTCCACGCCTCCCATGCGGCGTCCCTGCCCGCCGGCCAGCACCAGTCCGCAGATCCGGGCGCTCATGGTGCGCTGGCCGCTTCGAAGCGGCTTCGCCCCGTGAACAGCAGGTAGTGCTTGCGCGCCGCACGGCCGATCATCGTCAGGCCGACCCGGCTGGCGATGCGCCACGCCATTTCGGTCAGGCCCGAGCGGGACACGAGGAAGGGAATGCCCATCTGCGCGGTCTTGATGACCATCTCGGACGTCAGCCGGCCCGTTGTGTAGAAGATCTTGTCCGACCCGTCGATGTCGTCGAGCCACATGCGACCCGCGATGGCGTCGACCGCGTTATGCCGCCCGACGTCCTCGATGAAGACCAGGATCCGGCTTTCGTCGCCCTCGTTCGACGCAAGCGCGCAGCCGTGCACGGCACCAGCGGCGTTGTAGATCGTCTCGTGCTGGCGCACGGCCTCGAGCACGGCGAACAGCGACGCCTCCGACAGCCGAACGTCCTCGCGCAGCCGGATCGAATCGACTTCTTCCATCAGGTCGCCGAAGACCGTGCCCTGTCCGCAACCAGTAGTGACCGTCCGCTTGGCGAGCTTCTTCGTCAGCGACTTGACGCCTCGCCGCGTGGTGACTGCGACCGCGTCGGTTTCCCAGTCGACCTGCACCGCCGCGAGTTCGTCCAGCGACGAAACCAGGCGCTGGTTGCGCAGGTAGCCGATGGCGAGCGCCTCGGGCGCCTGGCCGAGAGTCATCAGCGTGACGACCTCGCACTTGTCGACGTAAAGCGTCAGCGGATGCTCGCCGGCGATCGGCGTGGGCACGAGCTCCCCGCGTTGATCGACTGCATCGACAGGAAAGATCAGCGGGCGGGAGGCGTTGGTCAGCAGGAGTTGCATTTCCGTTCGGGTTTCGGCGCTGTGCCGAGCTTCGCACTTACGGCGTGCCGGAAGGCGCCGCGTGCGAAAGACCCTTCGCGCCTCTTTTGTATTCCGGTTTGCGCTCGGATCGCTTAAGCAGGAATAATCGGCTTGGCGTGGAGGAAGATAACATCGAAGCTGTAGCGAACCCATTGCGAAGGCCTGCCGCGGTCGTAACGGCCAGGCGCGTGGTCGATAACCCGTGGGCGTCCGAAATCTGGGCGCCGATCGCGGTCATAGAACGATCTGGCGCACGCATTCAGCCTCCGATCCTGCTCGAGCGCAATGCAGCGGGCGAGCAGTGGCTGCATCTCGGTTTCGAGGTTGAACTGAATCGCACGGAAGCCGAGGGCTACTACCTGAACCTGACGACGGATCAGCCGGTCGCTTTCGTCGAATGGGAACTTGTAGACGCGGGCGCCGAGCCGAAATGGGTCACGCTCAGCTATCACGAGGCCGCGCGGCGCCTGGACGGCGGCGCCCAGGTCGAAGCCGTGCCCATGCCCGGCGAGTGGCTGCCGTGGGTCGCGGCCTTCACGCAGCAGCATCTGCAGGTGCCGGAAAAGAAGCGCCGCCCTGCTCCGGCCTCGTTCCTTGGCGCCAAGCGCGACATTCGATGAGGTTCGGGACGCCCATGCGCATCGCGGCATGCGCCGCGCTTTCGCGACGATGGTCGCTGAATGACCTCTGAACCGGAATCGTTCCTGGCCCGCTGGTCGCGGCGCAAGCGTGCGGCCGAGCGCGAGGTCGGGCTGCCCGAGCAGCGCGCGGCCGAGGCGCCCGCGACTCCTGGTGCAACGGTTGACGGCGCGCCAGCGGCGAGGACGGAACCGGCCTCGCAACCTTCCCGACAGCCCGATCCGTCCGCAAAGACGGAAGAGCCACTGCCCTCGATCGAGTCGCTGGATGGCCTGCGATCGGACTACCAGGCGTTCTTCAATCAGCCTGTCGACGAAAGCCTGCGGCGCGCTGCGCTGAAGAAACTCTTCGCCGATCCGCACTTCAACCAGATGGACATGCTGGACGTGTACGTCGACGACTACACGCAGTTCGAGCCTCTCCCCGCCGCATTGCGGATGCGCCTGCCGAGCGCGCGCGCGTTCCTGCTCGACTCCGAGCGGGCTGAGCTGGAAGCGGCGGAAGCGCAAGCGCGCACAGGGGGGGAGGCGCCGGAAGGCGGCGAGGGTGCCCCGAGCGAAGAATGCGGTGCTGCGACGGAACCTGAGGCCGAGGGCGAGGGCCGTGTCCTCGCCGACGAAGGCGCGGGGGCGGAAGCGACCTCCGCACCGACTACGCCGGCTGGCGCCGTGCCAGCCGCCGAATCGACCGGGGCAGCGGTCCTGCCGCCGTCACCTGACATCGCGCCGTGCAAGGCGAACGTCGCACCCGATCCAAACAACTCCTGAGTCCGCATGGCCACACCTGGCAACACGCTGAAAGTCTGCAACTGCAATCGCTCCATGACGCTGGACGGAGCGGCGCTTGGCCGCGCGCTCGGCCGCGAGGCGATTCCCATCTACACGGAGCTGTGCCGCAGGGAAGTGGACGGCTTCACTTCGGCGCTGGGCGCCTCCTCCTGCACGGTGGCCTGCACGCAGGAGGCGTCGCTGTTCGCGGAGCTGGCTGCAGGAGCCGGCGCCTCGACCGAGCTGAAATTCGTCGACATACGCGAGGCAGCGGGATGGTCGGCCGAGGGCGCGGCGGCGACCGCGAAGATCGCGGCCCTGCTCGCGCTGGCGGACCTGCCCGAGCCCGAGCCCGTCCCGACGATCTCTTTCGCGTCGAAGGGCGAAGTGCTGATCATCGGACCAGCCGAGGCGGCCATCGCCTGGGCCGAGCAGCTCGCCGACGGCCTGTCGGTCAGCGTCCTCGTCACGACCGCCCGGGGCGCGGAACTGCCGGCGACTCGGCGCTATCCCGTCTGGTCGGGAATTCCACGTTCGGTCGACGGGTACCTCGGCAAGTTCGAAGTCCGGTGGGAGCAGACCAACCCGATCGACCTGGACACCTGCACCCGCTGCAACGCCTGCATCAAGGCGTGCCCGGAGGGTGCGATCGACTTCACCTACCAGGTCGACCTGACGCGCTGCAAGTCGCACCGCGCCTGCGTGAAAGCCTGCGGGACGCTCGGTGCGATCGACTTCGGCCGGGCCGCATCGACCCGCACCGAGCAATTCGACCTCGTGTTCGACCTGTCGGCGCAGCCCTTGCTGCGTACGCCCGAAAAGCCGTTCGGCTATCTGGCGCCCGGTGCCGATCCGCTCGACCAGTCGCAGGCTGCGATGCGCCTGGTGCAGATGGTGGGCGAGTTCGAGAAGCCGCGCTATGTCCACTACGAAGAGAAACTCTGCGCGCACAGCCGCAACACCAAGACCGGATGCACGCGCTGCCTCGACGTCTGCGCCACGGAGGCGGTCCGCTCGCTTGGCGACAAGGTATGGGCCCATCCCTTCCTGTGCATGGGCTGCGGTGACTGCGCGACTACGTGCCCGACGGGCGCGCTGCGTTTCGCCTATCCGGGCGTGGCCGACATCGGCGTTCGTCTGCGCAAGCTGTTGTCGGTGTACCGAGGGGCAGGCGGCAGGGACGCCGCACTGCTGTTCCATAACGGTACGACCGGGCGCGCGCTGATCTCGCGGCTGGCGCGTGCGGGCAAGGGACTGCCCGCGCGGGTGCTGCCCCTCGAGGTGCACAGCGTGGCGACGATCGGCATCGACGTCGTGCTTGGCGCAGTTGCGTATGGTGCGAGCCAGGTCTTCGTGCTGCTCGACGAGGACGGCGCCGACGAACATGGTGCCCTGCTGGACCAGCAGGCGCGCATTGCGGATGCGATCCTCAACGGGCTTGGCTTCGGCGGCACGCACTGGCAGGCGCTGCGCGCGGAAGAACCCGCCGTGCTTCAGGCCGCCCTGTGGTCTTCGCAACCGGCGATGACTGTTCCCGCGCCGGCGACCTTCCACTTGTCCAACCGCAAGCGCGAAACGCTGGACTTCGCGATTCACCATCTGGCGCAGCACGCTCCGGCACAGCCGGAGCAGATTGCCCTGCCGGCCGGTGCGCCGTTCGGCGCGCTCACGATCGACGCATCGCGTTGCACGCTTTGCAAGGCCTGCATCGGCGCGTGCCCGAGCTCGGCGCTGCTGGATACCGAGGACGCACCGAAGCTGCGCTTCGTCGAGCACAACTGCGTGCAGTGCGGCCTGTGCGAGACAACGTGTCCCGAGCGCGCGATCGCCCTGGTGCCGCGTCTGCTGGTCACGGCCGAAGCCCGACAGCCGGTGACGCTGCATGAGGCGGAGCCGTTCCATTGCGTGCGTTGCGGCACGCCATTCGGGACCCGGCAGATGATCGACGTGATGACCGGCCGGCTGGGCGAGCATCCGATGTTCTCGGGCACGGCGCTGCGGCGCATCCAGATGTGCGCCGACTGCCGCGTGGTCGACATGATGGAGTCGAAGAACGAGATTTCGATCTTCGAGGTCAAGCGATGAGCGCCGGCGAACTTCACCCGGAAGTGACGCTCGCGCCCGAGGACGAGGGCCGCCTTCAGCTATACGCGGTGCTGGCGCGCCTGTTCGCGGCCGGGCCGGATGACGGCCTTCTGCGTGCGTTGGCGCAGTCCGCCGGCAGCGTCGAGGGCGAAGGCGAACTGGCGCATGCGTGGAATGACCTCGCCGCGGCCGCGGTCAATACGTCGGCCCGGGAAGCGACGCTGGAGTTCGATGCGACGTTCATCGGGGTCGGCAAGGCGCCGGTCAGCACGTACCTGTCGCACTACCTCCCCGTATCGCGCAAGGAAGCCGTGCTGGTGGAACTGCGCGACACGCTGCGCGAACTCGGGCTGGCGCGCACCGCCGCGTCGGCCGAGCCGGAAGACAATCTCACCTCGGTGCTCGAAGTCATGCGTCACCTCGTCGCTGCGGGCTCGGGCCCGCAATCCCTGCAGCGGCAGAGGGAATTCTTTGCCCGCTATCTCGAACCGTCGTATCGCGGTTTCTGCAGCGCAGCGAACGAGATCGTCCTGAGTTCCTACTACAGTGCAGCGGTCCGACTGCTCGGGGTTTTCATGGACTCTGATCTAGCTCAATTTGAGATGGGCTAGGGAGTGCTAGCCGAACGTATTCGTTGACTGATCCCCAAAGGACGAGGGATGATCCGAATGCCAAGGGGACAGAAGGACAAGAACATGAACAAGGAATCATCTAGCCGCCGCGGTTTCTTCAAGGCAGTCGCAGTCGGCGGGGCCGCCGCTGCCGCTGCTGTCGCGACGACTTTCGCTGGCGAGCGCAAGACTGCGACGGGAGCCGCCGTCGCCGGTTCTTCAGCACCGCTCGGGTATCGCGAAACCGAGCACATCAAGCATTACTACCGCACCACCCAGGTCTAGACGGGAGACTCCCCGATGCTTACGAAGAAATCCGCGGGGGCCGCGACGGCCCAGGGTCGCCTTGCGCGCGCTGTTTCCGGCATGCACGGCCGGACGATCGATCGACGCACGTTCCTGAAGCGCTCCGGCGTGACCGCCGGCGCTGCCGCCTTCGCGACGCAACTCCCCTACGGCGCGATCGGCAAAGCCGAGGCGGCCACGGCGGCGGAACAGGCGGGCAACGGCACGCAGATCCGCCGCACCGTCTGTACCCACTGCTCGGTCGGGTGCGCGGTCGACGCGGTGGTGAAGAACGGAGTGTGGGTGGGGCAGGAGCCGGTGTTCGAGTCGCCGCTGAACCTCGGCTCGCACTGCGCCAAGGGCGCCGCGGTGCGCGAGCACGGCATGACCGAACATTCACACCGGCTGAAGTACCCGATGAAGCTGGTCGACGGCAAGTACCAACGGATCGGCTGGGACCAGGCGATCGACGAGATCAGCGCGAAGATGGCGAAGATTCGCGAGGAATCCGGTCCCGACGCCACCTATTTCATCGGCTCGTCCAAGCACAACAACGAGCAGGCATACCTCTACCGGAAGTTCGTTTCGCTCTGGGGCACCAACAACTGTGACCACCAGGCGCGCATCTGCCACTCCACGACGGTCGCCGGTGTGGCGAACACGTGGGGTTACGGCGCGATGACGAACTCCTACAACGACATGCTCAACGCGAAGGCGATGCTGTACATCGGGTCGAACGCCGCGGAAGCGCACCCGGTGTCCATGCTGTTCTCCCTCCATGCGAGGGAGACCGGCGCCAAGATGATCGTGGTCGATCCGCGCTTCACGCGCACCGCGGCGAAGGCGGATCAGTACATCCGGCTGCGTTCGGGCGGCGATATTCCGTTCCTGTACGGAATGATGTATCACATCTTCAAGAACGGCTGGGAGGACAAGGCCTACCTCGCGGCGCGCGTCTATGGCATGGACAAGGTCAAAGAGGAGGCCATGAAATGGACTCCCGACAAGGTGACCGAGGCGTGCGGCGTTCCCGAGGATCAGGTGCTGCTGGCCGCCGAGACCATGGCGAAGAACCGCCCAAGCACCATCGTCTGGTGCATGGGGCAGACGCAGCACACGATCGGAAATGCAATCGTTCGTGCCTCCTGCCTGCTGCAACTCGCGCTTGGCAACATCGGCGTGTCGGGCGGCGGCGCGAACATCTTCCGCGGCCATGACAACGTGCAGGGCGCGACGGACGTTGGGCCGAACCCCGACTCCCTGCCTGGCTATTACGGCATTGCTGCCGGCTCATGGGCCCACTGGGCCAAGGTCTGGAACGTCGACCTGGAGTGGCTGAAGAAGCGCTTCGCCTCCGAGGCCCTGATGACCAAGCCGGGCACCACGGTCAGTCGCTGGATCGATGCGGTGCTGGAACCCAATGACGCGATCGGCCAGGGGCCGAACCTCCGCGCCGTCTTCTACTGGGGCCACGCGCCGAACTCGCAGACACGCGGCCTCGAGATGAAGAAGGCGATGGACGCGCTCGACTTGCTCGTCGTCGTCGATCCCTATCCATCGGCAACGGCAGCGATGGCGGCGATGCCGGGCGCCGGGGGCGCCAAGGCCAACCCGAACCGGGCGGTGTACCTGCTGCCGGCGTGCACGCAGTTCGAGACGTCGGGCTCGGTCACGGCATCCGGCCGTTCGATCCAGTGGCGCGAGAAGGTCATCGAGCCCCTGTTCGAGTCGCGGACGGACCACGCGATCATGCTGCGCTTTGCGGAGAAGTGGGGCTTCGCGGATCAATTGCTGGGCAAGCGGGACGGCAAGCAGAACATCCGCACGGCCAAGGGCGCAGGCGGCTGGGAAGAGCCGGTGATCGAGGACATCCTCGGCAACGAGATCAACAAGGGCACCTGGACCATCGGCTACACCGGCCAGAGCCCGGATCGGCTGAAGCTGCATATGAAGCACATGGGCACGTTCGACGTGAGGACCTTGCGTGCCAAGGGCGGACCCTGCGACGGCGATTACTTCGGGTTGCCCTGGCCGTGCTGGGGTACGCCGGAGATGAAGCACCCGGGCTCGTCGAACCTCTACGACACGTCAAGGTCGGTGATGGACGGCGGCGGCAATTTCCGCGCCAACTTCGGCGTCGAGCGGGATGGCGTCAACCTGCTTGCCGAAGCCGGCTCGCATTCGAAGGGCGCCGACATCACGACGGGCTACCCCGAGTTCGACCACGTGTTCCTGAAGAAGCTCGGCTGGTGGAACGAGCTGACCGAGGACGAGAAGAAGGCCGCCGAGGGCAAGAACTGGAAGACCGATCTTTCGGGCGGGATCATCCGGGTTGTGATGACGAAGCACCAGTGCCATCCGTTCGGCAACGCCAAGGCACGTGCGGTTGTCTGGAATTTCCCTGATCCGATTCCGCTGCACCGTGAACCGCTGTTCAGCAATCGGCCGGATCTGGTCGCCAAGTACCCGACGCACGCGGACCGCAAGGACTTCTGGCGCGTCCCGACGCTGTACAAGACCGTGCAGGACAAGAACATGGCCGACAAGGTCTACGAGAAGTTCCCCCTCGTGATGACCTCGGGTCGCCTGACGGAATACGAGGGCGGTGGCGACGAGACGCGCTCGAACCCCTGGTTGGCGGAACTGCAGCAGAATGCATTCGTCGAGATCAATCCGAAGGCCGCCAACGACCGGGGCATCCGCAACGGCGAATGGGTCTGGCTCAACACGCCGACCGGGGCGCGGTTGAAGGTGATGGCGCTCGTCACCGAGCGGGTCGGACCGGACACCGTGTTCATGCCGTTCCACTTCGCCGGCTGGTGGCAGGGCAACGACCTTCTCGACAGTTACCCGGCCGGGGCGGCGCCGATTGTCCGTGGTGAGGCAGTCAACACCAGCACGACATACGGCTATGACTCGGTGACGAATATGCAGGAAGGGACGAAGACGACCCTTTGCCAGGTCGCCAAGCTGGCCTGAGAGGCCTCGAGAACGAAACCAGGAGACTCACGATGGCCCGCATGAAGTTCATCTGTGATGCCAACCGCTGCATCGAGTGCAACGGCTGTGTCACGGCCTGCAAGAACGCGAACGACGTACCGTGGGGCGTGAACCGCCGGCGCGTCGTTACCCTCAACGACGGTGTGCCCGGCGAGCGCTCGGTCTCGGTCGCCTGCATGCACTGCTCGGACGCGCCGTGCATGGCCGTCTGCCCGGTCGATTGCTTCGTCCGGAGCGAGGACGGAGTGGTGCTCCACGACAAGGACCAGTGCATCGGCTGCGGGTACTGCCTGTATGCCTGCCCCTTCGGCGCGCCGCAGTTTCCGCAGGCCGGAGCCTTTGGCGTGCGCGGCAAGATGGACAAGTGCACGTTCTGCCAGGGCGGCCCCGGCAAGGGCAGCGAGGACGAGCAGTACGCCAAGTACGGCCAGAATCGCATCGCCCAGGGCAAGCTTCCGCTGTGCGCGGAGATGTGCTCCACCAAGGCGCTGCTCGCCGGCGACGGCGAGGTCATTGCGAACATCTTCCGCGAGCGCGTCACGGTGCGCGGCAAAGGTTCGGAAGTGATCGGCTGGGCCACGGCGTACGGAGCGCCCAAGGGAGGCGCCGCGCCGGCTGCAGCGCCGGAGGGGAAGAAATGATGCGGACGCCAGGAAGGCTTGGTTTGGTGCTGGGAGTGCTCGTATGCGCAGTCGGCCTGTCGGCTTGCGGGGAGAAGAAGGTGACCTCGTACGAGCCAGGCAAGTACTCGGGCGCACCGATCGCTGCGCCGTGGGACTCGCCGCAGTTCGGGGGCAAGAAGGCGGAATGGGAGGCCGCCCTGCAGGCGCGTACGCAGGGCCAGAACGAGTATTCACACCAACCCGCGAGGTAGGGAGCCGCCCCATGACGATTCTCTCGTGGCGGGTCGGGTTGGCCGCGGCCGTGCTGGCCTTCGCGGGCCATGCGGCTGCGCAACCTGCAACCCCTCGGCAGCAGGACAGCGCGCGCCAGCAGGTGCAGCAGGAGCTTGTCCAGCCCTTCAATAACGCCCCGGTCTGGCGCGACGTGCGCTCCGGCCCGCCGGGGTTCACGCAGGTTGGTGCCCCTTCCGAGCAGGGCGTGCTGATCCAGTCGCGCGGAGAGACCTGGAGGCAGGTGCGCGTCCCGGTGTCATTGATCGGAGGCTTGCTGATCGCCCTGGCGATGGTCTCGCTCGGCGGCTTCTACGCGATTCGCGGCCCCATTCCCGGGGGCGAAAGCGGATCGAAGATGATGATCCAGCGCTTCCGCGCGGCGGATCGGTACGCGCACTGGACCATGGCCATCGTCTGGGTGACGCTGGCCGTCACCGGGCTGATCCTGACCTTCGGCAAGACGCTGCTGATTCCGGTTCTCGGGCACGACCTCTACTCATGGCTTGCGGTTGCAGTGAAGAACATCCACAACTTCATTGGCCCGATCCTCATCGTCGGGGTCCTGTGGATGATCATCCGCTACCTGCCGTACAACTGGTTCAACAAGGAAGACTTCGTCTGGCTGACGAAGATCGTCGGCAATCTGACCGGGCACGAGTACCCATCGGGCAAGTTCAACGGCGGTGAGAAGCTCGTCTTCTGGTTCGTGGTGGTTCTGTTCACGCCGGTGCTCATCGCTTCGGGACTGATCCTCAACTTCCCGAACTTCGGCCAGACCCGGGCCACGATGCAGACCTTCAGCATCATCCACATGGCATTGGCCTACGTGGCGATCGCCATGGCCTGTGTGCACATCTACCTCGGCACGATCGGCCAGAAGGGCGCTTACCGTGCCATGCGCGACGGCTACGTCACCGCCGAGTGGGCGAAGCATCACCACGAACTCTGGTACAACGATGTCAAGGCCGGCAAGGTGCCCGAGAGTCCAATGGTGTCCGAAGCCGCGGTGCCCGAGCCGGTCCGCCGAGCGGTCCAGCTCGCTGTCAAATAGTGTTATCGGGGGAGCCATGCTGAAGCACACCATCGTCGTCATTTGTGCCCTGGCGTTTGCCGCGACCGCCGCGGCCAAGCTGCCGGCGCCGACGCCCGAGCAGCAGGCGGCGGCAGCGCTGAACACCGCGAAGGCCGCGCACGCCGGCAAGACAGACGCCTACAAGCTGTGCCTGTCGCAGACCAAGGTGGCAGAGGCGTACATCAAGGAGCAGAAGGCCAAGGGCAAGGCCTACGCGCCTGAAGCAACACCCCCCTGCGTGAATCCCGGACCGTTCGTGCCGCCACCGGCGACAGCCGCGGCGGCGCCTGCGGCGGCTCCCGCGGTGGCTGCTGCCCCGGCGAAACCTGGAGCGGCGGCGCCCAAGAAGTAGCGGCAGAGCGATCCCTCGCAAGGGCGTCCCATGGGGCGCCCTTCGTTTTTCCGTTGATGGGTAGCGCAGTTCGAAGTTGCCGCCGCGCGGTGTAGCGGGCCGCGGCTGCCGAGGCGGGCGGCCTACCGCCGGGCGCCGTCCCAGTCACCCAGCACGGAAGCCGCGTCATCGTGGTAGCGCGAGTGCGCTGAACGCGTCGGAGTTCCTGCCACGATCCAGCAGAGCAGGTTCTCGCCCGGCGCGCAGAACGCCCGCTGTACCTCGGCGTCGTAGATCGAGGTGCCGCCAAGCACCTTGGCGCCGTAGCCCATCAGGTGCAGCGCATTCAGGAAATTCATCAGCGCCGCGCCGATGCACAGCCACTGCTCCTGCGCCGGCACGCCGAGCGCGCCATCCTGGACGCGGCCGACCAGGCCGAGCAGGCACGGGCCGTTGTCGGCGCGGTCGCGCGCTTCCTGGATCTCCGCCTCGCTTCGGCCGCGGCGCCGCGCCACGTCGGCGAACAATTCGCCCAGGGCGGCACGTTGATGCACGTCGATGTGCACAAAGCGGTAAGGCCGCAGCGCCTCGTGGTCGGGGGCCCTCAGTGCCAGCGCGGCCGCGCGCAGCAACTCTGCGCGCGCGGGGGGCGGCGCACCGAGATGCTTCGGACCCACCGAGTAGCGCGAGGCCAGATGCATCAGGACGTCGGCCGGCCCGGGCCGATCGATGTCTGGCGAGTCGTTCATGGGCGGATGATCGGTCGTAGCAGGCGCCAGCGGAACGGCGTCATCCCAAACCGTTGTACTTGCACACGAAGTGGGCGATGGCGGGCGCGTCGTCGAGGTCGAACTGCGGCAACTCAGTGCCAAAGCGGCGATCGGCGGCGATCGCGACGACGTGCGGATCGTCGGGATGCAATGCTGCCTTCCCGTTGTCCCGACGAAACACCTCGATCTTGGGAATGGCCTCGCGCTTGAAGCCTTCGACCAGAAGCAGATCGCAAGGCGAGATCCGTTCGACCAGTTGCTGCAGGGTCTGCTCCGGTGCGCCCCGCAATTCATGCATGTGCGCCCAACGCACGCTGGACGACACCATCACTTCCCGGCACCCGGCGAGCCGGTGGCGGTGCGAATCCTTCCCCGGAACGTCGACGTCGAACTCGTGGTGCGCCCGTTTGATCAGCGATACCTCGAGGCCTCGCCCCGTGAGCAGCGGAATGACGCGTTCAATCAGCACGGTCTTGCCGCTGCCGGACCAGCCGGCGAATCCAAAGACTTTCATCTGGGCATTGGCCGTTGGCCCATCGCGGCCTCGGTCCGATTTGAGTTCGAACGCGGACTTTAGCAATGCCGATGGCCAAGTGCGCTGCGGGCCGGCCACCCGGGGCCCTCGCCTAGTCCACGCAGGTCTGAACGCGCGGCCGCGAGCCTGCCGCATCGACAGGAACCAGGCGTGGATAGGGCCGACAACGATCAGTGGGACGGCTCGGCCGGGCGGGCGCCGCCGGCACGGTGATCGCACTGAGGCAAGAGACGACAGCACCATCGTCCGGCTGACTCATCCGATCGGCCTAGCGCCTTTCTTGGATTCGCCTTGCGGCCTCTCGTCCTTCGAGACGATAAACATTGGCCGCTCCGTTGCCGATACTTTGATTGAAGGGCCGCCAGGCGGCCCGCGGGAGACGGCAATGACGGACTCGCCCACCACCAAGTCGGAATTCGGCGGTGAAATGCGCCTGCTCGCCGGCGTGTGGGTGCTCGTCTGCATCGCCGTCCTGACCACCGCCGCGCTGGCTTGAGTCTGCGCGCGCGGGCGGCGCGCCTGGCGGTCGCGTCGCAGGGGCCCGCCGTGAGCCCGCCGGCTGACTGACTTCACCGACGCCGATTCGACGCGACCGTTCCGCCGTTTCTCCCCCGACCGTCTTTCGCACTGGTGCGTGAACCAGAGCTCGCTGCCCTGCGTGGCGCCCCGGTCGACGGCCGGCCGTGTCGCCTGCGTCCGGGCCCGGTCAACAGTCTGAATTGACGACGGCGTCGCCGTCCATCACGGCGGCGCCGCTCGCCACGAGATCCTTCACCTGCTTCCGGACGAACACATCGAAGGGCATCCGGAAGTAGCGTTCGTTGATCAGCTGGAAGTAGCGGGCGCTGGCGACGTGTGTCACCAGGTCGTCGATGGCGATGCGCTGGACTTCGAGCAGGTAGAACTTCACGAGCACCCGGGCGGCATGTCGCGCGTTGCGCTCGAGGCTCGCCGAAAGCGCGGCCAGCCTCGCATGGGCACGTGCGAGGGCGGCGTGCACGTCCGTGAACGGAGCGCCGTGACCGGGAATCACGGCACGCGGCGCCAGCGATTCGATCAGCTCGAGGATTGCGCGCTGTTCGGCAAAGCCCGACTCGCCCTCGAGCTCCGGAAAGATCACGCCGAAGCCGTTGTTCCAGAGGGCATCCGCCGAGATCAGTATCCCGTGCTCGGCGGCCCACAGCACGACCGAATGGGGATCGTGCCCGGCTGCCGCGAAGACTTGCCAGTCGGTGCCGCCCATGCGCAGCGAGCTGCCCGGTTCGATCACGCCGTCGGGCACGAAGCGCTCGCATCGCTGGCCGGTTGCGCCGAATGTGAGAGCGAGCTCGTCCCAGCGCGCAACTGCGTCGGCGTGCCCCGGCGGAATGCTGATCGAAGCGCCGAACACGCGCTTCAGCTCGGCATTTCCGCCGCAATGGTCCGAATGCAGGTGCGTGTTGACGATCCGCGTCAGCCTGCGGCCCTCGAGCTCATGCGAGACCAGCGCGACCGTCTGCGCCTTGTGCGTGACGTACCCGGTGTCGACCAGCGTCGCCTCTTCGTCGTTGTCGAACAGCAGCACGTTGTTCGACGACAGCCAGCCGCGCTCCAGCACGCGGATCGACGACGGCAGCGTCGGCGCTCCGGTCATCGCCGCCGGAACGAGCCGGCCGCGCGCTCGAAGGCCTCGCGCAGCTCTTCGGTGCCGGCGACGAAGATCTTGGCAGGGCCGCGACCCGTGCG
>Ga0316188_10000165_pt1 | contig 23639 bp, 22 predicted proteins | sample Phiworburrow1_MG_FD_204933 | JGI IMG/M metagenome (GOLD analysis project Ga0316188, IMG submission 204933) | Coastal sediment microbial communities from Maine, United States - Phippsburg worm burrow 1 | ecosystem: Environmental > Aquatic > Marine > Coastal > Sediment | place: USA: Maine... | reverse complement strand
CGGGAAGGGCGCACAAGGCGCCCTTCCCTTCCGCCTGCTGATGGCTGCACGATCGACCGCGGTCACGCCTTATAATCCGCCGGCCACGATTTTCAGCCGACGGCGAGGCACCGCGACGATGACGACACCCATCCTGGCCAAGGGCACGGCCGACCTCTGCGACGATCATGGCGATCGCGTGCAGGTCTGCGAACCGGTCTTCCGCGCGTATGGCGGCCGCGGCGCCTTTCACGGCCCGATCAGCACGGTTCGCTGCTTCGAAGACAATTCGCGGGTCAAGGAAGCAGTCGAAAGCCCGGGCGCAGGCCGCGTCCTGGTCGTCGACGGCGGCGGATCGCGCCGGCACGCACTGCTGGGTGACAAGCTCGGCCTGGCGGCCGTCGGCAATGACTGGGCGGGGGTAATCATCCACGGGTGCATCCGCGATTCGGTCGAACTCGGCCGCATGGATCTCGGCATTCGCGCGCTCGGCACGATACCGTTGCGCAGCGACAAGCGCGGGGAAGGCGAGCGTGACGTGCCCGTGCGTTTCGCCGGCGTCACGTTCCGTCCTGGCGAGTTCGTCTATGCGGACGAAGACGGCATCATCGTCTCTGCCACCGCCCTGACTTGACCGACCCCCATTGAGCGACCGCCACCCCATGCCACGCACCGTTTACTGCCAGTACCTCAAGCGCGAAGCCGATGGTCTCGATCGCATCCCGTACCCGGGCGATCTGGGCACGCGGATCTATGAAAACATCTCGGCCGAGGCGTGGCGCACCTGGGTCGGCCACCAGACGATGCTGATCAACGAGTACCGCCTGTCGACGATCGACCCGAAGGCACGCAGATTCCTCGCCGAGGAAATGGAGAAGTTCCTGTTCGGCGGCGGTTCGGACAAGCCCGCGGAGTTCGTCGCACCCGAGCCGAAGGAATGACCCCGGATCGCCTGGCGATGCGCTGCATCGCCACCGGCGCGCTGCTGATGCTCGTGGGCGTGATCCTCGGCGCGTTCGGTGCGCACGGGCTGCAGTCGCTGCTGACGCCGAAGCAACTGTCCAGCTACGTCACCGGCGTCACCTATCAGCAACTCCATTCCATGGGCCTCGTTCTCACCGGCGTCATTGCGCAGGTGACCCCGCCTTCGCCCTGGCTGAAGCGGGCTGCCGTGCTGTTCGTCATCGGCATCGCCCTCTTCTCGGGCTCCATTTATGCGCTGGCTTTCGGCGCACCGCGCTGGTTCGGGATGCTTGCACCGGTCGGCGGCACGAGCTTCATGCTGGGCTGGGCAGCGGTGGCCGCGCATGCCTTGCGCTCGAGGGCCAACGCCTAGCCCGGCGACGACTCACCGTGGACGGCGAGCGCCCCTCGCGCAAGAACAGCGCCGACGCCTTTCACGGGTGGTGCCGCTCCGCCGGAACCTTCCTCAGCAGCGTCGCGATCGGCTTCGGAATTCCGACCTCGGCCGGATGCTCGACGTCGTACCAGCGGTAGCGGTCGTCGTCTCGCAGCGACGGCGCCTTGCCTGCGCACTGCACGGCGAGCGGCTTCAACTCATAGTCGAAATGGCTGAATGCATGATGCAGCGACTCGCCCTGCTCGGCTGGCGACGGTCCTGACAGGTGCTCGCGGCACCATTGCGACGCATGCTCTCGGGTCGGGAATTCCGGCAGGCCCCACAGGCCGCCCCAGATACCGCTGGGCGGTCGTCGCTCCAGCAGCACCTTGCTGCCGCGACGTGCGAGCAGGACCCAGGCTTCGCGCTGCGGGCGCGCCTTGCGCGGCTTCGGTGCGGGATACAGCCGCTGCGCATCATTGCGCCGGGCCTCGCATGCCGCGTTGACCGGACACAGCAGGCAGGCGGGGTTGGCCCGCGTGCAGATCGTCGCGCCGAGATCCATGATGGCCTGCGTGTAGTCGTCCACCCGCGCGTGCGGCGTGCACTCTTCCGCCAGCGCCCAGAGCCTGCGTTCCACCGACTTCTCGCCGGGAAACCCGTCGATCGCGAAGTGGCGCGCCAGCACGCGCCTGACGTTGCCGTCAAGGATCGGATGACGTTCGCCGCGGGACAGCGCCAGGATCGCGCCGGCCGTCGAACGCCCGATGCCGGGCAGCGCCATCGCCTCGTCGAGCGTCGCCGGAAACTCACCACGGTGACGCTGCACGAGTATCTGGGCTGCGCGCTGCAGGTTGCGGGCGCGCGCGTAGTAGCCGAGGCCGGACCACAGGTGCAGCACTTCGTCGAGGCGGGCGGCAGCGAGATCGTGCACCTGCGGAAAGCGTGCAATGAAGCGTTCGTAGTAACCGGTGGCCGTGCCGACCTGCGTCTGCTGCAGCATGATCTCGGAGACCCAGACGCGGTACGGCGTGCGGTCTCGCTGCCAAGGGAAGTCCTTGCGCCCTTCGGACTCGTACCAGGCGAGCAGTGCCGGTGCGAAGCGCAGGATGCGGGCACGCATGGCGGCCCCTTCACCTGCCATTGGCTTCGCGCTCCACGCTCTTGAACATCCGCAGCGTCGAGTCCCGCAGTTCCCTGACCCCGGAACGCTGCGCGATGAATCCAGGCACCCAGAAGTCCGGCTCGAACTCGGCCTCGTAGCGCACCACCGTGCCGGCACCTTCCTGCTGCCAACTGGTTCGCGCGACGCCGCGACGAATGTCGCTGCGCTGCGGAATCACCTCGGCCAGCAGGCCGTCCGGCATCCGTGCGACGCGTTCCACTCGCTCCACCGTCCGGCAGAAAATGCCCGCGCAGGCATGGATCAGCGTGCGCATCAGCACGGCGCCATCCGGCTCGGATCCGAGCAGTTCCACGCGACGAATGCGGGGGTCCAGCCTGCCGAGGTTGGCATAGTCCTCGAGCACTGCAGCCACGGCGGTTACCGGCGCGGCGAGGAGGGCCTCGAAACGAATGCGGAAGGCCCTGTTGTCGTAGGACGCGTCGGCGCGCAGCACGTCGAATGCGTGCGTCGCAGGCGAGACCAGCCCGGCGCAGAGAACGCCGACCCGGACCCAAACGGGAGTGAATCGACGGTGCACGTCACGAACAGACGAGGGCGACGTCGCCCGCGCCGGCTCGGCAGCGATCCGGATAGCCGTACTGTTTCCAGTAGTCGACCAGGCCGATACGCTCGGCGAGCTGCGAGAAGCGGGGATCCTTGCGAAAGCCCGCGGCTTCGGGACCCCAGACGTTCATGACGCTCCAATCGCGGGACCACGCCATGCGGTCGTGTGCAAGCGAATCATCGACGATCTGGAATGCGATGTCGTTCTGCCCCAGCTGTACGTAGGGCATCAACAGGTCCACCTGCTTCGCGACTTTCGGATCGACTGCTCGCAGAGCCGCCACGACCGCCGGGCGCTTGGCTGGATTTGCGACTGCATCGACGAAGTCACCCACTTTCGATCTCAGCTCGGCGGGCAGGTGTTCCTGCTGCTGCAGCAGGCGCTTCGACTCATCCCAGCTCCCGCGGCGCAGCGCCACCGTGGCATCGATGCCCTCGTTCGCGCCGCTGCTGATCCCGAGTTCGCCAGCCAGCCTGGAGTAATTCAATGCCTGCTCGTCCTCACCGCGCAGCAGGTAGACGCTGGCGAGGTTGAAGGCAAGCACCGGCGCGCTCGGGTCGAGCTCATACGCTCGTCGCGCCTGCTCGAGCGCGGCGTCAAGACGGCCAACCTTCTGCAGCAGGATCGAGTACCACTGGTGTGGCGTGGGCTCGTTGGGCTCGAGCGAAATCGCGAAGAAGAAACCGGACTCGGCATCGACCAGGTTGCCCCTTTCGGAGTTGATCTGCGCGAGCACGGCGTGCGCCTCGCCGATCTTCGGATCGAGCGCCAGCGCCTGCCGTGCCGACTGCTCCGCCAGCGGCAGGTACTTCTCCTCGTCGCCTGCCTCGCTGGTGTACCCGGGCAGCACGACATAGGCTGAGGCCAGTGCCGCGTGCGCGCGCGCGAACCCAGGATCGCGCGTGATCGCGGACTGGTACAACTCGATCGCGCGCCGCAGGTTTTCCTCGCCGCGGCGCTTCCAGATTGCCCGTGCCTGCAGGTAAGACTCGTAAGCTTCGACATTCTGCGTTGGAGCAGTTTCACGCTGCGCGAGCTGCTGCTCCTTGGGCGCGAGTTCGATCTTCAGCTTGTCGACGATCGCCGTCGCGATCTCGTCCTGCACCGTGAAGATGTCTGCCATCCTGCGGTCGTAGGTTTCCGACCAGATGTGGAAGCCCGACTCCGTGTCGATCAGCTGCGCCGTAATGCGCACCTGGTCGCCCGACTGGCGCACGCTGCCCTCAAGCACGGTTTCAACGCCAAGTTCCTTGCCGACTTCGCGGATATCGACGTTGCGGCCTTTGTAGGCGAACGCAGAAGTGCGCGCAGCCACCTTGAGGCCCGGCACGCGCGCCAGCAGGTTGAGCAGTTCTTCGGACATGCCGTCGCTGAAGTAATCCTTGCTGGCATCGCCGCTCAGGTTGGTGAACGGCAGGACGGCGATCGAGCTGCGACTGCCGGCGGCCTCGGCGCGGCCCAGGCCTCGCTCGTAGAGCAGGTACCCGAGCCCCGCCATGGCGATCAGGATCGCGACGCCGAACGCCGCCCGCGTGCGGAACTGCATCTGCGGCGGCGCACCAGGCAGCGGTTCCGTTCGCTCGATGCCGGCCGGACTGACGTCAAAGATCCACGCGAGCACCATCGCGATCGGGAACCCGACCAGCAGGAAAATGACGAGGAAGGTCATGGCCCATTCGGGCACGTACAAGGCGGGCAGCACGACGGAGGCAGCCTCGGTGACCGCCCAGGCAACCGCACCGTACGCGATGGCGACTTTGCCGACGCGACGGCGCTTGATTTCAGCGAGGAAAGCCATTGGTTGCCCGAATCGTCAGTCCCACCCTGGGCTAAGCCCCGTCCCGTGACGGGTCCCCTTGTTGAGACCACCACGGTGCGCAGTCGTTCGCTCTGCGCACCATTGTCCACCAATCCGTGCCGTGCGCGTATCCCCGGGTGGCTACTTGCTGCACACGGCGACGTCGCCGCTCAAGGTCTTGATGCGCACGCGGGCGCTGCCGTTGCCTTCCTGATGGCGCCATTCCTTGCCTGGGGCGTATTCGTCCGTGCGCACTGGCTTGGGTCCGAAGCAGGGGCGAATATCGCCGCTGAAGCTGGAAACGTCGTAGTCCGCGCCGGTGTTGCCGACCAGGTCGAGCCGCACGTCCCCGCTGATGCTTTCGATGTCGACGCGCGCGTCCGGCGCCAGCGAGCCCTGCAACGTCAGGTTGCCGCTGGTCGATCGCAGGCGCGACCTGCTGGTTTGACCGACACCCAGGGTAAAGTCGCCGCTCACGGTGCTGCCATTCACTTCACCGGCAAGCCTGGTGGCCGTGGCATTGCCGCTGACGGTCGTGACCGACACCAGTCCCTTCTTGCCGGACCCGGAGATGGTCACGTCGCCGCTGACGGTACGGCATTCGAGGTCCTCGCCACTCGTCTCGGTGCGCATGTCCCCGCTCACCGTCTGCAGCCGTTGCGTGCCGCGCACGGCCTGGACACCGATGTCGGCGCTCACGGTGTTGATCGAAACCAGTGAGCTGGCGGGCACCTTGACGACCAGGTCGGTGTCGTCGACGTTATGGGACCGGTTGGGCAGGACCACCTTGATGCGGGTGATCTTGTCGGCCCTGGTGAATTCGAGTCGCTCCGTGCCCTTGCCGAGTTCGCCCGTGACTTCGACCTCGTTGCGGTCCCAGCCCGTCACCATGACCGTCCCCGCGGTGTTCGAGATCTCGACGGTTCCGCCCGGATCCGCCTCCGCGCGCTTGTCGATGGGTGTACCCGCCAGCGCGGCCAGCGGCAGGGCCGCCACCAGCAGCGTGACCACTCGCGCAGCAGGCCGACGACGGCGGGCGTTGACAATGACGGTACTCATAACTGCATCCTCTTGCCTGTCGGCGGCTCGCGCGAATTCACGGGCGCGTTCTCGAGACTGCTGGTCAACTGGCTGACGTTCGCCAGCACGGCCAGCTCGTCCTGGTACGTCTTGAGCAGCAGCTCTTCGAGCAGCGGGTCGCCCGGCTGTTCGGCAAGCGCTGCATTGATCTCGTCGGCGGCACGGCGCATTTCGCCGAGGTTGAACTCGAGCTTCGCCTGCGCGGCCGGCGGCAACGCGGCGACGCGACGGTCCAGCATCCGGGTCAGTTGACTGCGGGCCGCGACGTATTCCGGATCGAGACGGCCCGCCGGACCAAACGCGGCCGGCATGGCGACCACCGCGCCCGCCGCTGAAATTCCGTTCGCCGGGGCGACTGGCGCGGCAGACTGCTGCACCGGACGACCCCTGTCCAGCAGGCTCGCGGTGAGCAGTGACGAGCCTGCGACGAGTACCACCGCGGCCGCGGCCTGCCAGAGCCAGGCAGGACGCCGCGTCGTGGACACAGCGGCCGGCGCGCGCTCATCGATCCGTGCCGCAATGTCCGGCCACAGGTCACGACCGGGCGCCACCTCGAGCGGCAACTCGCGTAGCCGCGCATCGAATCGCGCTGCGGCGTCCCATGGTGTTCGTTCATCCTGCGTCATGGTTCTACTCCGTTTCCCCGAGCCTGGCGCGCAACAGCGCGCGGGCCCGGTGTAACTGTGCCTTGCAGGTGCCGACGGCAATACCCAGCAGCTGCGAGGCTTCCTCGTGCGAGTGGCCGTACACGCCCACCAGCACCAGCACGTGCCGCGCTCCCGGGGGCAGCCCGGCGATGGCGGATTCGATGTCGCGGCTGCTGCCCGGATCGACCGTCGAGTGGTCGGCCAGGATTTCGGCGACCTCACGCTCGATCGAGTCCCCGGCGCCGAGCGACTCACCCCGGCGTCGCGCCTGCTGCAACACCGCATTTACCGCGATCCGGTGCAGCCACGTCCCGAAAGCGCTGCGTGTCTCGAAGCGCGGCAGGTTCCGCCACGCCTGCACGAAGGCCTCCTGCGTGCAGTCCTCGGCCGTGGCGACGTTGCCGGTCATGCGCAGGCACAACCCGTGGATGCGAGCCGAATGCCGGCGATAGAGCTGCTCGAAGGCCACGGACGAACCGTCCGCCGCTGACGTGACCAGTCGGCGCTCTTCGGCCGCCTCGCGTGCGCGCTGCAGTTCATCGACGACCTCCCCGGCGTATGCCAAGACGCACCTCTCGCTGCTACCCGTCGCACCGCGCGACCGGGTACGGCATCCTACACATGCCGTCTGGTGGCCCGTGCCGTGCCCCTGTGACAGATCAGATGCGACACATGGCCAAAAGGTTTACCCGGGAGACTCCATGCCTGAAGCGGTCCGTATCGAAAGGAATGGCCCGGTCGGCACGGTGATCCTGCACCGTCCGGCCGTCCGTAACGCCGTCGATCCGAGCACGGCTGGGGCGCTGGCCGAGGCGTTCCTGGCCCTGGACGCCGAGCCCGGGGTTCAGTGCATGGTGCTGTGGGGTGCGGGCGGCACGTTCTGCGCCGGCGCCGACCTGCAGGCAGTCGCGCGCGGCTGGGATCCCGGTCGACTGCGTCCTCCCACCGGCCAACCGGACGACGCCCTGGGCCCGATGGGCGTGTCACGCCTCGACCTGCAAAAACCCGTGATTGCCGCGATCGCCGGGCATGCTGTCGCCGGCGGTCTCGAAATCGCGCTCTGGTGCGACCTCCGTGTCGCCGAATCCGACGCGACTCTTGGCGTGTTCTGTCGCCGCTGGGGCGTCCCGCTGATCGACGGCGGAACCTTCCGCCTGCCACGCCTGATCGGCAGCGGTCGCGCAATGGACCTGATCCTCACCGGGCGGGGCGTGGGCGCCGAGGAAGCCCTGGCCATCGGCCTGGTGAATCGCGTGGTGCCTCGCGGCGAATCACGATCCGCTGCAGAGGCGCTGGCACAGGAACTCGCGGCTTTCCCGCAGGCATGCCTGCGGGCGGATCGCGCTTCGAGTCGCGCGCAGTGGGAACTGTCGGACGGAGCGGCGCTCGCGCAGGAATTCGCGCGCGGACTCGCGGTCCTGCGCAGCGGCGAATCCGCGCAGGGCGCCGCACGGTTCGTCGCAGGCGCGGGTCGCGGCGGCAAGCCCGCGACCTGAAGCGCGTCAGTTCGGCTGCGTGCCCTGCAGGTAATCGACGGCTGCGCCGAGGATCGTGCGCACCGCAACCGGCAGCGCGCCTTCATCCACGAAGAACAGCGGCGAATGATTGCTCGGCGCCGTGGCCGGGTCCTGCCCCTTCGGCGTGACGCCGACGAAGTAGAAGAACGCCGGCGCCTTCTGCCCGTAATACGCGAAATCTTCCGAACCGGTAACGAACGGCATGACCTTGACGTCGTTGCCGCCAGCCGCGCGCCGCAGCGAGGACACGGCCCGTGCGGTCAGCGCCGGATCGTTGACTACGACGGGATTCGGATCGCCGCCCAACTCGAACTCGGCGGTGGCGCCTGCCGCTGCTGCAGTGTCGCTCGAAATGCGCTTGATGCTCTCGATGACCTGCTCGCGCACTGCCGGGTCGAACGTGCGGAACGTGCCGACCATCTCGACCGACTCCGGGATGATGTTGTTGCGGATGCCGCCCTTGATCGCACCGACCGAGACGACGGCCGGGTATTCGGTGATGTTGACCTGGCGGCTGACGATCGTCTGCAACGCCATCACGATCTGCGAGGCGGTGACGATCGGGTCGACGCCACCCCAGGGGCGGGAGCCGTGCGTTTGCCGGCCCTTGACCACGAGCTTGAACCGATCAGAGGCCGCCATCAGCGAGCCTTCGCGGTAGCCGATCGCGCCCGTGTTCAACGCCGACCAGAGGTGCAGGCCGAACACGGCATCGGGCTTGCTGCCGGCAAACAGGCCTTCGTCCAGCATCAGGCTCGCACCACCCCGTTCACCGTCGGGGGCGCCCTCTTCCGCGGGCTGGAAGATGAACATCACCGTGCCGGGAAGTTCGCTGCGCATGCCTGCGAGCACCTTGGCTGCCCCGAGCAGGATCGCCATGTGACCGTCGTGGCCGCACGCGTGCATCACGCCAACTTTCTCGCCGCGGTACTCCGAGGTTGCCGTGGACTTGAACGGCACGTCCACCTGCTCGGTGACGGGCAGCGCGTCCATGTCCGAACGCAGCGCGATCGTCGGGCCGGGCTGGCCGCCCTTGAGGATGCCGACGACGCCCGTGTGCGCGATGCCCGTCTGCACCTCGATCCCCATCTTGCGCAACTGTTCGGCCACGATCTTCGACGTGCGGAATTCCCGGTTGCTGAGTTCCGGGTTCTGGTGGAAATCGCGCCGCCAGGTGATCACCTGTGGCATCACTGCGGCGGTGGCGGCGTCGAGCGAGGCGTCCGTGACGGCCGCCTGCGCCGGGGCGGCGGCAGCCGCGACCAGCAACAACGACGCGAGGAACTGGCGATGGATCATGTTCAAGGTGCCCGGGTAGCGGTGAGACGAGGCGCGCAGCATACTGCACGGACCGCATCGACCGGGAGCACCAGATGCCTGCATTTCGCCAGTCGATCGCGGCCCTTGCCGCACTGAGCCTGACCCTCATGAGCACCAGCGCCATTCCGCCGGCCCAGGGCCAATCGTATTCACCTGCGGTCGCCCGCTCGATCGCCAAGACCCAGAAGCCGCCGCTGCACGGCAAGCACTGGATGGCGATCACCGGCAAGCCGCTTGGAGCAACGGCAGGTGCCATGGTGTTCCAGCGTGGTGGCAATGCCGTCGACGCCGCCTGTGCCATGATCGCCGCGACTTCCACGATGTGGGACGTGCTGAGCTGGGGCGGCGAGACACAGGCTCTAATCTACGACCCACGCACGAAGAAAGTGATCGCTATCAATGGATTGGGCATGGCGCCCAGCGGGGCGACAGCGGAGTTCTACAAGGGCAAGGGTTTCAAGTACCCGCCCGCCTACGGCCCGCTGGCGGCCGTCACGCCAGGAACGCCCGGCGGCATCATCCTGATGCTGCAGGAATACGGCACGCTCTCGCTGGCCGAAGTGCTGCAGCCGGCGATCGAACTCGCGGACGGCTACCCGATCGACGGCGAAACCGCCGAGCTGATCGAGCGCTGGAAGGACAAGCTCAAGGAATGGCCGTACTCGAAGCAGGTAATGCTGCCGCACCTCGGCTCGCCGCGCGAAGCGCCACGCGCAGGGGAAATCTTCCGCCAGCCTGATCTCGCAGCCACGCTGCGCAAGATGGTCGAAGCCGAGCAACAGGCCCTCGCGGCCGGCAAGTCCCGCAAGGACGCGCTGCAGGCAGCCTACGACCGCTTTTACCGGGGCGACATCGCGCAGGAGTTCGTGCGCGGCGTGCAGGAACAGGGCGGCCTGATCACGCTCGACGATCTCGCGAAGTGGAAGCCCCTCGTCGAGCAGCCGCTCAGCACGACCTACCGCGGCGTCGAGGTCTACAAGCTCGACGTCTGGACGCAGGGCCCGGCGCTGCTGCAGTCGCTGAACATCCTCGAGAACTTCGACCTGCGCGCAATGGGGTACAACAGCGCGAACTACGTCCATACGCTCTACCAGGCGATGAACCTCGCCTTCGCCGATCGCGACTTTTACTACGGCGACCCGTACTTCCCGCCCGCGGAGCCCACGCGGGGCCTGCTGTCGAAGGAATATGCGAAGCAGCGTGCCGCGACGATCCGCACGGATCGCAACGACGCGAAAGCGGGGCCCGGTGATCCGTACCCGTTCCAGGGCGGCAGCAATCCGTATGCCGCCCAGCTGCAGCAGCAGCGCAAGGCCGCGCTCGACGCGTTGGACCAGGCCGAACTCACGGCCGAGCAACTGGCCGACTTTGCAGCGGGCTTCAAGAGCGGCACGACCACCGTAATGGCAGCCGATGCAAACGGTTGGCTGGTGTCGGTGACGCCGAGCGGCGGCTGGGTGCCGGCAACGATCGCTGGTCGCACCGGTATCGGACTGAGCCAGCGCATGCAGTCGTTCGTGCTCGATCCGGCGGAGAATCCCTTCAACGTGGTGACGCCGGGCAAGCGCCCGCGCGTCACGCTCACACCGAGCCTGGCCCTCAAGAACGGCAAGCCATGGCTCGCATTCGGCGTGCAGGGCGGCGACTCGCAGGACCAGAACCTGCTGCAGTTCTTCCTCAACGTGCAGGAGTTCGGCATGACGCCACAGGAAGCCGCCGAGGCCGCCAACTTCAACAGCTACCAGATGAAGGCCTCGTTCGACCAGCATGAGTCGCAGCCAGGGCGCATCGTGCTCAACTCGTCGATGCCGCAATGGGTCACCAGGGAGCTGATAGCCCGCGGCTACAAACCGGAGTTCGAGGCGCGCACCTCGGGCCCGATCAACGCGATCATGATCGACCCGGAGAACGGCACGTTCTGGGGCGGCTCGAGCAATCACGGCGAGGACTACGGCATCGGCTGGTAGCGGCTCGTGGCCACACGCCTGCCGCCCGTCGCGTTCCTGCAGGCGCTGCGCGTGCTGCTCGCGACGCCGCGACTCGACCCGCCACCGGGCGAATCGGGCCGTATGGGCGCAGGCGGCCCGGACGCGCTGCGGGTCATCGGCGTTGGCGATTCAATCATCGCCGGCACCGGAGTGCAGCAGCTGCGGGATTCGCTGACTGCCGCCTACGCTCGATTGTTGCATGCGCGCACGCAGCGTCCCGTCGAGTGGCAGGTCCGGGGCCGCAACGGCGCAACCTCCGCGTCCGTCCTGCGCGAACTGGTGCCGACGGCGCCCGAAGGTCACCTTTACCTGGTCTCGGTGGGCGTCAACGACGTGACGCGGCGCGTGACTGCGGCTGCATTCGGCCGCAACGTTGCGGGTATCCACGAACGGCTGCGGGAAAAAGCGCCCGCGTCGGCCTTCCTGTTCGCCGGTGTGCCGCCGCTCGAACGCTTCCCCGCCCTGCCCGCGCCGCTCAACTCGCTCCTGGGCGCCCAGGCTCGCCTCCTGCAGCAGGCCGCGGCCGACGCCCTCGCGGGGCGACCGCGAACCTACTGCCACTTCTTCCCGGATTCCGTACAGCCCGGTGATTTCGCGGGCGACGGGTTTCATCCGGCCGAATCCGCCGTGTTGGCGTGGGCCGGCGAACTGCTGGCACTGACGGCTCAGGACGAGGTGGCGAGCTGTTCGCGGTGATAGAGCCGCGCCGCGATGAACCAGACGATGGCCGCCACCGCGAATGACGCACCGAGGCTGACAACCCAGTCGAGCGCGCGGATCTGTTCCGAACGCAGCACGCGCAGGATCATCTGGTTCTGGCCTAGGAATGGCACCGCCAGCATCCAGAGCTGCGTCCTGACCGGCGCGACCATCAGCACCAGCGTCGGGATCATCGGCAGGAACATCAGCAACGGCAGGTAACCCTGCGCCTCGCGGTAGCTGCGCGCGAACGCGGCCAGCGCGGTGAGCACGGTCGCGCCGAGCAGCACGATCGGCAGGATGATCAGGAACAGTTGCACCAGACCGGCGGGCCCGAGCTCGAAGGACGCGTCCATGCCGCGCGACGGCACGACGGCGAACACCAGGCGGTACGCGACCAGCGTTACGGCGATCGACAGCAGCGAGAACACGGCCGTCGCAAGAATCTTCGCCCCGATGATCGACTCGCGCGAGACGGGTGTCGCGAGCAGTGGCTCGAGCGACTGCCGCTCGCGCTCGCCTGCGGTTGCATCGATCGCCAGCTGCATGCCACCGATGAATGCCAGCAGCAGCAGCAGGTACGGCAGAACCTGTTGCGACAGGTCGAACCGCGCCTCGGGCGTGGCCACGTCGCGCGTGCCGATCTGCAACGGGTTGGCGACCGCGGGGTGAATGCCGCGGGCGACCAGCCGCAGCGTACCGACCGTGCTGCCATAAGCGTCGAGCAGGCCACCCAGTCGCGACACGGTCGCACCGGAAGCCAGTGGACGCGAGCTGTCGAAGATCACCTCGACGCTCGCGGGCCGGCCGGCACGCCAGTCATCACCGTACTTTTCGTCGATGCGCAGGACGACGTCGTGCTCCTGGGTGCGCACGGCCGCGTCGGCATCGCGCGGCGCCGGCAGCACCTTCACGTTGTGCGATTGCAGCCACGCGACGAGGTTCGGCGCACGCTCCGCGCCGATCACCGGCAGCTCCAGCGGTCCCTCGAGCTGCCGGGCCTGCTTGCGCGCGCTGAGCGCGTTGGTGCCCGCCAGCACCAGCGGAATCGCGATCGGGATCACGACGAACGCGACCAGCATCATGCGGCGGTCGCGGAACGCATCGAGCAACTCCTTGCGCAGGACGATCCACAGCGCCCTCATGCGAACAGGCCCTCGTCCGAGCCGATAGCCTTGACGAAAGCGTCCTCGAGATTGGCGCAACCGGTCGCCTCGCGCAGCTCGTCCGCGGTGCCGTCGGCCACGACACGCCCGTGCGCAATGACGACGATCCGGTCACAGAGCCGCGCGACCTCCTGCATGATGTGGCTCGAAAGCAGGACGCAGCGGCCTTGCGCACGCTGCTCCAGCAGAAAGGTGCGCAGCGAGCGCGTGGTCATCACGTCGAGGCCGTTGGTCGGTTCGTCGAGCAGCACGTTGCGGGGAGCGTGCACCAGTGCCCGCGCGATCGCAGTCTTGGTGCGCTGCCCCTGCGAGAAACCCTCGGCCCGGCGGTCGATGAAGTCGCGCATGTCGAGCGCCGCCACCAGTCGCTCGGTGCGCTCTGCGATGAGGCGATTGTCGAGGCCCTGCAGCGCGCCGAAGTACGCGATGTTCTCGCGCGCGGTCAATCGCTTGTAGATGCCACGCGCGTCCGGCAGCACGCCGAGGCGCTCGCGCACACGGGTCGGCTCGATGGCCGCATCGAGGCCGTCCACGAGCACGCGGCCCGAATCGGGCGACATCAGCGTGTAGAGCATCCGTAAAGTGGTGGTCTTGCCTGCGCCGTTGGGGCCCAGCAAACCCGTGATCTGCCCGTCGGCCGCATCGAAACTGACGCCATCGACGGCCTGGACCCGGCCGGCGCGGGTCTGAAAGCTCTTGCGCAGTCCTTCGACGCGAATCATGCGCGCACCGTCGAGCCCATCACGGATCCCAGCCGTACGAGCCACCGAACGGCGGCGAGTACTGCAACTGGTCCAGGCATGTGCCATCGAGCGCCCGCGCGTCGGCTGCCGCAATGAACTCCGCGGCGAGCCGCGGCCCGCAACCCACGCCCATCACGCTGTGACCCTGGCCGCGAAAGACGAAATGCCGCGAATTGGGCAGCTGCCGCTGGACTTCGTCGCCGTACCGCGGCGGCGTCACCGGATCGAGCTCGCCGGACAGCAACAGCACCGGCTTGTCTGACTTCACGGCATCGTGGAAATCTTTCGGCGTCGCGCCATGCGGCCAGACTGCGCATTGCGCCAGCGTGTATTCGACGAATTCGGTGCCGAGTACGGTGCCGGCGTCCGCCGGATCGACTCGCATGCCGGGCGCATCCTCGGCGCACATGACGGACAGCTGCAGCGGCACGTAGATCTGCTCGCCGATCAGCTGCTCCATCATGCGCGACTGAGCCATCAGGTTCTCGAACTGGCCGCCGGCGGCTTCGGCGAGCAGCATCGGCAGCATGCCGAACAACTGCGGTGCGTAGGAATAGAAGCGCACGACCGATGCGAGCGAGACAGCGGTGAGCTCGTCCTGACGCAGCTCGTTGGTGAGCGGGTCGCGATAGGTGACTTGCTGCGGCTGCTCGTGCAGCTGCTGCAGCAGTTGGTGGAGACGCGCTCGTGGCGAACCAAAGCGCCTGGTGCATTCGGCATCCGCGGCGCAGCGTGCGAACTGGGCTTCGATGGCCGCCTCGAGGTTCTTTGCATGCTCATTGCCAAGGGCGAGGCTCGGTGGCACGACGGAGTCGAGCACGACCGTTCGCGTCGACGCGGGATGGCGGCGCAGGTATTCGAGCGCGACGCGCGTGCCGTACGAGGCCCCGACCAGGTTGAACTGTGCGACGCCCAGCGCACGGCGCACGTCCTCGAGGTCGGCGATGTACGCGCTGGTCGTATAGGCGCGGACATCGACGTTCGGCCCGAGTTCCTGCAGGCAGGCGGCTGTCAGCCGGCGCGCCTCGTCAACGCCTGCCGAGTCAAGCAATTGCAGCGCCTCGTCGTTCAGCGTCCCGGGGCATTCCAGTGGGTTCGACTTGCCGACACCGCGCTGATCCACGAGCAGGACGTGGCGGTGGCGCAGGATGTCGCGGAACGCCGGGTAGACAGTTGGAAAGGCTTCGAGGGCGGACTGGCCCGGTCCACCCGCCAGCAGGACGACCGGATCCCCTGCCGGGGACTTCGCGGTACTCGGCACCCAGGCGATCGCGAGCTCGATCTTGCGGCCGTTCGCGCTGGATCGGTCTTCCGCAACCTGCAGGGTGGCGCAACGCGCCGCCACGGTCTGCGCCTGCCCGGCCTGCGACAGCGTGCAGGGCGAGAACGCCAGGCTCCCGTACGCCAAGGTGACCGGTGCCGGTGGCGCGCCCGCCCGTGCAACCACGGCGCCTGCCAGGGCCACGAGGGCCAAGAGCACAGAACGGATGGGCTGCAATGACTGCATGTTGAACCTGACTGTCCGTAGCGCCGCGCAACGTACACGTCGCCGGGGGTCTTCGCCACTCGATTGGGCTAGGATGCACCCATGCGTGCTTCGATGCCCCCCGCCACGCGGGTCCTGCTGTTCATCAACGTCGCCGTTTTCGCAGTCCAGTATCTCACTGGTGACCTGCTGCTGCGGCCGTTCGCCCTGTGGCCGCCCGCCTCGGCCCAGTTTCCGGGCGCACCGTCGTTCCAGGTCTGGCAGTTGCTGACGTACGGCTTCCTGCACGGCAGCCTCACTCACCTGTTTTTCAACATGTTCGCGCTTTACATGTTCGGCAGCGAAATCGAGCGCCTGCTCGGCAGCCGGCGCTATGTCACCTACTACGTCGTCTGCGTGGTCGGCGCGGCGCTGGCGCAGTTGCTGGTGCTCAGCAACATGGACCTGAGCCCCATTCCCACGGTGGGCGCCTCCGGCGGCGTGTTCGGCCTGTTGCTGGCGTTCGGCATGGCCTACCCGCAGCGGCGCATCATGCTGCTGTTCCCGCCGATTCCGATGCCGGCATGGCTGTTCGTCACGCTCTATGGCCTGCTCGAGTTGTATCTGGGCGTCACCGGGTCGGGCCAGGGTGTGGCGCACTTCGCCCACCTGGGAGGCATGGTGGCGGGCTTCGTGCTGCTGCTGCGTTGGCGCCGCCAGCCCCGGGCGCGCTGAGAAGAAGGAGAGTGACCATGGCCGTGCATCCGAAGTCGACACCACGCCGAATCAAGCCTCGCATGGCAGCCACCGGCAGGAATAGCGACGCGCCCTTGCTTGAGCGCAACAAGGTCAGCCGGGACTCGGCCGAGGAAGCCGTGCGCACGCTGCTGCGCTGGGCCGGTGAAGACCCCGGGCGCGAGGGCCTGCTCGACACCCCGCAGCGTGTCGTCGACGCCTACACGGACTGGTTTTCGGGCTACGGAATCGACCCGAAGGACTACCTGCGCCGCACTTTCGAGGAAACCGCGGGCTATGACGAGATGGTCGTCCTGCGCGACATCGAGTTCGAATCGCACTGCGAGCACCACATGGCGCCGATCATCGGCCGGGCCCACGTGGGTTACCTGCCCACCGGCAAGGTCGTTGGCATCAGCAAGCTGGCTCGCGTCGTGGATGTCTTTGCCCGTCGTTTCCAGGTCCAGGAGAAGATGACGGCCGAGATCGCCCGCTGCATCAACGACGTGCTGCGGCCGCAGGGCGTCGGCGTGGTGATAGAGGCAGTCCACGAGTGCATGACCACGCGCGGCATCCACAAGCGCGGCGTGTCGATGATCACCTCGAAGATGCTGGGCTCGTTCCGGTCCGATGCCCGGACCCGCAACGAGTTCCTGACCTTCATCGACATCCGCGACCGCCGCTGATCCCCGGCCGGCCCCGACGGGCCGTCAGCTGCAGCAACCGCGCAGCCCGCGCCGGGCGCAAGACTGGCTCGAATTGCGCCAGTGCGGCATATTGTCGCGCCCGGATCGGATTCGCTCCGACAGTGCCCGGGTCGGCGCCGGAACCCCTGCGCCAGGACCACAGAGCGCCGGGAGCGTCTCGTGCCTGAACTTTCCACCCTGCACCATCCGCTGTACCAGCTGCGCCGGACGCCCTTCCACGCGCGCACGTCCCAGTTGTGCCTGCCGCATAACTGGCGGCGCTGGGGCGGGTGCATTGCAGTCGGCTCCTACGACCTCGGCCTCGACCGCGAGTACTGGGCGATCCGCAACCACGCAGCGCTGATCGACATCTCGCCGTTGATCAAGTACGAAATCACCGGACGCGATGCCGCACGCCTGCTGCACCGGCTGACCCCGCGTGACATCCACAAGATGCAGGTCGGGCAGGTCTATTACACCGGTTGGTGCGACGACGACGGCAAGCTGCTCGATGACGGCACCGTCACGCGGATCGGCGAGCAGAGCTTCCGGCTCACCGCGGCCGAACCGCAGTTCCGCTGGCTCGCGATGAACGCCGTCGGCATGCAGGTGCAGGTCACCGACCTGACCGAGCAGATGGCGGCACTGAGCCTGCAGGGGCCGAAGTCGCGCACGATCCTGAATCTCGCGTGCGAGCAACCGGTAGATTCGCTCAAGTATTTCCGCATGGCCTTCAACCGCATCGCGGGCAAGGCAGTCTCGGTCTCGCGCACCGGGTACACCGGCGATCTCGGCTACGAGGTCTGGATGGACGCTGCGGATGCGCTCGTGATCTGGGATGCGCTGATGGCCGCGGGTCACGATTACGGCATCACGCCCACCGGCATCCTTGCGATGGACATGGCGCGCGTCGAAGCGGGCCTGTTCATGCTCGACGTCGATTACACACCCGCAAGCCACGCCTGGATTCCCGGCCAGCGCTCGTCGCCCTATGAAATGGGCCTCGGCTGGACGGTGAACCTCGACAAGCAGGGCTACTTCGTCGGTCGTCGCGCGCTGGAGCGCGAGCACCGCGAAGGTTCGTCGTGGAAGATGGTTGGCCTCGAAATCGATTGGGAAGGCCTCGAACGCGAATACGCCGCGGTCGGCATGCCCCCGCAGGTTCCGGCCGCGGCCGTGCGCGGCAGCATCCCCGTGTACGCAGGCCCGCGGCAGGTCGGATATGCCTCGACCAGCACCTGGTCACCGGTGCTGAAGAAGTACATCGCGCTGGTGCATCTGCAACAGCCGTTCTACGCACCGGGCACGAAGGTCGAGATCGAAGTCACGGTGGAACACCACCGCCGCAAGGCGCCGGCGACGGTCGTCGCCCTGCCGTTCTACGACCCCGAGTGGAAGAAGAAATAACCGTCGTGGCCACCAATACTTTTGATGCAATCGTCGTCGGCGCCGGCCACAACGGCATGATCGCGGCCGCGTACCTCGCGCGCGCCGGCAAGAAAGTGGTCGTCCTCGAACGCCGTGAGATCGTGGGCGGCGCAGCCGTCACCGAGGAAATCTTCCCGGGCTACCGCTTCAGCGAGTTCTCCTACGTGGTGAGCCTGCTGCGGCCCGAGATCATCCGCGACCTGGAACTGCCGCGGCACGGGCTCAAGATCCTGCCGCTGCCGAGCACGGTCACACCGCTGGATAACGGCGACTACCTTGCCGGCTGGGATGATCACGACCTGACCCGCCGCGAGATTCATCGTCATTCCCCGAAGGATGCCGAGGCCTACGACGAGTATTCGCGCGTCATGGCACGCGCCGCCAAGGCCATCAAGCCGATCATCGGCCTGGTGCCGCCGGATCCGTCGTCGCTCAGCTGGCGCGACATGCAGGGCCTGCTCAAGCTGGGCCAGTACGCGCGCAGCCTGAGCGAGCACGAGATCTATCGCATCGCGAAGCTCGTGACGCAGTCGTCGGCCGACCTGCTCGAGGAATGGTTCGAGCTCGATCCGCTCAAGGGCACCAAGGCCGCGAGCGGCATCATCGGCACCTACCTGGGTCCGCGCTCGCCGGGCACCGCCTACGTACTGCTGCACCATTACATGGGCGAAATCGACGGCGCCTTCCGCGCCTGGGGTTTCGCCAAGAACGGCACCGGCGGGGTGACGGCGGCGATCGCGTCCTCGGCCCGCGCGCTCGGCGTCGAAATCCGCACCAATGCGGCGGTGGACAAGGTCATCGTCCGTGGCGGCCGCGCCGCAGGCGTCGCGCTCGCGAACGGTGATGAACTCACGGCCAGGGTGGTGATGTCGGCCGCCGACCCGAAGCGCAGTTTCCTGCAGTTCGTCGACCAGCAGCATTTCCCGGACGAGTTCGTGCAGGCGATCCGCAGCTTCCGCGTGCGCGGGTCGTCGGGCAAGGTCAACATTGCGCTTTCCGGGCTGCCGGACTTCACCTGCCTGCCGGGCGAAGGCCCGCTGCACCGTGGCGCGATCTCGATCAGCCCGAGCATCGAGTACGTCGAGCGCGCCTACGACGATGCCAAGTACGGCAACTTCTCGCGCCAGCCGTACATGGACATCATCATTCCGTCGATGATCGACCGCGACATGGCGCCGCCGGGACACCACGTGATGTCTTGCTTCGTCCAGTACGCGCCGTACGACGTGGAAGGCGGCTGGGACGACGCGAAAAAGGCCGCATTCGGCGAGACGGTGATCTCGACGATCGAGCAATACGCGCCGAACATCCGCAAGGTGATCGTCGGCAAGCAGGTGATCACGCCGCAGGACATCGAGCGCATCGCCGGCATCACGGGCGGCAACATCTTCCACGGCGAATTGCTGCTGCATCAGCTGTTCTTCATGCGCCCGGCCCCGCAATGGGCCGATTTCCGCACGCCGCTGCCGGGTTACTACTTCGGCGCCGCGGGCGCGCATCCGGGCGGCGGCGTGATGGGCGCGGCCGGCAAGATGGCCGCGAACGAGATTCTCAAGGACTGGCAGTAAGCGCGCGATGACGAACCCGGACATCCTGATCGTCGGCGCGGGCCACAATGGCCTGGTCGCTGCTGCCTACCTTGCGCAGGCCGGCAGAAAAGTACTCGCACTGGAGCAGCGTGCAACGGCCGGCGGCCAACTGGCCGGCGCCACGCTCGCATCGGGCGCCGCGGTGCCCGGCCTGCACCCGGCGGGCCAGCTGCGGCCTGTGATCGTCAAGGAACTCGACCTGGCACGGCAGGGACTCGCGACCAACGGGACGGACGCGGTGTACGTCGCGGCGCTGCCGGACGGCGGCTCGCTGCGACTGCTGTCCAACGCGCACGATGCGGCGACCCTCGAAGCCATCCGACGGCTCTCGCCGCGAGATGCCGCGCGCTGGCCCGAGTTCGTCGCGTTCATGAACCGGGCGTCCGCGTTCCTGGACGCCGCGTATTCGACGACGATGCCGCGTCTGCCGAAGATCGGGCTGCGCTCGGACGGCCTGCCGCTCGCCTCGCTCGCACTGAAGCTGCGGCGCATGGGTGGCAGGGACATGTTCCGCGTGATGCGCAGCCTGTCGATGTCGGCCGTCGAGTTCACCGAGGAGTGGTTCGAATCCGAGCCGCTCCGTGCCGCCATCGCCGGCGTCGCCATCCACGGCGTGACGCTGGGCGCGATGTCCGCGGGCACCGGTTTCACCCTGATCCACAACTGGCTCAACCGCGGCGGCCTCGCGCATCGCACGGTCAGCGGCGGACCGCAGTCACTGACGGATGCGCTGCTGCAGGCGGTGCGTGCGAACGGCGGCGAAGTCCGCACCGGCGCCGGCGTCGCGCAGATCCTGGTCGAGCACCAACGCGTGCGCGGGGTACGCCTCGAATCGGGCGAGGAGATCAAGGCATCGACGGTCGTGTCATCGGCCGATCCCCGCCGCACGCTGCTCGGCCTGGTGGGAGCGCCGGAACTTCCACCCGAGTTCGTGTGGCAGACACAGTCGATCCGCATGCGCGGCTCCGTGGCGAAGCTGTTCTTGCAGACGGACGGCCGCCACGGCCTGCCCGAGGGCACGATCGCAGTCGCGCCGACCCTCAAGTACCTGGAGCGCGCTTATGACTCGACCAAGTACGGCGAGATGTCCCGGAACCCGTACCTGGAAGTGACGACGTCGGGCGCCGGGGTGGCGATTCATTTTCAGTTCGCGACCTGCGCGCTGCGCAATGGCGACTGGAATTCGATGCGCCCGGAACTCGAGAAGAGTGCGATCGACACGCTTGCGGCTCACTACCCGTCGTTCAAGGGCTCGGTGCAGACAGTGCAGTCCGTGACTCCAGTCGATCTCGAGCAGTCGTGGGGCCTGACGGAAGGCGATCTCAATCACGGTCAATTGATCCTCGACCAGATCTTCTTCATGCGGCCGCTGCCTGGCTGGTCGAATCACCGCACGCCGATCGATGGCTTGTACCTGTGCGGCTCCGGCATGCACGGTGGCGGCGGCATCAGCGGCCATCCTGGTCGCAATGCGGCGCGCGTGTTGCTGAAGGGTTGACGCCCGCGGTCCACTGACCGGCCCACTGGACCTCGGTGGCAACGTCCAGCTGGGCCAGGCAGCTTGAAAGGGTGAGTCAGAGTTGGCCGCCCGACGCTGCCAGCTGAATCATCTGGTTCATGAGCGATTGCATCTCCGCGACGCTCGTGACGCCGGACCGATTCATCGTCAAGTTGTTGATGAAAGTCGCCATGGACATTGCCAGCTGGCTGGTGCCGGCCGTCGACCCCATGCTGCCGCCTCCCATCATCCCACCCATGCCATTCATGTTGATGGCGGTACCACTCATCCGGCCGTCCATGATTCCATCGGAAGCGTCATGGAGCATCACCGTGACCATCGCCGACGATGAGGTGGTCATGCCCAGGTCATGAGCCGCCTGCGACATCGCCGCCAGCATCATTCCGTAGTTCTTCGCCTCTATGCTCGCGCCATTGGCCGAACCAGTCACGGTGGGATCGATCGGATGCATCATGACGATGTCCGCGCCTGCGCCTACGTAGACATTACCGACTCGCGAATTGGCCATGCTGGCGTTGGCCGTGGTCATGCCACCCGCCATGTGCTCGGCCCACGCCTGCGCCATGGAGGTCAGCGGTGTGATCTGAACACCAGTCGTCGTTGATCCTGCCGTGATGGTGATCGCAGGAACGACACACGTCAGCTCGTCCGCATCGAGCATGTTCATGCGAACGCCGGTCGCTTCATCCAGGTAGGAACCGCCGCGAACCTGCAACATGACTGGGCCGGTGTAGGTGCCCACTGTCATCGCGAAGTTCCCGCTCGCATCGGTCATTGCACTGCCGAGTTGGCTGCCCTGCGCACCATTGTTGATCGCGAAGGCCTTGACGGTCGCACCGCTCACGGGGCCTTTCGTTGCGGTACCGCTCAGTGTTCCCGTTGTCACGGCTCCGGAATTGCCGCCGCTGCTATTGCCACCACCGCCGCAGCCGACCAGCAACGAGGCTGACAATGCCAACGCCGAAAAGCCCAGCATCACGCGCAGGTGCCGCGTTTTTGTCGAATACATTCGAGTGAACTCCAGAAAGATGACTGACGAATCGGTCGATCGTTAGATCGCCCGGTGTACGGACGCGTGGAGACGCGAACTTACTTCGGCGGTCGAAGGAGCTTGAAAAGCGGCGTATCGAAGGCTGGCGTGGCCAGCAAGGTCTCCGCCGCGACGGGCGGGGTCGGTTCAAGTATGAGCAACCGAACGGCCCCGAGCGCCGGAGTATGCGCGCACGGACAGGAGCAGGCGGCGTGACTATGGCGGTGATGTCCGTCCTGTGGGCCGCCACACTGTGCGTCTGCCGCCATCTGCGCGCAGTCGCCTGCGTCCATGCTCATGGCGCCATTCTGCGTCATGCCGGCACAGCCCACGTCGCCCGGCCGGTTGGCCTCCGCGTGCGTGAAGGGCGCCATCAACAGCTGAAGGACCAGCAGCAGGGACGCAAAGTACGGCGACAGTGGCCGACGAGTCATGCGGCGCACCATACCACCTGAGGCTACGGGCACAATGGGTAGGAGTCCGTAGCACAGGCCTGCCAGCCGCTACATCCCTCGCATTACCGGCCACGTCGTTTCGTCTGATGCTCGCGCGCGGAGCCGGCGGCATGACGAACCGGCTACTGGCTCCTGATCCTGGCAATCCAGGCCGAGATCCGTCTGCGCACGCTGGCGCAGTTCAAGGATCTTGAGCTGGCCCAGCGTATAACCCGGCGCCTGGCCGGGTGTCAGTCGCCTGCGGCGTACACGGAACGCAGGCGTTCATGGAAGTGCCACACGCCCGCCTCGCGACCCGGGCACAGCCTGCCCGCCCGATAATGGCCGGACGCAAGGCCTTGCTGGACGCGCTCACAGATGTCGACGTCCTCTTCCTGGATCGCGTTGGTGAACTCGCGATCATTTTCGATGCGCGCGTAAGCCTCGTCTGCAGGCGTGTAGAACCACTCGAACTCGACACGGCAACGTCCCGGACCGAGCGGCAGTACGCGGTTGGTCTGCAACCGTCCGGGCATCACGTTCAGCATCACGTTGGGATAGACGAAGTAGTAGTACGCCTGGCCGGCGCCGTAGACGTCGTCGCCGGCCTGCAGCGGGGAATGCTGCAGCGAGTACCACTCGAACAGTTCGACGTCGTAGTTGCGGTAGTCGACGACTTTTGCCAGCGCCGGATGGATCAGCGGGACGTGATACCCCTCGAGGTAGTTGTCGACGTACACCTTCCAG
>Ga0316188_10000164_pt1 | contig 23690 bp, 17 predicted proteins | sample Phiworburrow1_MG_FD_204933 | JGI IMG/M metagenome (GOLD analysis project Ga0316188, IMG submission 204933) | Coastal sediment microbial communities from Maine, United States - Phippsburg worm burrow 1 | ecosystem: Environmental > Aquatic > Marine > Coastal > Sediment | place: USA: Maine... | reverse complement strand
GAAGAGGGTAAGGTATTCACCAGCGTCGTCCATAATCCGGAAGGGAGTTCTCTGCGCTCCAGTTTATAACTCGCATGATTTATTCCCACATTATCCCAGGTAACTTGTATGGTACCATCACATCTACCTGTGCTTGCCTGAATACTTCCAACCGGATCGGGAAAACCGATGGTAATACCTGATTCCAGTGATGTGTATTTTGAATCAGATAAATATCCATTACTCAAAACGTGTATTACTCTCACTCTATAAGAGATGTTTTGACCATTATAACTATTAAGTAAGGGGCTATCATCAGTAAAGGATGTTCCTTGACCAACATATTGAAGGTATTGTTCCGATTGACCAGGAAGGGTACGATAAACATAAACATACCAGCTAGCGCCGGGGCAAGATGCATTTATATCCGGGTTGGTCCATGTTAAATCAATTTCACTACATTCCGGAGTTTGAGCCACTACTAAATTGGTAGGTGCATCCATTTCTGTCGAAGAAACAGATTTTACCTCATCAATTGCGGTATATTGATCGGCATTTGGAGAGCAATTATCTTCACGCCAACTCCCAACCATTCTTATCTCTATATTGGACCCCAATAAAGCACTTGGTAAATTATAAAGTTGCGTGCTGGCTCCATTATTATGAGTTCCTACACCGGGACCTGTAAATATTCCAATTCCTAATGTAGGACTAGCATAAAATTCCGTCCATGTACCATCTGTTTCTTTATAAGACAGTGTAAAATATTGAACGTAATCAGTATTACTTCCAATTGCACAATTATGGTAGGCAGTTAAATTTATATTAACCGTTAAAATTCCTGAACAATTGTCGAACAGAATATTAAACTTGTTGGCACTCCAACCAGTCGCATTTGCTTTTCCGGTAAATGCAAATAGCAAAATAACAATGGAAATAACAGATAGTAGTGAAGAGTATAATCTATTCATATAACATGATTTAAAATTGAAAATATAAAATCGTTAATTGTGGGTTCTATTTCTACATAGAACTGTTCTTAAATTCCTTTATTCACAAATGAATGGCTTTTAAAGAAATAAAGGCTAATACAGATGTTTCCAACTATAACACATATGTTCCAAATCGATAGATTTGCTGTGTTAGTGCACTAATAATTGGAATTAAACGATTAATTCAGAAGGTTGGATACCGAATGTTTCCTTGAAGCATTTATTGAAATAGGACACATTATTGAACCCTACCTCATAGGCAATTTGAGAGATCGAACCAGTCTGATCGCTTATCAATTTATAGGCTATTTTCAACCGGTAGATCCGTATAAATTTACTCGCTGATTCGCCACTGATGGCTTTTAGCTTCCGGTGTAATTGCGATCGGCTTATTGCCAATTCACTGCCTAATAACTCTGAAGTAAATTCCTGGTCCTTGTAATTGGAAGCCATCACCTCTTCGAGTTTAGAAAGGAATTTTTGTTCCATTGAATTGCAGTCGATCGATAAGGGAATGGTTAATTCATTGCTTGTTTTGTAACGATCGCGTTGACGTTCCTGAAGATTGAGTAGGTTTCTGACTTGCAACTCTAATTCGAGTGGATTAAAAGGTTTGGACATATAAACATCCGCTTCTTGCTCCAGACCTTTTATCCTACTTTCGGCAGAGCTTTTAGCTGTAAGTAGAATGACCGGAATATGGGCCGTTCTAATATCTGATTTCACCGCAGCACATAATTCGAAACCATCCATTATTGGCATCATTACATCGGAAATAATTAAATCGGGAATAATATCGAAGGCTTTATCTCTACCTTCCAAACCATTATTTGCGAATAAGACCTGGCAGGTTTCCGTCAATATTGAGTAAATATAGTTTCTAACATCTTCATTGTCTTCTATTAATAAGATCAATGGAAGTTCCGAAACATCTAGCTCTTTTGATGTCATTTTTTCAAAAGTGCCGTTTTGAATTGTGTCTGGAGTGTCTTCTGACTCAAGTTCTCCCACATATTTTTCAGGAAAATAGGCAATACTAAAAGAAAAGCATGATCCTTCGTCCACCGTACTTTGTACTTCTAAATTTCCACCTTGCATGGCAACCAGCTCTTTCGAGAAAGCCAGTCCGATGCCTGTCCCCTTTATTTTTCTTCCTTCGCTATCATCTACCTGATAAAAACGGTCGAATATTTTGAGTAGTTTTTCTTCCGGAATACCAGGTCCTGAATCTTTTACTTTTATACTTAAAAACCCCTTCTCACTTTTTGCAGAAATCCAAATATTCCCTCCATCCGGTGTATATTTAAAAGCATTCGATAAGAGGTTTATTAAAACGGTCTCAAGTTTATGCTTATCTACCATTCCATAAATAGCCGCATCAACCTCCAAATTGTAGTTTATAGCTTTCGATTCTGCTAAGGAAGTAAAAGTTGCGGCTAGCCCACTAATACATTCGCTGATGTTAGTGGATGCGTTTTGAAGGTCTAATTTACCGGCTTCAAATTTACTCAGGTCCAAAATATCATCGATCAAACGTCGAAGTCGAATCGCGTTGCGCTGCATCATCAGTAACTCTTCTCTTTCCTTTAAGTCAGCTACCATTGCCAATTTAGATTGGATAGGTCCCAGAATAAGCGTTAAAGGAGTTCTAAATTCGTGGGAAACATTTGCAAAAAAGTCGGACTTTAAACGATCTACTTCCTGTCCTTGTAAAAGGAGTTCCCTATTTTTCCGCGCTCTTAACCTTTGTCGGTTAAAAAACACTCCGATAATAAGCAAAAAGGCAAATGTCATCATAAGAAACATTTGTTTTCTCGATTTCTCTACCATTCGATCTTTCTCCAAAAAGGTAATCTCCTGATCTTTTTTTTCAGATTCATAACTGATCTCCAATTCTTTGATCTGTTTTGACTTCTCTTCACTGAAAATACTGTCCTTGAGATTCGAATATCGCCTGTAATCATCATAGGCTTGCTTGTAGTTCTCTGCAGCATAATTGGCTTCTGAGAGGTATTTATACCCGTATTGAAGTGAAAGAGCATCCTCATTTTTACGGGCCATTTCAATCACTGCCTCTGCATATTCAGTCGACTTTTTGTTATCGCCAAGCAAGCGATAAGCTCTGGACAGATCGAATAAAGTATGCATGATCGAATTCGGCGAAGCGCCATACTTTTTCTTTAATTCAAGGGCCTTTAGCATTTCCAATAATCCTTCTTCTACACGTCCTTCATCCATGTAACTGCTTCCAATATTCCCAAGGGTAATAGCATCATCAATATGGAGGCCTTGTCCTTTGGAATACACCAGAGATTTGTAGTAATACTCTCTTGATTTAGCAGATTCACCTCTTTTTTGATAGACAACACCAATATTTTTCACATTCAAAGCCTTATCACTACTATCTCCAAAAGCATTAACATAGGCAGAGTTTAATTGAAAGGTATTGAGCGCATCACCGAGGTTTTTACTAAGAAGATGTAAATTCCCAATATATCGGTATACGAGAATCATTCCGGCGGTATCAGGTATCGATTCAAAAATTCGCAGGGCTTTAATATAGGAGGCCATGGAAGAATCAAACTGTGAAAGAAGCATCTGGCAATTCCCAATAGTGCATTCTGCATTTGCCCTCCATAAACGGTTTGTTTTGATGGTATCCGCCAAAGCAATTGTTTCACGACCTTGGTCTATCGCTTTTTTATATTCGTTTTTTTTTAAATAGAGTTTTGCTAAGAGATCATTCGCTTCTAAAATAGATGGGATATGTTTTAATTTTTCGGCAGCGCCTTTTGCTTTTTGTAGCACTTCATAAGCCTTTTCAAGCTGTTGACTATCAGTAAAGATCTTGACCAGTAAAAAATCTCCCTGAATCTCGGCCAGTTGATCATGGGAATTTTTTGCTTGTTCAATCGCTTGCAGGGTAAATGCGATAGCCCGAGAACTGTCTTTCTTTCGAAAGCTCTGTCCTTGCTTCATCAGGTATTGAATATTCATGGAATCTGATTGCGCAAATACAAGCACATGAATGCTAAAAAGCCATAAAATAATGGCTGTCCTTTTTAGCAATATCTTCAAATTTTCCATCGCTCGAAAATATAGTATTCGGGAAAAGAATCATTGTATGTAGAAATATATTATTGAAAGATTTTCAGATCTCCGATTTTATCGATAAAGCCTCAAAAAATCAATAGGAAAGCCTGATACACGAATAATCAATACCCATTATAAATTCATAAACTGACCTAAAAACATTATTACTTTTATATTTATTAAGCTTTGTTATAAATAATTTAATAATGCTTAAAATAAAACAAACTGCGCCGTCGCTAAACCATAGCTTACACTGAAAATTTAGCTTTCATATTCCGGACGATGCAATCTTATCTATAAGTTATAAAAGCAGTCTTATACCGATTTCTAACTTATAAGCCAGGAACATTTTTTTGATGATTTTTCATGAATGCTAGAGTTTGAGTGTGAGTTCTGATAGTATCGGAAGAGAGTAAGACATTACCCGTTTTACCTTCTCTTGCTCGGATCTCAATCTCTTGCTGTTAAACTTACCAAAAACTAATGATCATAAAAACGATGATGCCGAATATCCCAAGCAGTGAAAGGACAAATAAATAGTCTGCGATTCGTTCATAATGGTATTCTCTACTTTTATTATCTGTCCGGATCGAAACAAATGAAAGCACCGAAGAAACCGTTAAAATCAGTGCGACGATAGAAGTAAATTCATCGATCAAATTACTCTCTGATTTATCTGCTAAATGAAGTGAGGTAATTACAAAAAGACAAAATCCCAGCAGGTTAGCAGAGGTCCCTAAAATATGTTGCGATGTTTTATTTGCCATTTTCTAAATGTTAAAAATACTATTTTCTAAAACTGATCATTCCTACTTTAATATTGCTTTATAGGATTAAATTTTTCAAAGTCACTTCCATTAAATTTATATGCTCCTGCATTGTGCGATCCAAGCCAGATAATACCCTTTTTATCTTTATAAATTGAGAAAAGCAATACATCTGTATCTCCGTCTTTAATAGGATAATGAATGAGTTCTTCTCCCCTCTTGCGCCAAACTCCACTATCGTAGCTTGCCATCCATAAATCGCCATCATTATCTTCTTCCATCGACATAAAGTAAGGGTATTCCGTCTCCCCTTTTTCATTGCTATAGCCAATTCCATTTTCCCGTTTGTAGCTGATGCTATTTGTTCCTTTCTTAACTATACTATCCGGAGATATAGCGTAGCGATAATGACTATTGCAAAACCAAAATTTTCCATCTCTATCTTCAATGATGGAACGTATTCCAAAAGAGCCTCCTTCGGGAGTATCCGTTAATTGTTTTTCATATAACCAGCTTACAGAATTCCCGTCGTAACGGCACAATCCGAGCGATGAAGTACCAAACCAAATATTGCCTTTACTATCTTTATATATCTTGTAAATACCATAAGGATTATAGGACGCATTTGGGTATTTTGAATAGAATTCATCTTCCTGAAAGGTCCTGGGGAATTCTAATTGGTACAGTGCTTTACCATCATATCGATAGGGTCCGTTTTGATCCCATCCCATTCTGAACCAAAGATCATCAGGCCCTAACTTCCATTCATTTTTGGAAGAATCACCGGTGATTATTTCTAATGTACTAAACTTTTGTCCATCAAATTTACTGACGCCTTTTGGTGTGTCAAAGTAGAGATTCCCGAAATTATCTTCTTGTATTCCTAATATATCCAGGCTGCATAATCCATCTTTCAAGGTAAATAGAACAAGGTTTTTCCCGTCATATTTGTAGATTCCTCCATCTCCCCCTGTAAACCAAAAATTCTCTTTTGTATCCTGAAAAACCAAATTAAGCTTTTGATCGGCTATTTCAGATACTGTATCCCCTATAATTAGCGCCTGATCTCGCGTGTTTGTTGATCTCGTTTGTTTATCAGCTATGTTCTGTCCCTTGCACGAAATGGTAAGGAAAAAGATCAATAGCAATGGACAGATAGGAGAATAAAAATGTGCTTTTTTCACTTGTAAAATTCTTTAATAATCCATTGATGATGAAGTGAAATCTTCAAATTTAATAGATCGATGCTAGCGCTAGAAATTCTTCTCAACCATCGCTTTTATATTCTCTTGGTATTTTTTACTCAAGGCAAATAGACCCACTTTTAATCTCAGATGTTCATCCTTTCTTTTTAATTGCTCAATTATAATGGGTTGAGAAACTGCCACCCAAGGGGTGTTTAGTAATTGCTTTTCGAGTTTTCTTATACGTTCATTGATACTGGAAGTATGTTTTAAACTAAAAACCATCTCCAGTTTTTCCAATTCCCGATGATCTCCCAATGAAGAAATAACCTTTGAATTCAATTTATAATAGCTGTAAGTTTTAATACTTCCATGAGTATCCTGAAGGTTCAGGAAAAAATTTCCTGTCTTTATTATTTTACCCTTATTATCATCAATTACGATTACAGCTCCTAAGGGTATTTTATTTTGAGCTTTTAAAAAGATCCCAAAAAGAAGGTCTCTAATTAAAATAAAGGCAGGTACTATAAAAAGGACAAATGAAATGCCCAGGAAAATAAGCATGAAATAATTCCCGGAATTGAAAGCTAACATCACTATCCAGCTAATAAATGCCAAGCCAATGATCAATTCCGCAAACGCTATGGAATAATCTAAATGACGCTTTATCCTATTGGAAAATGATGCTTTTTTTATAAATAGATTGAACAATTTCAATCCGACAAACAAAAAACTTCCTAAGGTGATTATCTTGATTATCATAGCTTTAAATTATTCCTTTAGTTAAACAGGTATCGACGATAAAAGGCTCTGAAACTCTTCCGAGCGTCATCACTTTTTCATTTTTATAGACGATCAATCCGGCATTTTTCAAGTTCAATAACATGATCCTGATTTCCTCAATTGGATAAGCACTTATTCGGACTAGTTTTTCGATATCCAGGTTTTTGTGTTGAATAAATAGCGCAAGAATTGTTAACCAGTCAGGCTGCAGATCCATAAGAATTTTATAATCAGGACTCTGAGGCTTTTTGATAATGATGGTGTCTTCCTCGCTGTCCATAATATTCGATTTCCAAGTATTCAATGCCACACCGGGGATGCCTTTTGATACATTAAAATAGCTGTTAAATAATAATGACAAAGACAATTGAGAAAGCGATTCTTCATTAGAATCCTTATAGTTAAAGGTGATCCCACTGGAGTAATGACGCCCGAGTATAAGCTGTTGCAATTCTTTGCTATTGAATGGCTCACAATCAATAATTGAAAGACAATTATCCTCAAACGGAAGCAGTCTTTTTATGATATTGAAAGAATGGGTATTGCAATTCAGCATAAATAACACTTTACTGCTATAGATCTGTATCAATTCTATGATCTTATTCAGCACCTCATCGCCACCTGAGCGTCTTTCCCACCACAATTCAATATCATTGAACACTACGGTTGTTTCGTAGGTCATATTATTGAATATTTCAAAAAGATCATCTTCAATATTAACTTGATCCTTGATCCTTTGTGTAAATACCTCAACGTCGGTAGAGCCTTCTAGCGGAGGATCTATCCAAATGGTATTTTTCTTGTCGATATAATGATCGACCGCATATCTTGTTATCGCAGTTTTTCCGGCTCCATGCACTCCTTTTATTAGGATAGCACCCCCGAAACCTCTTTTATGCCTTAGCAAACCATCATTGATCAAGTCCATTTCTATCTCTCTGGATACCCAAAACTCATCATTAATGTTTGCATCACTATTCATGAGCTTACGGTAAAATGCAGGTACTTTATCGTAGATTTTTTGATTGGGTAATGCGCTTTCTATCAGCTCCAATACCTGACTGCTTTGAGTATAGCTTTTTTCTTTTGTATTAAGATATTTTCTAAGCACACTCGAACTACTTGAGTTGATCAAATAAGCGATCACATTGTAGAAAGACTCTTTGCTGCTCTTAATCGTATTGGATATGCTTGTAGAAATTTTTCGGCCGGTGTGTTGTCGTTGTTCGGAACTGATCTTACTTTCTGAATCAGATATCGAATGATAAAAGAGTTTAGAAAAGGCATCCTGTAAATGGACCATGGAAAAATGATCCATACGTTGAAGTGCTACATTTACTTTATCTCTAATAGTCGATAATTGACGGCGAAGTTTAGCATAGAGCTCCTGGTCAGAATCCAGGTTTAGCTCATCAATCAAATTTTGATTTTTTTGATTATTTATTTGAAAACCCAATAAGCTATAAGCCTCCTTCGTGTCTGTTATAGATGATTTAATATTTCTCTCCAATTGCTGTAATTCTCGATAATAGGGCTCATAGAAAAGGGTATCGAGATAATAATTAGAGGATTTTTTTAGATTGACCCGGATGGCATTGTAATCACTGAAACGTATATTACCATCAGCCATAAAAATATCCTTTGGAATTTCCAGGTCTTCTGAAAAGTTATCCAGGAGCTCCATTATTCTTTTCCAGCTATCTGACATAATATTCTGCACCTCGATCTTATCCGGTAAGTGTATCGTTTTGATCTCAATTTCAGGATCTTTAATAACCTGATCAGTAATTTTTATGAGTTCATCCAATGGATTCAGCAATTCTTCTTCTATTGTACTACTGATCTGTTTATTTCCCGTTTTGACGATATTCTTGGCTTCATTTTTTGTGGCTAATAAATAAGCATCCAGATGCATGGTATTGTTCAAAAGCAATATGCCATCTCCAAAATATTCTGCAAAGGAATTTAGATACTCATCATATTTTTCAATTTTAACTTTGATCTTTTTCTTTGCTTCCTTGAAATGGGATACGTCCATCATATCCTTTGCCATATTTGTAGATAGATCTCTGAAAGCTTGTAATAGTGTTGCCTTTGAAAATTCTTTTAATCGTGAAAAATCCCTTTCCAGTTCACTAAATACATTTATTTGATCATCGAATTCCTTCAAAGTGAAAGTGTAGTTCTCAGGCTTTGCCATCTCCAGCTTCTCATAACTGTCGTTGATACCGAATAGCACCTCTCTTAGCCTGACCATTTGATCAACAATGCTCTCTTCCAGTAGATCAAGTTGTTGTTTTAAAGCCGGTTTTACCAGTGAGCTAAAATAAAAAGTGACGAATTTCTTATAGGTGAAATTAATTTCCCGCTCTTTATTTGCGCTATTCAGGTAAGAAATGGTCACAGAATCCGGAGCTTGATCTGTATAGTTATCGATATGGGATAATAATTCTGAAATACTTTGTTTTAAATCGTTTTTTAATTCCTGAAGTATACCATCATGTCGGTATTTTATTTGAGTTTCTATTTTCTGAAGAAAAAACTGATGGTTTTGAGAAATGATCCCCCGGGAATGATGAGCTCCATTTTCTCCTAATTTCTTCAGTAGAAAATCTCTGTTCTGTGAAACAAAGTCCTTCAATTCCAAATGCAAAGATTGAAAGGATCGGATTATTTTATTTGTAGACTTATCGATGAATGTTTGACCGATGGACATACAGTCTGCATCCAAAATTTCAATTCTATTAGAGACGATCTTATTCTCTAAAATAGGCAAGGGCGTTAGCTCTACCGATTCTATCTCTACAATTTCCTGTTTAGTATGTGATAGTATATTTTCAAAAAGAGAAATTTCCTCAAACTCGTTGGATGGACTTAATAACAATAAACTTGATGGAAGATTGGCCAAACGATTTATATAACTAATGTATTCGGTCGTGTAAGAGCTTTTATTTTGCGAAATTCCTATCATCAGTAGATCGCTACCTATTGATTCGGAATTGATGATCTCTTCTCGTGTTCGAGACCCAAAATCATCGTTCACCACTTTCACTTCGGCTTGCATACGCTTGTCGGTAATAATGGCTTTGGTATTACGGATGATACTATCATGAGTGGCTGTTTGCCCGTTAATGATCATTATCCGAACCTGAACATCCCGCCATGAAGGATCCGATGAAAGGAACCTCAATATATTGAGCGCAAAACTCAAAAAACGGCCCTGTCCATCCCACCAGATATCTATTTTTTGTTTTTTGCCAAAGCCATTCTTTTTATCATAATCGAGAAAGACGACATTAAGATTTTTTGTTTTTAGGTCATTGAGGATATCAGCCAGGAAATCCGCATTTTGAACTTCCCGACTCCAGGCCATCAATACCGTATTTGGCTCAAAACCGCTAAATCCGTAAACGCTGGAAACGGTTTTGATTCCATTGGCGAAAGAGTCGCTATGAAATTCGCGTGTGAAGTAATTTTGTTTTTTCTCCTGGAGTATCGGCACTGAAATAGCATTTGTTTCAGTTTCGGTCTTAGGAGATGTTATCAAATTAAAATCGGTTAATGCCCCTAGTTGACCGGTAAGTGAAAGTCCCATCTCAACAAGGTGTGGACGTATTTTTTCACTCTCGTTAAAAAGCAAAACATTTGGCCTCCAATTCCTTTTATTTCCTTTTTCCAGCGATAGATTTAAAAGCGATTTTTTGGCCAGATTTGTCCAAAAGCTACTCCAGGCATCGCCACTTTCGAGGATGAGTGACTTTCTTCGCAAATACAGATATAGTAATCCCAACACGATCACCGCTCCCGCAAGCGCTAAGAAATCCAACAAGATCATCACAATAAATGCGGATAGCGCTCCGAGGATAGAAACGAATTTAGGTATTTTGAATGCCGGTCTGTAATCCGAACTAGACCAGCTTTCTATGGCTGCTGCCATATTTAAAAATGCGTAAGTAGTAATAAAAAACATTGAAACGATCCGGGCTATTACATCAAGATCTCCAATCAATATACCCGCTTCGGCTATCACAAAAGAAAGCAATAAGGCATTTCTTGGTTCATTGGTTTTCCCTGTTCCTTTGGCAAAAAACTTAGGCACAATTTTATCCTGAGCAATCGCCTGCAATATTCTAGGTGCTCCTAATATACTCCCTAAAGCCGATGACAATGTTGCTCCCCAAATTCCGGCGATGACCAATGTTGGCGATAATGATATTTTAAATAAGATCTCCGGATCATTTGCCAAAGCATAGGCATCTACTGTTAAGGCATAAAATAACGCCAGACCTATATACACGATAAACCCAACCCCCACTGCGAGCATGGCTCCATAGGGCAAAGATTTTTTGGGATCTTTCAGATCTCCCGACATAGAAACCCCTGCTTCAAAACCTGTTACGGCAGGGAAGAAAATACCGAACAAAACCATAAATGGAGCTGCGGTGACAAGGGGTGCATAGTTGATCTCAGAGGGAACAAAATCATGATGTCCAAATCCAAAGAATATGGATATCAACGACAGCACGATAGCAGCCATGATAAAGTACTGCGATTTAATCGCTAATGAAGTACTAATAAAAGTGATGGTAGTTACGGCAAGCAATACGATCGAACCTGTAATCCGAATGGTTTGAATATTATTTTCCAGATTCCAGTATTGCAAAAAACTCTCTGCAAAACCGATCAAGTATAAACTCACAGAAAAGGATAATCCAACAAACAAAGCAAGTCCTAAAGTTCCTCCTATGGGTAATCCCAAACTTCGGGAAATCATAAAATAAGTTCCTCCATTCTGCACAGGTTTGTCAGTTGAAAGTGAGGCTACACTCAGTCCTGTGGTAAAAGATATGATATGGGCAATGACGATGATACCGATCGTGTTGATCAACCCCGATTGCCCAATGATAGCAGGAAAACGCAGGTACATGATCACCCCTAGAATAGTTAATATAGAGGGAGTAAAAACGCCACTAAAGGTTCCGAATTTTTTAGCTTTAGCCATTCGTTATATAATTTAATTTCATCTGTTAATTTTGATCAGGCATAAAACAAATATAGTCGAGTATGAGCGCTAATCTATTCTTTCAATGTTAATACAAAATAATGATCTTTAAGAATACAAGATAATAAAAAAGGGGTTCGGGACCTTAGCAGCCAATTGCCATTATCCATTCCCTTTTTGGTTTTAGCAACTGTCTTCAGATGACGTGCTCAGACCTTCCTTTGAATATTCACAAAGGAAGCAAAAGGCATCAATGCAGTAAAAACAGAAAATCCTTCCCGAAACCTCAAATTCCAGGAAGGATTTAAATTATTATTTTTTTCCGATATCCACCACTATCTGATTGATCTTACCCTCGAAGCTATTGTGCCTTTGGGGATAATCATTGGTCACATTGGTTTCATTATCTCTTCCTACATCCACCCCTTCATCTCCTGAATAAGCAAAAGGTTCTGTTTTTGGAATATAGCCTTCCGCTACTTTCTCATCGTCAATATATAGGAAACACTTTCCTCCGGTCCCCGGTTTTACTTCATCTGCTATAAACTCATATTTGATATTGTGCTTCCCTGTTCCCAGGGTCTTTCCGCCTGAAATATTGGTATGTTCGAGCCCAAAGAAATTATAATCATGATGGACCTTTCCTTCTTTCATATAAAGCGACCAGCCTCCAAAGCGTCCGGCCTGAGAAATGATCACTCCATTGTCGTCGCCTTTTTCCAATTCAATATCGGAGCTGATGCTATAACTTTTTGATTTAATATTAATAAATACATTTTCCAATAAGCCTGTCATACCTTCATATAAGGTTAAAGAAGTCCTAGATCCCATCAGATCGGGTCTTCCGGCTAATTCTGAATTAAAGCGTTCGGATCTACGGTCGTCGATAGGATATACATGATTCTTGATGGCTTCTTTTTCAAATAGATCCTGAAGTTCTTTCAGTTTTTCAGGATTTGAAGCGGCAAGATCATTGGCTTGGGAGAAATCTTCATTGATATTATACAATTCCCAGACGTCATCTTCTAAAGGAGGCGTTTTGGTGGTTAGCCATGGAATAGAATGCCTTGTGCTGGCTGTCCAACCATCACTGTAGATACCTCGGTTCCCGAACATTTCAAAATATTGAGTAGTATGACGGTCGGGAGCTTCTGCATTATCAAAAGAAAACACGAAAGAAGTTCCATTAAAAGGAGTTTGCTCTGTTCCGTTAACTGAAGTAGGGAATGGCAGACCAATGGCCTCCATAATTGTAGGTGCAATATCCGTGACATGGGTAAACTGTGAACGAATTTCATTTTTAGCTTTAATCCCTTCCGGCCAGTGAACTACCATCCCGTTTCGGGTACCTCCAAAATGAGAAGCCACTTGTTTTGTCCATTGAAATGGGGTATTCGTTGCATGCGCCCAGCCAATAGAAAAATGTGGGAAGGTATTGGGACCACCCCAGTCATCAATGTGGTCCATCATCTGAGAAGCCTCGCTTACAATACCATTTAAGGCCATCATTTCATTAAAAGTTCCCAGAGGTCCACCCTCTGCGCTTGAACCATTGTCACCGATGATATAAAGAAAAAGTGTATTATCCATTTCCCCTATTTTTTCCAAGGCTTCCACCAGTCGCCCCACTTCGTGATCCGTATGTTCTGCAAATCCTGCAAATACTTCCATTTGTCTTGCCATCAATTTTTGTTCTTCCGGTGATTGGCTATCCCATGAAGGAATCTCGGCGGGTCTTTCAGTAAGCTGAGCATCCTGAGGAATGATTCCCATCGCCTTTTGGCGGGCAAAGGTTTCTTCTCGCAGCTTATCCCAGCCCTGATCGAATTTACCTCTATATTTTTCAATATATTCCTGTGGCGCATGGTGCGGCGCATGTGTTGCCCCTGTTGAAAAGTAGATATAAAATGGTTTTTCCGGAGTAAGCGATTGTTGTGCACTCACCCAGTTAATAGCCTGATCGGTCATATCGGTGGTGAAATGATAATCAGGGTCATCGGAAACTTCTACCCTAACTATCCCATCGAAAACGGCAGGTGCCCACTGGTTGGTTTCCCCACCGATAAATCCATAGAATTTATCAAATCCTGAACGTGTTGGCCATCGTTCGTAAGACCCTGAAACGGAGGTTTCCCAGGGAGGTGTTTCATGATACTTCCCGAACATGGCAGTACTATAGCCATTGAGTCGCAGCATTTCGGCTAAAGGAGCCACGCTGTTAGGACGAATTCCGGTATTTCCCGGAAAAGCGGTCGCCAGTTCCATAATGGCTCCGGCATTATTTACGTGATGGTTCCTCCCGGTAAGCAATGCTACACGTGTTGGAGAACATAGGGCCGTCGTATGAAAGCGATTATATCTTAATCCATTGGCTGCCAATTTATCAGCAGTGGGCTCATTTACAGGTCCGCCATAAGCAGTGGAGGTTCCAAATCCCTGATCATCGATCAATACGATCACAACATTAGGCGATTTTTCGGGAGCTTTTACTTCAAAGCGGGGAGGAGGTGTTGCTTTTCGCGCATCCATTTCTGTAATGGCGGGATACACCGGTTCTTTGATAGGCAAGACCGTTCGATCCATTTTATAAGTCTCACTTTCAGTATTTTTTTGAGTGCTAGTTGTTTCCTGACAACTGAATAATGTGATAAACAATGCAGCAAGCACGATATAGTTTAGTAGAGCGCTTTTTTTCATTTCATTTTCCTCCTGAAGTTTAGTTAACATTATATATTCCGCCCGTACGATCGCGCACGAACATTAAGGTTTATTGCATAATAAAGTTATGTAATTAATACTGGAAAGAAAAAATTCTAAGCTTATAAAGCAAGATCCAAAAGTGCCAAATTTAAAAAAACGATTAAAAATTGACCAGCATCAAATTTCATAACTTTATATGGGATTTACTTTATCTTGATGGGCTTGAAAGACACTACTTAGATACTAAAACAAAACCGAAAATACATTAGAGATGATTTGAACGAATTCTTATTTATTCACTAAAGGCGATACCTTGGTCCCGATCAATTCAATCGCTTCCAACAATTTTTCATGAGGGATCCCAAAATCCATTTGAAAGGTAAAACGTGATATTCCACCAAGCGCTTTACTGTGACGAAGTATTTTTTCTGCTACTTCTTCAGGACTTCCAACCACATAGGCTCCTAAGGGTCCGTTTTGAGAATCGAAACCGGCTCTTGTCACCGGTGGAAAACCGCGCTCTATCCCGATCTTGGTAAATGCTGCAGCATAACCCGGATAAAAACCTTCAATGGCCCGAGTTCTATTTTCTGCTACAAAACCCAAAGAGTGCAAACCTACTTTTAACTGCTCCGGTGCAAAACCTGCTTTTTCTCCGGCTCGTCGGTATAAATTAACTAAAGGAGCAAAGCGATGTGTTTCTCCTCCTATTACCGCCACCATTAGTGGTAAACCTAATTCACCGGCTCGGACAAAAGATGCAGGGGTTCCGCCAACGCCAAGCCAAATCGGTAGTTTTTCCTGCATCGGTCGTGGATAGATCTCTTGATCTTTCAATTCAGGTCGAAATCTCCCTTTCCAATTAAGCACTTCATTGTCTCTGATCTTCAATAAGAGCTCTAATTTTTCTGCAAATAAGGCGTCATAATCGTTCAGATTCAAGCCAAATAATGGGTAGGCTTCTACAAAAGAACCCCTTCCGGCAACGATCTCAGCACGCCCTTTAGACAAAAGATCCAGGGTAGCGAAGTTTTGAAAGACCCTTACCGGATCAGCAGCACTTAGAACCGTAACCGCACTTGTTAGTCGAATACGCTTTGTGCGAGCAGCCGCTGCTGCCAGTATCATTGTTGGGGCTGAATCCAGAAAATCTTTTCGATGATGTTCCCCTATTCCGAAAATATCCAGTCCGACTTTATCGGCCAATTCAATTCTCACTAATAGTTTTTCGATCGCTTGCGCATTCGACATCTTTGTATTTAAAGGTACAGCTGCAAAACTATCGATCCCTATTTCCATATCATCTGTTTATTATTCTTCAATTAGAATTCCCATTTTTCCCATCTGATAATCGCGCATCGCCTCCATGATCTCTGTTGTAGAATTCATCACATAAGGTCCTTGCTGAACGATCTTTTCATTTATCGCTTTTCCGCAAAGTAATAAAAACTGCGTCTCCGACTTCAATGAGATCTCGATCTCTGTTCCCTCAACTTCAAATACAACTAAGCTTTCCTTTTCTACCATCCCATAAGCAGAGATTTTTAGTTCTCCCCGGATCACATAGAGCATGCAATTGAAGCCTTCTTCTATTGAAAATTGTTGTGTTCCATCCTTAATGGCAGATCCCCAGATGATCAAAAGTTCACTTTCTGTAAATATCTTCCCTCTAAGTCCTGCATAGCTTCCGGCGATCAATTTATTTTGAATGCCTTTGTCTTCCGATAAAAAAACGGGGATGGCATCTTCCGGCAGGTACTGATATTTAGGAGGAAGCATTTTTTTACTCGCAGGGATATTGATCCAAAGCTGCACTATTTCCTGTTTTTTATGCTCATCGACCAGTTTTTGAGATGGACGTTCGCTATGAATAATACCGGCCCCGGCATTCATCCATTGTACTTCCCCTTTTTTAGCGATCTGCGAATTTCCCCAACTGTCTCTATGATGCACTTCCCCATCGATCACAAAGGTGACCGGAGAAAATCCACGATGAGGATGAGGACCAATTCCCTGATGTAAGGCGCTTCCATTTTTTCTAAAACCGAATCTTCCATGATGCAACAATAAAAAAGGATCGACCTTATCAACATTATTTGTAGGTAAGGTTTGCTTTATCATTATTCCGTCCATGTTGATGTCATAGGCAGGAATGAGTTGTTTTACTTTCTTAATCATCTTATCCATTTTTCCTTCCCACAAAGCGAATGACCGAAGCGATGCCTTCGTGATACAAACCTTCGCTTAAATTAATTTCCTCTTCTTTAAGAATGAGGATTTCGTAATTGGGAAAATCATTTTTGATCTCTTCGATGGAAAATAACATTTCCAAATTTTGGGGACCCATCGGATTTTCGTTTATCTCATTGAAAGCCAATTGCTTTTTACTAAAAGCTTCAAATAAAATGTAGCCTCCTTTTTTTAAAGATCGGTTGAGTATTTTGTGATAATTCGATTTTATTTCAGCAGGAAAATGGGCATAAATCAATCCGATCACATCAAAGTGGCTTTCAGGAAGCTTCATTTCACTCAATTCTGCCAATTGATATTCGATCTTAACTCCTTTGTCCAGCGCCAGTTTTTCTGCCTTTTTTTTGGCTTCACTACTGCTGTCGAATGCCAAAACATCCCATCCATGAGCCGCGGCAAAAACCGCATTACGTCCTTCTCCTTCGGCGGCTAATAATAATTTTCCGGCTTTGATCTTTAAAAGTTCTTCTGCAAAAAACACATTTGCTTCTCTTCCATAGGCAAAAGCTTCCGCTCCGTAACGCTCATTCCAAAATTCTTTCATACCCAAAAATACGCTTTGGTCGACAGTTTATCATGCGCCCTTTTCAATTAAATACAAAGTAAAATGAAGTCTTTATCTTTTGTAATAAATATAATCTGTAATAATCGGTTCTATTCCGCATGATCTAAGATCGGAGATGATCTGACCCCGATGATGAGAAAAATGATTCGCTGCATGAAATAGAATTTCCTGAACAGAGTTTTCAAATTCAATTCCTTTAGAATTCCGGTAGTGGATCTTTTTAGCCAGATCAAATTCGTTTAAAATTTTTAGACTTTCAGAATAATTGGATCGATCGATCTCTTTGAATTTTTCTAATCCATAATTTTCATGAAGTTCAAAATTTTCATTGTCAAGAATTCTTGCATTCCAGATCTGCTGAGCCGTTTGTGAATGAATAAACAAAAAAATACTTTTTTCACTTACTCTATCTGAATTTTCAATAAACAGATCGGCTAATTTCTGATTTAATAAATGATGGTAATCAAAGAGGTCGATGAGAAAATCTTTCATAATGAATTGTTTTTAGAAATCTATTTTACTCTAATTGGTACTAATTTTTTACCGTACATGCGACTAAGGATCAGGTAAAAAATAATGATAAATGTGACCCCAATAAATGCTTCTCCCAAAAGCATGTATTTGCTATTGAACATATCATGCATCCAACCATCAAAAGAGGTCATGTAAACCACCGAAATATTTCCGAGTGAGCCCATTATTGAAAACTTAGTGGCCACATGTTGTTTACCAATTACAAATAGCAAAACAGAGGTGAATGCAGCGTAGATCATTCCCATTGTAAAGGCATAAAAGAGGACTCCTCCGATATACACAAAGGGCTGCATAGGCAATAAGGCCATGATAATCGTTATCAATGCACAGGCAGCTCCGCTTCCTAAGTAAGCGGTCCAAATGCCCCAGCGGTCGGCGATATAGCCTCCTGCAACACAACCAAGGGCGCTTATCAATCCACTCAAAAGACCGGTAATCAATGCTACGGTATCGGCATCCACCCTCCAGTCGTCTGCAATTGCCGACCACAGATTAGCCATGGATCCGGTTCCGATCGGCATGATGATTAAAAAAATGGCAAATAAAGTGATGGGCACTTTTATCATCGAAAAAAGGTCTTTGGCCAAACCCTTAAGTTCCACTACCAGCGTTTTTCCTTTTTCGGGTTGGATGTCTTTTAAAAAGAAAACAACCATAGCAAGTGCCAGACATGCTATTGATAGAATGGCACCTGAGCTCTCTGCGCTATAATGTTCTGCAAGCCATAGACCGGCTCCGCCACCCAGACCGGTACCTGCTAATCCTCCACCCTGATACCATCCCGAAGCTTTTCCTTTATCCTTTTCATCGATACTTTTAGCCATAAAGGAACCCAGTGGTAAAAACATCGTATTGACAGCGAGCTGTGAAATAAAAACGATCCCGCTTAGAAAGGCTCCTCCTTCAACGGTAAAAGGAGTAAAACTGAGTACTACTAAGCTTGTAATAATAGCAAAAGTGCTTAACAAATACCATTTCCTAAGACTCAGGGAAACGTCAACAATGGGTCCCAGCATAAACCTGAAAAGGCTGGCGGATGCTGCCACAGCAACAATGCCTGCTGCCTGGGCTACAGAAAATCCATTATGTGTAAGAATGTAGGGAAGGCTAACAAAAACAAATCCCTGACTGATACCTGCGGGCAGCATCAGGAGGAAGATATTAAATGGCTTAGTGTACTTCGGTGTATTCATAGTCGTCTTAGTGCTTAAAGTGAACTGTTGCGTTCCATTATTTTATATTCTTGAATTCACTTCCATATCGATTTCATTGATCAGATCCTGAATAAAGACCATGGCCAAAGTATAATATTCGATTCCCTTTTTCCTTTGTCTGATGAGCATGCTCAGGAGATTGGTAAATTCAGGATCATGTTTCAGCTTTTCAAAATCATTCGGACGAGCTAAATCCAATGATCCTCCGTCCAATCGCTCAATATGCTTCGCGAAAAAAGGAGTGGATATGCTTTCATTAATGTTCCACTCAGACTTATCATAGTACTCAATTAAAATAACGGCTTCGAATTCGAACATCTCCACGATCTTGTTTCTAAGTTTTTCATTTTTGATCAAATCAAGACCTTTTGTTTGCAATGTCTTATAAGAAGTTGTAATGGTAAATGGACTATTCCAAAAGGTTAAGTTTCCAAAACAACTATCCAGATCGTTGGAATAAGGCAAATCAGCTTCGATGTAATGTTGAATTCTTTTATAAAATAAGATCGATTTAGCATTGTAGATCGTATCGGCCCTAAAGTTGGCTAGAGTGGTTTCCAGATTTACCTTCACCCCTCTCAATAATTCCAGTTCTTCCTTTTCGAGTTTTCTGTTTTCATTCCAGTTATTGATCTGTAAAGCGATCAGGATTCCAATGACCACGAGCACGATCTCGCCAATAGCATAGCTCAAATACTTAAAAGGTCTGTCAGTAGCAGCAAATTTTTTTCGTGCCTTTTTAAAAAAATGTATCATTCGTTTATCTCTTTTCATTTAAATGAATGTTCGAATGACCCATCACTTTGAAACATTCCATTATTTCTTCTCCATTTCCTCATCGATGATCTCAATAAGCTTTTCCGACATCTGCTTCATTTCTTCGAGTTGACTATTTAGTACTCCAAATTCTAAAACAGTCATCGCAAAACCATTCTTTAATTTGATCTCCTTTAAATAGTCCTTAAAGTAATCCGCATTCAATTCAATGTTTTCACCTTCTTGCCCATCACTTACATTATATACGTAATTATTTACCAATTGATCAAGATCCATTAAACGATATAAGGGCTCATAAATAAGGGTTTCGGTATCGAATCTAAAATGCTCTTCTTCACTTTTCATGATTTTATAAAGTGCTTCTAAATTTTGAAGCATGCTTTTTATAGAGTCATTTGTTATTAAAGAAAGATTCCCTGAATTAAGCAATTCCTGAAAGGTATTATCATTTTGATGGAATTTTTGCCAACTGTAAATTTCAACTCCCATGGCATTAAAAGCGTTATAATCCGTAATTGGCTTTCCTTCGAAATGTTCAATTAGTGAAGTTGCAAATTCAATGCATTTGTTTCGGATTGCGATATATCTGTCTAATTCTTGATTATTAAAAATAAGATCTTGCTTTATATTTTCGAGATAATGAAGCTCCTTCACTCTTTCTTTTCGAAGGTCATTATTATTATTGATCTGTAACGCGATCAAAATACCGATCACCACAAGTATTATTTCACCGATAGCATATAAAAGGTATTTCATCACCCTTCGCTTGGGGGAAATCGAGGGGTCTTTTAGATCAGATGAATTATTTTCTGTCATAAGTATAAGTCTAAAATTTCGAAAGAATTTTATCATTTAATATCCTTTTTTAATCCATTAAATTCTTGATCAAACTTCAATATTTTTTCGATCTTGAATAATATAATAAAGTGCTCCAAAACCGAATAAAGCATTTACACCACTATCAAAATAATCCATCATTCCGGGTTCCTCTAATAAGATCTTAACATCTAGGTAGAAACAGAGCAGAGCGGAAACCATCACAAAGCTCAAAACCGCAGTTCTTCCCAGCGACTTTTCTGCATTTCGAGCCACTCCGCACATCACCCCTTCGGCGATAAAGAGCGTACCCATAAATTGGAGCATAGAGTTACTTAAGGGGGTTGTAAGACCTCCAAAACCGTAGAAATCGGATGTTGCCTGTGGTGCTAAAAAATAGGATAAGCCATAGCCTAAATTGACTATCATAGCTAGGGTGAGAAAATCCCTGACCTTCATAAGTTGATGTTTTGCAGTGGTTAAAGTAAATAAAAAAATAAGTGCTTTTTTAAACTATTTTAGTTTTGTTAAGATCAGTCGGCTTAAGTCATTTGACACTATCGGGAAAAGATACTGAGTAATCCCGGTTAAAAGAACAAAATTATTTTCTTCAAGAAGGATTCTTTTTTGATCTATTTCGACCTCAACATTCCCTTTAAAAATAAAAAAGCCAATCGTTTTCCATTGTTTATCGATGACCAATTTTGAACTTTCTTTCTTAGAAAAAAGCAAACTCGAAAGCTCACTTTGCAGTTCTCCCCGGGTCATCACATTAAAATCGATGCATTTACCGATGGCACTTGTTTTCCAGTCTCCTGAAAACGCATCCACATCAAATGGCTTTAATTTTTTTGTGTAATGACCTTCATGATGAATTGTAATTTCTCCTTCCAGGATCATGATTTTACGTTGAAAATCGGGCAAAGAAGTAAAAGTAGATCGTTCCACTTCCACACTTGCTGTGCTTATTCTTAGATTGAAATTACGATCAGCGTATGAGGCCGTTGAAGGTGAAATGTATAATTCGGTGCTGCATCCTCCTGGCCAGGAACTTTTCTTAAAATCTTGCGTTTTAAAAAATGAAAGCTTCATTGGACCTTATTTTTTGCTTTTTTATTCGCTGCAAATTGAAATATCATAAGATGGTCAAGACCATCTAAGATTTTGCCCAGCGTCATATTCTCTTTTAATAACCTCTCCGCCGCAAACGAAATCCATGAAATCTGATATTGAATTACCAAAACCCAAATCAGCTTTTAGAGTGTCGTTTTCAAAAGTGAAACTATACGGATTTGGTATAGCATGAGCCGTTGTTACTGTATCCCAATTACAATTAGGACTTGTACAATAAACCGTATACCATAGATCATCCTCGAAGATGTAAGCAGTTTTCGGAAGTCTTCTAATACCCATTTGCCTTCGATAGTGTAGGACTAAGGAGTATCTTGAATCGGACGGGATTCTTCTGTTTTGCATTGGCCGAAAATATAAAATCCCGTTATTCTGCAATTGATACTTCCATTATTTTAACGCACTAAGTACTAACAATCTCCTTTTTCTTACTTAATTCTCCTTTTAAAACAATGAATAAACTTAAGGTCCAACATATATGTGGAGTTGCAAAGCAAATTGAGTTACCAAGGAATAAGAAAACACAGTCCGCCAACTAGAATATCAGAATAACTTATGTTTTCTTGATTAATGCTAACGGTTTGTGTATGATATCGTGGCTGACATTAGGAAGCCATGAATCATACACTGTGTTGTAGCAAGTTATTTATTTTCTTAGTATAAATTCAAGAATAGCCTCATTAAATAGTTCAGCTTGATCTAAGAACGATTCGTGACCAGCGTTTGGGAGAATAATAATTTTTGATTCTTTGAGTAAATCTTTAGTTTTTTGCATTTCTTCAGGGCCAGCTATGTCATCAAACCTACCGGTAATAGCCAGAACGGGAACATTTATTTTAGGCAAACACTCAAAGAAACTAATGTGTTTTTGATCAGTCCAAATAAGGTCTGATACCAATTTATTATCTTTCCTACTCAGATATTTAAAGGGATTGTAAGGTTTTGAAAAAAGTACTTTAGTAACCATTCCAAAAGAAATTTTTCTTTTTGTGGGCACGAAGGCATTATCCACATAACTGTTCCATTTTTTCGAATCTTCTGGTGTGCAAATAGAGTCTGTTTCCTCAATCCAATCATACGCTTCCTGCCACTTTGCGGTATCTATACCTTGGTTAATGAACTCCAGTGTCAGATTTTTTAAGTATTGTGGGCGGTAATAGTTATATCGTTCTGGTGAATAATCTGTTGTGATTGGTGTATTGACTACAATCCCTCCTTCAATTGGGCTAGTTGTTTTATTGAACTCAGATAGGCAGTGATATACAAATCCACCACCATAGCTATGTCCCATAAGGTAAATTTTTGCTTGATATTTTTTTTTCAATCGTTCTGAAATTTCAATTAAATCTTTGCTGTATTGCCCATAATTTATTACCGTTGTGTCAATTTTATTGACTTTTTTGTTAAGTCCTCGTTGGTCATAATAAGCTATTGCTACTTCTCTTTCCAAGGTATTTTGCCATCCAGGGTAATCTGAACGTCCAAAATCAATCGCTGTTTCTCCAGGTCCTCCCTGTACGTATAATACAATGGTATTATTATCTAAATTTCCTCTTACAAATACAGGAAGTACTTTATTGTCTTTTTCGATATAGAAAAAGTCCTTTACTGTTTGCGCTTTTGATGGATTATTACAGCATAGTATTAATGCCAGTACTAAATAAAATCCTCGCTTTTTCATTCTCAACTGTTGTTTGTTGTTGCACAAAACAAGGGCAATCGAATCAAAAAACGCCTTATTAATTAGGAAAATACTTGAATGTGCTTATTTATTATGGTGAATTGGTTAACCACTTCTTAAATCCAGGAGCATTGTATTTTGAAACTATCATGGGTTTATCATAATTGATCTCCTCGATTAGCAATACACGCAATTTTTGAAACTCTAACTTTTCAAATTCTT
>Ga0316188_10000163_pt1 | contig 23779 bp, 20 predicted proteins | sample Phiworburrow1_MG_FD_204933 | JGI IMG/M metagenome (GOLD analysis project Ga0316188, IMG submission 204933) | Coastal sediment microbial communities from Maine, United States - Phippsburg worm burrow 1 | ecosystem: Environmental > Aquatic > Marine > Coastal > Sediment | place: USA: Maine... | reverse complement strand
CACGAGGGCCACGCCCAGCTCTTTGTGCGCATGACCACCCGCAACTTCGAGGAGGCCATCAGTGCGCGCAAGGAGGGGCGCACACCGAAATTCAGGGACTAGTGTCGGCTGCCGGTTTGGCCACGGCCCCGAGCAGGCCCCGCAGCAGAGGCGTGTCGCGGCTCTGCCAGGCCCAGATCAGGACGGGTAACAGGGTGGGGACGATCAGTACGCTGAACTGGAAGGCGACACCTATGACATCCGCTCCCGGCACCCATACCCCGGGCTGGTCGAGAAAGGTGCTGCCAAAACTTACCATCAGGTCCTTGAGGCAGATGCAGACAAGCCCGAGCAGGATGAAGGGGTAAATGATCAGCATCCCCCAGAAAAAACTGGCCAGGTAATCTTTTTTTGCAGTCGCGAAATGCAGCGCGGCATAGAACGGGATCGAGTACGAAATAATTCGGGTATTAGCCTTGAAGCCCAGGCCGGCGTCTGCGATATCGGTCGGCACGAGCTGGCCGTTGACCTGGTCCAGGCGGGTCATAAGCATCGCATCAGCGCCCTGCTGGTAAACGACGTTGACGATGTCCGGGAACCAGTTCGAAAGTACCAGGTGGGCCAGGCCGATAACAGGTTTCACCAGCGCGGCGCTGAGAAAACCCCACATGGCAAAGCAGGGAATCAACAATACGAATACGAAAATCAGGAACTGCCGCAGGTGATTGTGTTCAGGCAGGGGCATGTTGGTTCCCGGGCGCCTGGCGCGACAAATACCGCAGGTAGACGATGAAAACTATCAGCACGTCGAGCATGATCAGGGCCGGCCACAAGTACAGGTGAACCCAGGCAAACGCATCCAGGTTCCAGTTGCCCAGGTAGAACAGGCTGATTATGCGCAGGATGTTCATTACCTGCACCGCCAGGAATCCCAGCACTATGGCTGCCAGTCGCGCTCGCCAGGGGGCGGGGAATGCCAGCACGGCGGCGACCAGTACAATGGTCGCCTCCACGCCATTGCATCCCGCCTCGATGGATACCGCGAACCCGCCCGGACCGAATTGCAACACCTTGCCGTAGGCCAGCACCGATTCGTCGAAGGGCAGGATGAGGGCCGCGCTGAGCTTTGCGAGCAGGCCGGTAAAGGGCTCTATAACGGCGTGCTGCACTGAATTCTGCATTTCCAGGGTAAACAGGCAGATCAGTACAGACAGGAAAATAATCACAAAACGCTTCAACGCGCACGCTCCGTCAACGTTTCCGGGCTTGAATTCTAACATCAATACCATGCATTCCGCTTCCCCGGAATCCGGGCCGGAGACGCTCAGCCGGCATTATTGCCATCCGGGTCGGGTTCACCTGAGACCAGGCCAACGTCGATGCCGGCGAGGCGATCATACTCATAGGCGCTGATGGTGAAGAACAGTGAATACTCGCTGCTGTGGATAAAGTAGCCATCGCCCCTGTGAAACAGTTCCAGTGTCACCGTGCCGGCAAGGCTTTCAACGATGAATATGAGATCCGCCTCCGCCTCTGCCAGGTCGCGTTGCTCATCCTCGGTGGCGATGCCGTCGATTTGCAGGCCGCGCAGTACGTCCAGCAAAGCCTGCAGCTCACGCTTGTCCGGCGCATGCCCAGTGCCGGAGAACCACTGCTCTCCCTCCCGCTGCAGGCTGTAGGCATCGGCTGTAATACGCACGGGCGTGCGGGTCTGCAGCAGTTTTCGATCCAGCCAGGCGCCGCTGTTCCCGGGAGCCTCGTGGGCATTGAAGAGGATACTGTAGATGGCGTCCTGGGATTCATTGCGGGCGTAGACCTTGCGGAATCCCGGCGACTCCCCGAGGAAAAAAGTTCCCAGCGCGGCGTTGCCCTCCTGCAGGCGAATGCGCCGCCGGTAGTGATAACTGGCTACCTGGAAGCGCTGGCGCGCGGCAACGGAGCTGGCCACCGGCCAGTTGCCATGGCTATCCATGATCGCGTCCAGCAGCTTGCCGATCATGGCACTGTCCGCCGGCAGGTTCTCCAGTTCCGGCAGGGTCCAGCGCTCGCCGCTTTTCGCCAGCACGGTCTCATTGTCGAATTCATCGCCGACGTAGATTACATCAACCCGGTCCCGGGTGAAGGACGCCATCGGTTCCAGCGGCGCGCGCCTGTTTTCGATTGCCGGCAGGAATGTCGCCAGGACCAGCCCGCACTGGATCAGCAGAATCAACAGCAGGCTGGCGAGGGTGCGGTTCACAGTCCCAGCCTGGCGGCGTAACGCCGCCTGCGCAACCGCTTTCGCAACCAGTGGATCATTGCCAGCAGGCACAGCCACAACAGTGCCATGCCGTAATTGAGGTACTCGATAATTGCCTGCCCGCGCCGCTCCATCGGCGGCAGCGTCCTGTTGTAATGCGCCCGCGAGCGTATTTTGAGCAGTTCGTCGTCCTGCAGCGCCCAGTCCAGGGTATTGAGCAGCAGCTCCACCGGGCCCAGGTACTGGGTTCCGCTCGCCATCACCTGGGCGTTCAGTATCTGGTCGTCCATAAAGTCATTGGAGCTGTAGAGAATGATGCGGGCGGATTCGGGGGAGTGCCTCAGTACGCCGCCGGCGCCCCCTGCTGCGCGGCGGTCATCGCCGCTCCCGGCGGGTCGCTCGCTGAAAAAGGAATCGAAGCGACCCTGCAGCATTACGCCCAGTGTACTCGGGCTGTACTCGTCCGCATCTTCAGGTGGCTGCTGCCCGGGGGCGGATACCGGCGCGGTCGCCGCGCCGGTATCGGACGGATCCTCCCCGGCGATCCCCGGCATGATGTCCACGCTGGTGCTGAGCCAGGATTCGGGCGAACTGGAGATAAGGGTTGCCGGTTGTCGCCCTTTTGAGCGGGTGACCGAGATCGGGGATGCCCATGCCATGGTCAACTGGGGCAGGTTGGCGGTAACGGGATGCTGCCTGGACAGGCCCCCGGCGCGCAGGTCGATGAAGTAGGGGTAGTCGAGCATTTTCACGTCGCGGAACTTATAGCCCCCCGACTGCCGGATGATCGGGGCCGGGAAGGGGGAGCTCTGCTTGTCCAGCACCAGGGCGTCGCCGATGTCGAGGCCATTGTGGGCAAGCCATTCCTGCAGGCCACTGTCCCAGTCCTGCAGGCGCAGTTCACCGTCGGTGAGCTCGGTGCTATAGGGAGAGGTGGCCAGGATCACGGTGCCCCCTCGCATCAGGAACTGGTCGATGGCGAAAACGGAAAGGGGATCCAGCCGGTGCGGCGCTATGACCGCGAGGATATCCGCCTCCGGTGTCACTGCGCCATCCGCCAGATCTTCCTGCCGGATGCTGTAGTCCCGGGTAATGGCATCCTCCAGGTTATTGAAGGTGGGGCCACCCATATTGAAGCGAGCCATCTGTTCGTTGACCTCGGGTACCGACAGGGCGACCGTGCGGGTAAAGCCGCTGGCAAACCGCTTCAGCCCGGCATCCAGCACTGTGCGAAAATTGCCGGGATCGAAGTCGTCGGTGGGCAGTTGCACCACCTGGTGTGAGTCGGCCAGGGTAAGGTAGAAGAAAAACTTTTTCTCCTGGTCCAGCGCGGTCACCATGGGGCGAAAACCCCATTCATCGGCAATCTGCCGGGCCACCGTCCCATCCCGGGACTCGGGCTCGATGAATCGAACGCTGAACTTGCCCTCCGAGCGGGGAACGATCTGCTCCAGCTGCGCCTTTATCGAATTCTTGTAGGCCAGCAGGGCCTGGGGCAACTGGCCATCGGCGGAGACATAGCCGATAAGTTCCACCGGCTGGTCGATCCGCTCGAACAGGCTGCCACCCATCTGGTAGCTGTAGAGTACGTTTTTGATCGCCCGGGTAATATCGTACTCGGGGTTGCGCAACAGCACGTCGGCGGTGCCGTTGGCCGTCGTTCGCACCTCTATCAGGTCCTTGAAACCCAGCACCTGGTGTTCGCCGCCATACTGCACAACAATATTGAAGTAGGAATTGACCAGCGTAGCCTGGTAGCGGTCGGCGACCTGGAATGGCGTCGCGTTAATCCCGAAACGCTCGTTCGCCTCCTGTTCCTGTTCAGGGTTCAGGGCCGGATCGATAAACTCAATGTGAACCTTGCCCTTTGCCGCAACGGCGTACTCCCGCAACAGGTCCCGCAACTGTGGCACCAGTGGCGCCAGCAGCGGGTGGGTTTTCGCGCTGAAATACCCGCGAATCACCAGCGGTTCCTGCAGTTGCTCGAGAAAGTGGAGAGTGGTCGCTGAAATGGAGTACTGGCTGCCCTGGGTCAGGTCCAGCCGCAGCCTGTCGATCGGTGCGAGCCAGATGTTGGCCAGCACCAGGTTTACCAGCAGCAATCCGGTGGCCGCGCGCCAGTAACTGTGCCGCGGCGTCGAAAACGTGTCGGACCAGCGCAGCTTCTCCAGCGAGTAGACGTTCAGCACCAGGAATGCGACCGTGAGGCTGAGGTAATACCACAGGTCGCGCAGGTCGAGTACGCCGCGGGTAATGCTCTCGAAGCGCGACCCGCTGCCCAGCAGGCGCAGGAACTCTCCTGCCCGGGTGTCGAAAAAATCGGTGAGCGTCGGGCTGCCCGCCAGGTAGAGCAGTCCGCACAGGGCAACGGTCCCGATCAGGCTGACAATGGGGTTATCGGTGCGGGATGAGATAAATAATCCGGCGCTGATGTAGGTCGCCCCAAGCAGGCAGGTCGCCAGGTAACCCGCCGCCACCGGGCCCCAGTCGAGATCCGCCATCAATGCCACCGTAATCGGCAGCGGCAGGGTTGCCGCCAGCGCGAGCAGCAGGAGGATGAAGCAGGCGCGGAACTTGCCGAGTACGAACCGCCAGGGACTGGCGGGCTGGGTCAGGATATGTTCCAGGGTGCCGGTGCGGCGCTCCTCGCTCCACATCCGCATCGTCAGTGCGCCGCTCAGGAAAATAAGCAGGACCGGCATCCACTCGAACAATGGCCGGATGTCAGCGACATTGCGCGCGAAAAATGATTCTACCCAGAAAAAAATAAACAGTGTGACCGCGGTAAAGGAGCCCAGGAACAGCCAGGCCACCGGTGAGGAAAAAAACAGCAGCACTTCCTTTTGTGCAACCCTGGCGGTGACATCGTCACGACTCATCGCTGTTTACCTCGTGGAACACTGCTTCCAGTCCACGCAAGACCGGTTGTAACTGGTAAACCCTGGCCCCGGCCTTTACGGCACACTGGGCGATGTTGTTTGCGGCAGTGTCAATATCTGCATTTTCGTGCAGGGTCAGGGCGTAGCGTGACCTGTTGTCCCCATCGGCATGCTGCTGCAGGGACGCCACCTGGGGCAGGCGTCGCAGATAAGCGGTCAGGGACTCGGCCGCATTGTCGGTGCGCAGCATCAGCGTCCTGCTTCGGCGCAGGCTGTCGAGCCGGGTATCCAGCGCCAGCTTGCCGTGGCGCAGCACCAGTACCCGGTCGCAGATCGCGTCCACCTCCTGCATGATGTGGGTGGACAGTATTACCGTGGCCTGGTGCGCCAGGCGCTGGATGAGCCGACGCATATGAATGGTCTGTTGCGGGTCCAGCCCGTTGGTGGGCTCATCGAGAATGAGCAGGCGCGGCCTGCCCAGAATAGCCTGCGCCACGCCTACCCGCTGCTTCAGGCCGCGGGACAGGGTCGCCACCGGGTCGAAGGCGCGTTTACCGAGGTCGGTGGCCATAATTGCCTGGTGCACCGCGCCGGATCGCTGCCCGCGGGGTATTCCCTTCAGGGTCGCCGCGTAATCGAGGTAATCGGCGACCATCATCTCCGGGTATAGCGGCAGGCTCTCGGGCAGGTAACCCAGTTCCCGCTGGACGGCGGCCGTATTGCTGTCCAGCGCAAGCCCGCCAATATTGATGGTGCCGGAGGAGGGCTCAAGATAGCCGCTCAGCATCCGCATGACCGTGGTTTTGCCGGCCCCATTGTGGCCCAGCAGTCCGACGATCTCGTTATTGCCAATGTGGAAAGACACCTCGTCCACGGCAGTGGCTCTGCCGTAGCGACGGGTCAGTGATTGCACTTCAATCATACAGCCAGGAATGCCGCTAGCGGCGTGGTCGATCAGTGGGCTTACCCCCGGGCCGGCCGTCTTGCGGCGGGTTTACCCGGATCAGGCTGCGAATAATAACTTAATAATGAAGGCGATGAGTACCAGGTTCAGTATCAGCCGGATCAGTTTCTCGCCCCGCGACACGCTGAAATGTGCGCCCAGGTACCCACCGATGGCATTGCCAAGTGCCAGGGCCAACCCCACCACCCACAGGATCTCGACCCTGCTGGCGAAGACCGCCAGGGCGACCACGGTATAGACCGCCACGATGAACACCTTGTGCATATTGGTGCGCACCAGGTCGAGGCCCATGGCCCGGTTGAGAACCGGCATGATGAGGAATCCCACCCCGATCTGGATAAATCCGCCCCAGAATCCCACTGCCACCATAAGCAGGTGACCCCGGACCAGTTGGGCCTGTGTGGGCTGGTAGTCCACGGGGCGTTCGGTGGACCCCTTGTCGAAGTGCATGACCAGCATGACCCCAATCATTACCAGCGCGAGGATCCGGTTGAACCAGGGGCCGTCGAGCTGTGTCCCGAGCAGCGCTCCGACCAGGGCTCCCGGCAATGCGCAGGCCGCAAGGCTCAGGCTGAGCCCGAACTGGCTGAAACCCCTGCGAAAAAAAGCGGTGATGGCGCTGAGATTCTGGGCGAGGATGGCGATGCGATTGGTGCCGTTGGCTACCGGTCCCGGCAGTCCCAGGAATACCAGTACCGGTACCGTAAGGAGTGAGCCGCCCCCCGCAAGTACATTGAGGAAGCCCGCGACGATGCCCACAGCCGTCAACAGGGCTGCCTGCCACAACCCGAATTCGACCATCAGTCTTCGGTCCAGGCCTCGCGCATGGTAACGAACTCCTCGGCCGCGGTCGGGTGGATCCCTATCGTGGTATCGAACAGTGCCTTGGTTGCGCCGGCCCGCAGGGCGATGGCGATACCCTGCATGATCTCACCCGCGTCCGGGCCCACCATGTGCACTCCCACCACCCGGTCGCTGGCCTTGTCGACGATCAGCTTCATGAAGGTCTGTTCGTCCCGGCCGCTGATGGTGTGCTTCATCGGCTTGAAAGTGGATTTGAACAGCCGGATATGGCCAAACCTGGCGCGGGCCTGCTCCTCGGTGAAACCCACGGTGCCGATATTGGGCTGGCAGAACACCGCGGTGGGTATGAAGTCATAATCGACTGTATTTTCCAGTCCGCCGAACTGGCGGCGGGCGAAAGACATGCCCTCCGCCAGCGCCACCGGCGTCAGCTCCATGCCGCCGGTCACATCACCCAGGGCGAAAATACTCGGCTCGGCGGTGCGGTATTCATCATCCACCACCACGACCCCGAACTCATCGACCTCGACGTTGACATTTTCCAGGCCGAGGCCGTCCAGGTTGGCTTTGCGGCCGGTGGCATACAATACGGTGTCGGCTTCGATGCTGCTGCCGTCGGTCAGCGACAGCACCAGGCCAGTGGAGCCGCGGGTGATGGATTCGACGTTGACCTCGAAGCGCAGGTCTACCCCCGTCTTGGCGATTTCGCGTGCGGCGTGGGCGCGGATGTCCGCATCGAATCCGCGCAGGAACAAGGGGCCCCGGTACAGCTGCGTAACACTGGAGCCCAGTCCGTTGAAGATGCCCGCGAACTCCACGGCGATATAGCCGCCACCGACGATGACCAGCCGCTGGGGAAATTGCTCCAGGTCGAAAATCTCGTTGGAACTGACAGCGAGATCACTGCCCGGGAATTGCGGGATATGGGGCCAGCCGCCGGTGGCTATGAGAATCTTCTCCGCGCTGAAGCGACGCTCACCCACCGCCACGGTATGCGCGTCGACGATCCGGCCGCGGCCATCCATCACATCGGCCTTCACGCCCTCGAGCAGCCTGTTGTAGATGGCGTTGAGACGGGAGATCTCGGCTTTCTTGTTATCCCGCAGCGTCGCCCAGTCGAAGGCGGGTTTGTTGCTGTCCCAGCCAAAGTTGCGGGCATCGCTGAAGGACTTCGAGAATTCCGAGGCGTAGACATAGAGTTTCTTCGGTACGCAGCCCACGTTGACGCAGGTACCGCCCATGTAGCGGTCCTCTGCGACCGCCACCCTGGCACCGAACCCCGCGGCCATGCGCGCCGCCCGGACACCACCCGAGCCGGCGCCGATGACAAACAGATCGTAGTCGTATTTCCCCACAAAAAGCTCCTTGAATTGGCGTGCCCAAGTCTAGCAGCCCGTAAGGTTTTTCGCCCGCGCCATTTCCTATATGATGTGCGGCCAAAAATCAGAACAGGCCCTTTTCACAGGGTTTCACGCAAAGGTGTAAGTTATGAGGGTGAGAAAATATCTGCATGGGTTTTGTCTCGGCATAGTCGCTGCGCTGGGATGCGCCTGCTGGAGCCAGGCACAGGAGGTCGTCGCCGTCCAGGATGAGATCGTTCTGAAAAGTGGTTCGAAAATCCTGGGAACTGTCACCGGCAGCCGCGATGGTGTGGTCACGATAGAGACCGATTTCGCCGGCACGCTCAGCATAAACCTGGACAAGATCGCGTCGTTGCAAACCAGTAACCCGGTGCTGGTCCAGCTGGCGGACCAGACCGTGATAGCCGAGCGGCCCATTCGTATCGAGGATGAGCAGTTGTCGATAGATACCGCGACCGACGCTGGCCAGACCTACCCGCTGAGCGAGTTGTTACTGGTAAATCCGGAACCCTGGGAGCTGGGCCGGGGATATAAATGGACTGGCCTGGCCAGCCTTGCAATATCTTCGCAGCGCGGCAACACCGACACTGACGAGCTGGACTACAGCCTCGAGAGCAAATGGCGCAGCAAGCGGGACCGCTATACCCTTCGCTATAACGGCGAGAAAGACCGCGCCAACAATGCGACGACGGTGGACAAGTGGTACGGCCAGGGCAAATACGACTATTTCTTCGACGGCCCGCTTTACGGTGGCATCCAGGCCTCGGCGGAGCATGACAAGTTCACCGACCTGGACCTGCGCTACCTGGTGGGCCCGTATCTTGGTCGCCAGTTCTATGAGGAGCCCATTTTCACGCTTTCCGGCGAATTGGGTGCTTCCTATGTAAACGAAGATTATATCGTGGCCGAAGATGATGATTACGCCGCCGCAAACTGGTCAGTTAACGCTTCAAGCAACTACCTCGGTGGGGACTCGCGGATCTATTTCGATCACCGCGGTATCCTCAGCATGGAAGACACCTCGGACTATATTTTAAATACGATCCTGGGACTGGCCTTTCCCCTGCTTTGGAGTCTGGAGGCCTCGGCGGAGCTGCAGCTGGATTACGATGCCGGCGCAGTGGAGGGTGTCGACAAGCTCGACCAGACCTACCGGTTCCGCATCGGCTACACGTGGTAGGCCACATACCCGGTCCGGGCACCTGGACCGGGTAAGGTCCAGCCTGCTACCCCAGAGCGCCCGGGCGGCTCCCCGACGCTGTGGGGCTCCATAGTCGGGTCCATGGAATCAGGCGCGTTCACCCCTTATCAGGCTGCGGAACCAGTCAGCCAGGGTTTCGTGCTTGTAGTCGGTAAATTCGCCGGCATCCATGAACATGCCATGCTGGGGACAGGTTTCATACCAGACGTGGGCCTGGACCGGATCGGAGGTTTTCACCATATCCTTGCCGCAGCGTGGGCAGGCGATATCCTCGACATTATCCCACGCCTTGCCTTTCCTGGCTTTGCCGGTATCCAGGGCGTCCCCCATCCACTTTCCCTTGAGCAGTTCAGCCTCGCCCGTATCGAACCAGAGGCCCTCGCAATTCGTACAGCGGTCGATGACGACATCGCCACCATAGGTGATTTCGGTCATCCCATGGCCACATTTGGGACATTCGATACTGTGTATTTCGGGGTTGTATTCCATCAAGCGCACTCCCTAGACCTTATTGAAAGCTTCGTTTTCGTAGCCCTCTTGGGGGGTTACCGGGTGATTCTAGCTGAATGCGGGGCGAATTTCCCGCCCGGCACACGGGTGAATGGTAATTATTGTTACCGCGGCTTTAAGCTAGGTTTAATCTGGGAGCTTACTATACTCCCTTCGAACCGGGTCCGGCGAATGGGAGTGCCATTCCAGCCTACATCGAGGAACTGTCATGCGATTGAATTGGATACTCCTGCCACTGGCGCTTTCAGTGGCGGCAATGGGAGCCCTTGCGGAGGACGATCCGCAGCGGGGCGGGGAGATTTACACCACCTGCGCGGCCTGCCACGGCGCCCAGGCAGAGGGAAACCGTAGCCTCAACGCGCCGCGGCTTACCCATCTGGCCCCTGTATACATCGTCGCCCAGCTGCAGAAATTCAAGGCCGGCGCCCGTGGCGGCAGCGGCGCCAGTGAAAGCGCCCGGCAAATGGCCGCAATAGCGGCAACCCTGGCTGACGACCAGGCCATGTATGACACGGCAGCTTATATAGCCACCCTGAAAGGGGGGGTCTCGGTCGCTACTGTGGAGGCCGACCCCGAACTGGGGGCGAGCTATTACCGGCAGTTTTGCGCCGCCTGTCACGGCCCGGCGGCGGAGGGCAACCCGGCCCTGAACTCGCCGCGCCTGGCGGGGGCGGACGACTGGTATCTGCTGGCGCAGCTGCAGGCCTTTCGCGGCGGTTCCCGGGGCAGCCACCCGCAGGATCGCACCGGCAAGCAGATGCGTGCGATGGCAGGTGTCCTGCCGGATGACGCCGCAGTGGCCGCGGTGGTCTCCTATATCCACGGCCTCGGGCAGTAATTCCCGGTGAAATTGATGCGCCGGAAACTTGCACGGACCCTGTTCGCCCTCTTGCCGGTCGTCCCCTGGCTGGCGTTTGCCGCACCAGCCGAAATCAGGTTGAGCGGGGATTGCCCCCCGGGCTTTGAGTTCAGCGCCGGCCAGTGCAAGTTGCGCAGCCTGTACCAGATGTACGATTCGCTGGAGAACTCCGGTGTTGGCGGACTCAAGACAGGGCTGCCGGCCTACCGCGACGGTTTTTCACCGCAACAGATCGATCTCGGCCGCTACCTGTTCTTCGATCCCGTGCTGTCCGGTGATGGCACGGTCTCCTGTGCCAGCTGCCATAACCCCGACCTCGGCTTTTCCGACGGCCTTGGCCGCAGCGTCGGTGTCAGTGGCCAGCCGATGCGGCGGTCCGCCCCCAGTCTGTGGAATGTGGCGTTCCAGCAGCGCTTTTTCTGGGATGCTCGGGCCAGCAGCCTGGAACAGCAGATGCAGGGTCCCCTCTATGATGAAAATGAGATGGCCACCAGCCCGGAGCAGTTGTTGCGAACCCTCAATGGCATACCGTTGTATCGGGAGCTCTTCCGGCAGGCCTGGCCCCAGGATTTCCGGGCGGCGGATGCGGTGATACGCCTGGACCAGGTATACACAGCTATTGCGGCCTTCCAGGCGTCCCTGATTTCCCTGAACAGCCGATATGACCAATATGCACATGGCTATGCCGACGCACTGACCGGGCCTGAGAAGGAGGGAATGAATGTGTTCCGCTCTTTCGTTGCACGCTGCGCCGAATGCCACACTCCGCCGCTGTTCACGAATCAGCAGATCGCGGTGATCGGCACCCCCGACCCGGAGGGAATGGCGTTCGACCCTGGCGCCTCTGAGACCCTGGGCGAGCCGACCCTGCGAGGTGGCTTCAAGGTGCCATCCCTGCGCAACGTCGCCCTGACCGCGCCATATATGCATTCCGGAAGATTCGCCACCCTGCGCGAGGCAGTGGCCTTCTATACCGGCGGGCGTGGTCATGCGGTACCCCCAGGCGAGGATCTGAAGATTCACTGGCATATCTGGGAGCCGAAGCTGAGCGACGAGGAGCTCGACCGACTCGTGGATTTCCTCAAGACACTGACAGACGAGAGTTTCAAGCCAGTCCAGCCGCGCTGGTTGCCCTCGGGCAGGCAGCCGGTTCACAATATCATCGCCCGCACGGGCGAGACCCACCAGGATGGAGCATCGAACGATGAATAAAATAGCAATAATAGCAGGCGCTGTAGTTTTGCTTGCCGGCGGTTTTTACCTCGGCAAGTCCGGGCAGCAGCCCGCCACTGTGATCAAGGTGGATAGCGAGCCAAAGGCCGCATTCACTTCCAGCGGCGCCGAGGAAGTGGCGGGCGCGCCTGCCGCCACTGTGCGCAGTCTCGTGACCCCCACCAGCGGTGAACTGATTGTCGTCAAGGAAGGTGAGTCCATCCAGGACGCGGTAGCCGCGGCGAGCCCCGGTGCCGTGATCAAGGTAATGCCCGGCGTCTACAAGGAAACTGTCTATATAGACAAGGACAACATAACCCTTTCAGGTGTTATCGAACAGGGTAAATATCCTGTGCTCGAAGGCGAGGGCCTGCGTAACGATGCTGTTTTGTACTCCGGCAACGGTGTTACCGTGGAGAATCTCTATATCACCCACTACAAGGGTAACGGGGTGATGGGCCAGGCGGGTAACAACTTCATCATCCGGAATAATTTTATCGTTGATACGGGCGTTTATGGCATCTTCCCACAGCTGGGGAAGAATGGCATCGTGTCCCACAACATCGTGTCGGGTATAGAAGATGCCGGTATTTATATCGGCATGTCAGACAATATAGACGTCGTATTCAACCAGGTTTTTGATAGCGTTGCCGGCATAGAGATCGAAAACAGCCGCCACGCCCTGGTTGAGAGTAACTTCGTCTACAACAACACCGGCGGAATTCTCGCATTTATTACTCCCGGCCTCCCGATCAAGACCTGTGGCGATGTGCTTATCCGCAATAATTTCATTGTGGACAACAATCACGAGAACTTTGCCATTCCAGGTTCCCTGGTCTCCAATATACCCGCCGGCACCGGCGTGCTGGTGATGGCCTGCGACGATGTGGTGGTTGAAGGCAATATCATCAACGGCAATAACTCGGTGGGCATTACGTTCACCGATTTCTCTCTTGCCGGCAACGCCGCCAATGACCCGGATTCTGAACCAAATCCCAATCGCCCCAGGATCCTGAACAATATCATGCAGAACAATGGCAATGATCCCGCGCCCAAAGTGCGCGCGTTTTTGGCGGCCATGCTGGCGACCACCGGTCCCGATATTGTCGACACGGTGGGTATGGATGATGGCTGTATCCTCAATCCGGAGCGCTTCCGCACCATAGGGCTTGGCAAGTACACCGAGTGCGACTTCGCCACCACGGCCAATGTTGCCAGCTATACGTTGCCGGAGCCTGTGCCTGCCCGGTCGATGGAGGACGTGGATAAGGGCCGGCTGGCCTACTACGGCATTTGCGCCGGCTGTCACGCCTACAGCTCCCGCATGATCGGCCCGCCTACCCAGGTTATCCAGGCGCTGTACATGGATAACCCGGAAGGCATTGCCGAGTACGCCGCGCACCCGGTGAAGAAGCGTCCGGACTACCCGGATATGCCCCCACAATCTCATCTCGATGATGAAACACGATTGGCGGCGGCAAAGTTCATGTTAAACGTTACACAGTAAAAAAATCCGGGGACCTACTACCTGATTTACCAAAGCCACCTGCGGGTGGCTTTTTTGTGTCCATAAAGCGGAGCAGGTTTGCCACTCGATCTACCGGGCCGCAGTTGGCAGTTAGCGCGACGGGCACGAGGCCCGGCCCGGAATTATCGGGCGCACCATGCGCTGTTTTATCGGCTGTGCCTGCAGCGACGATGAGGGCGAATGTGTGAACGCTTTATTGCGGGCATTGCGAATTTACCACCTGAACAGACCACTGTTTCAAGAGCTGTGAAAAAATACCAAGTGCGCGAGTTTGTCCCGAAAGTGTCTGGTGCCGTTATGGCTGCGAACAGGAACATTGCGTAATCCCCATTTTTTAATTGCAGGGATTGCCAGTGAGATCGGCGTCATGCTGAAACCAGCGTGCCTCACCTGATTCTCCCCTTCGCGAAATATGCTGTAATTACAGTACTTTTTGAGAGTTACAAAAATGTATCGCCGATGTCTGCGCGTCGACAGGTGAGTGGCGACATTGTCTGGGGAGTTGTCATGTAAAAATTTCTGAAGCTACATGCTGCGCATACACATCGTTATCGCCTGTAAAAGCGTGCGTTCGTTTGTGGAAATTTTCCAATCACGATCAAAAAATAACCGTTACATTTTTTTTATTTGGGCATACACTAGCCGTGCGGTACCTATCACCAATGGAGTGATAATAAAAGTGTTGGAAAAGGAACTGGCTGATGCGAACCGGATTGCTCACAAGACCCATAAAAAGGTCGAGTCTTTCCGGAAGACATTGGTCGCTGAATCTGAAAGGTTGCAGGCAAGAGCGAAACGCGAATTGAATGTGACTCGTAAGAAAATCGGTTCTGCCAATGCCCGCCTGACAAAGGCAGGGGCTGCGCTGAAAGCCGGGACCCAATCCGACAATAAGCAAAAAGTGGAAGTGTTAAAAAAGCAGGTTCAGGAGTTGACGCAGGCGATTGCTGATTTCAGCAAGGCAGCCTTCGAAGCTGCTGAAAAATATGTCACTGTAAAAGGGGATACAACCATGGTAGCGAAAAAGAAAGCTGCACCGAAGAAGAAAGCCGTAGCCAAGAAAGCTCCGGCCAAGAAAAAGGCGGTAGCCAAGAAAGCTCCGGCCAAGAAAAAGGCTGTAGCCAAGAAGAAGGCACCGGCCAAGAAGAAGGCTGTAGCCAAGAAAAAGGCACCGGCAAAGAAGAAGGTAGCGGCTAAAAAAGCGCCTGCCAAAAAGAAGGCCGTAGCCAAGAAAAAGGCACCGGCCAAGAAAAAAGCGGCAGCCAAAAAGAAAAAATAAGCGCCGGCCAAGCCAGGGCGGCTGAAAGGAGGGTGCTCGGGCGTCCCGCATGACCGGGGGCGCCGCTGTCACTCCGGAAATCCCCCTGGCTTATTTGTTCCGCGCTTTAACCCCAACCGGGCTTGTACCGCGCCGGGTGGATGGGCTGTCCGCTGTGATTGTGGGTATGGCTATCTGGTAGTCGACCGGGAAATCGACGTTATCCCGGTCCGATTTCAGGTCGATGCTTATTGGTTGGTCCACTGTCAGCCAGGAGCCACAAGCCTCCCCGGCATCGCAGATAAGCAGATCGTTGTCAGCATCGCTGCCGGCAAATACCTGGTATTGCCCGGGTGGCAGATCGCTGAACGCGTAGCGGTAGACACCCCCGCTCGCAAGAGCGCCGACCTGTGCGACAGGGGCTTCGGATTCCTGCTCATACAGCAATATATAGACAACTCCCACATCGGCGGTCTCCCCGCCACCCACTGACATGATCACTCTCACGACCAGAGTATTGACCGATGACCGGGCGGTGATATCTGCCGAGTACACCCCGGCGGCGAGCCCATCCCGGTCAACCACCACCTGGTAAACCCCGAGGCCGTCATCGGTTATGTCCGATTGACTGACGGCCAGCCAGGGCTCGGAGGCGGTAACCCCCAGCAGTTCAAGTGCGCCCTTGCCGCCGTTGCGCAATTCCAGTTCCAGCCTTGCAACCTGGCTTGAAAAGTTGAGCGTGCTGGCGGATGCGCTCAGCAGCGGATTTTCCGCCGGGGTGGCGCCACCGGCCTCCAGCGCCGCCAACACGGCACGCTGTGCATTGATAAGACCATAGCCATATTCGTTATCCCTGCCCGGGACGCCAAGATCGTCGCTGAGTTCGCCGCGGATCAACAGAGCGTCGATATCGGCGGGACTCAGGCCGGGGTTTACTGCCTTCATCAGGGCCAGCACCCCCGAGACGTGGGGCGCCGCCATCGAGGTTCCGCTCAGGAAGGTGTAGCCGAATTCGCCAGCGTTTCCCAGGCCGCCGGTGCTGAGCACACCGTCCGGGTAGCCGTCTCCGTTGAGATCCACGCTGTTATTGCCGCCCGGTGCCGCGACATCGATGGAGTTGCCCGTGTTGGAGTAACTTGCGCGCTGGCGCTGGGCGTCAACCGCCGCAACCGAAATCACTCCATCGTAGGAGGCGGGATAGGAGGGTTGCGACGAGGCTTCATTGCCGGCGGAGGCAACTATGGTGATCCCGGCGGCGCGTACCTTGCGATAAAGCTCCTGGCTGGACTGGCTGAACGGCGCGCCACCAAGACTGAGGTTGATAATATCGGCGCGCCGCTCCGGCACTGTGCCGGAATCGTTGGCCAGGCCGGCGGCGAAGCGGATCGCCTGGTCGACGTCATAGGTTGTGCCCTCGCCTCCGGCCCCGAGCGCCCGCAGCGGCATCACGCGCGAATTGTAGGCCACGCCGACCACGCCGATTCCATTATTGCCCACTGCAGCGACGGTGCCGCTGACGTGGGTGCCGTGAAAGCTGCCGGACGCGCCGCCCCTGTCGCCACCGAGGTCCTCCGGATCGGGGTCGATGCCGTCCCCATCCCCGGCGCTGTCGGCACTGCGCACGAAATCATAGCCGTCCACCCACTGGCCACGCAGGTCCGGGTGGTTGGACAGGATGCCGGTATCAATCACGGCGACGACGACTTCCGGGCTACCTGCGGTGGTATCCCAGGCTGCCGGCAGGTCGATCAAAGGATAGTGCCACTGGAACGGGTAACCGGCGTCGTTGGGTACAGCCATCGCCCTGACTTTATAGTTGGGTTCGGCGTACTCGATCTGTGGGTCGCGGCCGAGCGACTTGATCGCCAGCAGGGTTTCCAGGCGCGCCCGCAGTTGGGGGTCGTCGACGCGATCCAGTTTGTCCAGTGCCGGCCCGGTCCGCGCCAGGGTCTCGGGCCCGCCGGTTCGCCCCCGCCGCATGCCCATAAGCCGGACCCGTCCCGGCGCTCCCGCGCGCTGCTCCAGGCCCATGCGTCGCAGGCGGCTGAAAGTCGGGCTGGGCCCGTTGATATCAGCTTCCGCGCCGCTGCGGTACTTGATCACGGATTGCCAGGGTACGATGTCGTAATGGTGCCTGCTCTGGCTGGACACGGCGTTCTGGTCGCCGATAGCGATAATGTAATTGGTGGCACCTTCATAGGCGTAGGCATTGATTATGTAGGTGCCGTCACGCGGAATCACCAGGGTCTCGATTTCCCCTGACTCTATGGAGAAATCGAGGATGCGCCCCTGGGTGTCGAAAAGATAGAGGTCCGCATCGGCCTGCTGAAAATCCGCCACCAGCATGGTTATGCTCTGGCCCGCCAACAATTCCACCCGGAAGTAGTCATCGGTATCGCCGCTGATATCCGAGCGGCCCGGCGCACCGGAGCCCGGCTGGTTGACGTAGCCGCCGAGGGTGATGGGGTTGGGTATCGGTTGGGCGGTTGCCACGGTGTCATTTGCACGGACTGTGCCGGCCGGGTCATTGGTATCGCCATCCACCGCCTGGCTGCTGGATGCGGTTATGGTCCCGGCAATGCGAAAAAGCTCCGGGGCCGGTGCCACGGGTGGTTCCACCGGAGGTGGCTGGGTGCTGGGGGAACCCCCGCCGCCTCCACCACCGCAAGCGGTGGCGAGGAAAGATACGGCGGCCAGGGCCGCCAGCTGGCGGTAGTGTTTATTCATGGCGGGGCCGGGTACTTACTGCGGTGATTGGCGTCCACGATAACAGACCTTTGGGCGCCCTACATCTGCAGGACGATCTTGCCCATGTGCTGGCCGCCCTGCATATAGTCCTGGGCCTGCTCCGCTTCCTCAAGGGGGAAAATGCGATCGACAACCGGTTTGACGGCGCCGCTCTCCAGGTGCGGGTACACATGCTCGAGGATTTCCTGCACCATCACCGCCTTCTGGGCGAAATTCTGGGCCCGCAGGGTGGAGCCTGTGAGAACCAGCCGCTTCATCAGCAGGGCACCGAAATTGACTTCTGCCCTGGCGCCGCGAATGAAGGCTATGTAGACGATCCGGCCTTCCGGCGCAGCTATATTGATATTTTTCTGGATAAAATCACCGCCCGCAACATCCAGGATGACGTCGATCCTGTCTTTCAGGCCAAGCTCTCCCAGCACCTGCTCAAAGTCCTCGGTCCGGTAATTGACAGCCCGGGTCGCGCCCAGTGCCTCCAGCGCCCGGCATTTCTCCTCACTGCCGGCGGTGGTGTACACCTCCGCGCCGAGGGCCCTGCAGATGGCGATGCCGAGAGTGCCTATCCCGCTGGCGCCGCCGTGGATAAGGACCCGCTCCCCGGCCTGCAGGTGGCAGCGCTGGAACAGGTTGTGCCATACGGTGAGCAGGGCCTCCGGCAGGGCGGCGGCCTCGGCCATGCCCAGCCCGTCGGGAATCGGCAGGCACTGGGTAGCGGGCGCCACGGTGTAATCTGCATAGCCGCCGCCGTGAGTCAGGGCGCAGACCCGGTCACCCACATGCCAGTTGTCGACCCCGGCCCCCGTGGCGATGACCTCGCCGGCGACCTCCAGCCCCATGATCGGCGAGGCGTCTTCCGGCGGCGGGTAAAGCCCCTTGCGCTGCAGCAGGTCGGCGCGGTTCAGCCCCGCCGTGCTCACCTTGATCAGCACTTCTCCCGGCCGGGGCGAGGGCACCGGTCCGCGCTCGATGCTGATACTGTGGTCCTGGGGGCTGACCGCTACGTAGCGGCGCTGTGCGGGTATATCGTTCATTTTTGCTCCTGGGGTGGTGCGAAGGGGGCCGGGATAATTCAGCTGCCGGGCTTGCAGATCAATTGTTCGAACATGTTACGCGCTTCGGCCAGGTTGGCGAAGACAGGGTATTCGCTGTTCATTGCCCAGCTGGTTGTCAGCATATTGAGGGTGCCCACGATCATCGCGGAGAGGATATCCGGTGAAAAATCCGTGCGCACGTCCCCGATCTCGATCCCGGCTGTGATCAGGCGGGCAAAGCTGGTGCTTGCCGAATTGCCTATCTCGCGCTGTTGTTCGGCGTTTTCGGCGAAAATGGAAGGGGCGATCAGGATCAACTGCCGGTCAATTTCGCTGAAGGTCGCAAAGTTGGAGGCAATATACTCTATCATCGCTTCGAGCCTGGCGCGGGTGCTGTGATGGTTCGCCATCAGCAGGTTCAGCATCGGTTCCGACTGGTTGTAGAGCCGGGAGATACCCAGGCCGCCGAGCAGGGCGTGCTTGTTGCTGTAGTGCCCATAGAAAGTGCGCCGGGCGACATCCGCTTCCACGCAGATCTGCTCGATACTGGTTTCCTCGATTCCCTGTTCCCGGAACAGCTTGTAGGCGGCGTCCTCAATGCGGGCGCGAATCTCGAGCTTGCGCTGCTCGCGCCGTCCCAGGAGCGTCGGGGCTGTGTCCATCAATATCTCACCCGAGTGTTGCATTCGTCGGACCATTAAACTAAATTAGTATACATATGTGCAAGTTTGCTCATCTGTGAGCCTGGCTGCCGGCAGGCATGAGGGTCAGGATGGGGGGCTTGGCTGTCCTTTACAACCGGCAATTGCCAATGATCAATTCGGAGCAGAGCATGTCAATCGTAGACGCGTGTGAATCCAGGACCAATGTTACTCCGGAGTTCCCCATGGGATGGTTCTCCGTGTCCCGCAGCCATGAGCTTCATGTGGGTGAAGTGAAACCGGTACAGGCGTTTGACCGGGAGCTGGTTCTGTACCGCACCCGCAGCGGAGTGCCGGTGCTGCAGGATGCGTATTGCCCCCATCTCGGCGCACACCTGGGCCATGGCGGACGGGTTGTCGGCGAGTCTGTTCGCTGCCCTTTCCACGGCTGGCGCTTCGGCGCCGGGGGCAAGTGCGAGGAAATACCCTACTGCGACGAGATTCCCGAGCGCGCCCGGCTGCGGACCTGGCATACCGAGGAAAAAAATGGCGAGGTGTATGTCTGGTATCACCCCGAGAATACCGGGCCGCAGTGGGAGCTGCCGGACCTGCCGGAGCTGGGCGATCCCAACTGGACCGTGCCGCGCTACGCCGAGTTCCTGGTGCCGGCGCACGTCCAGGATATCGCCGAGAACTCCTGTGACCCCGTGCATTTCCAGTACGTCCACCGCCAGCCGGATGTGCCCCCGTCGGAAGTTACAGTGGAGGAAAACGGCCGCATCCTGCACCTGCGCTCCGATGCGAGCAATGCGCCGATACCCAGCCAGCTGCACGCCGCGGTGTTCAACCCCGGCTTCGCCCTGGTGCGCAACAGCTACGGACCCGGCGCCGAGATGATCGTCTACAACAGCGCCCAGCCCGTCAACCGGCACGAGACCCGGATGCGCTGGACCCTGACTGTGCGGCGTGAGATAGAGGACCTGGCGGGAGACGACGTGATGCAGGGCATTATCAATGGCCTGGGTGATGACTACCCGATCTGGGCCAACAAGGTGCACAAGCACCGGCCGGTGTTCTGCAAGGAGGACAAGACCCTGGTGTTGTTCCGCAAGTGGGTGCGCCAGTTCTACCTGACGGAAAAAGACAAGCGGGAGATTGCCTGAGCATGCAGGATTTCAACAACAAGGTCGCGGTGATCACCGGTGGCTCCAGTGGAGTGGGGCGCTCCCTGGCCTTCGCCCTTGGCGGGCTCGGTGCGAAAATCGCCGTGGGCGACGTTGACAAGGCAGCTATGGAGCAACTGCGATCCGACCTCGCGGCCCGGAAGATTGAAGCGATCGTGGAGCACTGCGACGTGACCAACCCCGCCAGCCTGAATGCCCTTGCGGACAAAACCGAGGCGACTTTCGGCGGCATGCACCTGGTGTTTGCCAATGCGGGCATCAGCGCCGGCGAGTCGGGGGCGATGTGGGAGTATTCGCAAAAGGACTGGCAGTGGTGCTTTAACGTGAACCTGTGGGGCGTGATCAACACCATCAACGTCTTTATGCCAAAACTGGTGGCGGCGAACCAGGAGGCCCATTTCGTGGTGACAGGCTCCGGCAATGGCGCCCTGCTGGTCTACCCCGACCAGCCCATTTACACGGCCAGCAAGGCTGCGGTCCACGCCATCACTGAAAACCTGCACTACCAGGTGACCGCGGCCCAGAGCCCGGTAAGAGTCAGCGCACTGTTCCCTGGCCCCCATGTGGTGGACACCGGCCTGTTCAATTCCGGCCGGGTGCGCCCGCAGGACCTGAAGAAGGACGTCGAGGGCAATGCCTCCGGCATCAGTTCCGTGGACGACATGAAAAAGATGGCGGCGCAGTGGGGCATCGAGCTCCAGACCACCCACCCCGACGAGGTTGCACAAATGGCGGTTGAGGGGTTGCGCAACAACGCTTTCTGGCTGCTGGCCACGACGCCGGAAACGGACGAGAAGATCCGCGCGAGAGCAGAGATGATTCTCACCCGCCAGACTCCCGTGGCCAATATGGTCGGCGCCTGAGGTGCTGCCTCCCAATGTTTCCAGGCTGTTTCCAAATTAATTAAAGCTGATTAACCCATAAGGAATAATCCATGAGCAAGCAAACAGGTGCACCCCAGGGCAATCCCGGCGATATCGCCAATTGGCCCATGTTGAAAATCGTCTACCGGACCGACCCGGACAAGATCGCGGCCCTGCTGCCGCCGGGTATCGAGCCGGGCGCCAAGCCCAATGTCACACTCACCATCTACAACTACCCGGTGCCGGACGAGCCCGAGTACGGCATTGTCACCACGGTGGATGCCGACTACAACGGCATTGCCGGTGAGTACACCCTGGGTTACGGCATCGACCAGGAATCGGCGATATTTATCAGCCAGCAGACCAACGGCCAGCCCAAGTACCCCTGTACCACCGAGTTTTACCGCCTCGGGCCCCAGGTCACCGCCCGCTGTACCCACCACGGCTACACCTTCGTGGAGTTCAAGGGCGCATCAACGGGCCCCGTGGATCCGCTGCCCGACTTCGACCAGCACGAATGGTGGATCAAGGTGTCGCAGGCGGTGAGTGTCGGCGGCCCGGCGACAGCCTACGATTTCCCGCCACATGTGGTACACGTGTCCAGCCGCTACGGCACCGCCTGGCGGGAAGAGGTCAAGGGTGAACTGGTGTTGCGCGACAGCCCCTGGGACCCGCTGACCACGCTGCTGCCCATGCGCGAGCAGTTGTCGGCTCACCTGTGGTGGCCGATATTCCTGGGCCGTGAGATCAAGCTGGCCGGCAAGCTCGACCCGAAAGGCTTCCTGCCCTTTGTCGACACGATATCCGGATCCCGCTGGCCGGGCAGCAATGGCGGCCCCCGGCGGGAATAAAACCCCGCCAGACGTGCCTGTCTATCGGGTGCGTGGCCGTAAATTACACTACACTGGCGAGCACGATCACTTCTAATCGCCGACAGTTTGCGGTCACACACGGAGCCAGCCATGACAATGTTCCTGCGCAGGATAAAACACTCACTTTACCTGGGCCTTATGAAGTCCCTGGCGGGTCTCGGCCCCGGCGCGAGCCACCGTGCTTTCGTCGGCAGCGGCAGCAGCCGGGAATTGTGCAGGCACATACTGCGCACCGGCGCCAAAAAAGTCCTTGTTGTCACTGACAAACCGCTGCGGGAGCTCGGGGTCGTGGACCAGGCGATCTCAGCCCTGCTGGAAGCAGATATCGAAATCGCCTATTACGATGGCGTGCTTCCCGACCCCACCTACGACCAGGTGGCCGCTGGCGTGGTGGTGGCCAGGACCCAGGGTACGGACGTTATCCTGGCTGTCGGCGGTGGTTCGGCCATTGACGCGGCCAAGATAATTGCGGCCTCTGCCACCAGCGACGAGTCGCCGCAGGATTGGGTCGGTTTTGGCAAGGTAAAGCACGAAGTGCTGAAACTCTACGCCATACCCACCACCTCAGGCACCGGCTCGGAGGCGACCATGGGCGCGGTGATTTCCGACGCTGTTACACACCAGAAAGGGGTGATTTCCGGCGGGACGCTGCTGCCGGCGGCCACGGCGCTCGACTCTGACCTGATTCTCGGCCTGCCGCCCCATATCACAGCGGCTACCGGCATGGACGCCCTCACCCATGGGATCGAGGCCTACATCGGCGTATGGGAGCGGGGTACCCGGCTGGAGGATGCCCGCATCGGGGTGAAGCTGGTGTTCGACAACCTGGCGGCGGCTTATCGCAACGGGGAAAACCGCGAAGCGCGGGCGGGCATGGCCATGGGAGCGTACTACGCGGGCGTTGCCATAAACCAGGTAAATGTCGGCAACGTACACGCCATCGCCCACCAGCTGGGGGGCAAATACGGCATCCCCCACGGCCTGGCCAACGCGCTGGTGCTGCCCCATGTACTGGAATTCTGCCAGCAGGAGGCCGCACCGCGACTGGCGGAACTGGCAATCCTGGTCGGGGCGGGCAAGCGCGGTGAAGATGAGGGCCAGCTGGCCCACCGCTTCATCCAGGCGGTGCGTGATTTGCGCACGGAAGTGGGGATCCCGGACCACTCCGATAAATTGCGGCGCGAGGATTTTGACGCTATCGCCGAGCTGGCGATTGCCGAGGGTGATGGATACCCGGTACCGCGCCTGCTGGACAGGGCCAGTATCCTGTCCATCCTGGGCAGGATAGCCTGCTGAACCATCTCCCGGTGCCGGTCGCGGGTCAGCCGCTGCACTGATCCGGTTGGAGTTGCCGTCGGACGATGACGACTTCGCGGTCCTCGTTCTCATGCAGCGTGTGAAAACCCAGGGCGGTGCAAAGGCGCAGCATCCTGGTGTTCTGTGCCAGTACGTCGCCTTCCATTACCAGCAGACCCCGGTCCCGTGCAATGCTGATCAGGCGCAGCATAAGCTGGCTGCCCAAACCTTTCTTCTGCCAGTCGTCCGCGACAGTCAGTGCAAATTCACAGGACTGCTCATCGGGGTTGCCGATGTAACGTGCCACCCCGATGATCCGGGCCTGTGGCGTATGCTCGCACGCGACCGCG
>Ga0316188_10000162_pt1 | contig 23876 bp, 23 predicted proteins | sample Phiworburrow1_MG_FD_204933 | JGI IMG/M metagenome (GOLD analysis project Ga0316188, IMG submission 204933) | Coastal sediment microbial communities from Maine, United States - Phippsburg worm burrow 1 | ecosystem: Environmental > Aquatic > Marine > Coastal > Sediment | place: USA: Maine... | reverse complement strand
GGCCGCCGCGCTCGCCTCCGTGTCGGCCCCCGCGAGGGGCTCGACGAGCGGTGCGGACCAAGCCGGAGCAGCCATGACTCATTCTCGGCACCGGCTTCGCGCGGGATACCCCCCGCTCGGGGGAGTCTGGCCTGCGCCGTGCACAGTCGCACACTCTGCTCGTGGGGGAAGGCCGTTTCAGCGGCCGCCGGTGACGTCGAGCAGGGCGCCGGTGGTGTAGCTGGCGCCGTCCGACAGCAGCCAGATCACCGCCGCGGCCACTTCTTCGGGCTGGCCGGCGCGCTGCATCGGCACCCCGGGCGCGAGTTCGCGCACGCGGTCGGGCTGGCCGCCCGAAGCATGGATATCGGTGTCGATGATGCCGGGGCGCACCGCATTCACGCGCACGCCTTCGGCCGCCACTTCGCGCGCCAGCCCCAGCGTGGCGACATCGACGGCGCCCTTGCTGGCCGCGTAGTCCAGGTACTGACCGGGCGACCCGAGCCGGGCGGCGGCGGACGACAGGTTGACGATGGGGCCGCCTCGCCCGCCGTGACGCGTGCTCATGCGGCGCACCGCCTCGCGCGCACACAGCAGCATGCCGACGACGTTGATGCCCATCATGCGCTGCAGGCGCGCGCCGCTCATCTCGTCCAGCCGCTGGGCCGTGTCCACCACGCCGGCGTTGTTGACCAGGCCCCGCAGCGGGCCCGCGGCATCGAGTCGCGCGAACATCGCCAGGACCTGGTCTTCGTGCTGCACGTCGGCCTGCAGGGTCAGCGCCTGCCGGCCCTGCGCGCGCACCTCGGCCGCCACCGCCTCGGCCGCCGCGGCGTCGCGCGCATAGTTGACCGCCACGTCCCAGCCTGCCGCTGCGGCCTGGCGCGCGACCGCCGCGCCGATGCCGCGGCTGCCGCCGGTCACCAGCAGCCAGTTTGTCGTCTCGGGCATGGGCATGTCCGGATGTTATCCGGGGCCGCGGACTGGTCAGAATCGACGATTCCATTCGGCAAATACTTACGGGGGATCCATCCATGCAACGACGCCAAGTTCTCATCGCCAGCGGCCTGGCCGCGCTGGGCGCGCCCGCCGTGCTGCGCGCGCAGGGCCTCGAGAAGAAGGATCCCGTCATCGCCGTCGGCGGGCAGAACCTGCTGTACTACCTGCCGCTGACGATCGCCGAGCAGCTGGGCTACTTCAAGGACGAGGGCCTGGACGCCCAGGTGGTCAACTTTGCCGGCGGCTCCAAGGCGCTGGCGGCGGTGGTGGGCGGCAGCGCGGACGTCGTCTCCGGCGCCTTCGAGCACACCGTCAACATGCAGTTCAAGGGCCAGCCGATGCGCGCCTTCGTGCTGCAGGGCCGCGCGCCGCAGATCGTGCTGGGCATCAACACCAAGACGATGCCGGACTACAAGACCGTGGCCGACCTCAAGGGCAAGAAGATCGGTGTCACGGCGCCCGGCAGCAGCACCAACGTGATGGCCAACTTCGTGCTCGGCAAGGCCGGGGTCAAGCCCGGCGACGTCAGCTTCATCGGCGTGGGGGCCAGCAGCGGTGCCGTGGCGGCCGTGCGCTCGGGCCAGATCGACGCCCTGAGCAACCTGGACCCGGTGATCACGCTGCTGGTGCGATCGGGCGACCTGAAGATCGTGGCCGACACGCGCAAGGTGTCCGACGCCGACAGGATCTTCGGCGGCCCGATGCCGGCCGGATGCCTGTACTGCCCGCAGTCCTTCATCGACAAGCATCCGAACACGGTGCAGGCGCTGACGAACGCGATGGTGCGCGCCGACAAGTGGATCCAGGCCGCCGGCCCGGGCGACATCATCAAGGCGGTGCCCGAGAGCTATCTGCTGGGCGACCGCGCGGTCTACATCGACGCCTTCCTGGCCGCCCGTGGCGCCCTGTCGCCGGACGGCATGATCCCGGAGACGGGATCGCAGACCGCCTACCGCGCCCTGGCCAGCGTGGACGAGAAGATCGCCGCCGCCAAGCTCGACCTGAAGGCCGTCTACACCAACGACTTCGTCAGGAAGGCCAACGCCAAGTACCCGAAGGGCTGACGATGGACGCGCTGGCGATGACGGGGGTGTCCTGCACCTTCGTCGACAAGGACCACCCCGGCCAGCGCTACACCGCGGTGCGCGATGTCACGCTGAGCGTAGGGGCGGGCGAGTTCGTCAGCGTCGTCGGCCCCACCGGCTGCGGCAAGAGCACCCTGCTCAACGTGGGGGCCGGGCTGCTGCAGCCCAGCACCGGCACGGTGCAGGTGTTCGGGCAGCCGCTGATCGGGGTGAACACGCGCGCCGGCTACATGTTCCAGGCCGAGAGCCTGATGCCCTGGCGCACCGCGGCGGGCAACGTGATGGCGGGACTGGAGTTCCGCGGCGTGGCGCCGGCCGAGGCGCGCGCGCAGGCCGAGGCCTGGCTCAAGCGCGTCGGCCTGGGCGGTTTCGGCGACCGTTACCCGCACCAGCTGTCGGGTGGCATGCGCAAGCGCACGTCGCTGGCGCAGACGCTGGCGCTCGACCCGGACATCATCCTGATGGACGAGCCGTTCTCGGCGCTGGACGTGCAGACCCGGCAGCTGATGGAAAACGAGGTGCTTGCGCTGTGGGCCCGCGACGACCGCAGTGCCGGCGAGGTACCGGCCTCCCGCAAGGCGGTGCTGTTCATCACGCACGATCTGGACGAGGCGATCGCGATGAGCGACCGGGTCGTCGTGCTCTCGGCCGGGCCGGGCAGCCACCCGATCGGCGAGTTCGCGATCGACCTGGAACGCCCGCGCGACGTCGCCGAGGTGCGCACCTCGCCACGCTTCATCGAGCTGCACAACGCCATCTGGGCGGTGCTGCGCGAGGAGGTGCTCAAGGGCTACGCGCAGCAGCTGAAGGCGGCATGAGGAGACCCGGCCGATGAGACACGTGCGCCTGTGGCAAGCCGGCCTGTTGCTGGCCGTGTTCGCCTTCTGGCACCTGATGACCACGCCCGGCCTGCTGCCGAACTTCATGTTCGACAACGACCGCCAGGCCGCGTTCTTCTTCGGCGAACCGCTCAAGGTGCTGGTGCGCGTGTGGGACTGGTTCGTGACCGACGCCGACATCTACCGCCACCTGGGCGTGACCCTGATCGAGACCTTGCTGGCGTTCGGCATCGGCGCCGCGCTCGGCCTGGCCGGCGGGCTCTGGCTGGCGCTGGCGCCGCTGGCCTCGGCCATCCTGGACCCCTACATCAAGGCCGCGAATTCGATGCCGCGCATCATCCTGGCGCCCATCTTTTCGGTCTGGTTCGGGCTGGGCATCGCGTCCAAGGTGGCGCTGGGCGTCACGCTGGTGTTCTTCATCGTCTTCTTCAATGTCTACCAGGGCGTCAAGGAAGTCAGCCCGGTGGTGCTTGCCAACGCCCGCATGCTGGGCGCCGGGCCGCGCCAGCTGCTGCGCCACGTCTACCTGCCCAGCGCCACGAGCTGGGTCTTCTCCAGCCTGCACACCAGCGTCGGCCTGGCCTTCGTCGGCGCCGTCGTGGGCGAATACCTGGGCTCGGCCCAGGGCGTGGGCTACCTGATCCTGCAGGCCGAGGGCACCTTCGACATCAACACCGTCATGGCCGGCATCGTGGTGCTGACGGCCTTTGCGCTGGTGCTGGACGGCCTCGTCGGGCGCATCGAGCGGCACCTGATGAAGTGGCAGCCGCGCGCCGGCGAGACCGAACAACTCTGATCGCGCGAGCCTGGTCATGGGGAAATCCTTCAGCCGCATGGAAAACAGCAACCCGTCCGCCAATGCGGACGTGCACCAGCAGTCCGATCCGCGCCGGCGCGAGGTCCTGCACCTGACGATGGGCGCCGCCGCCGCGGCGCTGTACGGCCCGCTGGTCGGTGGCTGTGCCAGTGCCGACGGCGCCCTGGGCTTCCTCGGCGTGCCGCCCAGCCGCACCGACAGGGTCATCGTGCCCGAGGGCTACGTGGCCGAGGTGCTGGCACCCTGGGGCGAGCCCGTGGGCGTGCCCGGCGCCATGCCGACGTGGCGGCCCGACGCCGGCAACAGCGCCGCAGAACAGGCGCTGCAGATGGGCATGCACCACGACGGCCTGCATTACTTCCCCCTCGATGGCAGCCGGCGTGGGCTGCTGGTGGTGAACCACGAATACACCGACGACGGCCTGCTGCATCCCGACGGCCTGGCCGACTGGACGGCCGAGAAGACCGCCAAGTCGCAGGCCGCGCACGGCGTGGCGGTGATCGAGATCGAATCGACGCCGGGCGGCTGGCGCATCGTGCGCCCCTCGCGCTGGGCGCGCCGCCTGACCGCCAGCACGCCGTTTGCGGTCGGCGGCCCGGCGGCCGGTCATGCGCTGATGCGCACCGCTGCCGATGCGTCTGGGCGCCGGATCCTCGGCACGCTGAACAACTGCGCCAGCGGCATGACGCCCTGGGGCACCTACCTCTCGGGCGAGGAGAACTGGGCCGGCTACTTCGCCGGCGGCGAGCAGATCAGCCCGGATCAACGGCGCTGGGGCCTGCGCAAGTCGGCCAGCTATCCCTGGGTGAAGACCGACGAGCGCTTCGACGCGGCCCGCCATCCGAACGAGTTCCACCGCTTCGGCTGGGTGGTGGAGATCGACCCGATGGATCCCGGCAGCACGCCGGTCAAGCGCACGGCGCTCGGCAGGGCGGCGCACGAGGGCGCCTGGGTCGCGGTCACGCGCGATGGCCGGGCGGTGGTCTATTCGGGCGAAGACGCGGCCTTCGAATACATCTACAAGTTCGTCAGCCGCGACCGTGTCGCCCCCGGGGGCGCCAAGGCCAACGCCACGCTGCTGGATCACGGGACGCTGCACGTGGCGCGCTTCAATGCCGACGGCAGCGGCGACTGGCTGCCGCTGCAACATGGCCGGGGCCCGCTGACAGCCGCCAACGGCTTTGCCGACCCGGGCGAACTGCTGATCAAGACGCGCCAGGCAAGCGACCTGCTCGGGGCGACCAAGATGGACCGGCCGGAATGGCTGGCGATCGACCCGGTGCGAGGCACCGTCTACTGCACGCTGACCAACAACAGCGACCGGGGTGGCGAAGGTCGCCAGGGCGTGGACGCCGCCAACCCGAGGGCGCACAACACGATGGGGCAGATCATCCGCTGGCAGGAGGACACGGACTTCGACGCCACGCGCATGCACTGGAGCCACCTGGTGCTGGCCGGCGATCCCGCGCAAGCGCGTCCCGAGGCGCGCGGCAACGTGAAGGGCGACTTCTTCGGTTGCCCGGACGGCCTGGCCTTCTGCCCACGCGGCCTGCTGTGGATCCAGACCGACGTCTCCACCTCGGCCATCGGGCGCGGCGAGTACGAACGGCTGGGCAACAACCAGATGCTGGTCTGCAACCCGGCCACCGGCGAGATCCGGCGCTTCCTGACCGGGCCCCTGAACTGCGAGATCACCGGCGCGGCCTTCACGCCGGATGCGCGCACGCTGTTCATCAACATCCAGCACCCGGGCGAAGCGCCGCGCGGGCGCAACGACCCGGCCGAGCCGATGAAATACTCGCGCTGGCCCGACGGCCGCGGGCGTCCGCGCTCGGCCACGGTGGCCATTCGCCGGCGCGACGGCGGGCCGGTCGGCAACTGAGCCCCGCGCCCTTGCGGGCGCCACCACTGCGCAGCCCTCAGCCGAGCCGCCAGACGTCGAGCACGACCAGGCGCGCCTCGCGCCGGCCGCTGGCAATCGCCATCACCTTGTTCAGGTGCTGCCAGGCGGCGTGGCCGCTGGTAAAGCGCATCAGGGTCCGGAAGAAGTATTCGCCCGGGTCCACCGGCTCGCCGCGCGCCAGGCGTGCGATGACCTCGGGCGGGCCGTGTCGCAGGCCGTTGCTCTGCACCTCCACCCGCCCGCCGTCGGCGGTCCGGACGACGTAGTGCGCGGCGATGTCGAGCACGCCGTCGGCGCGCACGACCTGCCAGTCGACGCCCCCCGCCTCGATCTCGCCGGCCAGCTCGGGCCCCCGCACGGTGCCACCCAGCAGCGGCACGTAACGGCGTTCGCCGTAGGGGCCCTGGCCGACGGACATGGTCGCGCCGACCTCGCAACGCACCTGGGCCATCGGCACCAGGGTGGGGGCCGTCCCGAGGGTCACTTGGCGGTCGGCATGGTGAACTCGGCGCCCTTGGCAATGCTGTCCGGCCAGCGCTGCATGACGCTCTTTTGCTTGGTGTAGAAGCGCACGCCCTCTTCGCCATAGGCGTGCATGTCGCCAAACAGACTCCTCTTCCAGCCACCGAAGCCGTGCCAGGCCATCGGCACCGGGATCGGCACGTTGATGCCCACCATGCCCACCTGCACGCGGCGCGCGAACTCGCGCGCGACACCGCCGTCGGTGGTGAAGCAGGCCACGCCGTTGCCGAATTCGTGCTCGTTGACCAGCTGCAGCGCCTCGGCGAAGTCCTTCGCGCGCACGCAGGCCAGCACCGGGCCGAAGATCTCTTCCTTGTAGATGCGCATGTCGCGCGTCACGTGGTCGAACAGCGTGCCGCCGGTGAAGAAGCCGTTCTCGTGCCCCGGGACCTGGTGGCCGCGGCCGTCGACGACCAGCTTCGCGCCCTCCTCGACGCCGATGCCGATGTAGCCCTCGATGCGCTCGCGCGCCTCGCGCGTGACGATCGGGCCCATCTCGGCGTCGAGCTCCATGCCGTTCTTGATCTTCAGGGCCTTCGCGCGCTCGGCCAGCCTGGGCATGATCCGGTCGGCGACGTCGCCCACCAGCACCGCCACGCTGATGGCCATGCAGCGCTCGCCGGCCGAGCCGTAGGCGCTGCCGATCAGCGCGTCCACCGCCTGCTCCAGGTCGGCGTCGGGCATCACGACCATGTGGTTCTTGGCGCCGCCCAGCGCCTGCACCCGCTTGCCGTGATGCGCGCCGGTCTCGTAGATGTACTGCGCAATCGGCGTGCTGCCGACGAAGCTCAGCGCCTTCACGTCCGGGTGCCTGAGCAGCGCGTCGACCGCCACCTTGTCGCCCTGCACGACGCTGAACACGCCGTCGGGCAGGCCAGCCTGCCTGAGCAGGTCGGCCATGAAGAGCGAAGGCGAGGGGTCGCGCTCGCTGGGCTTCAGGATGAAGGCGTTGCCGCAGGCCAGCGCCACCGGGAACATCCAGCACGGCACCATGCACGGGAAGTTGAACGGCGTGACCCCGGCCACGACGCCCAGCGGCTGGCGCAGGGTCCAGTTGTCGATCCCGGTGCTGACCTGGTCGGTGTAGTCGCCCTTGAGCAGCTGCGGCACGCCACAGGCGAACTCGACGATGTCGATGCCGCGCGTGACCTCGCCCTGCGCGTCGGTGAAGACCTTGCCGTGTTCGGCCGTGATCATCGCGGCGAGGGTGTCCCGGTGCTGGTTCATCAGCGCCAGGAAGTTGTTCATCACGCGCGCGCGGCGGATCGGCGGTGTCTCGCCCCAGGCCGGCTGCGCGGCCTTGGCAGCGGCCACCGCCGCGCCGACGTCGGCCTCGCTGGCGAGCTGCACCTGCCTGGCCACCTTGCCGGTGGCGGGGTTGTACACCGCCTGTGCGCGGCCGCCCGTGGCGGCAGCCGCCCGGCCGGCGATCCAGTGGCCGATGTCTGTGCTGGCGGTGAAGGCTTCGGGTGCGCCCATGCGAGTTCTCCAGTGGGGTTTGAAAGGGTTCGAAGGCAGTCTAGACCTCGGCGGCGGCTCTGCCAACGGCAAGGCGGCGAGCACACTGTTTACACTGGTGAACAATCGACCTCCAGATCTGAAAGCCAATCGTGACCGCGGAACGCCGCTTCGAGCCCTGGGGCCACGTGCACTTGCTGGGTGTGATCGCACAGTTGGGCAGCCTGACCCTGGCCGCGCAGCGGCTGGGCCTGAGCAAGGCGGCGGTGAGTCAGCGCCTGGCCGAGCTCGAGCGCGCCGCCGGCGTCCCGTTGGCCCTGCGCACCACGCGCTCGCTGCGACTGACCGACGCCGGTCAGCAACTGGTGGACGACACGGTCGGGGCCTTTGCCGACATCGACCACAGCCTGGCCCGCGTGCGCGACCTCGGCGGGCAGCCCCGCGGCCGTGTCCGCGTGACGGCACCCGTCGCTCTCGGCCGCCAGCACCTGGCGCCGGCGCTGCAGAGCTTCTTCGCCGCCTGGCCCGAAGTGCGGGTCGACCTGGAGTTGTCGGATCAAGTGGTGAATCTCGCGCGCGAGGGCCAGGACCTGGCCATCCGCCACACCAGCGCACCGCCCGACAGCCAGATTGCCTGGAAGCTGTGCGCCAGCCGCACGCTGCTGGTGGCCAGCGCTGCGTATCTGGCACGCAAGGGCCTGCCAGGACATCCGTCCGAACTGGCCACACACGACTGCCTGGCCTACCTGCGGCCGGGCCCGTCGGTGTGGCGCCTGGAGCGCGCGCAGCCTGCCGGCCGGACGCGGCAACCAGGCGGCCCGGAACGTGTCAGCGTCAGCGTCCATGGGCCGCTGCGCGCCAACAACTCCGAGGTGCTGCGCGACGCCGTCGCGGCCGGGCTGGGCATCGCGCAGGTGCCCGACTTCAGCGTCGTCGGGGCGCTGCGGGCCGGCACCCTGCGCGAGGTGTTGCCGGGCTGGGCGCCGGTCGGCTTCTTCGGCGACGCGATCTACGCGATCCGCCCCTGGAGCCCCAGCACGCCGCGCCCGGTGCAACTGGTGGTCGAGCACCTGCGCGCCGCCTTCGCCGCCGGGTTCTTGGCCTGAGCGCCTGCCGCCGGGCGGGTCTCGACGTGGCAGCGGCAAGAAAAAGAAGCCCGGCATCGCTGCCGGGCTCGTGCAAGTCCTTTCGCAAGGACGTCGTTGGGACAGTGTCAGGCGACCCAGGGTCGACCGACAACGCATCCTAGGCGGATTGCTTGAGCGCCGACACCCCGCAACAAGGGGGGCTGGCGGTGACAATCAGGGGATGGCCAATCTCGATGACGGCGACATCGCCGCCCTGCAGGATGCGCTGGACGCTCTGCCTGCGCCGCTGGAACCGCTGGATCTCTCGGCCCTGGACGGCTTCCTGTGCGGCGTGATCCTGCAGCCGCGCCCCGTGCCGCCGGCGCAGTGGCAGCGCCACGTGCTGGACATGGAAGGCCGGGCGCCGCCGGCCGGCGCCGACACGGACCTTCCGCTGGCGCTGATCGAGAGGCGCCACGCCGAGCTGCAGCGCGCCATCGACGCCCGCACCTGGTTCGACCCCTGGGTCTTCGACGTCGATGACGAGGGCGACCCGTCGCCGGCGCTGCTGCCATGGGTCGCCGGCTTTGCGGCCGCCCAGGACCTGTTCCCGGCCCTGATGGCCATGGACGACGCCGAACTGGTGGAACCGCTGGCGCTGCTGTACCTCCACTTCGACCGTGGCGACCTGGAAGACGCCGACGCACTGCTGGCGGTCATCGACACGCTGGAGCCCCCGGCCGACCTGGCCGAAGCGGTGCAGGACCTCGTGCGTGCCCTGATGCTGATCGCCGACGTCACGCGCCCGCGGCCGCGCCAGCCCGCCAGGCTGCGGCCCCGGCGTCACCGGCGCTGAGCACCGCCCGCGAAGACCCGGCCCGCATACAGGCCCAGGCCCTGCACGACGCTGGCGAAACGGTCGCCTCGCACCGTGGCGGCTTCAGGGAACACCGAGGCGATGCCGTCGACGAGCGATGCCAGCCCGGTCGAACCTCCGGTAAAGAACAGGGCCTGCACCGCGGCCGGCGCCAAGCCGGCCTGGCGCAGCGTCTCGCGGGCGGCATCGACGATGCGGTCCTGATCGTGCCGCAGCGCGCTTGCCGCGCCGGCGGCGTCCAGCGACACGTTCAGACCCGCCTCGACCGGCGCGAGGTCGATCAAGGCCCGGCCGCCGCCGGCCACCTCGATCTTGGCCGATTCCGCGGCGGCGGCCAGGGTGTGCCCCAGCCGTTGCCGCAGCACGGTCATCAGCCGGCGGTGCTGCGCCGGCTGCTCGAACCAGCTGCGCATGGCAAGCCATTCGGCCAGGCGGGCGGGTGCGTAGACCGTGTTGATCAGGTGCCAGGTCGCAAGATCGAAGTACAGGCTGCTGGGCAGCACCCGCGCCGGCACGCCGGCACGCCCGGGGCGGCGCGCCCCGTGTCCCAGCGTGGGCATGATGGCCGCCAGAGACACCCGCCGGTCGAAGTCGGTACCTGCGACGTGCACGCCGTGGTTTGCCAGGATGTCGCCCTTGCGCTCGAGCCGGGCCAGCCGGTCCGGGCCGACGCGCACGAGAGAGAAGTCCGACGTGCCGCCACCGATGTCGGCCACCAGCACCACCTGCTCGCGGCTCAGTGTGGCCTCGAACGCGAAGGCGGCAGCGATCGGCTCGTACTGGAAGTGCAGGTCCCGCCAGCCCGCGGCCTGCGCCGCCGACGCCAGCGCGGCCTGCGCTCGGCCGTCGCGCACCGGGTCGTCATCGACGAAGAACACCGGCCTGCCCAGCACGGCACCGTCGACCGGCTGTCCGTGCGCGGCCTCGGCGCGCGCGCGCAGGTGGCGCAGATAGCCGACGACGACGTCCTGGTAGGCCACCGACCGCCCGCCACCGACCTCGGTGCGCTGGCCCAGCAAGGTCGATCCGAGCAGGCTCTTCATCGACCGCATCAGTCGGCCGTCGAGTCCGTCGACGTAGGCCGCCACCGCAGCACGGCCGTACAGCCGGTCAGGCTCGTCGCTCTCGGCAGGCCCTTCGGCCAGGTAGAACACCGCCGTCGGCATGGTGTGCAGACCGCCTTCCAGCGGCACCAGGCGAACCCTGCCGCCGCCGGCCAGGGCCACGGCAGAGTTCGAGGTGCCGAAGTCGACGGCGCAGTGCGCGGTGTTCGCGGTCATGGGGGCGCGGATTCTAGACATCGCGCGAATTGCCGCACGACCTCCCTCATATTGGTGATTTGCAAGCCTTGTCATTCCATCGACACTTCAGCGCATCACACTCCGACCAGGAGTCCGCCATGTCCAAGCTGTCGTTGTCCGTTCGCCACCTGCTCGTCCGCCACCCGGCGGCACCGATGGCGCTGGACCCCGCGGACGTGGGGACCTGCCTGGGCCTGGAGATGACGCTCGGCGCCGAATTGCCGCCGTCGCCGCAACCGGTGGCGGCGCCCGCGCGCAGCGGGGGCAACGGCTTGCACTGGTGGCAGCGCGCGCATCCGCCAAAGGCCCAACCCGCCTGAGTGCTTGAGATTGCCCCCTAAAATGGGGCATGGCCCGAGGCTCCTTCCGCGAACAAGTCCTGAGAGTCCGCGAGGACGCCATCGTCGAGTCGGTCAACCGGCTGCTGGCCGAGAAGGGCTTCGACCTGATGACGGTCGACGAGGTGGCTGCCGATGTCGGCATCGCCAAGGCCAGCCTGTACAAGCACTTCGCCTCGAAGGAGGCACTGGCCGCCGCCGCCATGGTGCGGGTGTTGCGAAAGACGGCCGAAGTCGTCGAGGCGCAACCGTCATCGGCGCGCGCCATCGACAAGCTCATGGCCGTCACCCGATGGGCGCTGCAGGTGCAACTGGCCGGCGAGATGCCCACGTTGCCGTCGCAGAACTCGAGCCTGCGGGCCGAGTTGATGGCCAGCAAGGCCTACATCGACGGACTGATGCAGGTCAGTGACCAGCTCGGCGCCTGGATCGAGCGGGCCCAGGCCGACGGCAGCATCAACCCCGCTCTGCCAAGCGAACTGGTGCTCTACACCATCTATGCGCGCGCCTGCGACCCCGTCCCGGGCTTTCTCAAGGCCGGTGGCCGATTCGCCGACGAGCAGATCGTCGAGATGGTGCTCAACACCTGCTTCGAAGGGCTGCGCGCGCGCTGAAACGCCGTCAGCGCACCAGCAGCACCGGGATGCGGCAATGGGCGATCACCTTGGTCGCCACCGAGCCCATCACCAGATTCGTCAGCGCCCCGTGGCCGTGCGATCCCATGACCAGCAGGTCGAATTTCCCTTTCTGGGCCAGGGCTGTCACTGCGTCGGCAGCGTGCCCGATCTTGAACAGGTACTTGGCCGTCAGCCCCTGCTTGCCCAGGAAGGCGCGAATCGGCTTGAGCACGCGCTCGGATTCGTCGGCGTAGTAGTTGTCCAGCAGCGACTTGTCGAGCGCAACTGCCGCGCGCGACGGCACCGCCGGCACGACGGTGAGCACGGTGTAGTCATGATTCAGCCCGGGAAACTCGTCGTGCGCGGTGAGGTACGCCAGCATGCGCTTCGTGAACGGGCTACCGTCCACCGCCAGCAGGATCTTCATGATGAGTTCTCCAAGGTTGGATCAGGAGTTGCCAGTTTGACACGCTGGCAACCCACCGGCTTGACAGCCGTCAACGCGCGCAAGGCTCACACTTCCAGCACACGGCACGGGTCGAAGCCTTCGCTCTCGCCCTTGACGTCCAGGCCCCGGGCCTGGCTCACCACCCTGGTTCGCCTGCCGTCGGCAGCCTCGGCGATGTAGTCGTGACGGCAATGCAGGTGGCCGTGCAGCCACAGCGCGGCACCGGGCAGCAGCGCATCATCGGCGTTGCAGAAACTTGCGGTCCCGGGCTGGCGGCCGTAGCGCGGATCGGCGCTGCGCAGGCTGGGGGCGAAGTGGGTGACGGCCACCGTGGCGTCCCAGCGGCCGTCGGCAGATTCGACCAGCGCGCGCTGCAGCCAGTCGCGACAGGCCAAGGCCTGCTCGCGCACGGCCAGGGCGTCAAAGGGCGCGCCGCGAAGGCGGGCCCGCATCACGCGTTGAAAGTACCCTGCGGCACGCAGCGCCCGCAGATGGTCGCGATGCCCGGGCGGGCCGAACACTTCGAAGTCGCTCCAGCGCACCGTGCCGGCAAAGCGGATCCGTCGGCCGTCGTCCCCGGAGAGCACCAGGCATTCGCGCTCCAGCAGGGTGATGCCCTGCGCAGCGCAATGCGCGCGCAGGGCCGGCCACGCCTCGTCGAGTTCGCGCCCATCGAACTCGTGATTGCCGGCCACGAACAGCACCGGCACCGGCCAGCCCCGGAAACGGGCGAGGCCGTCCCAGGTGCTGTCGATGTCGCCCGCCAGGACGAGCACTTCGGCACGCGGTGCCGGTTCGGGGTCGAAGGCCTCGCTCTCCAGGTGCAGGTCCGACAGCAGCTGCAGCCTCAAGCGGCGAGCTTGTCTTCGATGCGACGTCGCGTGGCGTCGAGTTCGGCCGGCAGGTGGTACGACAGTCGCTGGAACAGTTCCTGGTGCAGCTTCATCTCGCGCCGCCAGGCCTCGGGATCGACCGAACTCACGGCCTGGTACTGCTCGCGGCTGAAAGGCAGGCCCTCCCAGCGAAGGTCCTGGTACTGCGGGCTGATGCCGAACAGGTTCTCGACGCCCTGCGCCTTGCCCTCGACCCGGCCCAGGATCCAGTGCAGCACCCGCATGTTTTCGCCATAGCCCGGCCACACGAACTTGCCGTCTTCACCCTTGCGGAACCAGTTGACGCAGAAGATCTTCGGCAAACGGGCGCCGCTCGCCTTCAGCTGGGCGCCCAGGTCCAGCCAGTGCTGGAAGTAGTCGGACATGTTGTAGCCCGCAAAGGGCAGCATCGCGAACGGATCCCGCCGCACCACGCCCTGCGCCCCGCCGGCGGCGGCGGTGGTTTCGCTGCCCATGGTGGCTGCCATGTACACGCCTTCGACCCAGTTGCGGGCCTCGGTCACCAGGGGCACCGTGGTCGAGCGGCGCCCGCCGACGACGAACGCGTCGATGGGCACGCCGGCCGGGTCGTCCCAGTCGGCGTCGAGCACCGGATTGAGGGCGGCGGCGACCGTGAAGCGTGAGTTCGGGTGCGCCGCAGGGCGCGGCTTGCCATTGACGGCGTTGTCGCGCGCGATCTGCGGCGTCCAGTCGCGGCCCTGCCAGTCGATCAGGTGCGCCGGCGCCTCGTCGGTCATGCCTTCCCACCAGACGTCACCATCATCGGTGAGCGCGACGTTGGTGAAGACCACGTCGCGCTTGAGCATCGACATGCAGTTCGGGTTGGTGTGCTCGTTGGTGCCTGGGGCGACCCCAAAGTAGCCGGCTTCCGGGTTGATCGCGTACAGGCGCCCGTCCGTGTGCGGCTTGATCCAGGCGATGTCGTCGCCCACGGTGCTGACCTTCCAGCCCTCGAAGCCGGCCGGCGGCACCAGCATCGAGAAGTTGGTCTTGCCGCAGGCGCTGGGGAAGGCGGCGGCCACGTGGTACTTGCGGCCCTCGGGCGAGGTGACGCCCAGCACCAGCATGTGCTCGGCCAGCCAGCCCTGGTCGCGCCCCATGGTGGACGCGATGCGCAGCGCGAAGCACTTCTTGCCCAGCAGCGCGTTGCCGCCGTAGCCCGAGCCGTAGCTCCAGATCTCGCGCGATTCCGGGTAGTGAACGATGTACTTGGTGGCGTTGCAGGGCCAAGGCACATCGGCCTGCCCGGGCTCCAGCGGCGCGCCCACGCTGTGCACGCAGGGCACGAACTCGCCGTCGCTGCCCAGCACCTCGTAGACCTGACGGCCCATGCGCGTCATGGTACGCATGCTCAGCGCCACGTACGGGCTGTCGGTCAGCTCGACGCCGATGTGGGAGATGTTCGAGCCCAGCGGCCCCATGGAGAACGGCAGCACGTACATCGGGCGGCCACGCATCGCACCGCGGAACAGGGCCGTGTCGCCTGTCTGCAGCAGCGCACGCATCTCCGCCGGGTCCATCCAGTTGTTGGTGGGGCCGGCGTCCTCCTTCTTGGCGCTGCAGATGTAGGTGCGGTCCTCGACCCGTGCGACATCGCTCGGGTCGCTGCGCGCAAGAAAGCTGCCGGGCCGTAGTTCCGGGTTCAGCGGCTGCATCGTGCCCGCCGCCACCAACTGCGCGGTCAGGCGCTGGGCTTCGGCGGCGCTGCCGTCGCACCAGAGAACGTCCTTCGCTTCGGTGAGGGCCGCCATACCGGCCACCCACGACAACAGGCGCTGGTGTTTGACATAAGAGGGCGCGCCGATGTCGACGGCTGCTTTCAACAGTGAGTTCATGGAAGCTCCAGAATCAAGTGACGTAAACGGGGTTCGGTCAACGTCGAGGACGCAATCCGTCGGCGCTGGCCGAATGCCGCATCGAGGACATCACCAGTGTTTGCCGTCCATTCTGAACCCACTGTAACCAGCGTGTAATCACCCGTGGCCCGGGGGTTATGCGGAATTTGCATGAGGCAATGAGAGTCCTGAGCGTCAACCTCGGCAAGGCCGCCCAGATGCTCGTCGGAGGCCAGCCGACGCGGTCGGCCATCGGCAAGCGGCCCAGCCTGGCGACCGTGCCGCTGTCCGCGCTGGGACTGGCCGGGGACGAGCAGGCGGACCTCTCGGTGCACGGTGGCGTGGCGAAGGCGGTGTACGCGTACCCGAGCGAACACTTCGGCTTCTGGCAGACGGTGCGTGCCCAGGCTCGGGCGGCGGACTGGGACACCCCGGTGCCCGCCGGGCTGCTGGGCGAGAACCTCACGCTGCAAGGCCTGACCGAGGACCGCCTGTGGATCGGCGACCTGCTGCACCTGCCCGACGCCGTTCTGGCGGTCTCAGAGCCGCGCCTCCCGTGCGCCAAGTTCTGCGCCGTCATGGGATTCGCGCAGGCAGCGCGGATGATGTCGCAGTCCGGCTACTGCGGCACCTATCTGGGGGTCGTGCGCCCCGGGCATGTGCGCGCCGGCGATGTCATCCGGCTCGAGCCCGGGCCGCGCGAGGTCAACCTGCGCGAACTTTTCATGGCGCGGATGGGCCGGGCGCGCTGAGCCGGCGCTGTTCCCAGCGGAACAGCGCCGCGGTGAACAGCAGCACCGCCAGGTAGCGCAGCACATGAAATGCCGTGACCACCGGGACGCCGAGCTGCAGCACCTTGGCGGTAATGCACATCTCGGCAATGCCGCCCGGCGCCGTCGCCAGCACGCCGGTGGCGGGATGCAGGCCCGCGGCCGTGCCGAGCAGCGCACCGAAGGCGGCGGACAGCGAGATCATGCCCAGCGAACCCAGCGCCACGCTGGCCAGCCAGCGTGGCGCGGCACGCGCGAATTCGGGCGTGAACCGCACCCCCAGCGCGACGCCGATGAACAACTGGCCGACATTGGTGGCCTCGCGCGGCAGCGCCGACAGCGCCAGGCCGGACGCCGACAGCGCCATCGTGACCGCCAGCGCCCCCAGCACCCAGGGGTTGGGCAGCGCCAACCGGCGCATCAGCGCGACTCCCGCCAGGGTCGCCGCCGTCAGCGCCAGCAAGCCCCCCGCATGTACCTGCAACGACGCCGGGGCAGCGACGGCCACGCCGTGCAGGCCTGCCCACTGGAACGCCAGCGGCAGACACAGCACCACCAGCATCAGCCGCAGCGAGTGCGCGGCCGCCACGCGGTCGATGCGGGCGCCGTGGCGGTCGGCCAGCACGGCCATCTCCGAGGCCCCACCGATGGCGGCAGCAAAGAAGGTCGTCGCCGCCGACTCGCCCGGGTTGAATCGGCGCAGGAAACGGTGGAAGCACCAGCCCAGCCCCAGGGCCCAGGCGATGCCGACGCCGATGTAGGGCGCCAGCGGCCCGAGCTGGCGCACGACCGGCGGCGTGAAGTACAGCCCCAGGGCCACGCCGATGGCCCACTGGCCCGCGTTGCGAAGGCGCAGCGAGGCGGCCACCGGCGCGCCGGCGATGCCGGCCAGCGCCGTCGCCAGCAGCGGCCCGATCAGCCACGGCAGCGGAGAACGCGCGACCTGCGCCGCCTGCGCGGCGACGGCGGCCCACAGCAGGGTCGCGACGATGCGGGCGGCGAGGTGCATGGCCGGCGCAGCGTATCAGCGTCGGCGTGGCAACATGCGCCGATGCTCGCCTACCGACACGCGTTCCACGCCGGCAACCATGCCGACGTGCTCAAGCACCTGGTGCTGATGCAGGTGCTTGAACACATGAACGCCAAGGACAAGGGCTGGCGCTTCGTGGACACGCACGCCGGCGCCGGCGGCTATTCCCTGCAGGGCGACTACGCGAACAAGCGCGCCGAGTATGAGCAGGGCATCGCGCGCCTGTGGGGGCGTGACGACCTGCCGGCGCCGGTGGCTGCCTACGTGGACGCGGTGCGGCGCTTCAACGGCGGCGCGCGGCTGCAGCAGTATCCCGGCTCGCCCGCCGTTGCGCACCAGCTGATGCGGCCCCAGGACCAGTTGCACCTGTACGAGCTGCACCCCACGGACCACCGCATCCTGGCGTCCTACCTGGGCAGCGAGCCCGGCGTGCAGACGCGCATGGCCGACGGCTTCGCGGCGCTGAGGCGCGAACTGCCACCGCCGACGCGCCGCGGCGTGCTGCTGATCGACCCGCCCTACGAGCTGAAGGCCGACTATGGCAAGGTGGTGGCGGCGGTACGCGAAGCGATGGACCGGTTCGCCGACGGCACCGTGATCGTCTGGCTGCCGCAGCTGCAGTTGCTGGAGGCGGCCCAGCTGCCGCAGCGCCTGAAGAACGCCGCGGCGCCGGCCAGGAAGGGCTGGCTGCACGCCCGGCTGAGCGTCGCGCCGCCAGCCGATCGCGGCTTCGGCCTGCTGGGCAGCAGCGTGTTCGTGCTGAACCCGCCGCACACGCTGCGGCCGGCCCTGGCCGGGACGCTGCCCTGGCTGGCAGGGGCGCTGGCGCAGTTCGACGGCGCCACCTCGCTCGTCGAAGCTTCGACCGGACCGTGACGGAATGCGGATCCGCTGCCGCACGTTGCACGCGCTTGCTTCATCATCCGGCCATGCCGCTGTCGATCGACCGCGCCACCGTCGCACGCGTGGCGCCCTTCCTGGCCTACATGGGGTTCCTGGCGTTGCGCGGTGCCCTGCCGGCACAGCCCGACGGCGGCTTCGATGCGCGCTGGGTGTACGGCCTGGGATCGCTGGCCGTCGGCGCCCTGTTGTGGCACTACCGGCACGAGTACGTCGAGCTGGCGCGCCTGAACCGGCCGTCGGCCCGGGAGACGGCGCTGGCCGTGGCGGTCGGCCTGGCCGTGTTCGGCGCCTGGATCCACCTCGACGCGCCCTGGATGACCCTGGACGTCGACGCCGTCGGCTTCCAGCCCACGACACCTGACGGCCAGCCGCTCTGGGCCCAGATCGGCATGCGCTGGATCGGCGCCACGCTGCTGGTGCCGGTGATGGAGGAACTGTTCTGGCGTTCGTTCCTGATGCGCTGGCTGCACCAGCAGGACTTCGTCAAGTTGCCTGCGCAGCAAGTGGGCCTGCGCGCGCTGCTGCTGTCCACCTTCGCCTTCATGCTGGCGCATCCCCTGTGGCTGGCCGCCATCGTGGCGGGCCTGGCCTATGCGTGGCTGTACGTCCGCACCGGGCGGCTGTGGGTGCCGGTCACTGCGCACGCGGTGACCAACGGCGCACTTGGGCTGTGGGTGGTGGCCACCGGCAACTGGCAGTTCTGGTGAAGCGCCGCCCCGCTACCCGATCCCGTGCGCCCGGTCGGCCTTGAACTGCAAGCGGAACGCTTCGAACCGGCGTTCGTCCAAGGACTGGCGCACCTCGGCCATCAGGTTCAGGTAATAGTGCAGGTTGTGGATGCTGGCCAGCATCGGTGCCAGCATCTCGCCGCAGCGCTCGAGGTGGTGCAGGTAGGCGCGGCTGAAGTGCCGGCACGTGTGACAGCCACAGGTGTCGTCCAGGGGCGCCGGGTCGGCCTTGTGGCGCGCGTTGCGGATCTTCAGGTCGCCGAAGCGCGTGAACAGATGGCCGTTGCGCGCATTGCGCGTGGGCATCACGCAGTCGAACAGGTCCACCCCCGCGGCCACGCCGTCGACCAGGTCCTCGGGCGTGCCCACGCCCATCAGGTAGCGCGGCTTGTGCGCCGGCAGGTGGCGCGGCGTGTGCGCCATGATGCGCAGCATCTCGTCCTTGGGCTCACCGACGCTGACGCCGCCGATGGCGTAGCCGGGCAGGTCGAGTTCGGCCAGCGCTGCCGCGCTCTCCTCGCGCAGGTCTTCGAACATGCCGCCCTGCACGATGCCGAACAGCGCGTTGCGGTTGCCCAGGCGGGCAAACTCGTCGCGGCTGCGGGCCGCCCAGCGCAGGCTCAATTCCATCGAGCGCCTTGCCTCTTCAGCCGTCGTCAGCCGCCCTGCGGTCTGGTAGGGCGTGCACTCGTCGAACTGCATCGCGATGTCGCTGTCCAGCACGGTCTGGATCTGCATGCTGACCTCGGGCGTCAGGAACAGCTTGTCGCCGTTGACCGGATTCGCGAAGCGCACGCCTTCTTCGCTGATGCGTCGGCCCTTGCCGTCCTCGCCGGCCAGGCTCCAGACCTGGAAGCCGCCGCTGTCGGTCAGCATCGGCCGTGGCCAGGCCTCGAAGCGGTGCAGGCCGCCGAAGCTGCGGATCACGTCCAGCCCCGGGCGCAGCCAGAGGTGGAAGGTGTTGCCCAGGATGATCTGCGCGCCCATGTCCAGCAGCGACTGCGGCAGCACGCCCTTGACCGTGCCGTAGGTACCGACGGGCATGAAGATGGGCGTCTCGACGACGCCGTGGTTCAGGGTCAGGCGGCCGCGGCGGGCCTGGGCTTCGGTCTGGAGCAGTTCGAATTGCAGCATGGCGCGGCATTGTCGCCGCCGCCATACCGAGCCACCGGTTCAGCGGCTGGGCGGGCCCAGCGCCAGGATCCAGTCGACCAGCCGGCGCGCGTCCTCGGGGCTGATCGCCACCTTGTTGGGCGGCATCGCCAGGCCCGACGCCTTGCCGGCCCAGTGGCTGTCATACGGGCTTGAACCCGCCAGCACGGCCGTCGTCAGCTTGCCGGCCGCGCCGGCCTGGCCCCGGTACCTGACCGCCACATCGCGCCACGCCGGCCCGACGGGCGCCAGTCCGCTGGGGCTCATATCGCCCGGCTCGATCTGGTGGCAGGTCACGCAACCGCTGCTGCGGGCCAGCGCGAGCATGGCCTCGTCCTGCGCCTGGCCAGCCATCGCCCCTGAGCCGATGTACAGGCCCACCGCCCACAGAGCGCTCGAACGAAGGCGAACCAGGCCGCGCACTGCGCGACGCGCCGCTGTCTGGCCACATTGAAACCACGCTGTCATGGGCAGGCCACTCGGATGATCATCCCTGGAAGAGGCCGTCGGCCCTCACGCCCGTTGCAGCCACATCGCATCGCCATAGCTGAAGAATCGGTAACGCGCCTCGATGGCATGACGGTACAGCGCCCGCACATGGGCGTGGCCGCTGAAGGCACTCACCAGCATCAGCAGCGTGCTGCGGGGCAGGTGGAAGTTGGTCAGCAGCCGGTCGACGACACGGAACTCGAAACCCGGCGTGATGAACAGATCGGTCTCGCCCGAGGTCGGCCGCAGGGAACCGCCGCGTGCCGCCGACTCCAGCGCGCGCAGGACCGTCGTGCCGGCCGCCACCACGCGCCCGCCGGCGCGGCGCGTGGCCTCGATCGCCGCCACCGCGTCGGCGCCGACCTCGAACCACTCGCTGTGCATGCGGTGGTCCTCGACCCGATCGGTGCGCACGGGCTGGAAGGTCCCCGCGCCCACGTGCAGCGTGATCTGCACCCGGCGCACGCCGCACGCGTCCAGCGCCGCCAGCACGCCGGCGTCGAAGTGCAGCGACGCGGTCGGCGCGGCCACCGCGCCGGGCCGCGCCGCAAACACGGTCTGGTAACGCCGCTCGTCGTCGGGCGCATCCGCGTGCGTGATGTAGGGCGGCAGCGGCACATGCCCATGGGCCTGCAACAGCGCCAGCACGTCGGAGGGGAACCGAAGGTGAAACAGGGCGTCGTCGGGCCCGGCCCGGCCCAGCACCAGGGCGTCGAAGGCGCCGCCGAACCGGAGCGCGGTGCCGGCCTTGGGCGACTTGCTGGCGCGCAGGTGCGCCCAGACCTCGTGCACGCCGAGGTCGGCGCCCGGCAGCACACGCTCCACCAGCACCTCCACCGCGCCGCCGGTGGTCAGCTTCTCGCCGATCAGTCGGGCCTTGATGACGCGCGTGTCGTTGAACACCAGCAGATCGCCCGCCTGCAGCAGCCCGGGCAGGTCGCCGAACAGGCGGTCGGCCGGCAGCGCACCGGTGCCGTCCAGCAGGCGCGCGCCGCTGCGCTGCGGCGCCGGGTGCTGTGCGATCAGCTCCGGTGGGAGCTGGAAGTCGAAGTCCGCAAGGGCAATAGGCATCATGGGTCAAGTAGAGGCGGTTCCGGTCGGAGTCCACCCAGGCAGAATTGTTCCATGCCCGAGGCTGGCCGGTCCGCCCCCACCCGCGCCCCCCCGGCGAGCGGACCGGCGCGCGCGCTGGCCAAGCTGGGCCTGGTGCGCGATATCGACCTGGCGCTGCACCTGCCACTGCGCTACGAGGACGAAACCCGGCTCGTGGCGCTGGCCGACGCGCGCGAGGGCGACACGGTGCAGGTGCAGGGCGTCGTGCGGCAGGCGGGCGTCGAGCTGCGGCCGCGCCGTCAGCTCGTGCTGCGCCTGCAGGACGGCGGCGAGACCCTGGTGCTGCGCTTCCTGCACTTCTACCCAGCCCAGCAGCGCCAGTGGGCGCCGGGCAGGCTGCTGCGCGTGCGCGGCGAACTGCGGCACGGCTTCTTCGGGCGCGAAATGGTGCATCCGGTGGTCAAGGTGGTCGACGAGGACTCCCCCCTGCCGCGCGTGCTGACCCCGGTCTACCCGGCCAGCGCGCAGCTGCCGCAAGCCTATCTGCGCAAGGCGGTGGCGTCGGCATTGCAGCGCGCCCCGCTGCACGAGCTGTGGCCGGGCGAGCTGTTGCCGCCCGGCCTGCCCCCACTGCGCGACGCCGTGCTGGGGCTGCATCAGCCGCCGGCCGGCACGCCGCCCGCGGTGCTGGAGGACCGCCGCCATCCGGCATGGCAGCGGCTGAAGTTCGACGAACTGCTGGCCCAGCAGCTGTCGCAGCTGATGGCGCGCGCGGAGCGCGCCCGCCTGCGCGCGCCGGTGCTGCAGACACCGGCCGGCGGCCTGCCCGATCGCCTGCGCGCCGCGCTGCCCTGGGCGCTCACCCCGGCGCAACTGCGGGTGACGGACGAGATCCTGCGCGACCTGGCGCGGCCGCGGCCGATGAACCGGCTGCTTCAAGGCGACGTCGGTGCCGGCAAGACCGTGGTCGCGGCGCTGGCCGCCGCCGCGGCGATCGAAACCGGCTGGCAGGTCGCGCTGATGGCGCCGACCGAGATCCTGGCCGAACAGCACTTTCGCAAGCTGGTGCAGTGGCTGGAGCCGCTGGGCCTGACGACCGCCTGGCTCACCGGCAGCCGTCGCGGCAAGGGGCGCAAGGCGATGCTTGCCCAGGTGGCCGACGGCCGCGCCGCATTGGTGGTCGGCACCCAGGCCGTGATCCAGGACGACGTGGCCTTCGCCCGCCTGGGGCTGGCGATCGTCGACGAGCAGCACCGCTTCGGCGTCGCCCAGCGGCTGGCCCTGCGCAAGAAGCTGGACGACCAGGTCCTGGAGCCGCACCTGCTGATGATGAGCGCCACGCCGATCCCGCGCACGCTGGCGATGAGCTACTTCGCCGACCTGGACGTCAGCACCATCGACACGCTGCCGCCCGGGCGCACGCCGATCGTCACCAAGGTCTTCGCCGACGCACGCCGGCCCGAAGTGCTGGCCCGCATCCGCGACGAGGTCGGTGCCGGCAAGCAGGTCTACTGGGTCTGCCCGCTGGTCGAGGAGTCCGAGACGCTGGACCTGAAGAACGCCACCGAGACGCATGCCGAGCTGACCGCGGCCCTGCCGGGCGCCGCGGTCGGGCTGCTGCACGGGCGCATGGCCGCGGCCGAAAAGGCCGCGGTGATGGCCGCCTTCTCGAGCGGGCAGACGGCCGTGCTCGTGGCCACCACCGTGATCGAGGTCGGCGTCGACGTGCCGAACGCCAGCCTGATGGTGATCGAGCACGCCGAGCGCTTCGGCATGGCGCAGCTGCACCAGCTGCGCGGGCGCGTCGGGCGCGGGGCGGTGGCCAGCGCCTGCGTGCTGCTGTACGCCGGGCCGCTGTCGGACACCGCCAAGGCGCGGCTGCGCGCGATGGCCGAGACCACCGACGGCTTCGAGATCGCGCGCCGCGACCTGGCCATCCGCGGCCCGGGCGAATTCCTGGGCGCGCGCCAGAGCGGCGACGCGCTGCTGCGCTTCGCCGACCTCGCCGACGACGATGCGCTGCTGCAGCAGGCCCGGGCCCTGGCACCGCGCCTGCTGCGCGAGCGCCCGCAGGCGGCGCAGGCACAGGTGGCGCGCTGGCTGGGGGGCAAGGCCGAGTTCCTGAAGGCCTGAGCCGCGCCGGCGCGGCCCTGGCCGCCTGGTCCAGAATAGCCCCATGACCCTGACCGAGCTGCGCTACATCGTGGCGGTGGCGCGCGAGCGGCACTTCGGCCGCGCCGCCGAGGCCTGCTTCGTCTCCCAGCCCACGTTGTCGGTGGCGATCAAGAAGCTCGAGGACGAGCTCGACACCAAGATCTTCGAGCGCGGCGGCAACGAGGTCAGCGTGACGCCGGTGGGCGAGGAGATCGTGCGCCAGGCGCAGCAGGTCATCGAGCAGGCGCAGGGCATCAAGGAGATCGCAAAGCGCGGCAAGGACCCGCTGTCGGGCCCGCTGCGGCTGGGCGTGATCTACACCATCGGGCCCTATCTGCTGCCCGACCTGGTGCGCCAGGCGATCGAGCTGACGCCACAGATGCCGCTGGTGCTGCAGGAGAACTTCACCGCCAAGCTGCTGGACATGCTGCGCACAGGCGAGCTGGACTGCGCCATCATGGCCGAGCCGTTCCCGGAAACCGGCCTCGCCACGGCGCCGCTGTACGACGAGCCGTTCATGGTCGCGGTGCCGAGCAGCCATCCGCTGGCCAGGCGCGAGCGCATCAGCAGCGCAGCGCTGAAGAAGGAGACCATGCTGCTGCTGGGCACCGGCCACTGC
>Ga0316188_10000161_pt1 | contig 23900 bp, 17 predicted proteins | sample Phiworburrow1_MG_FD_204933 | JGI IMG/M metagenome (GOLD analysis project Ga0316188, IMG submission 204933) | Coastal sediment microbial communities from Maine, United States - Phippsburg worm burrow 1 | ecosystem: Environmental > Aquatic > Marine > Coastal > Sediment | place: USA: Maine... | reverse complement strand
AGAACAATGATATCGTCCTTAAATTGGGTAACAATACTTTTATCAATTCTGGGAACATAATAGAAACCATCAGTGTAGGCTATAGAAGACATTTTTGCCAGATTGTGATAGCCGTTCTTATTTTTGGCCAGCAACACCATCTGATACCCATAATCCTTTAAATTTTTATTGGAATGATCGTCACAAACAAAAAATTCGCATCCAATGATGGGTTTAATATAATTTCCGGGGCCCGCTTTTCCATTTCCTTTGGAAGCAGCTTCTTCCACCAATTTATTATGAGCTTTTACCTCTTTAACAAAATGAAAAGCCCCCATCATGTTGGCGTGATCTGTAAGGGCCACGGCAGACATGTTGTTTTCAGCAGTGCTTGCTACCAGATCCTTAACTTTAATGGTAGACTGCAGTACTGAAAATTGGGAGTGGTTATGCAGATGTATAAAATCTGCATCTTCAAGCGACTTGATATTTTGGCTCAGGTCCTCCTCGGAAATATCTACTACATCTAAATTTTTCAGATGTTTGGCTATTTTTTCAGAGGCCTTTTTTAAGTTGATATGTTTTAAACCTATTAATTGAATTTCCCGTGGGTTGGCTTCGGTAAATTTTTCAAAATAATCGGATTTTTCATTCAATTGTTCCGGGGTGTACTCCTTTCTTCTAAGAAGTTCCAAAAAGCAACGGCTGGTAGCTTCCACATCTGCAGTTGCATTATGCGCTTCTGCGAAGGGAGTATTAAATAAATATTGATGAAGCTCAGTAAGTGTAGGAAGCTTAAATTTACCCCCTCTTCCTCCGGGAAGTTGACAAAGTGCTGCGGTTTGTTCGGTACAAGTGTCCAGTACAGGCAGCTCTTCTAATACAGTTTTGATATCAGTCCGGTAATATTCGGCACCGATGATGTTAATATCAAAACCAACATTCTGGCCAACTACAAATTTTGCCCTGGAAAGGACTGTATTAAATTTTTCCAGTACCTCATTCAAAGAAAGGCCCTCCTCCTGAGCAAGTTCAGTGGAAATACCATGAATTTTTTCAGCATCGTAAGGAATATTGAAACCATCAGGTTGTATCAGGTAATCCTGATGGTCCATTAAATTTCCCAGTGCATCGTGCAATTGCCATGCGATTTGTATACAACGTGGCCAATTGTCCGTGTCGCTTATCGGAGCATCCCACCTCTTTGGCAGACCTGTGGTTTCAGTATCGAAAATAAGGTACATTGGAGCTGTTTTTCAAATTAAAAAAATGTAGCTAAAAATAACTAAATACAGTCTTTCGGGAAAGGGTATTTGTTATGAGTTATCAACGTCTGTTTATCTCAGGATAATTTTAGTGTTAGTTATTGGGTATTTATTAAAATAACGTATATTTGCAGCCCTTTTAAAGGAGAATAATAAAAGAATTAATAACCGAGGGTCGGGCACCCTACAAAATTAATGTGATATGCCAGTTAGAATTAGACTACAAAGACACGGAAAAAAAGGAAAACCATTTTATTGGGTGGTTGCAGCAGATGCGCGCTCAAAAAGAGATGGAAAGTTTCTTGAAAAGTTAGGAATTTACAATCCAAACACTAATCCGGCTACAATTGAATTAAACGTTGATAATTCTGTTCAATGGTTAGTAAATGGAGCTCAACCTTCAGATACTGCCAAAAGAATTTTATCTTATAAAGGTGTTTTATACAAGCATCACCTTTTAGGGGGTGTTAGAAAAGGAGCTTTAACTGAGGAACAGGCAGAAGCGAAATTCAATGCCTGGGTGGAAGAAAAAGCAAAATCTGTTGCCAAAAAAGAAGCAGGTTTAGATAAGGAAAAGGCTGAAGCCAGGGCTAAAGCATTGGAAGCTGAAAAAGAAGTAAACGAAAAACGAGCTTTGGCTGCTACAGAAGCATTAAATGCTGATGCTGAAGCTGAAATAACTGAAGAAGCTATTGTTGTAACTGAAGAGGCCGGGGTTGAAGCGGAAGTAACTGAAGAAGCTGTTGTTGAAAAAGTAGCAGATGAAGCAGCACCTGTAGCTGAAGAAGTTGTGGAGGGCTCTGCTCCTGTTGCCGAAGAAGAAGTTGCCCAAGAGGCTGCTCCTGCTAAAGCAGAAGATACGGCCACAGAAGGGGATGCGGAAGAAAAGCCTGCCGCTTCTGATAAGAAAGAATAATTTTTAGAACGAGATGCAAAAGGAAGATTGTTTCTACCTGGGCAAAATCGTTTCAAAACATAGTTTTAAGGGTGAGGTTCTTGTAAAACTTGATACCGATGAACCCGGGATATACGAAAACATGGAATCAGTTTTTGTTTCATTAGGAAACAATCTGGTTCCATTTTTTATTGAGAAGTGTTACCTGCATAAATCAAATCTGCTGCGTATTCGATTTGAAGACATTTCAAGTGAGGCCGATGCAGATAGAATCATGGGGAGCCACCTGTATCTGCCTTTGGAATTTCTACCCAAACTCACAGGAAACAAATTCTACTATCACGAAGTAAAAGGGTTTGCCGTCATTGATGATACTCACGGAAACGTTGGTGTAATTACCGGAGTAAATGATGCTGTTTCTCAGGCACTTTTTGAGGTGCAAAAGGGGGAGAAACAATTGTTGATTCCTGTTACAGATAGTATTATTGTCAAAGTGGACAGGGACAATAAGACGCTTTATGTAAACACTCCGGAAGGTCTCATAGATCTTTACCTTTACTAAAACTTTTGGGGTTTGGTTAAGGGCCTATACTTTTTTTTTCATTTTTTACTATCTTTCAATTAAACATTAATTTTAAATAGTAATGCAAATGAAAATTGCTCCTTTCCTTCTTACAGTGCTTCTGCTTGTAAGCTGCTCCAAAAAGAGGGAGACTGGTCCAGTAGGTTTTAAAATACATCCGGATTTTAAGATAGAGCTGGTGGCTTCCGAACCTTTGGTATTTGACCCTGTTGAATTTCAGTTTTCTCCTTCCGGAAGGGCTTATGTTTTAGAAATGCCGGGTTATCCTTTAAGTGATTCGCAAAGCAGGATAGTTCTTTTAAAGGATAATAATTCGGACGGACTATTTGATGAGAGAAAGGTTTACGCCGAAAACCTGGGAGTAGCCTCTTCGTTTATGTTTTATAAAGGAGGTCTGCTGGTAGCTTCGCCACCTAATCTTATCTGGATCAATGATACAGACCATAATGATGAAGCTGATGAACGTATCATTCTTATGGATGGATTTAGCAATGAGAATCTACAACATAATTTTAACGGTTTAACCTATGGATTGGATAACTGGATTTATGCAGCAAATGGGGGGAACTCAGGAAACCCTTACTTTTTATCAAAGCCTCAGTCAGTTCTCAACTTAAGAGGTGGAGACCTGCGTCTGGACCTGGAAAATGAAATCGCTCAAAGAGTCGGAGAGTCTTCAGGAGGCTTTAAACTTACCTTTGATTCTTGGGGGAGGTTATATGAAACACACAACCTGGAGCACGTATCCCAATTGGTTTTTGAGGATCGATATTTTCAAGACATTCCTATTTATCCCTCTCACACACTTACGAATATTTCTGATCATGACGAGAATGGCTTGTCTAGAATATATCCAATTGGCGAGCAGGAGACACGTGTAAATCATCCTGAACAATCCGGATATTTTTCAGGGGCCTGTGGAATAACTTATTATGGTGGAGGAATTTTTCCGGAAAATCTGGAATCGCCACTTTTGGTAGCCGATTGCGTGCTTAACCTAATACATATGGACTTACTCACCCAGAACGGATCCGTTTCAAAAGCGGCTAGGAATAGGGAGAAAGTAGAGTTCTTAGCTTCTTCAGATAGGGCTTTCAGACCGGTAAACATGTCTGTTGGTCCCGATGGGGCTCTATATGTTGTAGATATGCACAGGGTAGTTATAGAACACCCCGAATGGATTCCTGATGAAATGGAGGCAGCATTGGATATTAATGCCGGAAAAGACCAGGGTAGAATCTATCGGGTTGTTCCAATCTCCTATCAATACAATAAATCAAAGAATCTGGAAGAGGCGACGGATCAGGAACTGGTAACAGCTTTAGGAAGTAAAAATCAATGGACAAGAAAAACGGCACAGCAAATTTTGGTTACTAATAATAGTATGCAGGTAGTTCCTATAGTCATCGAACAATTAAATGATTCTGAAAACCCATTAGCCAAACTGCATAGTATATGGACATTGGAAGGATTGAATAGTTTGGATAATAACCAGTTAAAAAAGGTATTAAACGACACTGATGATCGCGTTGTTGAGAATGCCATTAAAATAGCCGAGGCAAGACTCGGGGAATCTCCCGAATTTATAGAGCAAATTCTGGACTTGACCACCAAAGGAAATTCCAGGATTAGAATGCAGGCAGCTCTTTCTCTAAGTACCATATCTGATGCTTTATATAATTCCCGTAAAGATGAAATCGCATCTGTATTCAGAATGGTATTGCAGGAAATTAAATCAGACCAGTGGAACAAAATGGCCATGGTATTTGTTCTTAGCAGACAGGCCTATGCCTTTTCCAGGGAAGAATTGTTAAGTGGAAGGTTTACATCTGAAGATCAGAAAGCGGTTTTAACCGATTTAGTAAGGGTCATTGGAAAAGAAAGGGATAACCAGCATATTGCCGATTTACTTTCTACACTACAAAAAAGCGACGCCCCCAGGGCTTTAAAGGCATCAATAATTACTTCTCTTTCTGAAGGGTATGCTCAGGGACAGGATAATATGCCGGATAATGGACAGAAAAAAAATATCCTAAAAGAGCTCATTGCTCTGGAGAATACTGATTTTGTAGAGATTATAAGAGCATCTGGAGAGTTGCGCTTGGTGATGGGGATAGAAGCCTCAAAAAAAATCAATGATTTTATAGCTCAGGCACAAATAGATATACTAAACAACAATGGCAGTATTGAGGACCAATTAGAACAACTCCAATTAATTGGTCTCTCTGATTACAATCAGAGAGCTTCTTTGCTTTACAAACTTTTAGATAGTAAAAGACCGCTTGTTCTGCAAAGGGAATCTCTTAAACAATTATGGAATTCCAATGAAAAGGAAGTGGCCTCCAGACTTATAAATATGTGGCCTTCTTTAGGTCCGGAAGCGAGAAAACATGCAACGGATATTCTGCTATACAAGTCTTATAATCATGATCAGCTTCTAAGCGCTATGGAAAATGGCACGGTAAATCTAGGGGAGTTTAATCTGGATTTGGAACGAAGGAGGGTAATGTTGTTTTCGGATGATGAGGAGATACGAAAACGAGCTGAAGCATTATTTTCGGATAGCGGAGTAGTTCAAAGGAAGCAGGTAATAGAAGATATGAAACCTGCATTGGAGTTGACAGGGGATCCGTTAAAGGGCAAAAGTATATTTGGGAATTTATGCTCAGCTTGTCATATTTATGGAAATTCAGGGAATGAAGTTGGGCCTGTTTTAACTGAAATAAGCAGAAAAAGTAAAGAGGCTTTGGTGCATGAAATACTAGATCCGAATGCCTCGGTAGATACCAGATATTTGAATTACAAAATTGTCACAACGGATGGAAGTATCTATTTCGGACTTGTCAGCAGTGAAAAAGATACGGAACTTGTTTTAAAAATGGCCGGTGGGGAAGAAATAATTATCCCAAAGAAATCAATCGAAGTTTTTATGTCTACAGGAAAATCTTTAATGCCCGAAGGGCTGGAAGCAGGAATAAATAAACAACAACTGGCCGATTTAATCGCGTTTCTTCAGCAAGAGCAATAAGCAAGCTCAAGAATAGCCAAAAAAATTTGATAGTTTATCATGTTCTTGAATGAAACCCTCTTTTAGACTAAGGACTTTTCACAATACTTCAGGCACTTTCTAACTTCCTCTATGGCATTTGAACCCTCAGGGATATCGTATTCCAGTTCTATGGTAGCCGGAAATTTATAATTATTATCCCGTATTAGTTGCAATGCCTGTGCAATTGGCGTGTCACCTGTGCCCCATGGTAAGTTACCCTTACCATCTTCCGGCGATTGACGGTCCTTGACGTGCATGCTCAATATTCGGCTGTGTTTGCTTTTTATAATTCCCAGAGGATCGTCATTGCCGGCAGCTACGTAATGCCCCAGATCCAGGTTTAGGCCGTTATTTTTGGATTGTTTGAGGGCGTTATCCCAGAAGGTAGGTGTCTGTTGTTCATGACCATGATACGCGACATAAATTCCGTGCTTAGCGGCCATATCACCCAGTTTTTGGGTATATGCATCATCACCGGGGTGTTCCAGCGTAACATGGCTTGCCCCTAATGTTTTAGCTGCCCGTATTCCCCAATCAATTTCTTCATCAGTATTCTCCTTTCCAAAGGCCCTTGGTTTAAAGGCATATATGGAAACTCCCGCATCATTATACATCTTTCTAAGCTCGGCAAATTTATCCATTGAAACCGTTGAACGCCACAGGGCTATTACTTTGTTATAGGCCGCCATTTCTTGCTGCAGTTCTGACAATTCTTTTAGTTGCTCATCACTTAAAACATCTCCATTCCTTTGAGATCTCATTAGCGTAAAATAGCGACGCCGGTCCAGGTTATTTTCCGGTTTCCCTGCATAAGTTTCGGCCGGATCTCCCATAAGTTCAATGGCACTTATACCGCAATCCAATATATATTTTAAAGTAGCCTCGGCACTTTGATCGGGCATACTCCTGAATGAATAGGTAATTACACCAATCTGCACCCCGTTTATAATTGAACTTGGCTTGGTATAGGATTTTACCATAGACTGTGCTGCAAATAGGGAAGGACCACTAATTGCTGCACCCGCAACAAAAGTAGCTGAAGTGCCAATAAACTTTCTTCTGCTTAGATCCTTTATATGATTTTTCATAAAAGCTGTATTTAATTAATTTAAAAGGTGATTAAAGAGAGATTTAATTTACAATTTTATCCGTATCAAGCAGCCCAAATAATTTTAGCTGCCTCATTGACCACGGAATTTCACCTTCTTCTTCTAAATTTCCTGTTAGCATAATTCGAATGAACCTTGTTCTTACAGGATCGAAAGAAATGGTAACATCCTGTTGATTCCCTTCACCTGTGAATGCTGAGGTCCATTTTGTGCCATCCATAGAAACCTGAACATCATAATACCTTGGATAGGTCTGGAAAGGAGGAATTCTCTCGCGATAACTTCCTCGCCTTTTGGGAGGCGAATTAAAATGGATTTCCGTGATACTTTGAGCTTCCGGAAATTCGATTTGAAACCATATCCCCTTTTTCTGGGTTTCCCCAGTGGTCCATCCTTCAAAATTAAAAGCACTGGATGGGGAGTCCTTTCCGCCTATTCTTGTTGGCGCTGTGTGACTTGCAGTTACTTTCCAATAGTCAGTTGGAGTAATATTTTGCGGCACGGAAGCCAATAGTTCGTGATATTGGTAAGGCCCTGTTTTTTCAATGCTTTTTTGGCGCACTTCAGAAACCTGTTCGGGTGTGATTATTGAGGCTTCATTTGTCAAATTCAGGCGAATGTAGCTTGCAATATCGGCGATCCAGCCATCGGACTGATCCCCCATTCCCACCATGATCCCTCCTGGATAGGTTTGTCCATCTAACGGCCCATCCAATCCATGTAGAAGTGTTTTTATAACATATTCCGGATGCGACTGTACTCTGGGAGAACCGGTTAATGGCGGAGCCATCACTGTTCCGTTACCCAGGGAAGTGCCCGTACCGTCGGGGCCGTGACACTGCGAACATAGTTCGTTAAAAATAATGGAACCCCTTTCCATGCTCTCTTGTTGGGACACTGTTAATTCCGGACCCGTATCAATCATCCACCCCCTGATCTCAACTGGATTGAGGATCTGATCTCCTACTACCTGTATCCCTTTTGCACTGTTGGATGCCATCAATGATGCGATGTCTTCACGCAGGGATGGGATATCAGTTAATTTAGCGGTAAGCATAGCTTGTAAAGCAACATCTGTATTTGTGTCTTTCATCAATAAGCTGTAATCTTGAGCCAATTGCTTTTCTCCTTTTTTATATAGAGTTTCACTTGCCCTAAGTGCCTGTATTCGCATACGCGGATTTGGATCCCTTAATAAGTCACGAACCAGTTCTTTATCGAGAGCACCCAGGCCTTCCAGGCTCCACAATGCATGAAATCGCGCTAAAAGGTTTTTGCTTTCGCGAACCATTTTTTCCAACTCTGGCACTACGCTTCTGTCCTGTGACAAAACTATCAATTGCTGAGCCTTATCTCTCCACCAGCCATTCGGGTGTTCCAGATGGCTAACCAAATCGGCAGGATTTTCATTCAACATTCGGGGCTGTGTTTTATCGCGCTCACTACCCTCATGAGTAATACGCCAAATCCTACCTAATCCTACGACCTTATCTAATTGGTATTGCTCTATTTTAGTTCTGAGATAGGTGCCTTTTTGTGCCCATTGCCCTTCTTGTATAATGCCATGGTACATATCAACAACATATAGTGTGCCATCCGGAGCGGTAACCATATCTACTGGTCTAAAAAGTGGATCTGTGCTGCGCAGGAATTCCGATTTATCCTGCTGATAAACATTATGCAGAGTAGTTAGTCCTTCGCTGACTACCGGGTTAATCTGCCGGACTATCCTCGCCACGGGTTCCCCATAAAAGAGTTGTCCGTATAACTCCTTGGGCAGACGGTCTCCACGGTAAATGTCATTACCGGCAGACCCGGTCACCCTGTTCAAAGAGCCATCGGGTTGGCGAACCTCATCCATCCCACCCTGCATATCGGCAATTTTAACCGGGGCTCCCCAGGGTACTTCGAAACCCTCAGCAAATTGATCTTCCACACTGAATGTACCGTAGTGAATAGGAAATTGAAAATAGGAAGGTACCCCGCTGGCCCCTCCCTGAAACCAAAGCTTCCCATCATCATCATGGGTAATACCCCATTGGGCACGGTTGAACCCGGTTTTTTCTCGAATTACACCACCAGGGGTTTCTTTGACTCTGAAAGCGTTTACCGTGCTGTAAAGCCAATTATCCATACCCCAATACATAAATGCCTGCTGATGTTCCACATTTCCGGAACGGCCATATTTATTGGTAAAAAATTCCTTTTTATCGGCTACACCATCCCCATTGGTATCGGTGTATTTATAAACATTATCCGCATCGGACTCCATAGTCAGGACACAATCTTTCCCATAGGGCAAAACAAATCTTGGAAAGATAAGGCTGTCTATAAAAATGGTCCCTGTTTCATAGATCCCATCGTTATTTTTATCTTCCCAGCGCGATATTCTGCTAACCGGTTCCAGGGTTCCGTCAGAATCAGCAGTCAGCATATACGTTCGCAATTCCAATACGTACATCCTGCCATTTCCATCAAAGGAAATGGCTCCCGGTTGTTCGATCTGCGGCTCGGTAAGTACATAGTCTATATGATACCCTTCCGGTAACAGAAACTGTTTAGCCTCCTCAGCCGGATATGAGGGTAAAACCGGTGACTTCGGATCCAAATCTATCCCTTTCCAATCCGGCGCTTCCGGATCTGCTTCTTCAGGCAGGGAAACTTGAGGCAAAGTATCTGTCATCGAACCTATGACTTTCGAAACATTATCGGGCCCCGATTCTTTTGGGGCACATCCGGTGATGCAGCAAATATATAAGGCCAGTAATAATCGCAATACAAAAAGGGGGTTGGCATTTAAACTAAAAGCCAAGGAGGGAAAAGGCATATTTTCAAATTTAAAGATTGAAAATATGAAAAATTAATTAAATTGACTCACAGTAACATTTTATTCATTTGAAGCGAATTTCATCTCAGGGAACATTATGATCCAACATTCCGTAATTTTTAAATTGAAACATGCCAGGGGTTCCGAAGCTGAAAAACGTTTTATGGAGGCAGCCATGCGCCTGGCCTCCATTCCAGGGGTATTGAACTTTAAACGATTTAGACAAACCAGCAAAAAAAATACTTTTGATTACGGTCTGGTCATGGAGTTTGAATCGGACATAGCATATGAGGCCTATAACGAACATCCGGAACACCAGGAATTCATTAAGGGTTATTGGGTAGATGGTGTTGACGATTTTCTTGAAATCGACTATGAGCCATTACCTTGATTCCCTTAATATCCTTTACCTTCGGTTCCACAACCACTTATAGAAACCCACAATAGCATGGTTAATTTAATGGCAAATTATGGTCAGAAATAGTCTCATCTTACTTTGTATTGTTGGGTTGCTTTCCTGTAAGCGTAAGGACGCAGAACCCTCCTTAAAGGGGGAGTCCCTGCCTAATATCGTACTAATTTTTACAGACGATCAGGGGTATCAGGATGTTGGCGTTTTCGGAGCTAATGACATTTTAACACCCAACTTGGATCAGATGGCAATGGAAGGTGTAAAATTAACCAGTTTTTATGCCGCACAGGCAGTTTGCTCTGCTTCAAGGGCAGGCCTATTGACAGGCTGTTATCCAAATCGAATAGGTATACATAATGCCTTTATGCCCGAAAGCAAGATCGGACTTAATCCTTCTGAAACTACCATAGCCGAGATGCTAAAAGCTAAGGGATATTCCACCGGTATTTTTGGGAAATGGCATTTAGGGGATCATCCGGATTTCCTACCTTCCAGGCACGGTTTTGATGAATATTTTGGCATTCCCTATTCTAACGACATGTGGCCCTTGCATCCCCAACAGGGAACGGTTTTTAATTTCGGACCGCTACCACTGTATGAGAATGAAACCATAATAGATACTTTAACCGACCAGTCTCAATTAACCACGCAAATTACAGAGCGAAGCGTGGATTTTATCAACAGGAATAAAGATCATCCCTTCTTTCTGTATATACCCCATCCGCAACCCCATGTTCCATTATTTGTGTCCGAAAAGTTTAAAGGTAAGTCGGGAAGAGGATTATACGGTGATGTTATCATGGAAATTGATTGGTCTGTTGGGCAGATTTTAAATGCATTAAAAGCGAATAATCTGGATGAGCACACGGTAGTCATCTTCACTTCAGATAATGGTCCATGGTTGGCATACGGGAATCACGCCGGAAGTGCTTTGCCATTTCGGGAAGGTAAAGGCACAACCTGGGAAGGAGGCCATAGAGAACCCTTTATAATAAAATATCCTGATGGTTTAAAAGGAGGCCGTACTATTGATACGCCTGTAATGGCTATAGACATCTTACCAACACTTGCTGAATTAACGGGTTCGGTATTGCCCGATACAACTTTAGACGGCAAAAGTGTTTGGAAATTACTTCGTGGCGAACATAAAGAAAGTCCACAGGAGGCTTATTATTTTTATTACCGGGTGAACGAACTTCACGGTGTAAGATACGGGAAATGGAAACTTTATTTTCCTCATAATTACAGAACAATGGAAGGTCAGCAACCAGGCAAGGATGGTGTCCCCGGGGATTATGTGTATAGAGATATAAAGGAAATTGAACTCTATGATCTTTCTGTTGACATGGGTGAAACAGAAAACCTAATAGGCGAATATCCAGAAATAGTAGAAAAAATAGAACAACTTGCAGATAACATGCGAAATAAATTAGGTGATTCATTGAAGGGAATTGAAGGAACTGAAAATCGACCGGCAGGGACAACAGAATGAGAAAGCCGTTTAAATTTAAACAATTTACCGTGTATCAGGATCGCTGTGCCATGAAGATTGGCACGGACGGGGTTTTGTTGGGTGCCTGGACCGGTATTTCAAATTCGCCGGAATCAATTTTGGATATTGGTGCAGGTACGGGCCTCATTGGGCTAATGCTGGCTCAAAGAAGCCATGCGGAAACAATAGACGCCATTGAAATAAATACAGAGGCTTTTGAACAATGCGTTGAGAATTTTGAGGCCTCCCCCTGGGCGGATCGCTTGTTTTGTTACCACGCCTCCCTGGATGAATTCCTGGATGAGGTAGATGATAAATATGATCTGATTATTTCCAATCCCCCTTTTTATTCTGAAGAAGTTTCCAGTGGGGACGATGCCCGTGATTTGGCCAGGCAGAATAGCGCCCTCCCTTTTAAAGATCTTCTGAAAGGAGCGGCAAACTTGCTATCGAAAAAGGGTATTTTCGCCATTATTATTCCTTTTAAAGAAGAAAAAGAATTTATAAATGAAGCAGCTAATATCGGGCTTTATCCCATGCGTTTACTCAGGGTAAAAGGCCATCCGGAATCTGAGGTTAAAAGAAGCCTGTTGGAATTACATCTAAAAAAAACAAGCGTTTCGCCAGGCGAGTTAACCATAGAAAAAGAAAGACACCACTATACGCAAGATTATATAAATCTAACTAAAGAATTCTACCTGAAGATGTGATACTTAAGCTATTCTTGAGATCGGCCTGGTAAGGCAGGTTGGGCCACCACCACCTTTATAACTTATTTCCTGACCCTTATATGTAAATACAGTACATCCTGTCTTTTTCAATGCATTTTCTGTTTGGGGATTTCCTGCCACCATAATGCACTGTCTGGGTGCTATAGCCAGCACATTGCAACCCATAGATTCAAATTCAGCTTCCGGCACGTCTATGAGCTTATAACCACGGTTGAGTAATTCATTTCTGAATGAAATGGGCATCAGAGGGGAATAAACAACTGCCAGATCTTTATCTACCGGGCTTAAGATGGACATTAAATGGAAGACATCTGCAGGGCCTTTGTAATGGGGAAGCTCTGCAACCAGGACCTCAATTTTGTAGGGTGCCAGCAATTCTTTTAGTTGGGCAATGCCTGATGAATTCGTGCGGTATGTGTGCCCAACGGCCAGGGTTTTTTCATCTAGCCAAGCCACATCACCTCCCTCAAGAGTGCCTGGGGATTTTATAATTCCAAGAACGGGAATATTATTGGCTTCAAAGCATTTCTTTTGGGCATATGGTTCCAAAGCCCTGTCCTTCTTGCCCATATTGCAAATAATCATTCCGTAATCGGTGGCTATGCTGGCATCCCGGCAATAGATGGAATCTATAGTGACAGTATCGGATTTGGGGAAGTAACTTATACTGGGTACTTTTTCGGCAAATAAATTTTTGAAGGCCTTATATTCTTCGTTTGCCCCGGTCAGATCCGGTTTGGAAAGGTAATTAAGGGCTTTCCATTCATTTTGTAGCTTTTCTTCATCAATAAAAGCTTCCTCCGCGGTTTTGATGAAAACGGATTCCAGTTTTTTGTACTCAGATTGACTGGTATATTGCATCGAATGATTATTTTGAGGAATCTTTATTTCTCCATTTCACGAAAACATAAAAGGGTATTCCGACCATTAACAAAATAAACCCCCAAAACACGGCCTTTTCGCCTGCCCCGAAAATGGCCCAAAGGGAGTAAGAAAAAGCTAAACTACCCATACCATATATTCCCAACCAGGGTTGGGAAGGCAGTTTTTTATCCAAAAGGATAGAGACATAGGCAGCGGAGCTAAAAAGATAGGGAATTAAAGCAGTCAATGTGCCCAGTAAAATTAGAAACCTGAATTGCTCTACGAGGCCTTCGGTATAGTTCATCAGCATTACCACAGAGGCCAATATACTACCTATCAGCATTCCATAAACAGGGACTCCTCGTTTGTTTTCCTTTTTAAAAATTCCCGGAAAGAGTTTATCCTTAGCGGTCGCCCTTGGTAATTGACCTACAATTAAAATCCATCCGTTAAGGGCTCCGAAGGCAGCAATTGCTGCTCCGCCGGCAACCAGCTCACGACCTAATTCCCCGGTCATAATCCCCATAGCCTCGGCGAATGGTGCTGGCGACACCGCAAGTTCCTGAAGTGGTACCATCCCCATGACCGCTATTGTTCCCAATATATAAACCAATGTGGTTATAATTGTTCCCAACATGGTAGCCCTCGGTATGGTTTTTCCGGGGTCTTTTACGTTATCTGCTGGAATAGTTGCACTCTCAAACCCCAAAAAAGCATAAAGGGTCATAGTTGAAGTTATAGCTATGGCTTCAAAACTTGATGAATCACTTACATTGAATGGTATAAAGTTGTCAATATTAAAAAAGAAAAACCCCCCAACAATAATCATTAGTAAAGGGGTTAGTTTAAGTAATGTGGTTACAACTTGTATTCTTCCTGATTCCCTGACGCCTCTGGAGTTTACCCAGGTGAGCAACCAAATGGCACCCAGGCCGGTCAGGACCGAAGCGATCGAATTTTCTTCTAACATCGGAAACAACACTGTTAAAGCGCTCACAAAGGCAATGGCGATTACTGCCATACCAACCCAAATGGAAATCCAATATCCCCAGGCCACCAAAAATCCGGCGAAGTCACCGAACCCGACTCTGGTATAAGCATAGGGTCCCCCACTTTTATTGAGGAATAATTTACTCAACTTACTGAAAACCAATGCCAGAATAACAGTGCCTATTGAAGAAGCTAACCATCCAACAATACTGACACCTCCATAAGCCGCAAGGGCTGCAGGCATTAGAAAAACACCTGCGCCAATCATATTGCCAATTACCAGGGAGGTACTCATCCATAGCCCTAGTTTTTCATTATTCTTGATTTGGTTCATAGGTTATGGTTGGTTGTGAAAAGAATTATATATTTTTAAATGTACAAATTAAATAACTCGTGACGGAAAAATTTAGAATAGACCCGGATATCACCAAGGCTGAAACCTTACCCGCCTCTTTTTACCGCAATCCCGATTTTTTTGTGGCTGTCAGGGAGCGGGTTTTTTACAAGTCCTGGCAATGGATAGGGCATCAGGATTTGGTGGATTCCGGGAAGAATGTATATCCATTTATTCTGTTAGACGGCTTTTTAACGGAGCCAATGCTTTTAACCCGGGATAAGGAAGATACTATTTCCTGTCTGACCAATGTGTGCACACATCGCGGTAATTTGGTCGTTGAAAATACTAAAACCACTAAAAAGCTTATTTGTGGTTACCATGGGCGAAGTTTCAATTTACATGGTAAAATGGAGCATATGCCGGAATTTGAAAAGACTGAGAATTTTCCAAGACCATGTGACAACCTTCATGAATTTCCATTGCGACGCTGGGGCCCCTTCTTATTTGCCGGGCTAAATCCTGCCTTCGAGATTCAGGAAGTGTTGGATGCTATGAATGAAAGAGTGGGATTTATGCCTCTGCAGGAGTTCGTTCCTGCTGAAAAGCGCAGTAAGGACTATTTTATTGAAGCAAATTGGGCGCTATACTGTGATAATTATTTGGAGGGATTTCATATCCCCTTTGTACATGAGGGCCTTAATGCAGTATTGGATTATGGTAATTATGAAACTGTTCTTTATGATAAAATGAATTTACAGATAGGCTATGCTGAAGGCACTGAGGAAGTCTTTGATCTGCCTGAACACCATCCCGACTTTGGCAAAAAAGTAGCGGCTTATTATTATTGGGTATTCCCGAATATGATGTTCAATTTTTATCCGTGGGGAGTTTCGGTAAACATGGTCCAACCACTTCAAATGAACAAAACCAAAGTGTCCTTTTATAGTTACGTTTATGACCCTTCCAAATTGGATAAGGGAGCAGGTTCACAATTGGATAAGGTAGAAATGGAGGATGAAGCCGTGGTTGAAGGCGTTCAGAAAGGCATTCGTTCACGGTTTTATAAAGCGGGCAGATTTTCACCAACACGTGAAAAAGGGGTGCATCATTTCCATCGCCTTTTGGCAGAATTTATGAATGAATAAAACTTCATTTACGAACTGTTTTTTGTTATAAAATGTCCCTCCCCGGGATTGGTTTGTTATTTTCCTTTAACTACCTTTGACAAAAATTTTACCAATGAGGCCAGACTTGTTTGAAGCACCGGATTACTATAACCTCGATGAGCTTTTAAGTGAAGAACACAAATTAGTACGTGATGCAGCCCGTCAGTGGGTAAAACGGGATATTTCACCTATAATTGAAGAATTTGCACAAAAAGCAGAATTCCCTCAGCAAATTATCGGCGGACTTGCAGAAATTGGGGCCTTTGGGCCTTACATTCCCTTGGAGTATGGGGGAGCCGGGCTGGACCAGATAAGTTACGGACTTATTATGCAGGAAATTGAACGTGGAGACAGTGGAGTTCGTTCTACGGCTTCGGTTCAATCATCTTTGGTGATGTACCCCATATTTGCTTATGGAACAGAAGAGCAAAGAAAAAAATACCTGCCTAAACTGGCTACGGGAGAATACATGGGTTGCTTTGGTTTAACTGAACCCGATCACGGATCTAACCCCAGTGGGATGGTTACCAATTTTAAAGATAAAGGAGATCATTTTTTATTAAATGGCGCCAAGCTTTGGATCTCCAATTCCCCATTTGCAGATATTGCGGTGGTTTGGGCTAAAAATGAGGAGGGAAGAATTCACGGATTAATTGTGGAACGCGGAATGGAAGGTTTTTCAACTCCTGAGACTCACAATAAATGGTCATTGAGGGCTTCCGCAACCGGTGAATTAATATTTGATAATGTCAGGGTTCCCAAGGAAAATCTACTACCCGGAAAAAATGGACTTGGAGCTCCTTTGGGTTGTCTGGACTCCGCACGTTATGGCATTGCCTGGGGGGCCATTGGAGCCGCTATGGATTGCTACGATACTGCGCTTCGCTATGCCAAGGAACGCATTCAGTTTGGAAAGCCCATCGCGGCAACCCAGTTACAGCAAAAGAAATTGGCAGAAATGATTACTGAAATAACCAAGGCCCAACTTTTGGCATTCCGCCTGGGACAATTAAAAAATGAAGGGAGGGCCACCACTGCACAAATTTCAATGGCTAAAAGAAACAATGTGGATATGGCCATTAAAATTGCCAGAGAGGCGAGGCAGGTTCTGGGGGGCATGGGAATTACAGGAGAATACAGTATTATGCGTCATATGATGAATCTGGAAAGCGTCATCACCTACGAGGGGACCCATGATATTCACTTATTAATTACAGGTGCCGATATTACAGGGTTAAACGCCTTTAAATAATATCCTTAAAATTAAATTTGCCGGCTATTACTTCTTGCATGTAATCCATATGCTCCTGAGCTTTTTTAGTAAATGCAAAAAGGCTAAGACACCTGTCCAGGTTCTGGGTTTCATAAGTTACCTTATAGTAGACATTAGCCTGTAAATAATCAGTTAATGCCCTGATTCCATGAAGAAAGGGCATTAATTTTACACCAATAGCCAGGTGCTCAATCTCTGCCTTAGTCAGGAAATCCGAGTTTTCACAAAGGCCGTCTATAAAAGCTTCGAAGAGATTTTTGTTAAATGTTATTTTGCTGAGGTCTTTTTCATCCTCAGGTACGGTATTGACTATAGTGCGCAGGGCATCTCCAAAATCGTAATGGAAATACCCTTTCATTAAGGTGTCAAGATCTATAAGGCATAGTGCCTTTTTATGCTGTTTATCAAAAAGAATATTATTAAGCTTCGTATCATTATGACAAATTCGAAGAGGTAAATTCTCAGGATTATACGAACGAAATTCGTCCAGGGTCATTTTTGCGAAAAGAATTGCTTTTTCCGCAATTTTCAATCGGTCAGGGGAGGTATTATCCAAGGCTTCTGCAAACTGCCGGGCACGAAAGCCAAGATCGTGAAATCTGGATATGGAGTCCTTAAAGACCTTTATTGGAGCCTTCTGCAACAGGGAATGGAATTTGCCGATAATTCTACCGGCTTCGGCAGCGATTCTCTCATCTTCTGTGGTGTTATACGCCAAACATTTTGGAACCATGGTCATCAGCCGCCAGCATTCACTTTCATTAATTTTTAAATAGGCTTTGTTGTCAACGGTACTTATCAGCGAAATTTGCTGGTAATTTTCATCATTTAAGTAGGGCAGCGCATGATGAATGTTCTGCATCAATACATCAATATTGCTAAAAACTGTGGTATTAAGGCGTTGCAAAATATAGGCAGGAGTTCCTTTATGCAAAATGGCGTATGTATCATTAATATACCCCTGGCTAATGAGTTGTATTTCATAGTCATTTCCCGCAATGGAAAAATAAGGCAAAACAGCGCCAGGGCTATTGCTTTCCATTAAAATTGAATCTATTTACTAATTGGCCAAAGAGGTGTTGTGTATTCTCCCGAATCTGTCATTTCCTTTAATTCCTGCATTGCCTTTTCCTTGTCATCTGCATAGGTTATCCCAAACCATTTGCTATCTGAAGGAATAACATCAACAACAGCTTCATTTTGTTCTAACATTTTCTGTATCACAAAAGGGATATATACTTCTCCTGAAGCAATGTTTTCCTCATTCTCTAGAAATATGCGCAAATCATTTTCAATATGATTAAAAACAGAAGGATTGCAAACCCAGAAATTCATACTTACCAATTCATCACCACTGAAGTGTAGGCCGGAATCCGTGTCTGTAAGTCCTCCGTTTACTCTTTCAATTTTGGTCCGTTCTACCACAGATATCAATTTATTTCCATCTCTTTTACAAACTCCCCTGGAGACGGAACCATGTTCAGAAAGAGTGTCCTTAAGGGTATACGCTACCAATGCATATCCATCTTGGTTGCCTTTGGTTTTAATGAAATTCGATGCATTCCGGTAGGCTCCTTTTCCATAGTAGTCGTCTGCATTTATAATTGCAAAGGGAGTTTTAATGACATTTCTGGCAGTCCATACGGCATGCCCGGTACCCCAGGGTTTACTCCTTTCTCCTTTAAATCCTGTTCCTTCAGGAAGGTCTGTCAGCTCCTGTGAAAGGACATCGAGTTTTATGTCCTTCGGTAATTTTGGAAACAGGTAGTTTTTTAAAAAATCAACATTGTCCTTTTGGGTAATCACTACAATATGATTAAAGCCATTTTCCAAAGCATCATAGATACTGAATTCCATTAGAAATTCTTCTTTGGGGCCCAGGCCATCAAATTGTTTTAGTTTGCCATATCGACTGCCCCTTCCGGCTGCCATAAGTAAAAGTGTCATAATGCTTTAGTTATGGCGGCAAAAATAAGTTTTTATAATGGAAATTGTAAATTCGATGAGGAATTTACTAAAACTTAACCCCTGGTTAATGACTTTTTAAGACCTGAATCAATGCGGGGGGAGCAGGGTTGGAACCTTAAAACTGACTTATGTCATGTTATATTCATCGTAAAACGAATAGATTTGTTGGAAACACTTATTCAGATATTCAGATGTGCAATTTAGTACACAAGTACAATGTTCCGGGACCGCGCTATACGAGTTATCCTACTGTTCCTTATTGGAACCTGGAAACGTTCTCCGGAAAAGCATGGAAAACTACTGTAAAAAGAAGTTTTAATGAAAGCAATGAAACGGAAGGCATCAGCCTTTATATCCATTTGCCATTTTGTGAACAGATGTGCACTTTTTGCGGATGTCATAAACGCATAACCAAAAGACATGAAGTAGAAAGACCGTACATAGCAACGTTACTAAAAGAGTGGAATTTATATTGCGATCTTTTTGATGCCAAGCCAATAATAAAAGAATTGCACTTGGGAGGCGGCACCCCAACTTTCTTTTCTCCCGAACACCTTAAAACATTAATTGAAGGAATATTCAGGTTCGCGGAAAGAGCAGAAAACTATGAATTTAGTTTTGAAGGGCATCCCAATAATACAACCAAGGAGCATTTACAGGTGTTATTTGATCTTGGTTTTAGACGGGTAAGTTTTGGCGTACAGGATTATAACCACACGGTCCAAAAAGCAATTCACCGTATTCAACCTTTTGAAAAGGTAAGAGATGTTACAGAGTGGGCCCGTAAAATAGGATATACCTCTGTGGGGCATGATCTAATCTTTGGACTTCCCCATCAGACCCTGGAACATGTTAAGGATACCATTTTAAAAACCAAATTATTAATGCCGGATCGTTTGGCTTTTTATAGCTATGCCCATGTGCCCTGGCTTAAAGGTAATGGTCAAAGAGGATATAATGACAGCGATCTTCCATCGGCAGAAGAAAAGCGCAACCAATATGAGAGTGGTAAGGCGTTATTGGCTCAGGTAGGTTACCATGAAATTGGAATGGATCATTTTGCACTGGAAAGTGATACGTTGTTCACTGCAATGGTTACCGGTAAGCTTCATCGGAATTTTATGGGGTATACGGCCTCCAAAACACAACTGATGATAGGCCTTGGAGTTTCCAGTATTGGTGATAGCTGGTATAGTTTTGCCCAGAATGTCAAAAGCCTCGAGGAATATGAGCACCTGGTCGGAAATAATATTATCCCCATTTATAGAGGACATATTTTAACCGAAGAAGATCAAATAATCAGAAGGTATATATTGAATTTAATGTGTAGCTTTGAGTTAAGTTGGGACCCCGAAAGTGAAGATATTGAATTTTTGGAACAGGTATTGTCAAGACTCAGGGAAATGGAAAAAGACGAATTAGTTGAAATTAGCGTTAATAATGTAAGAGTTACTGAAAAAGGAAGGCCCTTTATCAGAAATATCTGTATGGCATTCGATTTATTGTTACATAGGAAAGCACCCGAAACGAGGCTGTTTTCCATGACCATTTAGTAGTGTTTTATTCACCTTAAATCTAAGATAATGAAAACAATCATAGTACCCGTTGACTTCTCAGAGCAATCTGAAAATGCATTAAAAGTTGCAGCTTCCGTGGCAAAAAAACACGGCGCTGAGATTATTGCTCTGCATATGCTCGAATTAAATGAAGCCATGATTTCATCTTCTGAAGGATTTCATCCTGAACAAACCGTATTTCTCATTAAAATGGCAGAAAAACGTATTTCTGAGTTTATAAATAAACCTTATTTGAAGGATGTAAAAAAGGTAATCCCAATAATTAAACATTTTAAAGTATTTAGTGAGGTAAATGACATCGCAGAAAAACATGGCGCCGATTTGATTATTATGGGCTCCCATGGAAGTGATGGGCTTAAAGAAATATTTGTAGGGTCCAATGCCGAAAAGGTGGTCAGAAATTCTGATATACCGGTACTTGTAATAAAAGATGAGTTGGATGATTTCAAGGCTGAAAATTTTGTATTTGCCTGTGCATTTAAAGATGAAAGCCTTATCGCATTTGCAAAAGCCAAGGAATTTGCAGATAAATTATTGGCTAAAATGCATTTGGTTTATATAAATACTCCCGGGGACAACTTCTTAAGTACCCAGGATGCGTACGATAAAGTGACCAAGTTTTTACAAAAAGCTGGCGTAGGCATGGAAGTGAATATCTATAACGATTACAGTGTTGAGAAGGGAGTTTTGAATTTTAGTGAAAGCATCAATGCCGATGTCATCGGCATTCCAACTCATGGCAGAAAAGGGCTATCGCATTTCTTTATGGGAAGTATCGGAGAGGATGTTGCCAACCATTCCAAAATTCCGGTAATGACATTTAAAATATAGTTACAGGTTAAATAATTAATTGAGAAAATAAGGGGGAATCATTTTTGATTTCCCCTTATTTGTTTGCAATTACCCCAAACAAAGGAAACTAGACCTTTTGGACTTAATGTTTGTTTGTGGCGGGCTTTAATGGATGGAATTCTTTCTTGTCTATCAGGACAAATGTAAACTGCCGGGTATAAATTCCTGAAATACATTTATACATTAAAATGGCGTCAGTTACGTTGCCTAAGATATTTTTTTTGGCTATCTTAATTACCTTATTTATCTGTACAACCTTTTAATTTCTAACCAATTATGAAAACCCGTTTATTATATTTCTCGCTTGTACTTTATTTGTTTATGGCCACGGTGGTCGTTGCACAAACAATGTCCAGGGAACAGATGATTAGTTTTACTTCTGCCTGGAACGGGGAAAGGTTTGAAGACGGGCGCCCAAAAATTCCGGACGGTTATCTGGAGCGGGCAAAGAACATCTCTATTGAAGAGGCCTGGGGAGCCATGAGGGGTCATGGTTATTACAATCAGTTTGAAGGGAACTGGATGATGATACATGAGGATGTACCTATGAGCGGGCGGGCATTAACAGCTCAATATATGCCAAACAGGCCGGATATTAATGATGTAATATTGGCACAAGGTACTGTCGATGGAAGAATTGGAGCATCCAATTCCTGGCCTATTGATGCTTTAGAGCAAGGAGATATTTATGTAGCCGATGGATTTGGAAAAATAGTTGATGGCACGCTTATAGGGGATAATTTGGGCAATGCCATTTATGCTAATTCAGGTAATGGGGTGGTATTTGACGGTTCTTTGAGAGACCTCGAAGGTTTGGAAAGAATTGAAGGATTTAATGCTTTTGTAAGGGGCTGGGATCCTTCATATATAAAAGATATGATGCTTACCGGTTTAAATACCCCAGTTAGAATAGGAAGGGCTACGGTTATGCCGGGGGATTTAGTTCTTGCTAAGAAGGAGGGCGTTATTTTTATTCCTGCCCACCTTGTAGAACAGGTCATTACGCAAGCAGAATTTGTGGCGTTAAAAGATGAATTTGGTCATCTTAGGTTACAGCAAGCTAAGTATACGCCCGGTGAAATCGACACAAAATGGACTGAAGCCATCAAAGCAGATTTTTTGAATTGGATAGAGCAAAATCAGGATAAACTACCTATGAGTAAAGAAGAACTGGATAATTACCTAAAAACCAGGACATGGTAATTTTGCTAAATTTCTATCTAAATAACCCATCAATACCTATCTATAATGTATACTGATAAATCGCAGATTCCCGGAGACAAACGAATACAAAACGAGACAAAAGGCAGGCGCTCTTTTATTAAAAAAGCGGGCCTGGGGGGATTAAGTCTGGCTGGATTAACAATGGCTTCCGCCAACGATCAGCTGGGCTATGTGTCCCAAAATGTCAACAGGAATTCGAGTCCGTCAACACTTAAAATCACAGACATGCGTATCGCCGAGATTGGCGGAGACGTTGCATTCAGAACACCAATCGTAAGGATTTACACGAACCAGGGCATCGTAGGTCATGGTGATGTAAGGGATGGCGCTGCCAAAGAATACGCTTTGTTTTTAAAAAGCAGGATTTTGGGGGAGAACCCTTGTAATGTGGAACGCCTATTTGGTATCATCAAACAATTTGGATTTCATGGGCGTCAGGGGGGTGGAGTATCCGCTGTGGAAATGGCCCTTTGGGATCTTGCCGGAAAAGCCTATAATGTGCCGGTATACCAAATGTTAGGAGGGAAGTACAGAGAGAAAATAAGGGTGTATTGCGATACTACGGTCTCCAAAGATGCCAATGAGTATGCCAATAGAATGCAGGCCAGAATTGATCAGGGGTATACCGCTCTTAAGATGGATATAGGTATTAACCTTATTAAAGATATCCCAGGTGCGATAATCAATTCTCCAGATGCAGAATACAATCCTTATCGCTATGAATACAGGCCCTATAGCCTTACAAAGCATCCGTTTACAGGGGTTCAGATTACGGATAAGGGCATAGATTTATTAATGGAGTACCTGGATGTAATGCGTTCTAAAATAGGGTATGATATTCCAATGGGTACAGATCATTGGGGTCATTTTGGAGTTAATGAAGCCATAAAGATTGCCAAAGCTGCTGAGCCTTATAACCTGGCTTATATTGAGGATATCATTCCATGGCAATACACAGAGGAATGGAAGGAAATTACACAGTCTTCAACGACTCCTACACAAACAGGGGAAGATATATACAGGCTTGAAGGGGGCTTTGAAGAGCTCATCAAAACCAGGTCGGTGGATATTGTCCACCCCGACCCAAATACGGCTGGGGGTATACTGGAAACCAAAAGAATAGGTGATTTTGCATCCAAGCACGGAATTGGCTTTATGCATCATCATGCTGCAGGCCCCGTATCTTTTATTGGATGTGTTCACAGTGCTGCGGCTACAGAGAATTTCTTATGGCTGGAACACCATGCTGTGGATAAAAAAGATTGGGAGAACCTTGTAACGGGTTTTGAAGGCCCTATTGTAAAGGA